>ORJL011889431.1_pt1 | contig 10461 bp, 10 predicted proteins | sample 1779941 | NCBI WGS metagenome assembly ORJL01 (sample SAMEA104232317, study PRJEB22302) | groundwater metagenome | biome: forest; feature: aquifer; material: groundwater | place: USA | collected 2011-08-07 | depth 5.8 m | reverse complement strand
TGCGACCGCTCGCGCCGTAGCCGACCACTTCGCCCTCCAGCGCGGCCACGCGCAAACCGGGTTGCAGTTTGCGGAGGTGATAGGCGGTGGACAGGCCGGTGAAGCCGCCGCCGATGACGGCTACGTCGAATGTTTCATCCCCCTCCAGCGGCGGCGTGGGGGTGTAGGGGCCGTAGGCGGCCAGCCAGAAAGATAGTTGAGTGTAATCGTTGGGCATGGGTGGTGTTTGAATTTAGAGTTTTGCCAGTAGTTGCGCTTTCTTCTGTTGGAATTCTTCTTCGCTCAGCACTCCATGTTTCCGTAAACCGTCCAACTGAGCAATCAGGTCCGCGACAGGGGTCTCCGACTTCCTCCCAAAACCCGTTTGACCCTGTTCCAGTTGTTCTTTGGCATTCAACATCGCCGTCTTCAAGCGAATAGGCTGCGCGACCCGCTTGAACAAATTCACCCCCAACTCACTGGCGGTCATAATTTCAACGTTCCCATAATCCAACAGCCGCCCTAAAAAGGATTGTTTCAGTTTCACATCATTGACCTTCTCCAAAGAGGAATCGGTCACCTCCTTGCTGAATACCCCGGCCATCTGGATCACCCGCCGGTTCGTGATAATGTACTGACGGTTCGCCCAGATGAGGACATCGCGCAGCAGGCTCACGAAAGGCAGGAGCAGCAAGAGATAGCCGAGCGGGACGAGCGGGCTGGGCAGCCATATCTGCCAGATCAAGGTAATCAGGATGATCCAGGCAATGGATAAGACGCCTTCCGACAGGATTTCAGCGAGTAGCACGAGCCAGTGCTGGCGGGTGACGAAGATCACGTGTTCATTGTCTCCGAGCTGTTTTTTGAGGTAATCATTGGCCATGGCAATTCATCTCCTTGGTAGAGAGAAGAGTACGGAAATCTCTCGCGCCTAATTCTACTCGATTGTTGACTGCTGCACTATGCCGCCTAACGTTCCGCTTCACCTGCCCGGCGGAGCGCCGGCGGAGCAAGGTCGGGTGAATCGGGTATTTGTTCCTGAGGAACGAATAAGGAACAATTCGGGAGGCCAGTATTCGGATCAAACAGTTCGTCCAGCGCTTGATTTATTGCGTCTGAAATGACAGAAGGGCCAAAGCGCAGACCTCTTGTGCGATTGAGTTTTTCGAGACAGGCATCCGCGCTGGACAAGACGCGAACGGCTCTCAAATAATCCAGCAGGGGGATGTCATCCTTCAGGCCGACAAAGACGCGTTTCATGAGAACCCGCAGGAGGGCGATCTCCTCAGTCACATCCCCCTCATTCAAATCCTCCAATTTACGGAGTTCTTCGAGGCGATATTGAGAAGCATAGAAGCCGTGTTTGAGGGCATTGAGATTGGCGGGCTGTCCACCGCGTTTGTTTCCGTCCCCGCGGGCGGGAACCACGCCGAATAACTCCTCGTCAATCTGCTCCTGCGTAGCGCCGAAGCTAAGCAAAGATTCGACGATATCCTTTCCCCAATCCGTTTCCTTGGTAGTTATCATCCGTTGTTTCAGATTTATCGCGCCATGCAGGCGCGAGATGGCAATGACGACGGTGTGCAGGGCAACGATATTTTCCTGAAAGGACATGGGGTTTGAGGCCGACGGTTTTATTCTTTCGGCGGTGCGGGCGATGATGACCTTGAAGAATTTGATGTTGTTTTGCCGATGGTCAATCGCGGTTTGGGATAGCTCCCGCTGTTCGCCTAGCGTGTAGGCAGACGAATAGAAGCCATGCTTTTGGGCGTTCTTGTTTCCCTTTGGAGCGCCGCGTTTTTTTGCCATAAAACCCTCCTAAAACCGGACTTACGCAAATCCGGAGAACTACTTACCACAAAGTCTCAAAGGCACAAAGTTCACGAAGAAATCCCTTTGTTCTCTTTGTATTGCTTCGTGCCTCCGCGCCTTAGAGCCGATTCCCAATTAATTGATGGCGCGAGGTTGGGGCGAAGCATTCGCCGCGCGGATTCTTGCGGCTTTGGGCGCCGGAGGCGAATGCTTCGCCCGTACATCGAAGAGGAATCTGCTGTAGCGGCGAAGAATTCCCAGCGGGCAACGGCCATTGCACAGGCCCAGTTAAAACAAAACCTCCAGGATTTTCTTCGTCCTGGGGGTTATCATAAAGACGGGGTGTATTTTGGGGAATGACAGAGGTGTAACTTTTTGTCACATCTTTTGTAAGGACTGCTCAACCCCCATTGCCTTGGAATATATGGAATACAATCGTCGTATGTGACCATAACTGTAGCCAGTTTCCCGTGCCAACTCCTTGAGAGAGCACTTGAAACCAGAGGCCCGCATATTGTGAAGCCAGTCAAACCAGAGATCAGGATGACTGCCGCGTTCAGGCATGGCCGGTTTTTCAGGTTTTACGACGGGTGGTTGAATAGGCGCAATCGGGTCTATTAGCCAGCCTTTCCTTTCCCAAGCATTTTTCAGTTTATTCCACGTCAGGAGGGCAGATTTGCCCTTTTGTTCATAAGCTTCCCGTCCAAGATGAACTATTAACTTTACCGATTTTCCATCAGCCCCTGATAGAGCATCCACTGTTACCAGCCCAAGCCTGCCCTGCTCGTCCAAAAACTCAATCGTTACTTCTTCAAATTCTTCCGGCGATTTAAGGTGTGACAGCCTAAAAGGTTTGGGCGCAAGCGGGTCTTGGCGAGAAGGGCGCTGCCACTCGGTATAGATTACTTGCCAGTACTGGGCGAGGGAGCCGCGAAAAATAAGTTCATACGGCATGTTTTTGCAACCTTTCAAGCGGACAATGACGGTTCAATTGTATTCGATAACTCTTTTTTGATTTCGGACATTGTTCAGGTTCGATTACGACGCTTTGAGAACGCTGACGAAAACTTGGGTTGAGGAGAAGCGCCCAACCAGCGGTATTCTATACCTTCCTTACCCCAGGCACAACTTCTGCGCCATAAACAAGGCTTACTCTTCCATCGAGCTACCCGGCTTGTCACCCTGAGTGCAGTGAGGGTCTCTACGCCGGAATAGCGAGATTCTTCGCTCCCTTCGGTCGCTCAGAATGACAGGCCACGCTCAGGAAATTCTCTGCGCCGCGGCGAACACCTCGCGCTCAAAGAACCAGCGAAACGGCGGCCGGGTGAACAGCACCACGCGGGCGGAAGGTTTGCCATACTGTTTGTTGGTATAATCTATTCGGCAGTGATTACGTATCGCGGTGAAAACACCAGGATCATATCGGCGCGGCGTTCAAGAGACGAGGAGATTGAGTTGTATGAAAACGAAAGCCTCCAGTTTCGACAAAAAATTCGACGACAGCGAAAGCATCATTGAACATCTTGACCTTTCCCAAGCGCGCCGTCCCGCTGAAGAACAAAAGCGGATCAACGTGGAAATTCCTGCCTGGATGCTGTCGGCGCTAGACCGTGAAGCCAAACGACTGGGTGTGACGCGCCAGTCCATCATTAAGTTGTGGCTGGCAGAACGCTTGCAGGCGGGCCGGTAAATTCTTGTTCGCGATCTAGACCCTAAAGGTTTCCCAAACCTTTAGGGTCTTTTGATTCTTACCACCAAATCAACTACTTCATATCCTCCCACGCCGACGAGACCCTGCCTGCTTGCGAGCCGCCGCATTTGGGACGAGCGGGCTAACGGTCGGCTTCAGGCGCGCGGGCGGAAGGTGTTCAAACGGAATGTCGTTGAGCGGGTTATTCAGGTTTGCCACAAGGCTATTCGAGTATAATCGTTTTCAGTGAGCCAAACGTTTGAGAAAATTCGCAAATTGGTTGGGCAGGGACAGGTTCAAATATCGGCGCGCGGGTATGATGAACTTGCTACCGCCCTGACCCGTCACGCTGGGCGGATGGTTTTACAAGGAGAGTCAAATGACCAAGCGCCCAATTACCAAGTTAGTCCATGTCGGCGAGTATGTTGCCGAGGTGCGCGTCGAATTGATTTACACGGATGACGACTGGTCGTCTTATCTTTCGCTGGAGGATGCGACCAAGTTAGACGATGTGCGCGAAGCGCTGCAGCGAAAGGATTTCAAAACCGCTCAAAAACTCGCCCGCGTTTACGCGCTCTCGCCGCTGGCCGTGTGACATCCGACTCCACCTTTGGACCCTGAAGGTTTTTGCGAAGTCCCCAAAGGGGGAAGACCTTTTGGGGACTTTTGATTCTTACCGCCAAATCATCGGCTCAATATCGTCCCACGCCGACGAAACCCTGCCTACTTGCGCGTCGCCACATTTGAGACGAGCGGGCTAACGGCATCCGTCGGCCCCCGTGGGGTTAGCTCGCATCCTGCGATTGCAGAACCCCACACTGACCGCTTATGGCCTATGCTGATTTACAGTCTGAGGTTTGCCTTGTGCGACGATTTATCACTCGCTTTACGCTTGGCAGACTTGGCGGGTATCAAGGCGATTAAAGAGCGTAAAGCTGTGTTGACCGCGTCCGAGTTTGAGAAGTACCGACGCACATCCGGCTCCAGCATCACCACGCCGTCATCCAGCGTGAAATATCGAATGCTTGCCGTTCCGTCAGCTTTATAAATCTTGACAGTGTGCCCCTGCCGGTAGGCGCGATAATACTTGCCCCGTACGCCTTTCTTGCCGGTGAAGTCGTATTCTGGAAGGACATCGTCCTATGCCGCTTCGAGGTGTTTAGTCTTCCCCTTCTTCATTTTTTTCAACAATCACGCCGACGAGACCCTACCTGCTTGCGAGTCGCCACATTTGGGACGAGCCGCCCACCGTGCACAGCACCACGCGGGCGGAAGGTTTCAAACGGAATGTCGTTGAGCAGGTTATGCAGGTTTGTCACGAGGCTATTCGAGTATAATCATTTTCAATGAGCCAAACGTTTGAGATAATTCGCCAATTGGTTGGGCAGGGACAGGTTCAAATATCGGCGCACGGGTATGATGAACTTGCCAATGACGACCTGCTGGTTCGGGAAATCATCGCCGGCGTTTCCGAGGCGGTGGTTGTCGATGATTATCCCGATTACCACAAGGGCCCCTGCGCGCTGGTTTTGCAGAAAGACAAACAGGGCAAGCCCGTTCACGTTGTTTGGGGACTTCCCAAAGGCGCGCAAGCCCCTGCGGTTTTGGTTACCGCCTACCGTCCTGACCCGTCAGGCTGGGCGGTTGGTTTTACAAGGAGAGTCAAATGACCAAGCGTCAAATCACCAAATTAGTCCATGTCGGCGAGTATGTGGCCGAGGTGGGCCTCGAATTGATTTACACGGATGACGACTGGTCGCCTTATCTTTCGCTGGAGGATGCGACCAAGTTGGACGAGGTGCGCGAAGCGCTGCAGCGAAAGGATTTCAAAACCGCTCAAAAACTCGCCCGCGTTTACGCGCTCTCGCTGCTGGTAGTGTGACATCCGGCTCCACCATTTGACCCCAAAGGTTTTTAAAGACCTTTAGGGTCTTTTGATTCTTACCACCAAATCAACTGCTTGATATCGTCCCACGCCGACGAGACCCTGCCTACTTGCGAGCCGCCACATTTGAGATGAGCGGGCTAACGGCACACCTCACCCGCTCGTGTAGCGCAGTGAAGCGAATCGGGTGCAAGCGGGCATTAGGTGCGTTTTGGCCTTGCTTCATTGTCCATTACTGCTACTCACTTTGAGTAGTAGCTTCCGATTCAAATTAGCCTCAAGAGACTTTTTTTCAACAACACAAGAAAAATGGTTTCCTTCATCTATAAGTGCAGACAGTGTAAAAGCTTTACTGCTGCGAATGTAGCCGATTTTTTCGTCATCTGGCGTGTGTACAGCAAGAGCATACGAGTCGTAAGGGTTGTCAGGCTCACGAATTAACTTCAACTTATCCCCATCACTTATTGAATCAATTAGGCGTAAACGGTTTTCGTATTGCAAGCCAACCAAATAGGTCTTTATTTCAATTTTGTCAGGGTTTGCCAAAGAGTCCAATGGGCGTGCGTCTAGTTTGTCTTGCCGCAAAACTGCCCAAGTTTCAATGACAGCTTCAGTCGTTTCAAGAATTCCTAGCAGGTCTTCAAAATTAATCTCCTGAATCCATTCCTTAAATTCGTCCACGCTCGGCACAAACGTTCTCTTGCCCGCTCCACTATAGTAATACTCAGAGATGGCTTTTGCCACTGCGCGATTTGTCACACCCATTCCGCACACATATGCGGCAACGGGGTTACTCACGCCATATTTCATGTAAGCGGGCAGAAAACTTACTTCTTGGGAGATTGATAAATGCTCGTCATCTTTTAAGTAACCTAATATTTTCACCACAGCGTTTAAAGCCCAGGGCGTATCATTAGCAAAGTGCCTATATATTAGATCTGACACTTTCAACGGGTCTTGAAAAACCGCACTGGAATTTTCAAAGTTTCGCCTTAAGTCGTTTATATCCCCAAAGTTTATCCATTCAATCATGGCTTTGACTATTGCTTCTTCTTGAGGTCTGCTAGAGGTCTCCTCAGGGATATACACTAGCTTTAGAATGGATTCGAGGATATCTGCTTTTAGGTGGTTGTTGTCATCCCGCAATTCGCCGAAAGCATTTTGCGCCACAAGAATGCGAATTGCTTCTTCAAGAGACTTGCAACTATTCAGAGAGAAGCCTGTTTTGTAGAATGCTTTCCGCTGATTTAGAGAATGGAACTGCTCTGTAATATAGCGAATTTGCGCTTGCGCGTAATTTACAAGAGGTTCATAATAAGTTCTATCCGCTTTCCATTGCGAACTGAATAATGTGTCGTCAATTGCTTTTCGAACAGTCAAGGGGTCTGTCTCGCTTATGAGTTCTTCAAACAGCATGGCAAGAAGGCTTGTCTGAAAAGATGCTTCTAATTTGCTTTGTGGTGTTAGGTCTTCAGTGGAGAATGATATTTCGAATTGTCCATTCAAGAATTCCGAAAGTGAAATGCCAAGTTTTCTTTGAATAAGTTTTGAATAAAGTCCCAACAGAACGCTATGCACCTTCTCTATATTTTCATCGTGTAGATAGCGATCCATTTGGGCGACTCGCCAATTACTCTGAGTGTTTTGGATAAAAATTACGTTGCCCTCTGTTTCATGTAGGGCTCGGCCTGCCCTTCCCGCTATATTCCTAAAATCGCGCACTAAAAAGGGATGGTCAGCGCCCCTTTCTAAATTGGCTACTATCATTAAGTGAACGGGAAGATTTACACCTTGTGATAATGTGGGAGTAGCAATCAATATGCGTATATGTTCTTTGCGGAAGGAGTCTTCGATCGCGGTTCTTAAGTCATCGGGTAAATAGCCATGATGATATGCAAAGCCTTCGCGAATATATTGTGCTAAAGGGAAGTTGTCTCCAAGTCTTCGTTCAACTTTTCGTGCAAGATTTTCCAATGCAACCTTGCTTTCTTTTGCCACAAGCGAGAAATTTGCTTTTTGGTCTTGGCGTTTCTTGAGTTGAGATTGCAAACCTTTAGCCATGCTGTCAACATGAGTCCGAACAGCGGTGAAAATAATAGTAGGGCTTGACTTGACAAAGTCGAGTGCCAATTCATTGGCGATTTCATAAACAGTATCTGGGTAATAAATGGGGTTCTTAAGTCTGACGCGAGGTCGGTCTTTACGAAATTCTTGCACTAAGACCTTTTGCATATCTGTAATGATTTCAAGTTTTTCTGCAATGTAATATATTCTTCCCTTCCAATCTTCATCCCAATAAAAAATTCCTTGACGAAGCTTGGTCGGCTTCCAGTTTGATTGTGCTAAATTGGGCTCTCCCTGAGATAGCCAAGTTGCAATCTCGTCGCCATTTGGCAAAACTGCCGAAATGAAAAATATCTGCAAGCCGTTTTGAGCAAACGCCCTTCTTAGCCGACTCAAAAGAATTTCTAGGCGGAGCCCTCTAACATCATTATCTAATAGGTGTCCTTCATCTACTACGATCAGCTTTACTTCTTGGAAGAATTCTTTGTTTTGCCTAAAAAGGTAATCTAATTTCTCCGGCGTTATTACCAGCACGTCACTCTGCTCCGCCAGAATATCTTCAAAGTCCACGCTTTCGTAACTTCCAAAGACAGAAGTCACTCTATAACCAACTTTCTCCAAATAAAAATTCAGCGACTCTTCAACCTGTGACGCAAGAGACTTGAAGGGCGCTACATAAATACATCGGCAAGGTTGACCTTGTGCTGATGCAAGAACCTGTGCGATTTTTATCTCTGCTACACGGGTTTTACCCGCGCTTGTGGGCATTTGCAGGACAATCGCACTTTCACTACCAAGCACCTTAGATAATGCTTGAATCTGAGAATCCCACAATTCATAAATAGGCTTGCTTTTATCAGTTGCGAGTGCATTTAGATACCGAAGGAGAATAGCGTTGTTTTGAAATTTGTGGATATCACCCAGTTGATGCCATATACTACAAAACTGCATTTGCCTAATCAGCAGAGAGATTAATTGTGTGAGAACAAAATTGTCGGGGTCGCGGATGGTCTCGAATATTTTCAGAGCGTTATCGGTTTTTTCCTTTGCGGCTTGGTAGTAAGCCAAATTTCCTGTGCGAAGATACACCGAAAAAGACAAGATGCCTTCAAGGGTTATAAAATGCCCCGTGTCTTCCGCTACTCCATTTCTATCATACTCGCCGTTATTGCATTTCTGAATCAAGTTCTGCTCAAAAGCCCCTTTTTGAGATACTTCTTCGCTGAAAGACTTTGCCATTTCCAACAAGTCTTGCTTTAATAGAAGAAAAGCCGCCTTGATAACCCTGGAGCGTATATCCGTCTCGAAATCAAAACGGCTTAGCACTTTTCTTGCTAACACTGTGGCATTCGCTTGGAATTCTCCAAGAGCGAAATCTACAGCACTGTGAAGATATAAATCGAGGTGAACCTTTCGACTTGAGATAACCTGCGACTCTGCTATCTGCTCAAATAATTTAGCGGCATTCTCAAAAGCACCTTTTGCCGAAGCATAGAACTCCTGCCTAAGTTGTATATCGCTATACAGCCGAATTGCGATTTGCTCTATTCGAAATGCAATCGAGATTAGTTCGTCTAGATTTACGCTTGCGGTTCTATTGAATTGTTCTTCTATTTGCGATAATAGGCTGTCACCAACAAGGTCACGTAGCGCGTCTTGAAATATATCAACCGAATAAATATTGTGAAGTTCATTCCGAACGCCTTCCAAGTATTCTGGATTGCTCAATTCTGTTGCCATTGAGTTGCCTTGAGGTAAACAGCGTTCATGGTGTCTTCAAAGTTATCTAATAGAAAGACACAAAGAGTTACTTTGTCTGGTTCGGGTTTCCGCAAAGTTTTTCCGCTCAAAGCGTCGTTGTTCCATGTTGCTTTATCTCGGACTAAGAAAGGAAAAAAAGCTTCGACGTATTTGGGGTTGGTATAACAATCTAGGAAACGGTAAATCCGCTTCTCAAGTTCAAATTGCTTCTCTCCAAATAGGCGTTCGCTGACAAAACGAACAGCATTACGCATTTTTTGTTTGGATTCGGGTTGACCTTCTTCAACCAACAGGCTTATTTCCTCTAAGACCTTGTCTATGCCATAGTCTTTTTGCTTAGAGGCTTTTACTTCAGAAAAAACAACTGTGTCTTGGCTTGGGTCGCTTGCATGTAAATGAAAAGCCACAACGTCTACACCAAAGGCGGCTTTTTCCCAATTGGTCTTGTAGCGCAATTTCATCACTGGTATTGTGTGGCCAAAAACATCTTGAAGCACCATGTGGGCTATTACTTCGCCAAAATCTCCAGAGCGAACTCCAAATTCGTTACTTGCTGGGGGAAAACGTTCGCTGAAAAGTTTAGTTACTCCTTCAAAGCCTTCTCTTGCTAAAACACTGGATAAATAGTCGTTGTCAACGTAGGCTTCTCTCAGTGAGTTGCTCGCGTACTCTAGATAAGCCTGGTTTACAAGTGGGTTGATTTCTAGATTGTAAAATCGGCACTTCAGCGATGGATGCTGAGTGTGGTTTGCTGAGTTTGGAGTAAGCAAAGTGCTTAAAGATTGTTTTGAGGACATACAGTATGGCTATTTTTGGGAGGAAAGCACCTCACCAATAATTGGACGGAATTTGTCCGCATCAGAGTCCCTTCGGCCTGTTTTGCGGAAAAGAATAGCCCCGACGGCCAGCGCATTTTCGGGACGTGAAACTGGCGGTATTCTATACCTTCCTCACCCCAGGCACAACTTCTGCGCCGTAAACAGGGCTTACGCTTTCCTCGAGTTACCCGGCTTGTCACCCTGAGCGCCGCGAAGGGTCTCTACGCCGGAACAGCGAGATTCTTCGCTTCCTTCGGTCGCTCCGAATGACAGGCCGCGCCCGGGAAATTTTCTCCGGGTGCTACTTCCCTTCGCCGGCAAACGCTTCCAAGGCGCGGACAGCCCTCTGAGGGATTTGCGGCTGGCGCTCACGCTGACGCGCCTGCACTGCCGCCAGCCCCTCCGCCGTGCGCCATTTGACCAGACAGGCCAGCGCGGCCAGGCGCGAGGCC
>ORJL010690888.1_pt1 | contig 10461 bp, 8 predicted proteins | sample 1779941 | NCBI WGS metagenome assembly ORJL01 (sample SAMEA104232317, study PRJEB22302) | groundwater metagenome | biome: forest; feature: aquifer; material: groundwater | place: USA | collected 2011-08-07 | depth 5.8 m | reverse complement strand
TAAAGAATATGAATTTACCGTAATTATTAGGAAAGGGTTAAACAACCTGCCGGATTCTGGTAATATTAATTATGAAGTTGTTGCAGATAGGTACACTTTTTTATGGAAATTTTTAAAACTACCGAATTATGTAAATAAGAAAAAATTCGATTTAGTGCATTTAATAGGAGATAACCCGACTTTAGGCAATATAACAGTGCCATATGTTGTGACTATCCTGGAGTCAGCGGAGACATATTACCGTATATCTGCAAAGAATAAATGGAAAGGGCTTAAGCCTTTTATAGCCAGAAATTTAATCCTTTTTCTGCATGGTAAAATGATTAAAACGGCCGCCGTGCTTATAGCTATATCAAACAAAACAGCGGCATATTTAAAATCAAACCATAATGTCAGCGAATCTAAAATAAAGACTATATATTTTGCAGCATCGGATATATTTTTTCGGGAAGCAAGAGAAAAATTGCCTGAGCTTATAGGCAAAGAGCCCTATATACTTGTTTTTGATACAGGTGATTTCCGGGAAAATGTATTCACTGCACTTAAGGCATTCTCTCTTTTAAAAAATGAAATTCCTCATAATCTGGTTGTTTGCGGATTGGGAACTGATAAAGATATGAAAACAGCAGAAGATAATTGTAAGAACCTGGATATTTTAGACAGGGTTGTATTTTTAGGGTATATGCCGCAGGAAAAACTTGTTTCTGTATATAAAAATGCAGATATTTATATAGATATGACGCTTTTTGAAGGTTTTGGTTTGCAGATTTGCGAAGCAATGGCATCAGGATTGCCTGTTATAGCCTCAAATGTATATTCTATACCGGAATTGGTAGAAGACGCAGGGATTATGTTAGATCCTTATGATATAGAAGGGCTAGTTAGCGCCATTAAGAGAATTGTTAAAAATCCTGCTGAAAAAAGCAGGCTGAAAGAAGCAAGTTTTAAGCAGGCGAAAAATTTTTCCTGGGAAAAAACAGCCGTTGAAACATTAAAAGTTTATGACGAGGTTTTATGCCAAAAGTCTCAGTTTTGATACCTACGTATAACCGCTCTAAGTCTATAAGAGAAGCAGTGGACAGTGTCTTAAACCAGACATATAAAGATTTTGAATTAATAGTAGTTGACGACGGCTCTACGGATGACACTGGCCAAGTACTTAATTTCTATAAAGATAAAATCATGTATTTTTATCAGGAAAATAAGGGCAGGGGTGCTGCAAGAAATAGATGTATAGCAGAAGCCAAAGGCGAATATATAGCCTTTTTGGATTCTGATGATATATGGTTCCCGGAAAAACTGGAAAAACAAATAAACTATATAGAAAAAAATAATTTCAAAGGCCTCCTGCATACAAAAATTGTAGTTATTGATGAAAATGGAGAAGAATTATCCGCAGAAGGCAAAAAAGTAGAAAAAGTTTATGACAAAAGTTCCAGAAAAGGATACACGTACATAAATTTGCTTAAAACGTGTTGTTTATTTTTGTCATCAGCTGTTTTTTCCAGAGATCTTTATGAAAAAGTGGGTGCATTTAATGAAAAGTATGCTTTTTTGGAAGATTTTGATTTTATTCTGCGTTTAGTTAAGATAGCTCCTATTAAATTATTGGATGAAGAACTTATTTATTACAGAAGATACAACAATAATACTTTTATAAATAATCCTAAAGGTGTTGCCGGCGCTTATTTTGATATATTTGAAAACCAACTTAATAACATTAATGAGATAGAGAATCAAGAACAAAAAATGCAGGCGCAAAAATATATAATAAAACATCTGATAAATTTTTCATTTGAATTAAAGGATTTAAATGCAGCAGATAAATATATTAATATGCTTGCAAAAGATTATCCTTTTGAAATCTTTACCATACAGCATATTAAAAATATAATAAAATTGAAAACTTTAAAATGAATAAAGAAGATAAATATGATTCATCAGCTGTATGGGGTAGGATATGGTCATCTGATAAGGCATGCGAAGATTTTGAATATTGGTTTATTCGCGATATGGCGAGCGTCCGTACTCAGCGTATTCTAGATTATCTGAATAAATATTTTGACAATTTGAAGGGTTTAAAGGCAATTGAACTGGGCAGTGGTATGGGTGTTTACAGCCTTATTATGGCTAAAAGAGGGTCATATGTTACCTTGTGCGATAAAAACCCTTTAGCTCTAAGTAAAGCAGAAGCTAGATTTAAAAAAGACGGGATAGCGGCAAATTTTATTGAAAAAGATATCTTTTCTTTAAATAGCAACCTTTTGGGCACTTTTGATATTGCAATGTCTTTTGGGCTTGTTGAGCATTTTTTAGGAAACAACCGTTTTAATGCTGTAAAGATGCATTTTGATCTCGTCAAAGACGGAGGGGTTGTAATAGTTAGTGTGCCGAATAAGATATTTTTGCCGCATGAAATGCTTAAAAAATACCTTATCTTTAGAAAAAAATGGCAGCTCGGATACGAAGTTAGTTTCAGCAAATTTGAATTATATAATATTGCAAAAAGATTGAAACTTAAAGATGTGCAGATTGTCGGATCTTCATTTACAGCTGATATAAAGCGGTATATAAAATTATACAGAGATACTAATATGTTAAACAATGTTTTTGGAAAAATTAAAAAAGAATTAAAATTGAAAGAAGAGCGGCCTGGTATTTTTGATAACGTATTAGGTGCAGATATAGTATTATTAGGAAGGAAATGATGCATTTTTATAAAATTTCAAAATATATTGCACAATATATGGCTCGTATTACTACAACTGATTTTAGGCGGTTTATTTATTCTATCCCCTTGATAGGGCCTTATGTGCATAATAAAATAAATAAATTCTTAAGCACCAATTTGTATACGCAGGATTACCAATGGTTTGCACCTAGATTAGGTGTTCGTGCCGGTTTAAAAATGAGGCTAAAACTTCCCATGGAAAATGAATTTTTTTTGGAAACACACGATACAGATGTTACAAAGATATTGATTGATCGGATTAAATATGGTTTTAAGGTGGTAGAGATAGGGGCTCATATAGGTTATTTTTCATTATTGATAGCAAAATTAATCGGGACGAAAGGAAAATTGTTTGCAATAGAGCCGCTGCCTGTTAACCAGAAGCGTTTGAATGAACATATAATAAGTAACGGATTTAATAATGTAAAAATTTTAAATTTTGCTGTTTCTGATAAAAATGATAATGAAGATTTTTTTGTATTTGATTTCAGCACTATCGGCAGATTAACAACAGTGGATCCTAGATATGAAAAGGAGCCTCTGGATAAAATTTCTGTAGAATGCCGGACATTTGATTCCTTATATAAAACCGGGTTAATTGATATGCCGGATTTTATAAAGATTGATACAGAAGGCGCGGAGCTATTGATATTAAAAGGCATGCATGATATTTTAAAAATATCTAAACCGCAATTACTTATAGAGCTGCATAATGAAATGACGGCTTTGGAAGTTTGGGGTATTTTAAAAAATTATAATTATATTGCTTATCGTATTAACAACCATAAATTAAATATTGCATCAATGCCGGAATTGGCTAAAGACCCGAAAAATATATTAGCCAATAATTTTTTATTTATATAAAAGGTGCTGTCTTGGATAAGCTGCGTATAGCGCTAATTTCAGATATTTTTACTTCAACCCCGCCGAAATATTATGGCGGGGCGGAAAGAATTGTTTGTATGGCTGCAGAAGGCCTTATTAAATTAGGACACAAGGTTACATTATTTGCTTCCAGCGATTCTTCGGTTAATTGTAATCTTGTGCCGTTTGGGTATCGTCTTGGCCAGCCCAATAGGCCTGCGTTAAAAGATCTGCTTATTTTGTATTATAATCTGATTAAGAGGCGCAATGAATTTGATATTGTGCATTGCTTTGGGAGGCTGCTGTATTTATTGCCGCTTTTGCCGCTAAAAATACCAAAGATTGAAAGTTACGGTTGTCCCATTCATAGCGAAAGGATCAATAAAGCCCATTGGCTGGCCGGGGATACGTTAACTTTTACCGCCTGCAGCCAGGCAAGCATAAAAAATATAGATAATAGAAAAAATTGGAAAGTTATATATAACGGTGTTTTATTAAATAGATATAAGTATTCGCCTGCTCCGGATAAAGATCCTTATCTTGTATTTTTGGGCCGTATTAATAGAATAAAAGGCCTTCATACGGCAATCGCTGTTGCAAAGGCAACAAAAAAGTCCTTGATTATTGCCGGGAATATTGACAAAGGCGAGGATAGTCTCAAGTATTTTAAAAATGAAATCGAGCCGATGTTAGACGGCAGACAAATTAAATATATAGGCCCGGTTGATGATATGCAAAAAAATGAATTGCTCGGAGGAGCCCAGGCATTATTGTTTCCTATAGAGTGGGAGGAGCCTTTTGGTTTGGTAATGGTTGAGGCAATGGCATGCGGAACGCCTGTTATTGCATTTAACAGAGGCGCAGTAAGTGAGATAATAGAGCGTAATAAAACAGGTTTTGTCTGTAACTCAGTTAAAGAAATGATTGAGTCAGTGCAGAATATAGATTCAATAGACAGGTTTGCCTGCCGCCAGAGCGTGGAAAAACGCTTTTCTGATACAGTAATTGTTAAAGAATATGAAAAACTTTATTATTCTATAATCTCAAATGCAAGATAAAAAAATACTCTATACGGTTTTAAGCGGTGATATTGCAGGCGGGCAGATGGTTTGCCTTGGCATAATGGAGGCCAGCCAAAATGCAGGTTATAAAGTTTTGCTTCTTTCGCAAACGGAAGGCCCGTTTACAGAACTTGTCAGGTCTAAAGGCATAAAAGTATATGTAATTCCCTTAAAAAGAAGCTTTTATTTTTATAAAATCCCGATTTTAATGGGAATTCTAATAAAAGAGAGAATTAATATGGTGCATTCCCATGATTTTGTATCCGGAAATATTTTAATAAGAATAGCAGCCAGGCTGTCGAATACCCCCGTAATCTCACATATGCATATAAAAAATCATTATAGTAACATCAGCAGGCTTTATGCCAGGAATTTAGACAATATAACTGCTGGTTTTTGTAAAAAGATTATTGCCGTAAGCCATTCTATAAAAAAAGATTTGATTGAACAGGGCTATCCGGAGAATAATATAGAGGTCATTTATAACGGCATAAAAATCGAAGAAAAAAAGGAAGATTTTTTCAAAGAAAACCTGTTGGATGATCTATACCTGCGGGAAGATTATAAAATATTCTTGTGCGCAGGCAGGCTTTGTAAAAATAAGGGGCAGGAGGATCTGATACATGCAGCATACAAAATAGTAAAAGAACCCCCCGAGACTTGTTTTATATTTGCCGGCGAGGATATTGAAAGAAATGGTTTATATAAAGAAGAGCTTTATGATATTGTTAAATATTTTAAACTAGAGGATAATGTCAGGTTTTTGGGATTGCGTAAGGATACAAAAAATCTGCTGGAGATATCGGACTGCCTTATTTTGCCTTCTTATGTGGAAGGGCTTCGGTTTGTGGTCCTTGAAGCCATGGCAGAAAGAAAACCGGTTATAGCTTATAGCGTAGACGGTGTTCCGGAGGAAGTTATAGACGGCCAGACAGGTTATCTGGTTAATAAAGGCGATATTGAAGCCCTTAAAGAGGCTATTTTGAAAATTATAAAAGATCCCGAGAAAGCAAAAATTTTGGGTGAGAATGGTTATAATATAGTCAAACAGAAATTTAATCTTACTGACAAAGCGAACAGGATATTGGAAATCTATAGAGAAATTGTTTAAATGAAAAAGATAGCGTTTGTCACTGAAATAGTATCACCTTATAGGGTGCCGTTTTTAAATGCCTTGAATAATTTGTTGAAATCTGAAAAATCAGTACTGAATGTATTTTTTTTGCGCGAATCAGAATCAAGGCGCGACTGGGCTGTTGAAAAAGAAAGATTGGCATGTCCGTATAAAATAGCCAAATCGATTTTATTCCAGAGGCCGGATCAGGAGCCTCATTATTTAAATTTCGGCTTAAAAAGACAGATAAGTGACTTGGATCCTGATATATTGATTTTAGGCGGTTTTGCGCAACCGGCATATTGGAGTTTGTTATTTTGGGCTAAAAAAAACAAGAAAAATATTATACTTTTCTGTGAATCTTTCCAAAAGGCGGATAGTATATCTTATTTTTTATTTAAGAGTTTTTTTGTAAAAAAATGCAATAAATTCGTAGTTCCGGGCAGGTTTTCAAAAGAATATTTAATCAAGCTGGGCGCAAAAGAAGAGGATATATTTATAGCTCCGGACGCCGTAGAAAATAATTATTATACAAGCGCAAATTTAAAATGGAACGATAAGAAATCGGAATTAAAAAAAGAGAAGGGTTTTCCGGACAGGATTATTCTTTATGCAGGCAGGATAAATAAGATAAAAGGCATTTATGATTTGTTGGATGTTTTTAAAAAAGTGAATCTTATATTTAAAAATACAGGTTTGGTTATAGTCGGGTCTTCCGTACAGGAAGGCAGTTTTAGGGCTTATTGCAAAAAGCAAAATATAGAAAATGTTTTTTTTGAAGGCTATAAGCAAAAAGAAGAGCTGGTAAAATATTATGCAATGGCGGATATATTTGTATTACCTGCCTATTATGACCCGTGGGGCATGGTGATAAATGAAGCCATGCTTTCCAAACTTGCTGTAGTATCTTCAACATCTTCGCAGGCAGCCATAGAATTAATTAAAGACGGCGAAAATGGATTTTTATATAAGGCCGGAGATATACAGGAATTGTATAAAAAAATTGATGTTTTGCTTCAAGACGAGAAATTGAAAGTTAACTTTGCAAAAAATGCGTTTGATTCTATAAATAAAACTACACCTGAACTGATGGCTGAAGGATTTTTAAAAGCCATACATAATTGCATTTAAAAATGAAAATACTGCATATAGTATATAGTATGTCTTTAAAAACAGGCGGTCTGGCTGTGGCCGTAAGAGGCTTATCAAAAACACTCGCAGAAAGAGGCCATAGTGTTTCTATTTATACAACTGATAAACTTGAAGATAATGGGCATCAGGGTATGGAGGATTGCGATGGTTATAAAATATACAGGTTTCCCGGCAGATCTTTTTGCACGTTTTCTTGCAGCCCGGAGCTTAAAAGGCAGTTAATAAATAATATTTCAGATTTTGATATTATTCATATACACGGACTTTGGGTTTATACGACTTATATATCAGCAAAAATATGCCAAAAATTAAATAAGCCATACATTATTACTACTCACGGCATGCTGGATAATTGGAGTTTTCATCAGGGTTATCTAAAAAAATTAATTTACAGCAAATTTATTGAACAAAAGAACATAAACAAAGCGAAAGCGGTTCATTTTACATCTGAAAAAGAAAAAACCAGGTCCAAGCATTTTGGCATTAAAGCCCCGCAGGTTGTAATACCTCTTGGGATAGATGAAAAAGAATTTATATTTGATGGCTCCGGCGATTTTGAATCAGGGCCGGTTCAACTTAACGGTAAACGATTTATATTATTTTTTGGCAGGCTTCATTCAAAAAAAGGTTTGGAATTGTTAATAAGGGCCTTTAAGAGATTAAGTACGGAATTTATGGATTTAAAACTTGTTATAATGGGTTCAGGAGAGGATATTTATGTTAATAAAATAAAAGGCCTAATAAAAAAAGAAGATCTTTTTGATAAAATACACATAATAGATTCTATTTCCGGCAGAGAAAGATTTGATGTTGTAAGGAAAGCGGAGTTTGTCTGTCTTCCTTCAAAACAGGAAAATTTTGGGATGGTTTTAATCGAGTCATTAGCCTCCAAGACGCCGGTTGTCACAAGCAGGGATGTTGATCTAAGCGAAGATATAAAGAAATATAAGGCAGGGATAATAACAGACTGCAGTGTTGAAGCTGTTTATGATGCCTGTAAGATATTATTGTCAGATAAAAAACTTAGAAGCGACATGGGTGAAAACGGCAAAAGATGGGTTTTTGAAAATTTTAAATGGCCGGATATAATTAACAGGTTTGAAAAATTATATGAACAATGTTTGTAAAATAGAAGACCGTAATATGTTTGAGCGGTTGCGTTTATTCCAGGGAATGTTATATAGGCGCCTTTGCAGGTTTTTGCCTGTTCAGATGAATATTCTTAATAAATACAATATATTTTTAGACAGTAAATATGCTATTACGCTTTTTGCAGAGGTTTTTGCAAGCCGCGCTTATTATCCCGCAGTAGAATTATTTAAAGAATCTCCACGCGTAGTGCTTGATCTGGGCGCTTTCGGAGGATTTTTTACATTATTAGTGGAATGGAACAGGGTCCAGCGTTTCCCGGATGCAAAAATCGATTATTGTTTGTATGAAGCAAACCCGAAACTTATTAAGGTTATAAAAAGAAATATGCAGATGGTGAAATTAAAGGATAACGTGCATATTTATTGCGGCGCTGTAGGAAAACGATCCGGGTTGGTTGATTTTGCAATCTGCAAAAATTTGGGTTTTAGCAGTGTATTGCCTGTATCTAATGTAACAAGGCGCATTCATACTTCATATATTGATATTGTAAAGAATTTAGAAAAGGATAAGCTTGGAATGCCTGAACTTATAAAAATTGATATAGAAGGCTCGGAACTAGACCTGTTTAAAAATTATCAGGATCTATTTTCAAAGACATGTGTTGTTGCAGCTGAATTTCACGGCGATGCAGCCAGTTGTGAAGACTGGCAAAATTTGGTAGTACAAACAGGGCTTCAGCTTTATGAAATAACGGAAAAAGCAGATAGATCATGCAATCTTATATTTTTTAATAAACAAAATTTAGAAAGGCATAATTCAAGGACATAATGTATATTTTAGGCCTAAATGCATATCATCCGGATTCCTCAGCTTGCCTGATAAAGGATGGAAAGCTCTTAGCAGCTGTTGAAGAAGAGCGTTTTCTTCGCGTAAAACACTGGGCCGGTTTTCCGATTGAATCTATAAAATATTGCCTGAAGGAAGCTAATATCGGGTTGGAAGATCTGGATTATATCGCTTTAAACAGGGATCCTAAGGCAAATTTTTATAAAAAGATTGCCTTTATTTGTTTAAATAATCCGTCAATCTCGCTCATAAAAAACAGGCTCTTTAATATTATTAAGATTAGCCAGGTCAAAGATGCTTTAGTTAAAGGATTTTTAATTGATAAGAAAAATATAAAAGCAAAGATCTATAATATAGAACATCACCGTGCTCATTTGGCCAGCGCGTTTTTTGTTTCGCCGTTTAATAGCGCAACGGTTGTTTCTATAGACGGCTTCGGGGATTTTTCAAGCTGCATGGTAGCAAAAGCGGAAAATAACAAAATCCGGGTTTTATATGAAATTAATTATCCGCATTCCCTGGGTATTTTTTATACAGCCTTTACACAATTTTTGGGGTTTAAAAAATTCGGCGATGAATACAAGGTAATGGGCCTTTCGGCATACGGAAAGCCGAATTATCTCGAGGATATGAAGGATATACTGATTTTAAAGCCGGACGGCAGGTTTCAATTAAATTTGGATTATTTTTCTTTTCATAAAAACAGGATTGGCATGGTTTGGAATAACACAGAGCCGGTGCTTGAAGATGTTTTTTCAAAAAAACTTGTTGCAAAATTCGGGTCTGCCAGAAAATATGAAGACGAGATACTTCCTTTTCATTGCGATATTGCTGCCTCTATGCAAAAGATATATGAACAAGCATTGTTCCATGTTTTAAATTATGCCTGTAAAATAACCGGTATATCTAATTTATGTTTTGCCGGAGGATGCGCCTTAAACAGTCTGGCAAACGGGAAAATATTTGATTGTACGCCTTTTAAAGAGATATATATACAACCGGGTTCATCTGATGCCGGCGGCTCATTAGGCTCTTCTTACTACCTTTATCACCAGATATTGCATAAAGACAGGGCATTTGTAATGCAGGATGCGTATTGGGGCCCCAGATTCAGCGAGGATGAAATAAGCCAAAAAATCAAAGAAAAAGGCGCTGAATTAGAGGGATGTTCTGTAGAAAATATAACAGATGTTGAGGAACTCTGTCACAAAACAGCAGAATTTGTCAGCCAGGGCAAGATTGTCGGCTGGTTCCAGGGCCGTATGGAATGGGGGCCAAGGGCGCTGGGGAACAGGAGTATTCTAGCAGATCCAAGAAGAAAAGAAATTAAAGATATCTTAAATGCGCGTATTAAAAGAAGAGAGTGGTTCAGGCCGTTTGCGCCGTCAATATTGTTAGAAAAGACAAGCGAATATTTCCAAAATGACTATCCTGACCCTTTTATGCTAAAAGTTTATCCAATAAAAAAAGAAAAGAGGGACGTTATACCTGCGGTTACACACATAGACGGCACAGGCAGACTTCAGACAGTAAGCAAAACTGAAAACCCGCTATATTGGCAGGTTATAAAAGAATTCGAAAATATAACAGGCGTGCCGATT
>ORJL010835638.1_pt1 | contig 10462 bp, 12 predicted proteins | sample 1779941 | NCBI WGS metagenome assembly ORJL01 (sample SAMEA104232317, study PRJEB22302) | groundwater metagenome | biome: forest; feature: aquifer; material: groundwater | place: USA | collected 2011-08-07 | depth 5.8 m | reverse complement strand
TGGCGATCCGACGCGCGAGCCGGCGCAAGCGCGCCCGCGAGGGCATGACGCTCGTGGAGATCATGATCGTCGTGATCATCATGGCGCTCATCGCCACGGCCGTCGGCGTCGCGGTCCTGCCGCGCCTGAAGAAGGCGCGCATCGACAGCACCAAGGCAGACGCGCAGACGGTGCGGTCCGCCGTCCAGATGTACATCGGCGATCACCCGGGGGGCGAGTGCCCGTCGATGGAGAAGCTCGTCGAGGACGGACAGCTCGATCGCTCCAAGCGCACCACGGACGCATGGGACAAGCCCTTCCAGATCGAGTGCGAGGGCGACGACGTGACGGTCGTCTCGCCCGGCCCGGACGGCCAGATGGGCAACGAGGACGACATCAGGGCCTGATGAAGCTCTTTGCCCTGATATCCCCGGCCGCCCGCGCGCGCGTTCGGCCCGACGGACCAGAAGCGCGACCAGCGGGACCGCCCGGCGCCCGCACGCGCGTTCGGCCCGACGGACCAGAAGCGCGACCAGCGGGAGCGCCCCCCTCGGTGCGCGTGTTCGGCCTGACGGAGCAGGAGCGCGACCAGCGGGAGCGCCCCAGGGTGGTGGGGCCCAATCGAGACCGCGTCTCGATTGGGCGGAGGGGCAGGGGCCCCTCCGCAAGCGCGCGAGCGAAGCGAGACGCGCGCGCAGAACAAGGCATGACTCTGGTCGAGATCATGATCGTCATCGTGATCCTCGCGCTGGTGGCGTCGGGGATGACGCTCGGGCTCGGGGCGATCACGCGCGCGCGGTTGCGCTCGGCGTGCATGAAGATCGTGTCCGCGTCGAATTTCGGGTACGCCCGCGCGATCTCGCACGGCTCGACCGTGCGAGTCGTGCTCGACTTCGCGGAGGCCAAGATCTCGATCGAAGAAGCGCACGGCAACGTGAACCTCGCGCGCGCGGACGACGAGCGTCGGCACACGGCCGAAGAGGCGTCGGGAGGCGACGAGCAAGCGGCGGTCGATCCGTGGGAGGCGGCGCGCGAGCGGCTGCAGACGGCGCTGCACCCGACGCTCGGGGCATCGCCCTTCGCCGTCATCTCGGACGCGGAGGGCAAGCCCATCGCGCGCTACGAGCCTCAGTCGCTCGGAGACGGGATCCGGATCGTGCGCTTCTACGCGCCGCAGGAGGCCGAGCCGCGCACGAGCGGCAAAGGCGCCATGTATTTCTTTCCGGGTGGCCTCGCCCAGCGGGTCGTCGTCCAGCTCAGTGACTCGAGCGACCGGGTCTACTCGGTCTCGATCCACCCGCTGACCGGACGAGCGCGCGTGCACGCCGAGGCGTTCCAGCCCCGCGACATCCGCGACGACGCGTCCGACTCGGAGCGCTCCGACGTGGAGGACGACGGATGACCCGGAGTCGCCGCGGCTTCACGCTCCTCGAGGTGATGGTGGCGGTAGCCATCCTCGCGCTCACGCTCACGGCGTTCTTCGCGAGCCAGTCGCAGGCGATCCGCACGGCCCAGCGCGCACGAACCACGTCGGTCGCGACGGTCATGGCGCGCTGCAAGATGGGCGAGATCGAAGAGCAGCTCATGCGCGATGGGTTCCCTGCGGTGAGCGCCTCGGACACCGACGAGTGCTGCGAGGACGCGGAGCTCGAGGGCTTCGAGTGCGACTGGAAGGTCGATCGCGTCGTGCTGCCCGACGCCGTCGACACCGGTGAAGAGGGCGAAGGCGAAGGCGCGGCCGGCGGAGCGCCAGGCGGCGGCGCGGCCGCGGGGGTCACGGCGGCCCTCGGCGGAGACGGCACACCGCAGGGCGCGGTGGAGTCCCTCGTGTCCGGCGGCGCGAGCGGCGACGCGATGGCGTCGCTCGCGCTCGAGTATGCGTACCCGATCATGAAGCCCTCCATCGAGGAGCAGGTCCGTCGAGTCGAGATCACGGTCCGATGGAAAGAGGGCACGCGCGACCGGACGCTCCAGGTGGTCCGCTACGTCGTCGCCGACCAGCCTCCGCCCCCGCCGGAGGAGCCGCCGCCATGAAGCGCCTGCGCTCGCAACAAGGCATGACGCTCGTGGAGCTGATGATCGCCGTCGCGATCCTCGCGATCGTGACCACGCTCGTCTACGGCGCGTTCGCGCAGACGACGCGCAACCGCGATCGCATGGAGAAGATGGGCGACCGCTATCACGAGCTGGTCACCGTCCTCGAGCGCATGGCCCACGAGCTGCAGATGGCCTACGTCTCGGCTCACCTGAACCCGAACCCGTCGCTGCAGTCCGTGCGCACGTGCTTCGTAGGGCTCGACCGAGGCGGCGGCGATCGCCTCGACTTCACGGCGTTCTCGCATCGGCGCCTCTACCGGGACACGCACGAGTCCGATCAGGCCGAGCTCTCCTATTTCGTGGCGACCGATCCCGACAACTCGCGCAAGCACGTGCTCGCACGGCGCGAGTCGCGCCGCATCGACGACGACCCGCAGAAAGGCGGCGAGGTGCTGGTCGCCGTCGAGGACGTGCTCGACTTCCAAGTCACGTATCTCGATCCGTTGTCGATGGAGTGGGTGTCGTCGTGGGATACGACACAAGGCGCGATGCAGCCGAACCGGCTGCCCGCTCAGATCAAGATCCTCCTCAAGGTCCCGGGCCTGCGTGAAGGTCAGCCGCCCATCACTCTCGGCACGCGCGCGATGCCGCCGATGCGCTTCGGTCTCAACTTCGCGACGTACAACCCATGAGCGCGCGACGCATATCGATCACGGGTTCTTGCGCGTCGTCGTCGCGACGCCGCGAGCGGGCTCGCGAGCGTGGGCGCGGCAGCGAGCAGGGGATCGCAATCATCGTCGCCATGACGGCGGTGGCGATTCTCGCGGTGATGCTCGCCGACATGCATCAGAGCACCAGCTCGCGATACACGGCGGCGATGAGCACACGCGATCAGCTCCGGTCCGAGTACATCGCGGACAGCGCGATCGACCTGACGCGCCTCCTCATGGCGCGCGAGCCTCAGCTCAAACAGAGCGTCACGCCGCTCTTCCAGATGATGATGGGCCGACCCCCGCCGCAGATCCCCGTCTGGCGTATCGCGAACGCGGTGCTGCAGCCGTTCTGCGACTACGACAACGCGAAAGCGAGCGCGCGCGAGTCGGGGATCGATCTCTCGGCCGCCGAAGGGCTCGGCGAAACGGGCGGAACGTGCTCGGTCATTGCCGTCGCCGAGAACGGCAAGACCAACATCAACGACCCGCTCCACCGCGACGGCGACGAGGCGCGACGCAGCGTTGCGATGCAGGTGTTCGCGCTGCTCGGGGGCTACCACTCGCCGAGCCCCTACGACGCGCTCTTCGAGACGCGCGACGCGGACGGTCAGCTCACGGGTCGCCTCGACGTCGTCTCCGACGTCATCGACTGGTGGGATCTCGATCAGGAGCGCACCAGCTTCGACCCCGGGCTCAACGCGGTCACGAGCTCGGGCGCCGAGGACGACGTGTACTCGGCGTTCCGGGACCACTACGTCGTGAAGAACGCGCCGTACGATTCGCTCGAGGAAGTGCGGATGATCCGCGGCGTCGGGGACGACTTCTGGGCGACGTTCGTCCAGCCCGACCCCGAGGACCCGCAGCAGGACCACCTCACGATCTACGGCTCGGGCAACGTGAACCCGAACGAGGCGCCGCCCGAAGTGCTCCTCGCGCGCGCTTGCTCGTTTCTCGCGGACCAGCCGCTCTGCGCGGACCCGGCGGAGGCCGCGAAATTCGTGCAGCTCGTCACGACGGTGCGCGAGCTCGCGCCCATTCCGTGGTTCACTCGCAACGAGGACTTCCTGGCGTTCCTGCAGGGACAGGGCGGCGCGAACGACCTCTACCCGATGCTCCGCTCGATGCTCGGCCCCGAAAACCCGCTCTTGTTCCGACCCGTGACCGTGCCGCCGGACAAGCGGCAGGGTCTCCTCGACACGTTCGTGACGATCTCGAAGATCATCACGATCCAGGCCACGGGCACGGTCGGCAACGCCCGCACGCGCATCCGATCGGTCGTCAACTTCGACGAGCGGTGGGTGCCCCCGCCGCCGAATGCCGGAACGCTGCCCGGCCTCGGCGTGTTTGCGTACTACCGGATGGAATGACATGGCGCGAATCCTCGGCCTCGACATCGGCAGCAACACCGTGCGCGCGGCGCTCGTGCGCACGGCCCTACGCAGTGCATCGGTCGTGCGCTACGCAGAGCTGCCCCTCGTCGGCGCGCCCGGCCCTGCCGGTCGCGCAGCGTCGCTACGCGACGCGATGCGCGAGCTCCTGCTGTTGGTGGGCGGAGGCCCGGACGCCGTCATCGTCGCGCTGCCGGGCGACGCGGCCTCGCTGCGCGTGGTCGAGCTGCCGGCGGCGGCCGCCCGACGCATCGACGACGTGCTGCCGTTCGAGCTCGAGAACCTGATGCCGTTCGCGCTCGACGAGGCGGTCATCGATCACCAGCCGATCGCCACCGTCGGCGGCAAGCTGCGCTTGCTGGCCGCCGCCGCGCCGAAGGAACGCGTCGCGAACATGCTGGCGGAGCTGCGCGAGGCGACCGTCGACCCGCGCGAGGTCGCGGTCGGTGCCGCGTCGCTCGACGGGCTCGTGCCCCTGATTCCGGCGCTCGAGGCCGGCGGGCCGTTCCTGCTTCTCGATCTCGGCGAGACGGACGCCGCGATCTGCATCCTGTCGGGCGGGCGTGCCGAGCTGGCGCGCACGATCTCCGGCGGCATGGCGGCGATGCCGAACGGCGCAGTCCCGCTCGCGAAGCAGATCCAGCAGACGGTGGCGAGCTACCGCGCGGCCGGCGGCAACGAGGTCCGCGGCTGCTACGTGTCCGGCGGACGCGGTGCGCTTCGCGAGGCGGTGCCGTGGATTGCCAACGAGCTCGGCCTCGCCGTGCAGCCTCTGCCGATGCCGCCCGCACCGGGAGCCGACGACGCCAACCGCGCCGATTTCGCGCGGGCGCTCGCGCTCGGGGGGCGCGGCGCGACGCGAGGCAAGCACATCGACCTGCGTCGTGGCGAGTTCGCGACCAAGCGCACGATGGGCGCGATGCGACAGCACGCGACGCTCATCGCCGGGTGCGTCGCCGCGGTGTTCGTGGCGTTCTCGTTCTCGACGTACGCACGTTGGTCGGCGCTCGACTCCAGGCGCGAAGCGCTCGCGACCGAGCTCGCGAAGGTGACCGAGGAGACGCTCGGCGAGAAGACGACCGACGGGAAGCGCGCGCGCGAGCTGCTCGACGGTCAGAGCGGGCCGGCCGATCCGCTGCCGCACTTCGACGCGTTCGACACGCTCGACGCGATCTCGGCGGCGATCCCGACGGAGGTCGTGCACGACACGCGGCGGCTGACGATCGAGATCGGCGACGAGGGTCGCCCGGGCCACTTCGAGCTGCAGGGCTCGGTCGCGACGATCGGCGAGCGCGACCGAATCGCGGAGGAGCTCCGCCGGCACGCTTGCTTCAAGGACCTCGAGACCGGCCGCACGACGCCAGCGGTCGGCCAGGACCGGCTCAACTACCAGATCGAAGCCGACATCTCGTGCCCCGGCGACACTCGGGTCACCAAGAGAAGGAGCAGCACGAGTGGCAGCCGGTAACGCGTTCGACGGCGTCAAGCGCGCCTGGGAGAACCTCAACGAGCGCGAGCGCAGGCTCGTGTCCCTGCTCGGCGCCGTGCTCGCGGCGCTCGTGGTGTTTCTCGTGGTCTACGGATCGACGACGGCCATCTCCGACGCAGAGGACGAGAGCGACCAGATCGAGTCCGTGCTGCGCGACATCGCGCGCGCCAAGAACAAGCTCCGCGCGCGCGAGACCGAGCGACGCTCGGCGGCGCGCCGCTACGAGACGCCCGCCCCGCCGCTCGGGAGCTTTCTCGAGTCGCAAGCGCGCACCGCCGGGCTGACGGTGCGCGAGGTCAACGACCAGCCGGAGAAGGTCAACGGCGGATTCCGCCGTCGCGACGTGCGCGCGACCATCCCGGGCGTGGGGCTGCGCCCGACCGTCGATCTCATGGCCAACATCGTGCTGAGCCCTTACCCCGTCGCGATCGAGCGCATCCAGATCGAGCACTTCCAGGCCGGCGACCGCTACAACGTGCAGCTCGGCGTGCTCGCGTACGACCGGCAAGCTCGCGCCGGCGCCCCGGCGCGCGTCGGCCAGCGACCTGCGGGAGCCGCTGGTCCCCCTTCCCCCCCGTGAGCACGACCCATGTCTCCCTCCACGCGCCGTAAGCTCATTCACTTCGTCGGCGGCCCGATCGCCTTCCTCGTGTCTTTCGTGCTGTTCGCGTACTGGACGTTTCCGTACGACCGACTGCGCGACTGGATCGTGCAGGAGGTCGAGCGGCCGGAGAGCTCGGGCGGCGTTCGCACGCCGAGCGGCTACACGCTCGAGATCCGGAGCCTCTCGCCGTCGTGGGTCACCGGCGTCGAGCTCGAGGGCGTGCGCTTCAGCAAGCTCTCGCGCGAGCCGGGCGGCCGCCCGCTCGTCATCGAGGCCGACGAGGTCGACGCACGCATCTCGCTGCTCTCGCTCTTGGCGGGCAACATCTCGCTCACGTTCGACGTCGCCATCGGCGGCGGCACGATCGAGGGAGAGTTCGAGAAGACCGACGAGGCCACGCACGTCGAGGCCGAGGTGGCTGACGTCGACGTCAAGCGCCTCGGAATCCTGCGGGACCTGATCGGGCTCCCGGTCACCGGTTCGCTCGGCGGCAGCGTGAACGTGACGCTCGCGCTGGAGACGAAGAACACGGCCGGCAACGTGGACCTCCACGTCGCGAACGTGAACATCGGCGACGGGCGCGCGGAGCTGCGCCGCCGTGCAGGCACCAAGGGCCTCGTGATCGAGCGCCTCGGCGCCGGACGGCTCACGCTCCAGGCGGAGATCCGCGAGGGCGTCGCTCGGATCAGCAAGATCGAGGCGAACGGTAGCGACATCGAAGTGGACGGCTCGGGCACCATCCGGCTCGCGCAGCCGCTGCGCATGTCGCGCGCCGAGCTGATGCTGCGCGTCAAGATCGCGGACGGGTACAAGAACCGCAACACCCGCACCCGCGCGCTGTTCGAGCTCATGGACTTCGACCCGGAGCTCTCCGCCGCGAAGACCCCCGACGGCGCCCTGCAGTGGCGCCTCGAAGGCACGTTCGGCGCCGGCCTGCGCTCGACGCCCGCCGGCCGCGCCCCACCGAGAACGCACGCCGCCCGAGGCGGGGGCGGCGGCGGGCGCAGCGGCGACGACGACGAGTGACGGACGGCCGCTTTCTTGGTGAGGGTCGGCGCGCCTTGTGGCGACCGCGACAGCGCGAGCTGGCCCGGCGCAGTCCGACCGGAGCGCGGCCGGTGATCCACGAGCGCGCCTGATCGCCCGTCACGGCCCGAGGAGTCGGCCGGCGAGCGCCCAGTAGGCGGGGCGTCCGTCGCTCGGCGTGGCGCCGTACATCGAGAACGCGCGCCATCCACCTCGTCGTGGGCGATCCCTCACGAGGACGAGCCGATACCGCGCGCCCATCCGAATGATCTCCGGGCACTGAATAGCCACGTGCACGACGTCGCCCGACGGCGCCGGTCCGGAGCGCACCGAGTCGACGTGGAACGTCACCCACCCTGCGGCCGCGACCACGCCGCACGCGAACCCACTGCCTCTCGACGAGGCCGTCGCATCGAGCTCGATCCGCGTCTGCGCAGGTGCTGATGCGTGTGACGAGACCAACAGAATCGCAGCTGCCGACGCGAGCCACACAGCGACACGACCAGGCGCACATACGACCGTCATGCCCCTACGTGCCTACGACGCGACAGAACGTGACCCGACGTAGCACGGACAATCTGCGGCCGTAGGTCATACGACGTGCCTCGCGCTGCATGTCGTCTTCATCGAGCCCCGCTTTCCCGGCAACCAGAAGCTCTTCATTCGAGCGCTGGCCGAGGTCAGCGACGACGAGTGATCGACCGTCGCTTTCTTGGTGCGGCTCGGCGCGCCTTGTAACGTCGCGCGCACGGACGAGGTGCGCGATGCAAGCGGTCGAACAGACGGTCGATGAGGCGCTCCACGCGGAGCTCGTGGGCGTGCCGCTCTCGGTGGTCTTCGCGAGCGGCGAGCAGATCGAGAAGGTGCGCCGCGACGGCACGGGCACAATCGTGCTGGCCGCGCCGTATCACGTGTCGAGCGACGACGCGTACCTCGTGCTGCCAGAGGACATCGGTACCGAGATCATCGACATCATGCGCGACGGCGACCTCGATCTGTTGCACGAGGCGATGCGCGACGGGCTCTTCGCGGTGGGCACCGTCGAGCGCGTGCGCAAGGGCGTCGTGGCGCTGGAGGTCGAGCGCTCGGAGACGCCGGCGGGCGCGCTCGCCGCGGGCCGTCGCTACGCGGCGGACGTCTCGCTCGCCGACGGAGATCTGCTCGACGCGCTGAACGACCTCGATCACGCGCAGTGCACGGTCGCGAGCGCGCTCGTCGACGACGAAGGTCTCGACCAGATGCTGCGCGAGAGCGAGCACGTGGGCACGAGCTGGCGCACGCCCGCCGACGCGCCCGCCGAGCTGCGCGGCACCGAGCCGACGTACGCCTGGTCACGCCGGCTCGCCGACGGTCGGGTCGGCATCGAGCTCGCGCTCTTCGCCGAGTACGACGAGATCGTCGCGCTCTTCCGCCCGGCGGCCATCTCGCTCGGCTGACGGCCGGCCGAGGTCGTCCACGCCAGGTCGCCCGAGAGCACCGGGGTCAACCTGTTCGGTGCTCCCGCGCTTGCGCTCCCGTGAGCTCGCGGTATGATGGTAGGATGAAAGTCAAGACATCCATCACACTTTCACGCGCCGCCCTCCGAGCTCTCGAAGTGCTTGCCGGCCCCGGCGGCAATCGCTCGCTGCTCATCGAGGAGGCCATTCTGGAGATGGTCGCGCGTCGCGCACGCGCCGCACGCGACGCGCGCGACGCGAAGATTCTGGAGCGGGCGGCCGCCGCGCTCAACCGCGAGATGGACGAAGTGCTCGATCTTCAGGCCGTGCCGTGACGCGTGGCGACGTCTACCGCGTCCGCCACCCGGAGCGAGATCCCAGGCGGGCCCGCGCGTTCGTGGTGGTCAGCCGTCAGCTTGCGATCGACTCGGGGTACTCCACCGTCGTCTGCGCCCCCATCTACTCGAGGCGGGACGGCTTGTCATCGCAAGTGAACGTCGGGCAGGCCGAAGGGCTCAAGCACGAGTCGTGCGTTCACTGCGACGGGTTGGTGAGCCTGCGCAAGAGCGACCTCACCGACTACGTTGGGGCCCTCTCGATCGCGCGCGTGGCCGACCTCGACGCCGCGCTCCGCGTCGCGCTCGCGCTCGAGTGAGCCGCCGGGCGCGCAGTGCGGACTACGCGTCGGCCTCGCGGGGCGAGGTGGATCGGCAACGCGCCCCGGGCGCGGAAGCACAGCCGCGCGGGTCGCCCAACGTGGTCCCCGAAATGGGCGGGGACGCGCACTTCGCGGAGAGCCCGGCCTACACCGAGAGAGCTCGCACCGTCGAGAACTCGACCTGACGCACACGTCGTCTTCTTGGTGTAGCTTCCTCTGGCCATGTGCCAGCGTGCTCGACACCATCTCCTCGGACCGGGCCCCGGTGGGGGCGGCTTCGCCACGGCCACCGCCGCGCCGCACTACGCTCCTGATCTCGTGCTCGAGCCCGAGCACCTCGCGCTCGACGTCGATTTCGACCTCGCCACGCGAACCGTGCGCGGCACGGCGAGCACCACGGTCCGCGCGCGGAGCGAGGGCGCGCGCACGCTCGTGCTCGACGCGGTCTCGCTCGCGATCGACTCCGTGTCGTGCGATCGACCAGTCACCCACGTCTACGACGGGAGCACGCTCGCGATCACGTTCGCCGAGCCCGTCCCCGCTGGCGAGACGCGCACCCTGAGCGTTCGCTACGCCGCGACGCGCCCGATCACCGGCCTCCTCTTCTCGGACGCGCCGGCGTTCATCGCGAGCGATCACGAGACGCAGCGAGCGCGTCACTGGATCCCCTGCGTCGACCACCCGGCGGTGCGCACCACGCTCGACGTCACCGTCACCGGTCCGGCCACGTGGCACCTGCTCGGCCCGGGTGTGCTCGTCGAGGAGGCGACGAACGGCGATCGCAAGACCGCGCGCTGGAAGCTCGACCAGCGCTGTCCGGCGTACCTGCTCTGCGTGGCGCTCGGGGACTTCGCGCGGCTCGACGGCGGGACGCACGTCGGGCCCGACGGTCACACTGTGCCGATCGCGTTCTTCTGTGCGAAGGCCGAGGGCGACCGGCTCGAGCGCACGTTCGGTCCGACGAAGCAGATGATGGACTGGATGGTGAAGAAGCTCGGCAGGCCGTTTCCGTTCCCCAAGTACTACCAGTTCTCGGTGCCCGCCATCGGCGGCGCGATGGAGAACATCTCGCTCGTCAGCTGGGACGACTTCGCGCTACTCGACCAGCGCGCCCCCCTCGCCCGCCGCGCCC
>ORJL010086777.1_pt1 | contig 10463 bp, 8 predicted proteins | sample 1779941 | NCBI WGS metagenome assembly ORJL01 (sample SAMEA104232317, study PRJEB22302) | groundwater metagenome | biome: forest; feature: aquifer; material: groundwater | place: USA | collected 2011-08-07 | depth 5.8 m | reverse complement strand
TCCCAAATCTCCCAGATATTTTCTCAAAAACTTTGCTCTGTTTTTTGAAATAAAATACATCTTGTGCAGGATTCCATGTAAAGGGGGTGTTTATCAAGGCCGTTCCGTCTTTTTCAACATTGACCACTTCAACAACCTCTCGCAGGCGTCTTGTATGGTTGCTCCCGATAAGCGCGTGAGCCATGATAATGACGCAATCAAGCGAATTAACTAGAGTAGGACTCAAGTTTATAGGTGGAGTTTGAAGTCTCCTGATAAGAGTATCTAGAGAGTCCGCGTGTATTGTGCTCATAGAAGAGTGTCCCGAAGCCATTCCCTGAAACAACACGAAAGCCTCCTTTCCTCTGACTTCTCCTACAATAACATAGTCAGGATTCTGCCTGAATGAATTCTTCAACAAGTCAAATAAGTCCACCTCTCCAACTTTTCCAATTCCTATGGATGTACGCGCAACAGCAGGAAGCCAATTTTCATGAGGCAGATTTAATTCGCGAGTATCTTCAATAGATATTACTCGTGCTTCTGGCGGAATAAAAAATGCAAGCGCATTCAACAGAGTTGTTTTTCCAGAGCTAGTTCCTCCTGCAATCATAATGTTAGATTTATACTGCAATAACAGCCAGAAATAAGCAAGAATTTCAGGGCTAAGTGTATTCATCAATAGCAGTTGCGGAGGAGTCCATGGTGTTTTAGTAAATTTACGAATTGTGAAAGTAGGTCCTCTGGAGGTAATATCCTTAGTGTATGTTGCATTCACCCTAGACCCATCGGCAAGAGTTCCATCAAGAAGAGGCTGTGCGTAAGAAACATATCTCCCGCATCTCTGCGCCAGCTTTTCGACAAAACTAGCAAGTTCTTCAATCTCTTTAAAGACAATATTAGTCCGAAGATTGCGATAAATGCGATGCACTATGTAAACTGGTGTGTTTATCCCGTTGCATTCAATATCTTCTAAAAAGTAATCTCTCATAAGCGGGTCAATTTCATTAAATCCGATGAAATCCCTATAAAGATAATAGAACAGCTTTTCGTAGCCGTCTTCCTTCACATCAAGGTTCATCTCCTGAATCAACAAACGTGCAGTCTTGTCTATGTATTCAATCATTGCTTCCAGTTTTTTTTCAACAACAACGTTGATATTAACCAGTTCAAGCATGGCTTCTTCAATCATTCCCAAGTTCTTTTTATCTTCTGCATTTAAAACAGGTTCTTCAATCTCATACATTAGCTCTCCTAGTTTTGAATCCCAGTAAATATGCGCATTAGCATATGGAGTTATCAGAGCATACCTAATCTCTATCTTTGTTTTATCCTCAAAACGCGTAAGGGCGGGAATAGGAGGATTAAGATTAACGTGAATCACCATCTTCCCTTTAAAACTTGGGCTTTTTATTTAAATCTATGCTTCGCTCGGCTTTAATCTGGAAGAAATTCTACCAGTCTCCTTTCAATGACTCGACATTTTTATTTTATTAACTAAGCCAGCAAAGATACACGATAGCACATACCAATAGGTTAGTATTAACATAAAATAAACTACAATTTCTATCAAGCCAGTACTGCTCGAAACATAATCTTTTAGAGGTGTAAACAAAATATAAGTCGAGGCTCTATTGGATATCGCTTTTCCAATAAAAGGAGAAAGAAATGCCAAAATAACCAAGATTACAAATATAAAACCTTTCAATCTTGTCGGTCTAAAAAACCCAGTCACATAACTATTTTTAACCATTTTATTCACCTCCTTTCATATTGTTATATTTTTACTATCTGTTTCTATGAAAAATCCATTTTGAGCTTTAAAACTTAAATTGTAAATTCCAGAGAGAGTATAGTTATGATACACAAATATGAAAATTTCTTCCTTAGGTTCTAAATCAAATAAATATTGTGACGCCACAACACTTTCTCCTGTATTAAATTCCCAGGTTATGTTACCTATTGCAGTATTAAGCGTATTGTTCAGTCCTATCTTAAACACCCTTTCAGTATTGTTCTGATAAACTACCTTTAATTCCGTGATATTCAGGTCATTATCTATTCCAAATGCATCTGATATCGTATAATTGGTATTAAATCCATCTGTTGCCAAGACTTTTACCAAATAATCCTTGCCGTCCATTAGGTCCAAGGTGTTTATTGAATAATTTGTTGCATTAAAGTCAAAATCGAGAGTATTCCAATTTGTTCCATTGTCTGGACTAAGGATAACGGCATAATTTAAATTATTGCCATCTAGGTCTGTGGCTTCCCATGAAATGTTAATTAATTTGTTGTTAAAGAGATCTCCCACATTTGGATATAGCAAAGTCACAACTGCCTTAACCTCAATGTTGTTGCTTGCTTCCAGTAAAGTAGAAAGATTTTTTTGTTTTTAACTTTCTTCTTAGTTTATTACCTAACCAAACAATCAAGCATGGCAGTATATATATATAAGCTATCTGTAATATCAGTATGGTTACAAAAGTTACAACCCTATTAATCAAATATGTTTCTGTAGATGTTACTAATGTTATCATAAGTAAACTAGGTAAAGCCGCAACCCAGAAAAGAGGATTAGAAAGATAAGGATCCTTACCACCCTGAGGAATATATACGCGAACCGTAGTTATTAAGTAAACAAAAATAAGAGTTATAACTAAGAAAATAATCGCCAATATTATTTTTGTCGTTGTAGGTCTAAAAAATTCCTTAGTTGCTCCTTCTTTTTTTATTTCCTTGTCTTTTTTCATTTTTCTTTTGCCTCCTTTCAAATTATTATGCTTTTAGTCTCAATTTCAATAAAATTGCTACTAAAAGCCCTGAATGTAACATTATAGTTTCCAAATTGAGAATAATTATGATAAATGTAAACAAAAATCTTTTCTTGCGAGACTAGGTTAAATAGTTTAGTTGAGTTTTTAATATCCTGCCCACTATTAAACTCCCAGCTTATATTACTAATGGTTGTGCTAGTAAATGTATTTTGAACATCTATTTTAAAAATCCTTTCCGTATTGTTTTGATAAACTGCTTCAAATGTTGTGATGTTCAAATCGTTATCAATCCCAAGGCTATTACTAATGCTCTCATTTGTGTTAACTCCATCCGTTGCAAGAACTTTAATCCTACACAAATTACAATCACTCAAATCATTAGAGCTAACATTAAACGATGTTGTGTTATGATCAAAAATTATTGTATTATAATTAACTCCATTATCAGGGCTGAATAATACAGCATAGCTTAAATTATCCCCATCTAAATCAGTAGCACTCCAGCTTATGTTTATTAATTCATTAGAGAATATTTGACCTCCCAATGGGGAAGTTATTGTTACTTCTGGCACATTATCCGAAACATTTCTTATATCTTTAGTAATTCCATTCTGCTTTAACACTATACTCGCCGCACTTGAATTAAATGGAATAGTAAAGGCAAATGCAGATTCGTTTCTTTCAGTAGTATTCCCTCCGAAGAAAATATTTAAGAAAGAAACATCAAAACTAATATTATAAAGGAAGTTATTGCTACTGCCAAAAACCTGTATTGAGTAATTGCCTTTTTTATGATCGGTTGCATTCTCTGCCAATCCTGCTCCCAAAGTATAGAAATTATCAAACTTTGCTACTATGCCAATCGTCTTATTTACTTGTCCTGAAATAACGGCTCTTGATTGAACATTAATCGGGGTTGAATGGTTAAATTCTTCTAATAAATGATTATAGCTGTCTTCCGCTATCCATGCGTCTGGATATAATTCATTACCCATAAAATTAAATAACGAAGCATTATCTGGTTGACCACTTAATGGTTCTAATGAAGATGTTGGACAGCCATTTGGTTCACATGCAGGATCTAAAATTCCGTTATTATCCGTATCCCCATTAGGACATTGATTTGAGAAAATTCCGTTTTGTAAGAACCATCTAGTAGAACTACTCTCGTCGCACAAACCATAAGTATGAGCTAGTTCATGGGCAGCTACGTGCTTAAATTCATTAAGACCGGGGTCATCTTCAATTATTACAGCAAAGTCATGAGGTGCAATTCCTTTGATTCCTTCGAGGAATAAAATATCATTGAACCAATTAGTTGGAACTATTCCTACTGCCCTCTCAGGCAATTTACCTGCTATCAAGGTGCTCTTGTAAACTCTCTCTGCTAAATGATGCAAGCCAAGTCCTAGGGGGGCTCGTTCTGGCAAGGTACTCTGAAGATTACTATAATTTAATTCAAAACTTACAGCATCATCTGCTAGTGGATAAGTTTTTTGTATAAAATCAATCGCATCTGGATATGTATCAAAAAATCCTGAAGGCCCATCGACAGCCACGAACGTCAAGGTCAAATTCCTCGTCTGCACGACATCCACGGGCTTGGTGCGCGTGTCATTAATAGATGCGTTTGTGGTTGAGGACATTTCTGCCTTGTATTCCAGATTATTTCCTGTGAGTTGCGGAGTGTGCCAGAAGTCAAAGTTTTTCGTGGAATTGGCATCAACTGACTGAGTCATGTTTTGTATATTCGTCCCATTAAAGAACAGCTTTACAAGCACGCTCTCACTGCTGTTCTTGACATTCCTGACAGACGTCCTTACCAAGGTTCTCTTTCCTTCAACAAGATCAACATCTTCTATCACCTGAATAGGAATAAACTCTGTAATTCTAATAGGCGTTTGTGCAAGATTGGATTCATGCCATGCTATTTTGTTATCAATATTAGATGCACTCAACACATCAACATCCCCATCACTATCAACATCTATCGCAAAAGTATCTGTCGCGCCATTAGCCGTTGTTGTTATCACATGACCCTTCCATGAGGGCGGAGACGCCCCATTATTCTCATACCAAGCAATCTTATCATCATTATATGACGCACTCAACACATCAACATCCCCATCACTATCAACATCTTTTGCGTATACCGCGTGTGCCGAATTCGCTGATGCATTTATAGTATAACTAGTCCATGAGGGCGGACTAGACCCATTATTCTCATACCATCTTATCGCATTATCTTCCTGAGAAGAGCTTACAACATCGACATCATCATCACCATCAATATCTATAGCAAATACTCCATCTGCAGCATTAGCAGAGGAGGTTATGATTCTCTCAGTCCAGCCAGGGGAGGTTGAGCCATTATTCTCATACCATGCTATCGAGTCATCTAATTGAGAAGCACTTAAAATGTCTACATCCCCATCACTGTCTACATCTTTAGAATAAATCGACCTTACTCCATTTGCCAATGTGGTTATCGTGCGATTAGTCCATCCCGGCGGATTAGACCCATTATTAACATACAAAGAAATCTTTTGGAATGCTCCGCCAATAACATCAGTATCATTGTCTTGGTCAATGTCTATAGCATATACTGCCCGTGCGCCAGTAGCAGTTGTCGTTATCACATGACCATTCCATGAGGGCGGTGACGCCCCATTATTCTCATACCATCTTATCGCATTATCTGTCTGGGAAGAACTCAAAACATCAATATCATCATCTCCATCGACATCTATCGCAAAGACTTCGCTCGCGTCTAATGCTGACGCATTTATAGTGCGATTATTCCATCCAGGCGGATTAGACCCATTATTCTCATACCACTCTATTTGATCATCGCCAAATGAAGAACTCAACACATCAACATCCCCATCACTATCAACATCTATAGCAAAAGTTGAAGAGGCGATTATTGCAGAAGAGGTTATAGTCCTTTTATTCCACCCGATTTCAGGGTCTATGAGAAACTCACTCAAAGAATCAATGTCTGCGTTTATTTCTAGGTCAATGTAATTTTTATCATTTCTTGTATAAACTGCTAATTTATACATTAAATTTGAATTAACCACATCTGCAAAATTATAGTAGTTATTATCAAAATATAAAGTGTGGCCCGTTAACGAGTCTCCAGCTTCAGGGTCCATCAAGTTTTTGATATAAAATGCTTTGAAATATTGCGGTTTTTCACTAAGGGCATACCTTGTGCCATTCCAAATAATGTATTGAGAATCAATTTCGTATTTTATATTAAGTTTTATGCTTCTAGGTTCGTCTAGCAAATTTTTTATTAAATAAGTCTGTTTAACAGGATTCTCTTCGGTATTAAAGAAGCCAGTATCTATCTCGCTATATTCAGTATATATTTCCAAATTGTTTACCTTGACTTTGTTCATCACCTTGCTATCGGAAGAAATTTCTATCTTGTCAATTACGTCGGTATTAAAATCTTCAGAGGAAGTTAAATCAAATGTAATGTCCTTATACCCTTTAAGTTGCCTAAACCTGTCAAGTACTTGAGAGTCTTCTACATTGCTAATCTTTTTTGCACTTATTACATTTTCAGAGTTTACAATGCTGTTGAATGTAATATCCTTGCCTATGAAGAAATTAAGCTCTAACGCACCAGTCTCTACAAGCGTGAAGCTTAATGTTACGATTATCATTAGAGAAAAAAAGATAGCCTTGGATTTTCTTATTATCTTTATCATTTTTAGTACCTCGTCGCGTTGATGAACGCGCTTACCTGATTGACAATTTCATTAAACGATAAAGTCTCATTCTCCCAAACGTTCAAAACACGGAATAGCGACGGCATATTTATGAAACTCTGTCCTGCCTCAACATAATTAAAGCTCCAAGTTTGATTATTCAATATAGTAGACTTATCAAATCTTCCTAAAAAGTGAGTTCCGTTTTCATTCACAAGATAAATCTGCTGCCCGGATGAAATGGGATTATTAGGCAGTGAACTATTAATTCCCTGTTCAATGGCAGCATCGGCGTCAGTTCCGTTCACTCCATAAATAATTATTAATTTAGGCCGTTGAGCTGCAACAGCGTAATCCCTGCTTCCGATTGTGACTGTGCCAACATAATCGGTAGTAAGACCCAATCCAAATATATCGCCCGATAATTTATTCTGAAAGTCAGTCAGCGATTGAGAAGACAAGGTATAGTTCTGATAGACATTTTTTACATTGATTCTGGTTCTGTTGTACTCTGTTCCGTTGCCTATATCATTATAAAATAAGCAATTTCCATTTGGGCAGTCTCCAGCAATATCCGAATAGCTGCTGTTCCCTCCTTCCATCTGCATGATGCTCAAGTTATGAGGAAATGAAGGTGCGCTCGTATACAGGCTGACTGTTAAATTTTTTATAATCGAGCCGTCTAGGATAGAAGAAATATTCCAGTCAATATCTCCTCGGTATTTAGTGGTCGAGGAATTAGATAAGGATATTGTGCTTGGATTGTGGTATCTCGTATAATTGTTCGGCGATGACTGATAGCTTATATGACCGTTCCAGGCAATATAAGTTTCGTTTAGGGTTACTGTCGGGTCAATCACGACAGGATAGAGCGTATTTGGGTTATTGAGGAAATCTAAAGGAATTTCTAGATCAATGGAGTTCTCTGCGATTCTGCTATTAAGGTACTGGCAGGCCATATTTGCGTCACAAATATAGGCTCTTTCGACATGCACCGAAGCAGACCCCTCTCTTATAAATGAAATATTAAAACTCTGTGCAGGAAGGTTTGCAAGTCTTTCCTTGATTATTATTTCTTCTTTCATCTTATGAGGAAGATATTGGTAGCGCAAATCAACATTAGGAATTACGTTCTCATAAGTAATCAAGCTTCCATTAATCACAGGTCTAAAAACAAAATTAGAGCCTATTAGGCTGCCCAATCTTAAGGAATAATTGCCATTGAGAAGGTGCGTGGAAACAAGCCCATTTTCATCAGCAGTTACGTTGAAATAATAATTCTTTGTGCAAAACGTTACTTGTCCTAAATTCCCAGAGCAGTCAAACCAATTCTCATCTATCGCTTCCCATTCACCTTGCTCATTGTGCCAGTATTTTTCATATGAATAAAGAGCGGTTTGGCATTCAGTTTCAGTGCAGGATGTTTCCCAATTCGACCCAATAGTTGAGGAGGGTTGTTGAGCAGATACAACCAATAACAAAGCAGAAAATACAATTAAGATGATAAAAATCGTCCTCCTCTTTAACATCTGTTCTTTAAGGAAAGATTATATATAAGTTTATGCCCCTGAAAGCTCTCTGAAGAAGATAATGGGCTTCCCATCAAAAGTAAAGCCACGATGCTCAAATGAGAACCTATAGGGCGTCGTCGCAGAAGTATAAACTCTATTTGTAAGATTATTTTCGTAATCAAAATTAAAGTTGTAGGAAAGAGTAAGGTTAATAGCCCTAGTTTTATCTCCCTCTCCAGTAAGTATCTCTATTCTTCCTATGCTCGTGGGTTCGCCCGGCTCTGAATAAATAACATGACTGTCCTCCAGTAAATAAGAAATCGATTCATTAATCGCGTTAAAAGTCAACGTTCCCCTTTTCAAAGTGTATTCAACAACTCTAGTGTTAAGAGGAGCCTGAAGTACTTCATTAATTTTAGAGTCAATCACGTTCAAAGATTGGATAGTTTGATCAACGACTGCCCTGTCGCGATACTCATTAATTTTTGGGGTGGCAAAAGCAAGCACCAGCCCTATAAGTCCAAGCCCTATGAGTGTGTAAACAACTGTTTCAATCCAGACTTGTCCTTTTGCCATGAGAATTAATATGCAAGGAGAGCACTTATTGCTTCACTATCAGTACATGGGTTGAGCACAATCGTCTCTTGTGCATCGCACGTTTTTCCATTGCTTAAGATAGGATTAACTTCAGCTCGTTCAAAAGCTCCCTTTGCCACATACGTCCGCACTCCTCCCTTTATAGGAACAATTAATGGTTTATTAAAATCAGCAGTTAACATGCGCAGCACACTAACAACATCAGGGTCTGTAGTGCCATTCTCAATACGAAAAGAATTTGCAGAACCTTGCTGAAACAAAGTCAATGAAAAACCAACAATCTCATCGCTGTCAATCCTGACAGAGAAACCAGTACGCAGCGTTCCTAGAGGGCTTGTACTTTGTGCGTGGCAGTTATATCTTCCTTCAGCATCAAACTTTATATCTCCAAGAACATCAAAGCACCCCTTGCTCGAACCAAGACTATTTTTCACAAAAGGTATAATGAAAACCGCAAGGATGCTTATCGCAACAATTGTGAGCACAAGCAAAAGCACGGTAGCAATAACAGGACTTACACCCTTTTTCTTCACCATCTCTCACCAAAGAGAATTCTCTTTTTATATCTTTCTAAACCCCGTTTATATTCTACAGAATACTCACACCAACACCGAACTGGTCAGGGCATGAGTAAGGCGTAGGTGCATCTCCCTTAGTTCCAAGGATAATAGGTATCACAACAATTTTTTCCACTCCCGAAAATTCACTTGCAGGCAAGTCTTCTATTTGCACAGAGCTCCCGATATCAATGCTCTGATCTAGTATCGTGTGAACGCTCACCTCTCCTGCTCCCAAAATCTTTACATCAAATCCATATAATGGAATGTTTGCGCGATTATCTATTTCAAGCATGTAATCCTCTCCAGTTTGCACAACCGAAGCCTCAAAACTAACGCTCTCACACGCCCTCTCAACAGGCTCACCGCGCTTTTGTATTCCCTCCGCGACAAATCCGCGCGCCCAGATAAATACTATTCCTGCAAGCACAATCACAATTGCAATCAGCAGGATAGTTGCAATCACAGGACTCACTCCCTTTCTAAGCATCATAACTCCCATGAGTAATTACGCTTTTTATAGTTTCTCTTATTTGGTTTAAAAAGCATAATTATAGATAATTCTTTATAACAAAAATAATAATCCTTAAGGATTAGCAACGCACGCCCCCCAATGACATAAAGGTTGTTCACATATTTGCGTGCCTGTTCCTTGTCCTGTAGCCTCTCCGCTTATTCCAATTCCTCCCCCTCCGATAGGTGTTCCTATATTACACGCTTGCGACGTACCTGGAGGTTCGCACTCTTCTCCCGCTTCAATAATTCCGTTCCCACAGTCAGGTGCAGGAGGATTAGTAGGACAATCCTGCGCGCAGCTTGTTGTTGTTTCAGGTCCATTGCAAATTCCGTCCCCGCACCATTGGCTAGGCACACACGCCCCCCAAGTACAACTTAATGGAGAGTTGCAAGTTTGCAATCCATTATACCCATTAATCACACAAGTTTGTGTATCTCCATCACATACCTCATTGCCCGTTCCTTGATTCCAGACCCAATTATCCCCGCACACAGCGTTATTGCATGAGTTTGTGCAGTCATTTTGGTTATTCAAATCTCCATCGTCACACTCCTCGTCTTCATCAATAATTCCATCTCCACACAAAGTACTGGCGCGGTGCACTTCCAATAAATCTAGACCATTAGACGCGCCAAGACTTGATATGCTATCTTCCTCACTCATAGCGCTTGTTTTTTCAGCCGTAAAGTAATATTCAGGTGGATTCGCTAAGCCAAACAATCCATCATTCATCCAAACAGTTTGCCAAGTTTTCGTGGCTTGACTCCCAGCAAAGGTAGCAATAATCCCTCCAGTTACAAAGT
>ORJL011177944.1_pt1 | contig 10467 bp, 9 predicted proteins | sample 1779941 | NCBI WGS metagenome assembly ORJL01 (sample SAMEA104232317, study PRJEB22302) | groundwater metagenome | biome: forest; feature: aquifer; material: groundwater | place: USA | collected 2011-08-07 | depth 5.8 m | reverse complement strand
CAGAGACCGTCCCTTTTGCTTGCAACATTCACAAAATCAAAAAAAGTAAGAGTTCTTGATTCGTCCAAACTACAGTGAGCCATGTCAGCCATGAATATTGAGATCAAATCAGTACTATCATATGCTGCCATAACAACATGATCATCTGGCATTCTTCTGATTGCAGATGCACACATGTCAACCGGATAGACGTTAAACTTCGATGCGAACAACTCTGCAATTTGTTCTGAAGTCGGAGCATCAATACTGACTAAGCGAATTAAGCGATATTTCTCAGTCCTTCTTTCCAATTCCCTTGGAGAAATCGAAGTAGACAGTAAACTAGGATCGATTGGTTTGTACACGTGTGCTACTCTTTCTGGTTTATTGAAACTAAGATAAACAACAAAACAATCAGGCACTATAGGATTTATTGGAAATATTGCTTCTACACATATACCTCTACTTACCGCATGTTCCCGTAACTCTTCCAACACCACTCTCGGAACAATTGCCCGGATTGAAATACGTGTTGCACTAGTATTTGTTTTTGCAGATTCAATGCTCTCCAACAAAGGAACTACTCGATCACCAGTAACAGTAGATGGATAAAACCCCTTCACTCTCTGATTTGGAGCATTATAAACAGGGGGCCAGACCAATGCTTGTCTCTGTGCCATTTAGTCCAACTCCAGTATTAGTTTCAGTAAACTAGGATATTTTGAAAACCCACTTTCACTATCCAGGTGTCCTGCATTTTTTTCTATGATAAACTCCGCATTTAGTTCATCTGCAAGCTTTTGACCTTCAGTAATTGGAAGGTACGGATCGTTGCTACTTGAAATTACGATAAACTTTCTGCTTTTTTGTTTTATTCTTGCGAAATCAAATGGGGTCTTAAAAAAGTCTGAAATTGCATTAACTCCAAAGCCTTGAGTAAACCCAGCAACCAGAATCACACAGACTATTTTTGAGCTAATTCTTTCTAATAAACGTAATACTGCGATAGTACCGAGACTATGCCCGACCAAGATGAGAGGATTGTCATTGTCGACAACAGCAGTCAGTTTTTCCAGCCATTCTTCCTGTTTTGGAAATTTAGGATTAGGCATATCTGGACATTGCACGTTCATGCCTCTACTCTCCAATTCACTTTTTAGCCACGGAAACCAATTATCTTTGCTATCGCTGTTCCATCCATGAACTATTAAAATTTGCATTGACTCACCTAAAGTATTATTTCTAGACATCCAGATTCCTTACAGTTACAGCATGCGTCTGGATGAATGCGCGTCTAGGCTCCACTTCTTCCCCCATAAGTATCGTGAATAGTTCATCTGCTTTTATTGCATCTGCGATGGTCACTTTTTTCAGAGTACGTTTCTCAGGGTTCATAGTAGTTTCCCATAGTTGGGCAGGATTCATTTCCCCTAGACCTTTGTATCTCTGTATTTCAGAGTTTCCGCCTAAATCAAAGTTAAGTTTTTCCAACTGTTCTTCGGAATACGCATATTGCTCTGTTTTGCCTTTCTTTAATTTGAAAAGAGGTGGCTGAGCTATGTAGAGATAACCGGATTCGACAACTTGTTTGAAATATCTGTAAAATAACGTAAGCAACAACGTACGTATGTGAGCACCATCTACATCTGCGTCGCACATGATTACGATTTTATGATAGCGGAGTTTCTTTATATCAAAATCTTCCTTGAAACCTGCACCCATGGAAAGTACGATATTTTTTATTTCCTCGCTTGCCAAAACTTTTGTGATGGTGGCCTTTTCCACATTAAGTATTTTTCCTCTCAGTGGCAATATTGCCTGGAAACGACGATCACGCGCCTGTTTCGAACTACCTCCAGCACTATCCCCTTCCACGAGGTAAATTTCACATTTTGAAGGATCTTCCTCACTACAATCTGCTAATTTTCCAGGAAGCACGCTTGTTTCAAATATATTTTTTCTTCTTATGAGCTCTTTGGCTTTCTGGGCAGCTTCTCTTGCTTCCATTGCACTGGTTACCTTCAGCATGATCTTTTTTGCATCGTCAGGATGTTCTTCTAAAAAGGTTTTAAGTGCGTCAAAGGAAATGCTATCGACTATGCCTTTCACTTCATTATTACCTAGCTTAGTCTTTGTCTGACCTTCAAATTGAGGTTCTGGAATCTTGATACTCAGTACAGCAGTAAGACCTTCCAGTGCATCATCACCTGAAATTTTTTTCTCTTCCTTGGCATTCTTATCTTTTGCACTCTTATTATTTTTTGAGTAATCGTTTATGCATCTTGTTAGAGCAGTCTTGAATCCTACCAAGTGTGTTCCGCCCTCTATTGTTTTGATATCATTAACGAATGAATAGATAGTTTCAGTATATGCATCCGTGTACTGAATTGCAAATTCTACTTCCACATCTGCAACCTTTTTCATTATGTAAAAAGTTGGGTGAAGCTTATTTTTTACTTTATTTAGATGAGCAACAAACTCTACTATGCCGCCTTCAAAGAAAAATTCTTCTTTTTTATTAGTACGTTCATCTGTAAGGATTATTCTCAGGCCTTTGTTGAGGAATGCCAACTCCATCATTCTTTCTGTAAGGTAGTCAAAATCCAATTCCGTAGTTTGGAATATTTTAGCGTCTGGCTTGAATGTAACAATTGTACCTCTGTAAGTAGTATCTCCAAGAACTTTTGTACCCTCAGTTGTTTTTCCGTAATCATATCTTAGGGCATGAATTTTGCCTTGTCTGTGGACACCTATTTCCATCCACTCACTTAGGGCATTCACAACGCTCATACCGACTCCGTGCAAACCACCGCTAACCTTGTAAGCACTCTTTTCGAATTTACCGCCTGCGTGCAGCGTACCACTTACAGTTTCAAGTGCACTCTTACCAGTTTTAGGATGAATATCTGTTGGTATCCCTCTGCCATCATCTTTTACAGTACAGGAACCGTCTGCCTTGAGTAAAATAGTAATATTCTTACAATGACCAGCAAGAGCTTCGTCAACTGAATTGTCAACAATTTCGTAAATAAGATGGTGAAGGCCTCTTTTACCGATGTCACCGATGTACATTGCAGGTCTTTTTCTTACCCCTTCTAAACCTTCAAGAACTTGAATATCTTTTGCTGTATAATCATCGCCATCTGCCATAAAATCATCGTTGAGATTTTCAATCATTTGTCGTCAGTAAATTTCTTTAAAATAAGCTATAATTATATTGCATGGAGGGCTTTAAAAAGAGTTGTTTTCTGAAGCTAATTAACGCTCTTAAATAATGTTCTTAACTTTGCCACTGCTTGCTTCAAAGTTTCTTGAACCTGCTGGAATTCACCTTCATTATAGAATTTTCCAACTACCACTTTACTGTCAGCATCTGAAAGCAATGACCTAATCTCTTGAACTTGTGTGCTAAGCCCCTTTTCAGTTGCCTTTGGTTCTAATATATTTAGTATAGCATCAATCCTTACTATTTGAAATCTAGCCCAGATGTGCAAATGTTCTTCACGTATTTCTTTTCTTGCATTTTCTATTTGACTAACATCACTAGTTGCCAACACGTCTTCCATCCTATCTATTTTTCCTTGAAGATCTGATAGGACATCATCCATTTTCGTAGTATCTAAACCTTTTGCGCTAAGAGTTGCAATGGTATTTTCAGCGTCTGTTTTCCAGGTTTTTACGTAATCCAATTGAACTTTTCCCAAACCGATGCTGGCATCCTTGAGACAATTATTTCTTGTTTCCTTATTTTTGCTAAAATCAGTTTTTAGTTTAGTCTTTATTTCTTTGCCAGCAGCTCCGTTTGGGATTATGTTCTTCAGACCACCATATATGCTAACCAGCTGTTTTGAATCGCCCTGCAATGCTTTTACCGCATCGCTAAATGCTTGCCTGCCACCACTATCGGCTGCAACTTTAAGCTCTTCCTTATGCGTAGCAATTGAAGACTCAATAACATCTACGTTTACATTCAACCCCGCACTCTTGATGGACTTTAATACTGAAGTATAGAAATCAGCTCTACATGCAATTTTTTCATACTGCATTTCAAATAGGTTTGCATTTAGACCAGCACTTGGAGTATTTTCGACTGCAAAACATAATGTACCTAAAAAGAACAATACAAAAATAACAAACAGTGGTTTTATAGGATCACCTGGATTGCTAGGAACGAACAAAATATTTAAATCTATTCTAATGCCATCACTGGATCATGCTCATGATAACATTTTATAACACCTTTTATTAACTATTTAATTGGTGGAACCCATGAGAACAAAAGGAGGAAATGCTTCAACTAGAAAACACGAAACTAGAGTAATAGTACCCAAAACAGAAAGCGGTACCGCTAGAACATATAGTGCAGATGAAGTTTTGACTGCCGTTAGAAGTCGTGATCCAAAATTGCCAAATATGTTAAAATCACTTGTAGAATCAGGAAAAGTAAATGCAGTGATTAAACTGGCGATAGATATGCACGTTTCAGAAGCAGTGTATGCACTTGCTGGAAACGAATCCGCATTATTTAGCATTGCTAATTCTAGTTGCTGGCATGGAGAAAGAAGTGTGGCTGCACACGAACTAACTACCATGCTCGATCGCTTAGATCAAATAGAATCGATCAGAATAGCTTTAGGGTACGGAGAGGGTAGTGGTGAGATGTCATCCCCCACGAAGGAGTTATCAAATGCACTAGGTAGACTAGGAGAAGCTAGGACACTGGAGATTATACGTAAACTTCTAGGTTCTTCGCAGCATGCACAAACAGAACAGAATCAGACTTCAGTAGCATTGAGAAATATTGCCATGCTTTCCCCTCATGCAATTGTAAGAAAAACTGCCCTGGATGCCCTGACACAATGCCCGAATTACCTAAGCATGATAACTGGATGTACTTTTGAAGACACACGATTGGATGCCATAAATGAACTTGCTAAAAAAGATGTGATTTGGTTAGCTGAAATTATTATCGCTGGTTCCAGAAGAGATAGAACATATCCATATACTCAGAATCCCTATGCTGATGCAAAAATTGCTGCTGCAAGGAGAATATGGGATTCGATTAAAGGCAATTCACTGGCACGGGATGATGAACGTTATACTTACCTACACTGTGCAGTTGCTATGTGTCATGATGATACAAATGTAAGAGAAGTTGCCTTTGCTAGACTTAAAGAAGCGATGTCTAGACCAGATGGATCTTACACAACTATAGTGAACCATGCGATTTTCGATGATGTGAAAGCGTTAGCGCGTGGAGAACTTGCAGAAATCAGAAACTCCAGAGAACGCGAGCAAGGTTTAGTTTTAAGAGAACTATTAGCACCTTAAAGCTAAAGCTTAAAGCACATTGTTAGCTATAGATAATTATGGCAAAAATCCCCATTGCAGTACTCGCGTCTGGAAGAGGAAGTAATTTCCAGGCACTCATAGATGGCATAAAAAACGGCGAAGTGAATGCTGAGATAAAAGTAATGATAACTGACAATCCAAGTGCAGTCGCAATCGAGAGGGCAAAGAAAGCAGGAATAAAATACGAAGTTGTGGAGAGAAACAAATTCGAAAACAGAGAAAGCATGGATCTACGAATCAGGGAAATCCTGGACCAAAATAAAGTAGAACTCGTAGTGCTTGCAGGTTACATGCGCCTGCTTAAGGCAAAAGAACTTTTTACTAACTACAAAAATAAAATAATAAACATACATCCATCACTATTACCTAAATACCCGGGATTAGATGCCCAAAAACAGGCTTTTGAAGCCAGAGAAAAAATAAGCGGATTTACTATTCATTTTGTTGATGAGCAATTAGATCACGGTCCCATCATCTACCAGGAAAAAGTAGATATAGGGGACTGCAAAACCGCAGATGAAGTAGCTGTAAAGATACTAACTAGAGAACATTTAGCATATAAGAAAATCATTGATTCTTTTTCAAGAGGAAGGTACGAAATAGACCAAGGAAAAGTAAAATTTGTTCCTGATAAAAAATAATAGCTAATCAGAAACTACCATGAATTTAGCATAGCGAACGGACTTGCTTTCCTTTAGCAATTTCACAAACGCAGATACGGTTTCTGCTTTTCCATGAAGTACAAAAGTCTCCATGCACAGCCCATGAAGATTGTTGTGAACCTGAGTTGTGATTATGTCACTGAACTGGTGCTGAACTTTGAATAGTTCGTGTTCCTCTTTTTCTGAATGCGCTACTACAAGAATTGCGTCTAAATGGCCTGAGAGAGTTTTGAGCTCTTTCGATTCACTACGAAGAAGTTGTAGTGCAGCACGTATCAATTCAGATCTGTTTCTGAAAGAGGTCATTGATTCAATGTTCTCAAGAAGCTCTAGGCTTTCATTATCCAGGGAAAAGCTAACAATTTTTGCCATATTTAAAACCTTGGGTTTGAATAGACAGAACCAGATTTTAGGTTTGGTTCTGGATGTTATTAAGTTTATAGCGTTAGATTTAAAATTGTTAATAACTTTTATAGACAGATTTAATAATAAATGCTACAAAGAGTTAGAGTATGGTATTATTCGAAATAATTGCTGCAACAGTAATTGTCAGTTTAATTTCAATCGTAGGAGTATTTTTAGCTCCTTCAAACAAAAAGGATGACCTTTGGTTAGTATTGATAATAAGTTTTGCAGCAGGCGCGATGCTTGCTGGTGCATTTTTTGATGTGCTTCCTGAAGCATTAGAAATACTGCCTTCAGAACAAGTACTTACAGTAACACTCTTAAGCATACTGTTATTTTTCCTTTTGGAAAAATTTGTTTACTGGCACCATCACCACCATCACGGTCACACTGACCATAAAAAAAATGAAACCAAAATTAAACCTGTAGGGTATCTGAATATCTTGGGAGATGGACTACACAATTTCTTTGATGGAGTAGCAATTGCAGCTAGTTTTATGACTGATGCCCACCTTGGTGCAATAACCACCATAGCGATAATTGCACATGAAATTCCCCAGGAAATAGGAGACTTTGGACTCTTGATATATAGTGGATTTAGTAGGCGTAAGGCTCTTTTTTTCAATCTTCTTAGCGCATTGTGCTCAGTTATTGGAGCATTAGTGTTTTTTTACTTTGCTCAAACAATAAAGAACCTCCAGGGATTGGGACTGGCGTTTACAGCTGGAACTTTCATATATATGTCTTGTACAGACTTAATACCAGAATTATTCCACAATCATGAAAAAGAAGGCACTACATTGAAAAGAGATTTACTCCAGACAATAGCATTGTTACTTGGCATTGTTGTAATTTATATGGTAGTTAAGCTGATCTAAAGTCATCGTATAGGCTCATACTTATCATGACCACGATTCAACAGATTAATGCTGATAAAATTAGTAGTGTGGAATGTTATGTAGTAGAAATACCCCCATTTTCTTATTCTTCGCATTGAAATATACACCATAGCATCTGGAACATAGGCAACTTTACCATGTTTAGATATTCTCTTTATCAGATCCATATCCTCTGCAGTCTTCAGTCTCACGTTGAAACCTTTTATTTTATTAAAAGATTCTCTGGTGAATGCAATAGTCTCCCCTGGAGCATAATGCATACCTAATTTGAATGAGATACTTGCAATCGGATGAAGAATACGCTTGGTAAATATACGCTCTATAGTGTTTCCGTCTAGTGGTGTGAGATTTCCACAGCTTGCAACTGCCTTTTTAGCGAATATGGGCTTTGTGAGTCTTTCCAACCAATTTCTCGGGTATATCGTATCTGCATTTGCGCATACAAGTATTTTACCTTCAGCAACATCAAAACCTTTCTGCCTTGCCATTGCGATTATACCAGGTGGACAGTTAACTATTTTACAGCCATATTTCTTCGCAATGAGTGGTGTTTTGTCTTTACTGTAACTATCAACGATGATAACTTCGTAGCTTTTCTTGGTATTTTGATTGCGTATTGAACGAAGAGTTTTTTCAATGTACTTTTCCTCATTCAATGTAGGGATAACTATGGAAATCTGAACCATGAAAACTTCACCTTTAACTTATTTTATTTTTTTTCTTATGCCTGCTGAACTATCTTCCAACAGTATTCCAATTGATACTAGTTTGTTGCGTATGTCATCTGATGCAACATAATTCTTTGCTTTTCGGAGAGTTTCACGGGCAGTTGTAATTTCACTGATAATTATTTCAGCGCTGGAGTTGTCACTAATGGAAATTCCATAGTTAGTTTTTATATCTTTAGCGAGCTTCTTAAGCTCATCTATTTTGGATGAAACATCTGTCTTTTTCTCAGCAAATCCAAATATTCCGACCATTGAATTCATTTCTTCATTTACTTTTTTGAGCTGTTTTATATCAACCGCATCTTTTGAGACATGGGAATTGACAAGCTTGACCAGACTAAATAATGCAGATAGTGCATTTGAAGTATCGAAGTCATTGTCCATTGATGCATAAAATTGCTCAGTCGCTTTGTTGCTTTCCTGAACGAACTTTTCATCTTTCCCATCATATTTTTTATCTTTCTTGGAAAGTGACTCTTCTAGAAGACCGATAGAATTGAATATTCTTTCAACGCTTTCGTATGCCGCAGTTAAAGCATCTTCATTATAATCCATGGAACTGCGATAGTGAGTTTGAGTAAAGAACATACGAATCGAATTACTATCAAATTTGTTCGTTGCTTCTTTCAGTGTTACGAAATTACCAAGGCTCTTACTCATTTTCTCCCCGTTGACAGTGAGAGGCCCGGTGTGCATCCATATATTTGCGAATTTGTGACCGAACGCAGCTTCACTTTGTGCAATTTCATTTTCATGATGCGGAAAAATCAGGTCTCTGCCGCCACCATGTATGTCTAGTATGCCTTTTGCGTATTTTTCTGCCATTGCACTGCATTCTATATGCCAGCCTGGCCTTCCTCTTCCCCATGGGGAATCGAATTCTATTATTTCGTTGTTGGTTTTTTTCCAGACTGCAAAATCTTCTGCTGTTTTTTTAGTTTCGTCGACTTCTACTCTCGCACCTGATTTTACTTCGTCTAATTTTTGACCGGAAAGCTTGCCATAATTCTTGAATTTTGAAACTGAGTAATAAACGCCGCTGGCAGTCTCATATGCAAAACCATTTTGAATAAGTTTTTTTATAGCATCTATTATTTCTGGAATGTTAGAAGTGACCTTTGGGTATATGTCTGCACGAACTATATTTAGTTTGTCAAATAGATCAAGTGCTTCTTCGTGAATTGTTTCTGTGAGTTTCTTAGGGTCACTTCCGGTTTCCTTGCACCTCTTGATTATCTTATCATCTACATCAGTGATATTTTGTATATGATAAATTTTATGGCCTTTTTTTACTAAATATCGCTTAATGATGTCAAATGCTACGTAAGTTCTTGCATGACCGATGTGTGCACTATCATATGGTGTAAGCCCGCAGGTGTACATGATAACAGTTTCCTGTTTTCTGTCTTCAGTCTTGAACTCTTCAGTTTTTTTCGTTAGTGAATTGTAAATTTCCATAATATATAACCTCTACCTTTTAGCTTCCAATTGTCGTTTTGCGACAATGGACATCTTGTCGCTCAGAGCGACAAGCTTGTCTACCCTCTAGCAAATTATATGAAATCTGCCAACCCTAATTGTTTTATCTTATCATCCTCAAATATACTTTTTATCTCTTTGTCCAGAAGATCCATGCGCTGTTTTAAATAATCTGGAAGCTGATAACGCTCGATTATATCTCTTGATATCTCCAGATATTTCTGAATTCCGCCTTTATTTATTGTCAACAAGAGATTCCCGCCGCAGCGATGACATTTACCTGCAAGAGGTACTCTGCGGAAGCTTTCGTTACAGTTACCACAACGGAAAGTTTGTCTTGAGAAAGAACGAAGGTTACCATAGAGATCTGGGATGAAATGGCTAAGAATAAGCCGTTCTGCAGCATCTTTCTGATCAACGCCTCTAAGTCTCTCGTGCAGTTCAAATTGCACCTTTATTTTATCTGGGATCGAATCTAGTGTAACGTAGGCAGTACGTATATTGCCCTTGTCCATAAAACCACCTAGATGAGTAAGTGGAATATCAAACTGTTCTTCTTTACCTAGAACATCTTTGACAGTTTTAATTTTCACTTCAGTAGGCAATGCAAATCTTTCAGTTGCATGGTAAAACTCCAAGGGATAACTAGTCACCATTTCTATGCAATGTGCTTCATCATCCACTTCTTTTGGATCAATGGTTGGACTAAGTACAAGCGGAGTATCCATTGTTCCTCCACGTTTTTCATCCAGATAATGCCTTGAGAAATTTATCAATGCATCCAAAAGCATCATAACACAGTCTTCGTCGCCGTCGCAGTTGCGGCGCTTTACAGTATGAAAGTAAGGATGCCCATATCCCACATTAGCTCTAGTAAATCCTATTATTCTACACAAAACTGCCGCACTGGTATGAGGTGAAAGTGCAGCACACAGATGCCCGATCAGATCATCTTTCTTTTTT
>ORJL011312383.1_pt1 | contig 10468 bp, 9 predicted proteins | sample 1779941 | NCBI WGS metagenome assembly ORJL01 (sample SAMEA104232317, study PRJEB22302) | groundwater metagenome | biome: forest; feature: aquifer; material: groundwater | place: USA | collected 2011-08-07 | depth 5.8 m | reverse complement strand
GCGCGCAAACTGGCTCGCCTCTGCTGGTCGCTCCATCGTCACGCGTCAACTTACGATGCAAACCGCACCCATCACGTCGCCTCGGACAAGCAGGAACACGTCGGCGATCCTTCTTGACAAGAACCATAGGATCTGTCGAAGCGACCAGCGCTGATGCCTTCGACGGGGCTCAGGCAACAGCTCAACGCGCCTACCCACAACACCCACAAGAAGTTGGTACCCCCCACCCCCGCACGACGCCCTTGTCCGCTAGGGGATTGTCGAAACCCGCCATTCGCTATTGTTGATACGTTTCTGCAATACCTAGCGCCATTCGGCAACTGTCGCCCATACTCTAAGCGTGATACTCACGGCGTTTCAGCTCGCAGCCTTTCTGGTCACCGGCGTCGCACTGCTGACGTTCTTGGGATTCGGTCCGGCGCGGTTGCTGCTACCGGAGCGCCACGAGCGGCTCACCCTGGTGGCGAGCCCGCTGCTGGGGTTCTGCGTCGCGGTCATCGGCGCCTCATGGCTCAACAGCACGGTGCTGTCCATGACCGCTGCGACCCCAGTCATCCTGCTGGCAGGCCTTTTGCTGAACGTTAGCGCCATCTGGCAGCGGGGGTGGCCCGGCCTACGCGCCCAGGAGGGCCGCGCGGTGGCCCTGGTGACGGTGGCGGCATACGCTGCGGCCGGCATCCCACTGGTAGTCGCAGGCACCCAGGCGTTCCTGGGCAGCCAGTGGGACCTTGAACTCTACCTCCCCATCACCGAGTATCTCAAGCGCACCGCCATCGGCGCGGCGCTCGGCGGCCCCGACAACCCGCTGCTGGCGGGCATGAACAACCCGGCGTTCCGCGGCGGTTCCGGCTGGGGCTTCTCCTACGTGGAGGCGCTGTTCGGGGTGGTGCTCGACCGCATGTCGTACGCCACCTTCCGGCCCATGCTGCACTTCTGCTACGCGCTGGGCGCCCCGGCCGTGTACCTCACCGCCCGCATGGTGTTTGGCGCGGCGCCACGCACCGCCACCCTGGGGGCCGCGCTGTGGGCGCTCAACGGGTTCAACCTGTGGCTGGCCGCCTCGGGACTGGCGGGACACGCCGCCTCGTTCTTCCTGATCCCACTGGCCGCCACCTTCGCCCTGCTGGCCATCGAGACCACCACGTACCGTAGCGCCGCACTGGCCGCCATCGCCATTAGCGGCATGCTACTCACCTACTACACCGGCGCACTGTTGGTGTGGGCGGCGCTCACGCTGGCCGTGGCCGTGCCGATGGTGCTGCGTACCCACCACTGGGCTGCGCTGCTGCGCACCGGCGCCGTCACCGGCGGGCTGGTGCTGGCCCTGGCCCTGGTGGGCCACCTGCGGTTTCTCGCGGTGCTGCCGGTGTACCAGGACGCCGGCTTTACCAAGGGCTGGAACGTGGTGCGGTTCCTACCGCTGGCCCAAGTCTTCGGCCTGGCGCCCGACACGATGGTAGCCAACCAGGGTGGCCCGCGCGCTGCGCTGGGCGCCACGCTACCGGTGCTGCTGGATGTTGCGGCGGGCGGAGCAGCGCTACTGTGCCTGGGCGCGCTGCTGGTGGCGGCCATCACGGGCGGGTGGCGCCGCAGCCGGTTCATCCAGACGGGCATGGCCTTCGCGCTGTTGCTGGTGGCCATGCGCTTCGTGCTGCAGTACCCGTACGGCTATTTCAAGGTGGTGTCGCTGGGCAGCTTTGTTGGCAGCCTGGCGTTCGCCCACGTGGCGGTGACGTTGTGGCAACGGCCGGAGCGGGTGGCAAGCGCCCTGCGGCTGGTACGGCGCGTGTGGCGCAGCGGCCCCGCCCGCCGGCTGCACTTGCCGGCGCTGCCGCTGCCTGCGCCCCTCCGCTGGGGGGCGGGAGCGTGCTTTTCGCTGCTGGTGGCGCTGATGGCCCTTAACACCTGCTTCAGCGTTCAGTTCTTCTGGCCCGACCGCGACGTGCGCCCGCGTGCGGTCTGGGACCTGGCCGGCATGAAGGCCGCCCTGCCGCCCGGCGCCACCGTCAACGTGCCGCCCATGCAAGGTGTCAGCCGCCAGGACGCCGCGCTGGTGGCGTACTTCCTGCTCGATAACCCCATCACGGGGCGGGTCCAAACCGCCTACGGCCTGCTGGAGCATCCGGCCGCGCCTGAGACGGCTGACTATGTGCTGCTGAACCACAACTGGCTGTCGGGCTTCGACACCGGCGCATGGTCCAGGGTGTGGGGCAATGAGTTCGTAACGCTGTTCCGGACCGGGGCGAGGGAGGCGCGGTCCGAGATTCGCAAGGCCAACTAGCACCAAGGGGGAGGCTTCAACCATGAAACTACGCATTCCACTCACGCTGGCGCTCGGCCTGTTCGCGCTGGCACTGGCGGCGCCGCAAGTGGACGCCATGCGGCAGGAGGGCATACTGCCGGCCATTCAGGCCTACTCGGCCATGGACGACGGCCGGCTGTATGCCGACGGGGTGAGCGGCGGCGGCGGGGTGACCGGCGATGGCGGCGCCCCCGCGCCGGTGGTCACCACTACCGCGCCCGTCACCGCCGCTGGCGGCAGGGTGCCGGTGGCCGGCGGCTCCCAGACGCCCGGCGGCGCCGGCCTGGATATCCCGCCCGGCGCGATCGGCAGCAACACCAACCTCACCCTTTCGGTCACCAATGCGGCGCCCGAAGGCGTGCAGGCGCCGTCCGGCTCCGTGCTGCTGGGCAAGACCATCGAGATCACCCTGGAGAACCCTCAGGCACTGAAGAAGACGGTCGAACTGCTCATCAACGTGAGCGACCTGAACCTTCAGGGCAAGGACCTCGCCAACTTCAAGGTGGGGGTCATCATCAATGGGGTGGTGGAGTTGCGGCCCACCCGCATCGTCGATGCCGCCAAGGGCATCCTCAGCGTGACGCTGGACCACTTCACCAAGTTCACCGTCTTCGAGGTGAAGACCCCCGGCCCCACGCTGACTGCGCCCGCCGACCGCGCAACGCTGCCCGGCATGGGCACCACCCTGATGTGGACCAACACCACCAGCCCGGCCCAAACGCAGTACCACCTGCAGGTGGTGCCGTTCAACGGTGATGGCGCCGCGGTCAACATCATCGGCAATATCACCAACTCGTTCGTCATTCCGGAACCGCCGGTGTGGTACGGCATGCTGCCCGATACCACGTACTTCTGGCGGGTGCGCACCACTTTCGTCACCACCGAGCCGTTGGACTTCCAGTGGAGTTCGTGGGCGACCGGCGCGTTCCGTACCGCCAAGGCGTCCAGCAGCACCGTCAGCCTGGTGTCGCCAACCGAGGGGTCGACGGTCACCTCGCTCACCCCCACGCTGGCGTGGTCGAACAGCAATCCGGCGGTCTTTTACTACGAGGTGCAGGTCAGCAAAGACGCGGCGTACGGCGCCAACGCGTTCCTGTACGGCGAGTTGCGCCACGGCGGCGTCACCTCGCCGCCCAACAGCTACACCATCCCGGCGGCGTTCCCGCTGGAGGCCGGCGCCGCCTACTACTGGCGGGTGCGGCCACGGGTGCAAGGCGACGCAGCGCCGCTTGACTGGCCGGCCAGCTACAGCTTCAAGACACCGGGCGGCACGCCGGCGGCGACACCGACACCGGCGCCAGGACCGGCCGCCACGCCGACGCCTGCGCCAACGCCCGCTCCCACACCCGGCCCCGACGACACCCCGCCGCCCGACGACAACAGCGGGGTGATGCAGGTGCGCAAGCGCTGACCCTCCGACGCGCAACGGAAAAGGGCCGTCCTCAGTATTGAGAACCGGCCCTTGCCGTTTCGGTGGTTCCGGGGTCACTAGTCGGGAGACGCGCCGATGACACGGTATGGCGTCACGGAGACATCTACCAGCGGAGCGCCGTAGCGGGCGAAGTAGGCCAGCGGGTCGTCGCCCACCTGCTCCATGCCGAACACGTGCCTCGGCTTGGTGGGAGCCCGCCACGCTTGGCGAGCTTCGAGGGCGGGGACATCCGGAGCCATGTCGTTGCGCAGGAAGTAGGCGTTCTGGCTGTTCCTCGCGGTGTACACCAACTGGTACCCCTTGCGGCCCGCCAAGGCGACTAGGGCGGCAAGGGAGGCACCGTGGTAGTACAAGGCACGGATACCGTGGGCGGGGTTCTTATGGCGGTTGAAGTCGGGCCGGTAGGGTATCGTCACGGCTAGATCGGTCCCGAACGCCGGGTTGTACTCCACGATTGCCAGTCGGGGCGACACGACGGTGATGGCTTCCCATATCCAGTAGTCCACCCCGTCGAGGTCGATGCCCAGGTAGTCGATCTCCCCGGCCATCCCGTGCCGCTCCAGCAGCTCATTCACGGTCTCCCTGGCGATCCATGCCTGCTCGATGGCGACGGGAAGCCCGGCAAAGAGCTTGCGCCCCATGCCGATCAGCTCCGGGTCACCGTCGAGAAAGAGCCCGGTGAACCCCAGACCGGCCGCCATGAAGCCGGCGTTCCCGCCGTTATGACCGACCCGATTTCCACACAACGGCGGGTGGTCATGCCCGCCCGCTTCAGCAGTTCGTAGGTGACGCCATCTTCCCGGTGCTGCGAGAAGATGTGCTGCGCGAAGGCGTCCAGCGGCGCACCGGCGGGCGGCGGGTTGGCATCGAGCCGCCGCAACAGCTTGGCGACCTTCGGCAGCGTGGGAGCATAGGTGCCGTCGCGCCAGGAGCGGCGCAGCAACTCCTTGCCACCGGGCGGCCGGGCCTTCTTCTTGGTGGGAGCCGTAGCTTCCACGGTCATTGGTCCATTCTGGCGCGTGGCCATAGGCCCTCCGCGCGCTCGCAGCAACTTCGGCACGGGCGGCGGGCTTCGAGCAACCGGGGTACGGTACCGGTAACGTCCACCAAGGGTGCACCCTGCTCGGCAAAATAGCGCAACGGGTCGTTGCCTACTCTGGCGAGGGCAAGACGGTGCTTCAACTTGGTGGGTACCCGCCACCCTGTGCTCGCCGTAATCGCTGGAGTACCGAGCGCCACATCATTCCGCAGGAAATAGGCATTCTGGCTCGCTGGCGCCGTAGCCACCAGCCGATAGCCCTTGCGCTTCGCCAGCCGGGCCAGGGCCGCAAGTGACACGCCATGGTAGTACTCGGCCCGAGTACCCAGCGCGGCCATCCGATGCCGGCTGAAGTCCGGCCGGTAGGGTATGGTCACCGCGAGTTCCAGGCCAAACGCAGGGTTGTACTCCACAATGACCAGACGCGGCGAGACGACCGTAATCGCATCCCAAATCCAATAATCCACACCGTCGAGGTCAATGCCCAGGTAATCGATCTCGCCCGTCATTCCGTGCTGACGCAGCAGATCATTGACCGTCTCGCGGGTGATCCATGCCGGCTCGATGGTCACCAGCAGGTCTCGGAAGAGTTGGCGTCCCATCCCCACCAGCTCCGGGTCACCGTCGAGAAAGAGCCCGGTGAACCCCAGACCGGCCACCATGAAGCCGGCGTTCCCGCCGTTATGACCGCACCCGATTTCCACACAACGGCGGGTGGTCATGCCCGCCCGCTTCAGCAGTTCGTAGGTGAGGCCATCTTCCTCATGCTGCGAGAGGATATGCGCCTGGTAGGCTTCGAGTGGGGAACCTGGAGGCCGCGGGCTAGCGTCGATAGCGGCAAGCGCGGATCGCACATCGGGCATCTCCGGAGCGTAGGCTCCGTTGCGCCAGGCCGCTCGCAGTTGCGCCTTTGGGGACGGTCCTTTCGCACGCTTCTTGGCCCTTGCCTTCCTGGGAGCGGCGCCACGGGTGTGCAAGCGGCTACACCAAGCGCCCGCCCCTGAGCAGCCGAACGTGCCAATAGCTATGTCTGTGACAACTGGCCCATGAGGTACATCGAGCATCACGGCTGCGATTATACTCTGTTGGCATAGCTAAGAAGTTGGTGCTGATGCCCCTTCAATAGTGCTCAGGACAGGCTTCGACGGGGCTCAGAAACAGCGCACGCCCTTTCACCCCCAAACCCCCTCAAGGGGGTTCAAGGAACCCCTTCGGGGTGAGTGGAATGGGGGGACACCCCCCAAATCCCCCTGCCAAAGGGGCCGCAGGCCCCTCTGGACTCCCCGCCTGAAGGCGCTACCCCGGAGGTTTTGCATAAGATTAAGATGCGTAGCCCTTTCACCTGAGGCCACTCCCTTGACGCTCCAGCGCACACGCGGCTAAGTTAGTAACTAAGTCGATGAACTTACATGAGTTAATCCGGCCACGCGCGTGCACCGCGCGCTTGGCGCCCTGATCCATCACCCCCGCGGCACCTGCAAAAGGACCCCAGCCATGACCACCGCGACGCACAGCAACGTGTCGGGCCATTTGCGAGACCTGGAAGACCAGAGCGTCTACATTCTGCGCGAGGCCTACAAGCATTTCGACAACCTGTGCATGCTCTGGTCCATGGGCAAGGACTCCACGGTGATGCTGTGGCTGGCCCGCAAGGCCTTCCTGGGCCATGTGCCCTTCCCGCTGGTGCACATCGACACCAACTACAAGATCCCTGCCATGATCGAGTACCGCGACCGCTTTGCCAAGGAGTGGGGCCTCAACCTGCTCGTGGGCCAGAACAAGCAGGCGCTGGCCGAGGGCATGAACCACACCCTGGGACGGGTCACCTGCTGCACTGCGCTCAAGACCAACGCGCTCAAGCAGTTCCTGGCCGTGAGCAACTTCACCGGCGTCATCATGGGCATTCGTGCCGACGAAGAGGGCACCCGGGCCAAGGAGCGCTACTTCTCGCCGCGCGACAAGCACGGCGACTGGGACTTCCGCGACCAGCCGCCGGAGCTGTGGGACCAGTTCAAGACCACCTTCCCACCGGGCACCCACATCCGCATCCACCCGCTGCTCGACTGGACCGAGATCGACATCTGGGAGTACATCCGCTCCGAGAGCATCCCCATCATCGACCTGTACTTCGACCGGGGCGATGGCACGCGCTACCGCAGCCTGGGCTGCGCGCCGTGCACCACCCCAATCCAGTCGAAGGCGCGGAGCCTGGACGAGATTATCGCGGAATTGAAGCAGACCACCGTCGCTGAACGCTCCGGCCGCGCCCAAGACGAGGGCCGCGGCATGGAGTTGCTGCGCAAAGACGGGTACATGTAGTCATGACGACCACCAACGCATCCCAGCCCGCGCCCCCGCCCGAGACCGGCGCCGTCGAACACCTCAACATCGTCATCGTGGGCCACGTGGACCACGGCAAGTCGACGCTGCTGGGCCGGCTGTACGCCGACACCGGCAGCCTGCCCGACGGCAAGCTGGAGAAGGTGCAGGCCATCTGCCGCCAACAGGGCAAGGAGTTCGAGTACGCCTTCCTGTTCGACGCCTTCCTGGAAGAGCAGGAGCAGGGCATCACCATCGACACCGCCCGCACGTTCTTCAAGTGGAAGGGCCGCGAGTACATCATCATCGACGCTCCCGGCCACAAGGAGTTCCTGAAGAACATGGTGTCGGGCGCCGCCCGTGCCGAGGGTGCGCTGCTGGTCATCGACGCTGCCGAGGGCGTGCAGGAACAGTCGAAGAAGCACGGCTACCTGCTGAGCCTGCTGGGCGTGCGGCAGGTGGCGGTGGTGGTGAACAAGATGGACCTGGTGGGCTACCGCCAGGACGTGTTCGACGCCATCGAAGCCGAATATCGCGAGTACCTGTCCCGCCACAACGTGACGCCGCAGCGCTTCATCCCCGTGAGCGCCAAGCTGGGCGACAACGTGGCCGACGCCAGCACCACCATGCCGTGGTATACCGGCCTGACCGTGCTCGACACGCTGGGCATGTTCACCAAGGAGCGCCCGCCCCAGGCCGCGCCGCTGCGCCTGCCGGTGCAAGACGTCTACAAGTTCGACGCCCGCCGCATCATCGCCGGCCGCATCGAGTCGGGCACGCTGCGCGTCGGCGACCAACTGGTGTTCAGCCCCTCCAACAAAAGCGCAGTGGTGCGCACCATCGAGCAGTTCAACGTCGAACCGCCCGCACAGGAGGCCCACGCCGGCCAGTCCATCGGCGTCACGCTCGACGAACAGATCTTCATCGAGCGCGGCGAGGTGGCGACGCTGGCAGGGTCGGCGCCGGGCGTCTCCACCCAGTTCCAGGCCAACGTGTTCTGGCTGGGCGAGCGTCCGCTGACCATGGGCCGCACCTACGTGGTGCGCCTGGCCACCGCCGAGACGCTCTGCCAGGTCACCGCCATCCACCGCATTGTCGACACCGCCGACCTGGACGAGCAGCGCACCGAAGGCGGCGTGGGTAAAAACCAGGTGGCCGAGGTGACGCTGCACGCCAAGTCGCCGCTCGGCCTCGACCTCTACGCCGACTTCCAACGCACCGGCCGCTTCGTCATCGTCGACGGGTACGACGTGGCGGGCGGCGGCATCGTCACCGGCGTGCTGGCCGACGAGCACCAGAGCCTGCGCGACGCCGCCCGCACCCGCGACCTGCTGTGGGAGGGCGGCGACGTCACCTCGGAAGCCCGGGCGCAGGCCATCGGCCACCGCGCCGGCTTCGTGCTGGTGACCGGGGGCGCCCCCGGAGCGGCCGAGGACGCCGCCCGCCGTCTCGAGAGCCGCCTGATCCAGGACGGCTGCCACGCCTATCTGGTAGAGGTGGACAACTTGCGCCACGGCCTGGCGTCGGACGTGGCCGCCGGCGACGCCGCCGAACTGGTGCGCCGCCTGGGCGAAGCCGGCCGCCTGCTCACCGACGCCGGCGTGCTGGTGGTGGCGGCGGTCGAAGGCGCCGACGCCGACGCTATCGAGACCATCGAGACGCTGGTGCGCCCCGCCCCCTTCATCCACACCCCGCTCGCCGCCGACAGCAAGGCGGGCGGCGCCGGCCTCGAAGCCACCGTCAAAGAACTGGTCACCCGCGGCGTCTTCTTCGACGACGGCCGCGGCCGCTACCCCTTCCCCAAGTACGTCATCTAGCGACACCGCCCCGAACCCAACTGCCCACCATTAGTCTTAATAGCGGACGCAGGGCGCTCTGGGGTCCGACAGATTATGCCGCCGTCGTGAACGGCCGGCCGGATCATGTGCCCGCCGTCCAGTGTCCTTGCGGTGCGCATCCGCAGAAGCTCCAGCCCCTTTTGATGCATCTTGTGTACCGTCAGAGGGCTCCTGCTCCGGCAGGCGCGTGCGGGGTCAACAACCACACCGTTCTGAGGTAGGTGTTTAGCGATGGTCTTCGTTTAACCATCCGCACAGGGCGCAACGCCTGCAGGGCCGCCCGATGGTGCGTGCTCAGTCTCTCCCCGGGGTGCGGGCAGTGCAGCGGCGGGAGAGTGCAGGGAGGGCAACGCCCTCCTTGCCAGGGAGTCCGAGGGGTGTCCCCTCGGTAAGGAGTTTTGGAGGGTGGGCGGGTGGGATACGCCGTGACGGGATCCATACCTGCAGCCTGCCGGTAGTCTTCGTCCAGTCCTTCGACAGCTCAGGACGACATGGATGACGGGCGAGAGAGTGCGATGGCCCTGCGACACCTACAGGCACCTACAGCCTCAATAGCGGGCGCCAATAGCACGCGTGTTACACTGTGATACACCCTACGGAGGCAGCACCATGCCCTCTCGCCACCTCTCCCTCCGCCTCCCCAGTGAGACCATCGACCGGCTCGACCGCCAGAGCCGCCTCACCGGCCAGAACCGCTCCGAGGTCGCCAAAACGCTGCTGGAGGAGGGCTTGCGCATGGAGGCGCACCCCGGCATCGTCTTCCGCCCTGGCCCCGCCGGCCGGCGGCCGGGACTGTCCGACGGGCCGGATGTTTGGGAGGTCGCCCGCGTCTTGCGAGAGGTACTGACCGACGAGCCCGATCCCGTAGCCGCCACAGCCGAACTCACTGAACTCCGCCCAGACCAGATACGTACGGTGCTCGGGTACTACGCTGAGTACCGCACCGAGATCGATGATTGGATACAGCGGGTGGATGATTACGCGGACGCCGCCGAAGCCGCGTGGCGCCGCGAACAGGCGCTGCTGGCACGGTGAGGCTGCTCTTGGACGAGATGTGGTCACCTGTTATCGCCGCGCAACTCCGCTTGCGCGGATACGACGTCGAAGCGGTGGCGGCAACCGACCACCTCCGGAGGCGGCCTGACGATATCATCTTTACCGCGGCGCAAACTGCGGGTCAAACCATCGTGACCGAGAATGTTGAAGACTACCAGGAACTCGCCGCCAACGCACTGGGCAGCGGCCTGGAGCACTGCGGCCTCGTCTTCACCAGCTACCGCCGCTTCTCGCGGCGCGACCCTCGCACTGTGGGCCGTATGGTGACAGCGCTGGAGTTGCTGCTGCGATCCCACCGCACGCTTGAGAACACCGAGTATTGGCTGACACGAGAACCTCAGCCTAGGACACCGCACCCATGACCACCCGCTCCGCTTTCCAAGACCGCGTCCGTCCCGCCGTCGAGCGCGCCATGGCGCAGTCGCCCGTGGCGGGCATGGTGGTGGCGGGGGGCCCCCCCCCGGGGGGGGCGCGCCCCCCGG
>ORJL010483808.1_pt1 | contig 10469 bp, 13 predicted proteins | sample 1779941 | NCBI WGS metagenome assembly ORJL01 (sample SAMEA104232317, study PRJEB22302) | groundwater metagenome | biome: forest; feature: aquifer; material: groundwater | place: USA | collected 2011-08-07 | depth 5.8 m | reverse complement strand
CGCTCCCGCTGACCGCGCGGCGCGGGGGGCTCGAGCGCGTGTAGGGGAGCGCCGGCTCCGGCGCGTTTCGTCTGAGCACGTTCGCCGCCGGCGACGGTCGCGAGCTCCATCGCACGGTGCTCGCGCGCGGCGCCGAAGGACTCATCGTGAAGCGCCTCGACTCGCCGTACCGCAGCGGCCGGCGGTCCGCCGAGTGGACGAAGCTGAAGCTCACGGGCCGGCAGGATTGCGTCATCGGCGGCTACACCGATCCGCGCCAGAGCCGCGCGTACTTCGGTGCGCTCCTGCTCGGCGTGTACGACGGCGACGCCCTCGAGTACATCGGCCACACCGGCACCGGATTCACGCACGCCGAGCTCGGGCGCCTCGCGCAACGCATGACGTCGATCGAGACGGCGGCGTGTCCGTTCCGCACGCGTCCGCGGACGAACGAACGCCCGCACTGGATCCGCCCGGAGCTCGTCGCCGACGTGAAGTTTTCCGAGTGGACGCGCGACGGCCGTCTGCGCGCGCCGGTGTACCTGGGGCTGCGCGACGACGTGCGGCCGCGCGACGTCCGGCGCGAGGCGTTCGTGCGGCGCGACACGATCACGCCCGTCGGCGCCGATGCCGCGGCGCCGCCGCTCGCGCCGCCACTCGCGGGGCTGACCGCGACGCTCGAGCGGCTCGAATCCGAGCGGCGCGACGGTGTCCTGACGCTGCCGGGCGGACGACGGCTCGAGGTCGCGAATCTCGCGAAGGTGCTCTGGCCCGGACCACGCATCACGAAGGGCGCGCTGCTGCGCTACTACGTCCGCATGTCGCCCTGGCTGCTGCCGAACGTCGCCGACCGCCCGCTCGTCATGAAGCGGTTTCCGAACGGCATTCACGCGAAGGCGTTCTACCAGCAGCGCGCGCCCGATCGTGTGCCGCCGGGGGTGCGCGTCGAGGTCGTCGAAGGCGACGTCGAGGTGCCGAGCCGCATCGTCGGCGGCGATCTGCTCACGCTGCTCTACATGGCGCAGCTCGCGGTGGTCTCCCAGGATCCGTGGTTCTCGCGGGTCCGAACGCCCGAGCACGCCGATCACGTCGCGTTCGATCTGGATCCCATGCCGGGCGTGAGCTTCGCGCGTGTGCTGGACGTCGCGCGGTGGATTCGCGACGAGCTCGACCGGATCGGGATGCCGTCGGTGCCGAAGACGTCGGGCGCGGACGGGCTGCACGTCTACGTGCCGCTGCCGGCCGCGACGTCGTACGAGTCGGGACGGCTCTTCTGTCAGATCGTCGCGACGGTCGTCGCCGGACGGCATCCGGAGATCGCGACGGTCGAGCGCGCGGTGCACGCGCGCGGACGCACGGTGTACATCGATTACCTGCAGAACATCCGCGGCAAGACGCTCGCGACGGCGTACAGCGCGCGCGCGTCCGACTACGCCGGCGTGTCGGCGCCGCTCACGTGGGACGAAGTCGACGCCGGCGTCGATCGGCGCGACTTCACGCTCGGCTCGATGCCGGCGCGCATGCGCGCGGTCGGCGATCTCTGGGCGCGGCTGCGCACCGGCCCGGCCGCCGACCTGACGGCGCTGCTGCGTGCGTCGCCCGGCGCGGTGCCGCGAACTAGGTCGTCGACACCATCCAGGCGCGCGCGATCGTCCCGAGCAGCCGCAGCGACCGCGGCAGCCACAGCTCGGCCTGACTCCAGGCGATCCCGACCGCGGCGGCCGTCACGGCGACCGCGGTGAGCTTGTCCGGCAGCCCGATCCGGCGGCTGACCTGGAAGACGGTGCCTTCGAGCAGCATCAGCGCGATCGCGGCGACCAGGATGAATCCCAGTCCCGCGATCGGCGCGAGGACGATGCAGGTGAACAGGAACATCGTGGCGTCGAAGCGACCCTGCTCGGGATCCGCGAACCGGCCTTCGACCTCGGGACGGTTCGCCAGCTGCTCGACGACTGCCGTTGGCGACTGCACCCGCCCCTCGTGGACGGCAAACGATCCGGCCAGCAAAGCACCGAAGAGGATCAAACCGACGACACGCATCGTTATCACGCTCCCTGCGAGAGATATCCGGGCCTTGGCCAGAGGCAACGGCGATGCCATATCCACGGACGTCGAACATGGCGAAAACCCGCGGGAATTCTTGGCCCGGACGTCGGCGACCGAGGAGCGGAGTGTCAGGCTGTCGCGATACCGGACGCATGTGACACATGGCTCCGCGCTTGACCGTGTCGGAGGCCGAACGCTACGCTCGCGGCACTTCTCGACTCGCTGGGCTCACCCGGAGGTCGTCCGCACCGTGCCGCGCCGTCGCCTCGTGTTCATCGTCTCGCCGGAACAGCGCGCGCTCTTCGAATCACTGGTCCGCACCTTCGCCAACGACACCTCGGTCGACGTGGTGCTCGACCGGCGGGGCGGGCAGCGCCGGCAGCGCGCGCAGGCGCCGGCGAGCGACCGGCGGAAGGCAGACCGCCGGCGCCACCTCGAGGTGCAGAAGCGGCTGGCGGCACGCGGCTATGCGGTCGTCGCGGTGATCGCGGCGAAGCCGCGGTGAGGATGGTGCGCCTGGCAGGAATCGAACCTGCGACCCTCGGATTAGAAGTTCAGGACGCGGATGACCCGAAGCGACTGATCTACAAGGGGTTGCGGCCGCGCAGGTCGCCAGCGGCGAATGCGCGGAAGTGCGGCCGATTGCGACCCGCTGCGACCGCTCAGTGACAGTCTCGGTGACAGCCGGGCGCTTGCCTGGCGTGGCGTAAGACGGTATCTTACTCGGTATGAAGACCAAGGTATCGTCGAAGGGACAAATCGTCCTCCCGGCCGAGCTTCGGCAGCAGGACGGCATCGAAGCGGGAGAGGAATTCGAAGTCGAACGGCTCGAGCGCGGCGAGTACCGGCTTGTGCGCAGCGCACCGCGGGCCAACGAGGGAGTCGTTGACTGGCTCCTCGCGTGTCCGGACAAGGGCTTCTTCGTCCCGATCGGATCGGAGTCGACCGACGCGCTGTGAGGTATCTGGTCGACGCCAACGTCCTCAGCGAGCCGACGAAGCCGGTGCCGGACGCCGTAGTCGTCGAGTGGCTTCGACGTAACGAGCGTGAGATCACGGTCGATCCGATCATTCTCGGCGAAGTTCGATTCGGCATTCTCCTCCTGCCGAAGGGCAAGCGTCGCGCACGGCTCGAACAGTGGTTCGACGAGGGCGTCGGTCGCCTTCAGTGTCTTCCATGGGAGATGCGGACGGGACTGCGGTGGGCGGAATTGCTTGCCCGTCTTCGCGGATCCGGCCGTGCCATGCCGATCAAGGACAGCCTCATTGCCGCCACCGCGCTGGTCCACGACCTCGTCGTCGCCACACGCAACCGTCTCGACTTCGAAAAGGCCGGTGTGAAAGTCGTGGACCCCTTCGCTCGCTGAGAGCGCCTCGACGACGATGGTGGTGCGCCTGGCAGGAATCGAACCTGCGACCCTCGGATTAGAAGTCCGACGCTCTGTCCAACTGAGCTACAGGCGCGCCGCCGTACTAGCCTACACCGCCCGCCCCGGGTGGCGTGAATCGTCACCCGGGGTGCCGTGAAACGTCGCTTTTGACGGGTTGCCGCCCGTGGTCGATCCCGCAAGTCCGCGCCATGCAAGGACTCTTCGATACCCGACAGGTCTGGCATCGGCAGTGCACCCGCACCCAGTCGCTCGAATTCGTCACACACAAAAGGGGAGAGCGGATGATCCGATTGCGAAACCTGAGACTGAGGATCGGTAACCAGCGAGGCTTTACGCTGATCGAACTACTGATCGTGGTGGCGATCATCGGTATTCTCGCGGCGATCGCGATCCCGCTCTACAACAACGTGCAGCAGCGGGCTCGCATCGCGAAGGCGCAGGCGGACGTTCGGTCCATCGCGTCGGCGGTGTCGATGTACGCCGCGCACATGGGCTCGATCCCGAGCACGCTGACGCTCATCACGGCGTCCAGCTCGAACACGGAAGGCCAGACGTCCGGCGCCTTCCTCGCCGCGATCCCGAACCCGCCGTCCGGCTGGGCGGGCAGCTACACGTACACCAGCGCCGCCGACGGCACGTTCACCGTGTCCGCGACGGGCGACTCGACGACCGCGAAGGTTCCGTAAGCTTCACGCGCCATCCTGGCCCTGCGCGCGCCAGTCTGACAGACGGCGCGCGCAGCGGCCGGGCCCGCAGCCGCATTTGGCGCGGGATTTCGACTCTCCCGGTCTGGTACGCGCCTTGCCTCTCTCGTCCAAACCCCGTGACACGAATGTCCGACGATCCGCGTCCTTATCTCTGTCCCGACTGTGGCCGCGTCTGGGATCGCGCGCCCGAGGGGGCGCCCGCGTATCTCGACGCGCGCGTGTTCCAGGTGGGACACGGCGATCGCCTGCGCGCCTGCCTGGTGGTGCAGTGCGACGACTGCGCCGGGATGACCGATGAGCGACGACCGCCCGTGCGCGTAGACGCGTGCGGTGGGCGACCGGCCCAGGAAGCCGGCTAGCGCAGCGCGCGCCAGGCCGTTCGCGCGACCACGTCCCCGTCACGGACGAGATGCACGGCGAACTCCCGCTCGTCCGCCCCGAGCAATGGCAGCGGCAGCGAGATGATCGTCGTGCGGCCCGACGACAATCCCGTGCCGACCGCCCGCTCGACCACCGTCCGCCCGCTCGACGCGCCGCCTCGCACGACACAGAGCACACGATCGTCCGCGCGCGCGGCCGCGACGATGACGTGCACCTCGAGCACGGTGAGGTCGAGCACGACCGCCTGAACGATCTCCTGCGCGCTCGCCGCCGCGACGAGCGCGAGCGAGCCGCCGAGCGCGCCCGCGAGCAGGCGGCGCGCCCGTGCGCCGGTCACGGCGTGATCGCGAGCACCGCCGCGACGGCTTCGACCAGCTCGCCGGGCTCGAGCGGCTTCGGGCCGGGCCGGGCGAAACCGGCGGCCAGCGCGCGGCCGCGGTCCTGCGCGCTCGCGTAGGCCGTCAGCGCGATCAGCGGCGTGCGCGTGCCGCGCTCCACGTCGAGGGTGCGGACCCACGCGGCGAGCTGATAACCGTCTTCACCCGGCATCATGATGTCGCTGACGACCACGCGCGGCGCGACGCGCACGAACGCCTGCCGCGCTTCGCCCGCCGACGCCGCCGTCGAGACGCGCGCGCCGCGCTTTTCCAGCACCGTGCGGAGCAGATCGCGCGTGTCCGCTTCGTCGTCGACGACGAGCACCGTGATGCCGTCGAGCGCCGGCAGCGAGTCGAACCCGCCGGCGCCCGCGGCACGCCACGCCGCCGGCACGACATCGGGAAGCTGCGGCAGCTCGACGGTGAACGTGGCGCCGCGGCCCTCGCCGCCGCTCTCCGCCCGGACTTCACCGCCATGCAGCTCGACCAGGTGGCGGACGATCGCGAGACCGAGGCCGAGCCCGCGATGACTGCGCGTCGCGGTGGCGTCCGCCTGCCGGAAATGCTCGAAGACGTGCGGCAGGAAGTCGGCCGAGATGCCGCGGCCCGTGTCGTCCACGACGAGCCGCGCGCGGTTGCCGACCGGCCGGAGCGACACGCGCACGACGCCGCCGGCCGGCGTGAACTTGATGGCGTTCGAGAGCAGGTTCCAGACGATCTGCTGAATGCGGTCGGGATCGCCGCGCACGACGCCGATGCCGGGCGCGCGCGCCCATTCGAGCACGAGCTTCTTGGCCTCCGCGGCCGATCGCATCGACTCGACCGCCTCCTCGACGACGCTGGACAGCTCGACCGATCGCAGATCGAGCCGGAACTTCCCGGTGATGATCGCCGACACGTCGAGCAGGTCCTCGACGAGCTGCGTCTGCAGTCGCGCGTTGCGCTCGATCGGCTCGAGCGCGCGGTCGGCGCTGCCCTCGTCGAGCTGTCCGCCGCGCAGCAGGCCCGTCCACCCGACGATCGACGTCAGCGGCGTCCGGAGCTCGTGCGACAGCATGGCGAGGAACTCGTCCTTCATCCGGTTGGCGTTTTCCGCCTCGCTGCGCGCCGTGCGCTCCTCGGCATAGAGGCGCGCGTTTTCGAGCGCGGCGGCCGCCTGGTGCGCGAACGTCTGCACGAGCCGCACGTCGTCGTCGCCGTACACGCGGCCGCGCGCATCCCCGGCGGCGAGCGCGCCGATCACGCGGTCCTTGCCGACGATCGGCACGGCGAGCACCGCCTGGTACCCGGAGCGCTGGATGCGATCGCGCGCGTCCGGCGCGAGCGCGATGCGCGGGTCGGCGAGCAGGTCGGGCGTGGTGACCGGCGCACGCGTGCGCACGGCGGCGCCGACCGTCGCGGTGCCGCGCCTGAGCACGCGGTTCCAGTCGACGTGCGGCCCGCTGCCCGCGATGAGGTGCAGGTCGCCGCTCGCGGGATCGACACGGTACAGGACGGCCATGCTGCTCGCCGTGAGCTGCTGCACGCTTTCGACGATGCGGCGGCCGACGGCGTCGAGATCGAGCGTCTCGGTGATCAGCCGCCCGACTTCCAGCAGCGCTTCCGCCTCGCGCCGGCGCGCTTCGCTTTCCCGGAACAGCCGCGCGTTGTCGATCGCCGCACCCGCGCGCCGGCCGAGGTCTTCGGCGAGGGCGAGGTCCTTGGCGGCATATCGTCGCGCCGGCGTTGCGGACACGAGCGACAGCGCGCCGAGCGTGCGGCCGCGCGCCACGAGCGGCACGCTGATATAGGACGCGACGCCGAGCACCCGCAGCACGGCCAGATGCCCGGGCTCGCGCGCGACCCGCTCGAGATGCGCGTCGTCGACGACGCTCCTGAGAATCGCTTCGCCCGTCGCGATGACGCGCTCCACGGCGTTCGCCGCCGTCTCGCTCGGGGGAAACGACAGGAGCTGCGCGACGAGGTCCTCCTGCTCGGGATCCGCGTGGGCGGTCGCGAGGCGCGAGAGCCGTCCCGGCGCTTCGACGACGTCGATGACGCACCAGTCGGCGAGCCGCGCCACGGCCAGCCGGGCGAGCCGCCGAAACGTCGTGCCGTAATCGAGCGACGACGCGAGCAGCGTGCTGGCCTCGGCGAGAAAGTCCGCGTCGTGCTGGGCGGCCTCCGCGTCGGCGCGCGCGTGCTGCTCACGCTCGAGGAGCCGCGCGTTTTCGAGCGCGATGGCGGCCTGGCCCGCAAAGAGCCGCAGCAGCTCGCGGTCGGCCGCGGTGAAGCGCGACGCCGGCTCCGGGCGCGACACGGTGATGACGCCGGTGAGCCGATCGCGATAGAGCAGCGGCTCGGAGACGACGCGCCTGACCCGCGTCTCCTCGATGAATCGCGGGTCGGCCTTGCGGCTTCGGAGCGGCGAGCTCGCGTAGTCGTCGACGATGAGGCCTTCGCGGCGCGCCGCCACCGTGCCCGTGACGCCGTCGCCGATCTCCAGCGCCGTCTCGCGGATCCAGTCGCCGACGCCATGCCACGCGGCCGGCACGAACACGCCGCGCTCGTCGTTCCACGACCACAGCACCGACACCGGCGCGTCGAGCAGCACGGCCGCGCGACGATTGATCAGCCCGAGCAGCGCCGCGACGTCGAGCTCGTGAGCGATCTCGGCGGTGATGGACCGGAGGGCGTCGACCTGGGCCGTGCGCGCGGCGAGCGCCTCGGCCAGCGCGCGGGAATCGTCGTCCGGCCGGGCGTCCACCACCGGGAGAGTCTACAATGGCTCCCCGTGGCGCGAATCCTCGTGGTCGACGACGAGCCGGACATCCGCGCGCTGCTCGAAACCGCCTTGAAGCTCGACGGCCATGACGTCGTGCTGGCGGGCGACGGCGTCGAGGGTCTGCGCTGTCAGCGGGACGCGCCCGCCGATCTCGCGATCGTCGACATCTTCATGCCGGAAAAGGAAGGCATCGAAACGATCATGGAGATGCGGCAGGAGTTCCCGCGGCTGCCGATCATCGCGATGTCGGGAGGCGGGCGCAGCGGGAACACGAGCTTCCTCGCGCAGGCGCTGCACCTCGGCGCCACGCGCGCGATCGCGAAGCCGTTCGATCACCGGGTGATGCTCGAGGTCGTGCACGAGGTACTCGTCCGGTAACCGATTCGCGAGGTAGGAACTGGTCGGGGTGAGAGGATTTGAACCTCCGGCCCCCTGCTCCCAAAGCAGGTGCGCTACCAGGCTGCGCCACACCCCGACGCCGGGAAATTCTACCAGTTAGCGGGCAGCGGCTTTTCACCGGGCTTGCCTGCTGACGCCACGCTGACGGTTCACTTCTCTTCCGCAAGGGCGAGGATCTCCTCGACGAGGTCGGCGGACACCCTGAGCCCCATGCCGATCATCGCCTCCATGATCGGGCGGACGGCATCCAGCAATCCCGCCCGCTTGCCTCGCACGAGGATGCCAAGCGTTCCCACGATCCGGATGCCCTCAGCCGCGGCCGCGCGGCGAGCCTCGAGGTCATCGCAGAGGAGCAAGTCCGCCCGAAGCTCGAGGCAGAGACCGATCGCTGCAGCCTCGCCCATGCCCAGCGTTTCGGAGAGCCGCTCGGCGAGCGGCGATGGTGAGGGCGTTCGGATGTCGATCCATGCGGCGGCGGCTGTCTCCGCACTTCCCGGTCGCTCCGTGCTGGCACCCACGACTTCATTCCAGACTTCCCGGGGCACCACGACACGGCCAAAGAGATCGCGGAGCAATGCGAGGCGTCCCACGGCCCCGAGGTAGATGAGAGGGCCGGCGTCGGAAACGACGATCACAACGATTCGAGCGTCGCGACGTCCTTCCTGAGGTCCTCGGCAGAATAGGCGATCACCGGAACGCCGTGCTCGCCCATCGTCCGCACGAACGACCATCGGGCCAAGCCGGCCAGCTCCGCTCCCTTCCCGACGCTAATGCGTCCTGTGCGGACCCGATCGATGATCCAGAGCAGACGCAGCTCGGTTGCCAGCGCTCCGATCGAGCGGACATCGACGTCGACCGCTTCGGGCGGGAGCTCAACGGTGATCTTCACGGGCTCCTTGCCGGTCATCGTGTTCATCGTACTCCGATCGTCCCGCGTCGGTCGAATCAGGACGGGACGTCGTCGTCCGCGTCGGCCACACTGCCCGCGGCGATCTCGGTGCCGGCGCCGGCCGCCACCGCCGCCGCGGTTTGGGTGCGTGTCGTGTCACAGATGACGATCCTCACGACGCCGGCGTCTTGAGCTCGAGCGCCCAGTCGCTGTCGTCGCGCATGAAGCGCTCGAGAAGTTCGAGGCGAGTGAAGAAGGCTTCCGCGGGCAAGCCGGGGCTCGGCCGGTGGTGTTCACGATATCCCGAGCGCTCCCGACAGAACCGTCAGCGCGGCCCGCGCGGGCAAACGCGCCGACCACAACCTTCACCCCCGAAAACGCCCCCTTGCCGCGCGCCCCGGCACACGCCCGCGGCCGCACGCCCAGCTACAGCGGCCGCCCGACGATCGGGCACGGAGCGAGTCAATCCACGAGCGCGACCGCGCGCACCGGCGATCCGTCGGCGCCCTCGATCGCGAGCGGGAGGGCCATGAAGCGACACCGCGGGACACCGATCGCGTCGAGATTGGTCAGGTACTCCACGACGGTCACGCCGGCGGGGAAGAAGACGTCGTGCGTGGGGCAGTCCGCACGGGTAACCGGCGTGCCGGGCGAGAAGATCATCGTGCGGATCGAGAAGTCCGGCGGATAGTCGTACCCGACGGCCTTCGCTCCGCGCGCGACGAGCCACTCGCACGCCGCGCGTCCCGTCCACGGCGCGTCCTTCCAGAAGCGCTCGGACTCGACGGAACACCTGCGCGGCCAATCGGTGCGGAGCACGACGATGTCGCCGCGCTCGATGTGCGCGCCCCGGCGCTCCAGGTTCGCGGGCGTCACCTCGCGGTTGGGACCGAGGTGCGTGAGATCGACGACGGCCGCGGGCCCGACCCACTGGTCGACCGGCATCGCGGCGATGTCGCGGTCGCCCGGCAGCAGGTGCCGGGGCGCGTCCACGTGCGTGTAGGCGTGGCAGGCGATCGTCAGCACGGTCGACTGGAAGAGGTCGCCGCGCGCGTGGGCCGATCGCAGCACGGGCTCGACCGTCCAGCGGAAGTGCGGACGGATCGGAAACGACAGGTCGACGACGCGCATGGGAGCCCTCTCGATCAGCGTGCCGGCCCGAGCCAGTTCGGCAGAGCCAGGATCAACGCCGGCCAGTAGGTGATGAGCCCGAGGACGGCGAGGAGCGCCACGAGGAACGGGCCGATCTCGCGGACGACGTCGTCCACGGGGATCTCGGCGATCCTCGCCGAGAGGTAGAGGAGGTAGCCGACCGGGGGCGTCAGCAGACCGATCATGAGGTTCAGCACGACGACCACGCCGAAGTGCACGGGGTCGATCCCGAGGTGCTTTACCAGCGGCATGAAGACCGGCACGAACACGAGCATGCCCGCGAGCGGATCCATGACGCAGCCCACCACGAGGAAGAAGACGTTGACGAGCAGCAGCACCATCGCGGGGCTCGTGGTGACGGCGGTGACCGCGGCGACCACCGCCT
>ORJL011008666.1_pt1 | contig 10470 bp, 6 predicted proteins | sample 1779941 | NCBI WGS metagenome assembly ORJL01 (sample SAMEA104232317, study PRJEB22302) | groundwater metagenome | biome: forest; feature: aquifer; material: groundwater | place: USA | collected 2011-08-07 | depth 5.8 m | reverse complement strand
TTGCGCTTTAAGCTATCTGATACTGCCGATAAACTTATATACCGGCAACAAAATAGACAAAGCCAAAGAACCTACCACAAGACCCATGATAAGGAGCATTAGAGGCTCAATTAAAGTTATTAAAGCTTTCAATAATCTGTCGGCGTCATCTTCATAGAATTCAGAAACGGTACGAAGCATTTGTTCCAAGTTTCCTGTTTTTTCTCCTACTTCCATCATGCTTGTAAGCAAATGCGGGAAAAAATCGGCTCTTTCACGGAATACATCCGATATTGGCGCCCCTCTTTGTATTTCAGGACGGGCAGACATAATAGATAATTTATATTTTTCGTTACCAACCGAGTCGGCAGTAACTTCAAGCGCATTTAATATAGGAAGGCCGGCCTGAATAAGATTGGCCAGAGTTCTTGAAAACCTTGCCAAAGTTATTTTCTTTATCAAATTACGGCTAAGTGGTATCCTCCAGGCCGCACTAAAAAGCATATGTCTTCCTAAAGGAACTTTCGTGAAATAAATTGCTGCCGCTATCATCCCGACAATAGTAAAAATAGGTACAAATATAGAAGAACTGAAAAAGTCGCTTATTCCGATAAAAAATTGAGTTAGCGGAGGTAACGGAATATTACTGGACTTAAAAGCCTGCGCGATACGCGGCAAAACGAAAGTAACCAAAAATATGGAGAGGATCAAACTTGCGCTAAAAAGTATCGCGGGATAGATCATTACGCCTACTACTTTTTGTCTCAATTCGTAATCTTTTCTTAACTGTATAGCCAATTGGTCCAATACATCCGCTAAATTTCCTGAAATTTCTCCTGCTTTTAGCAAACCTATAACTACGGGAGGGAAATCTTTGGGCCACTTCTGAAATGTGACAGAAAGCGCCTGTCCTCTTTCAAGGTTGGCCATTGATTGTTGCAAAATATTTTTCATTGCGGCCTTCTCCGCGTCGCGGATCAAAATATCAAAAATATCTTTAATGCCCAAACCGGCTCTCATCATGACTGAAATATGCCTGAACAAGAGAATTTTTTCGACAATACTTATACTTCCGCCGATAGTTATAGTTGAAAGCGACTTTCCGCCTCCTTCCATTTTAACTAAAATAGGCGTTAAACGCTGCGAAGTCAGCAAATCAGTAACCTGAACCTTGTCTTTGGCATCAAGCTCTCCCTTATGAAGTTGTCCTTGGGCATCTATAGCTTCCCAGACAAATTTAACCATAATTTTTTATAATTTTATCCGCTTATTAATTATTCACGAACAACGCGCAACACTTCATCAATTGTAGTAACTCCTCCTTCTACTTTACGGAGACCATCTTTAAACATCGGGGTCATGCCGTCCGCAATTGCCTGTTTGCGTAACTCAGAAGTAGAACGACTTTCCAAAATTAATTTGCGCAGGCTTTCAGTAACACGCATCACTTCAAATAAAGCTAATTGTCCGCGATATCCGGAGTGGCCGCAGGTGCGGCATCCCGTACCGAAAAATATCGTAGATGGGATATCGGCATTAACTTCAGCGTCGCCGAAAAATTGTTTAAGTTGTGCAATTTGATTTATAAGCTGCCGTTTCTGCTCGTCCGAAGGCGCCTGAGAATGAATACATACCGGACAAATTTTTCTAACCAAACGTTGAGCAATAACAACGTTTACGGTAGAAGCTATCAAAAAAGGCTGAACGCCCATATCTATAAAGCGCGGAATGGCTGTAGGCGCGTCATTGGTGTGCAGGGTTGAGAGAACCAAATGTCCGGTTAAAGCTGAGTTAACTGCGATTGAAGCGGTTTCGTCGTCACGAATCTCTCCCACAAGAATAATATCCGGGTTTTGACGCATTAGAGACCGCAACCCCGTCGCGAAAGTAATGCCGGCTTTGGTATTAACTTGTGTCTGGTTAATGCGGGGCATTGAATACTCGATCGGATCTTCAATTGTAGTAATATTTACATTCGGAGTATTTAAAACCTGCACGATGGCGTAAAGTGTCGTGGTTTTTCCGGAACCGGTAGGACCTGTAGACAAAATCATACCGTGGGGTTTTTTTATTTCATCAGTTAAGGTTATAAGATCGCTTGGAGAAAAACCGAGTTCAGTTAAGTTGGTTGGTCTAGAAGCTCCGCGCAAAAGACGCATTTCAACTTTTTCTCCGAAAAATACCGGCATTACAGAAACACGAACGTCGATATCTTCCTGTTCCAGTTTAAAACGAAAACGACCGTCCTGTGGTTTCGCGTGCTCGTCTATTTCAAGGTTTGCTAAAACTTTTACGCGCGCTACAATTATCGGCTCAATCGGTTTTGGCATTGTCAAAATTTCACGCATTATTCCTTCAACACGATAACGAATTAATAACTTGTCTTCTGTCGGTTCAAAATGAATATCGGAAGCATCCAAAGTTATGGCGTGTTCAATAATACTGTCTAAAATACGAATGACCGGAACTTCCTCGGCCATATGCGCAAGATTTATTTCTCCTCCTTCAAGTTTTGCTTTTTTAATATTTTCCTCAACAATCTGATTAAATTCTTCTTCAAGTTTTCGTTTATACTGGCGTAAAACAAATTTTAGATCGGAAGCTAAAACATAATGGGGTTCAACACGCATTCCAAGTTTTGCGGCAACAAATGCAATTGTCCCCAAATCCCCCGGGTCTTCCATCGCAAGTTTTGCGACACCGGTTGTTTTATCTACCGCAAAAACTGCAGCGCCTTTTGATTTAGCAAAAGATTCAGGCAACAACTCAACTATCAACGGATCTATCTGATCTTTTTTAATATCGGCAATCGGAACTTTAAAATATTCAGAAAGTATGTCTGCCAAATATTGTTCTGAAAGATCGCCCCGGCCGATCAAAGTATTCCCTACAGTTCGGCCGTTTCGCTTGGCTTCGGCAACGGCGGTATCAAAAGACTCATCGGTTAAAAGCCCCGAGATTAAAATTGCTTTTTTTAATTCTGCGTCTGTAATGTGCATACGCCGTGGTTATCCACGAACTTCGCGAGTGATACAACCATGTGCATCCTTAAGCGAAGCGAGGGACTACCTTAAAAAACCAAGAAATTCAATGCGAAAAGCGCAAAACTGGCTTGCGTTTTTAGCTGCGAATTTATTGAGTTCACCCATTTATTATATCATTTTTTTGCCCTTTTAACGCACAAATACTTATCCACCCCGTTAGAAGTTTACGGTTAAATTAAAGGCCGGAAAAGGCGTTTGCCTTTTTCGGCAAAAGTAATCTCCCTTTTGATTAAAATTATATAAATCACGTTATTTCTCTATTGGTAAACTTCTAACGGGGTCCACGTTTGCTTTATTTTGCAAGGCAAAGTCAAAACAACTCATACATACAAAAAATCCCGCCTAATGGCGGGATTTAGCATTCAATTAGTGATTTTAGTCAGCTTTAAATCAACATCATTGGGCCTATACCATTCAGGCATCTCAAAATTAACTTCGGTTCCTTGTAAAGAGTTTTTAAATGAATAAAGTTCCAGGGTCTCACGATTAATAATTGTTATCTTTGGTATGCCAGCACCACCGTTCATATTTTCTATCGTATGAAATAAAATAATAAATTTATCGGCAGGATCAACTTTGAGCTCTCTTACGTCTCCAGTTAGAGATATGTTATTTATTTTTATAGTGTTTTCAACACTAAAAAATGAATTGATTTTGTATTTAACAATATCAAAACTACTCCTATAAACCCAATCGCTCCAAATAAGATTGTTAGTACAAATTACTGCTATATCTCCCACGGAATATATCAACGCTATTTCTATACAGTCTCCTCTTGGATAAAACTTTGGAAAATTAACGACAGAATGAACAACTGCGTTATTAAGTTCATTCTCACTAATAATAGCCAAAAACGGTTCCTGTTTTACTGAGCGATTAGAGCATACTATGGCGTCAGAGGATTGCGCCCAGGCATAATCACTGCACCCTTTTATATTATTAATAACAGCAATTTCTTTAGTCACGTCAACATATTTAACTACAGAATTACCGAAAAATCCCCAACTCAAATATTTACTATCCGGAGACCACTTAATATCGTTGCTTCCATCAATATTGCCAGGTATTAAAACTTCCCCCGATCCATCTATCCGAGCTATAAAAAGCTTTTCCCACTTTTCCGTAAACGCAAAATATTTTCCATTGGGTGCTACAACTTTTCGTCTACCTCTTCCGTCCGTAGACAATTTTTCTAGTGTTGCGATCTCCTCTTTATTGCTGCCATCAATATTTAAAAGCACAACCTTGTTGTCGTGAATAGTAATTATCTTAGGCAACAATTCATGATTAAAATTAACTATTTCTACCCCCTCATCAATATCCTCATTCGATGTTTTATTAACCTCTTGTATGGGTGGTTTATAATTTGAAAAAAGTTTCTTTTTATGCGTGGCCGTATAAAAAAATGAACTCAAAAAAATCACTATAACTATCATTATATAAAAAATTATATATCGCTTATGGGTCATAAGATAAATGAGCTTAAAGCATTCAAAATCGTGAACATAACTATTTTACTTAACAATACCACAACCAATACGCCGGTATACAAAACAAGTATATATTTAGACAAACGATAAAAAAATAATATGTGCTTAAGTTTTGAAAATAATAACAATGGTACAAAAAGAGTATATACAAGAATTACAGATAACAAACCGCCTAAAATGTTTGATATAGGCCAAAATAAAGCGCCGAATAATGCAGAACAAATGAACTCACCCTCTTCTTTATTGACTCCGTCTCCTTGAATTCTTGCAGAATTTCCCCATTTGAGTGGCTCAATTAAACAATATTTTCCAGGAAAATAATGAAATTTATAATATGGACTTGCGCCTCCAACTAATTTATATTTATCATTTTTGAAAGCGTTCGGATTGTTAAACATTTCTCTCTGCAAATCGGAACGATTATCAAAAATTCTTATTTGCAAAGATTTATATAAAAAAACAGCATCAAAAAAAGAATGAATTGATAAAAGTGTTAAAACAGCAACAATAAAAACAAATTTCTTGGTTAGTAAAAGATTGCTTGTTCTATTTGAAAGCCCTGGATTTAAAGATGGATTTTTTTTATTAGCGCCCCAAAAATTAACCATATCTTTATTTTACCATAAAAAATCCCGTTCCGGCTTAGCCAAATAACGGGATTTTTTACCTAATAGCTAAAAACTTTCTTAATGCAACGAAATAACAGCAGTATAAACCCTTCCGTCGTCAAGGACTATTTTAAGCTGCCACATTCCGATGTCCAAAGAACTTGTTGCAAGATTATATATATAATAACCATCTTCTACTCTGAATAGATTATCGACATCTTCACCCGAACTCGATACCGGAATTTGTTCTGTCCCAATGATCCCGTTCTCTATTTTCGCAACGGTGAGATGCGCTATTGCATCTAGCATAAATTGCCCGTTAACATCGAAAAGCTGAAAAGTAATCGGCAGGGTCCTTCCCAAATTATAGTTTCCTCCTGATCTAATTGGGTTCAAAAATCCACCAAAATTATATATTACATTAAAATTAATGATTTTTACGTCAACATTATTAACCAAATCTATTGCCGTGATAACAATTGTATGCGTGCCTAGAGTCATAAAATTAAGCATCTGCCCGGACTCAAAATTTTGTCCGTCAAGCGTAGCGCTTACGCTAAACAAACCCACACCCTCATCTTGCGCAGAATAATCAAATTGCAAAGACGTTGAATTTAAATAATATTCCGGTATTATCGCTGTACTTGAAATAACAGGAGGCGTTGTATCTTCCGGTTCAATTTCCGATAATTCCAAATCCTCGGCATTAAGAGAAAAATTCAAGTTTTCAATAACCCCTGACTGAGTATTTGCTACAAAAGTTTCTTCAGTCAACTCTTCTTCGCTGAAAATATTAACCTTTATCTTATAACTTCCGCTATCGTTGCCCCGAGTTATTATCCTATATTCACCGTCTACCGGATTTGGAATTATCATATACTCCAAAAATGTAGTTTCGGAACCGGTATAATAAGCTCCGGATATGTCATTAATTATTTGATTGTTTACAAAATTCGTCCCAACTATTCGGCCAAACGGATCTATTACCTGAATATCAACCGGAGACAAAACGGCTATTCGCAAAAATCTTAAAACGGGATGGGTTGGCTCGATTGGGTCTGTAGAAACTCCGGTAAGTATCTCATAAGCCCTGTGAAAAGCTCTGCTTGGCAGATCGCGGTGATTTGAAACAATCGGAATCTGCTCCAAACACCCTTGTTGAGCGCAAGACAATGGTAATGTTCTAGAGCTCACCCAAGGAACGGATTTATCTCCCATTCCTCGTTCCAAACCATGATCGCCAAACCAAATCAACGCATCAAAATTATCGGGATAACCATCCAACCATAGTGGCCAGCGTGAGGGGTCGTATTCGATACGTATAGAATTAATTGTATTGTTATCGCCATTATCTCCGGCAATATTATAAATCTTTACTCCGCTTTGCGACAAAGAAGTTAGACCGCTATCTGAATTTAATTCTTCAAGAAAAACATTCCTAGGGTATCCGTCTGGATAATTAAAGTATGTAGAATCTTCAGCCGATCTAAGATAATTATAAACTGCTAAAAGTTGTTCTATAGATTCAATTGGTCCATTACGTATAAAGCTTATTGCCCCCGCATAGCCAGTTATATCTGCTATATCGTCGAGAAGCAATTTCATTAAGAAATTTTCAAAATTGGGTTGTAATTCTCCTCCCTCCCAAAGCAAATAAATTTCCGGAGCTCCAAGGTGAGGAGTCCCCAAAATAATAAATTGATCAATATCGTATTGATATAAATCATTCTGTATATAATACCTGGTTACCAATCCGCCCATTGAATGTGCAATAACGTCAACTTTTTGACAGTCGCAAATATTTTTTATGTCTGCAATTTTGTCCTGTAAATCTTCTGCGGTTCTGGCGTTGTCTTGCATCCAATTATATGGAAATGGAAATAGGGTTTCATCAAGAACATATCCCTTATTCTCCAAAGCTTCGATCAAATTATCATATGTGCCAAAAATTGGATCAATAACCTTAAAACCAGAAATAGGATCAAAAACCGACCCGCCAATTCCGGGCACTATAATAACAGGATCAATAACAATAAAATCTATATTGTCTTCTGTACCAAATTCTTGCCATGCAGATGCGTTGCCTTGGGAATCTATTGCCCTTGCTTGCCAGTGATAGATGCCGTTGGCTAAATCAAAAACTTTGACTGTCGCTTCCGTTCCAGAATCAACAAAAGCGCTTTCTTGAGTTGATGTATCTAAAAATTCGCCGTCAAACTCGTTTGTTCTTCTTAATTCAACTTGCAATTTAACTTGGTTATTTGCAGACGAAGAAACATTCGCCTTAAAATTCATCGCATTACCCAAAACATTACCACCCTCCTCAACTTCCGTAACCCCATCAGATTTATATTGATTTAAATCTGATACATTGCTAACAACGGTACTTTGATCTGCAAAAAGTAAAAAATACATATCTGGAATAGTATGACGAAACTGCACATTTGAATCGTCGAATGTATATTCCAAACGAATACCTGAATTTGTATCATTTAATGAACCCGCGTCATATATTGTAATATTTCCGCTAAGCTGTTGCGGTGAAACTATTTCCAATACTAGCCCGTACCAGCCTGCAGAAATGATTGTATCTGGAAAATTAAAATCATAATTAGTTTTAATGGACGTTGTTACTAAAACATCATTGCTTGCACTAAGTGGGCCAGCATCAAAATCAACACGTCGACATCCAGCAAGAGGGTAACCAAAGCCATTACAAATATCTTCAACTATAACATCTGTTTTTGTAGGATAAATATAAGCTCTTACGGTTATATTTGAGCCTCCTTCATTATGATGCAATTTTACACGAAGCGAACCAATAGTTGTTGCAAGAAGTTCGACTGTTTGAGCAATATAATGATCAAATTGATGCCATGCAAGATATCCCTTAGAAGAATCATCTAATTGTCTTGCGATTTCAGGCCCGCTCAAGATTGGAGGATTAATAACATTCACAGTAAAAAGAAGAATTGTTTCTTCTAAAGAATTACATAAATTAGAATTGCAGCTGTTGTTATTAACAAAAACCGTATAATCGCCGTTCGTAAATATTTCAGCTTCACTATTTATATTCCATGCATTATCAACACATAAAACAGTTTCATTAAAAATAATTGAGGAATTACTATCCTCTACACGTAAATTAATATTTATAACATCTGGAGAAAAACATGAACCGGTAAACATAAATGACACTTCGTCAATTTCATCATTTAATATAGGAAATTTAATGCTTGGCACTGGTGGTCCGCCTTCCATAATCACATAATATAAATCGGGAATATTATAACGAAACTGTGCGTTAGTACCATCAAAGGTATATTCCCAACGAAAACCAGGAACAATATCTGTGGACGCTCCAGCTGTTTGTATAGTAGTTTCCCCCGACCGGACTGGCGAAATTATTTCAAGAACCAAAGCATTCCATCCTCCAACAATATAAGCATTATGAAAATCAAATACATATTCTGTTTTAATACTTGAGTCAACTGCGACATCCTCACTTGTAGCGATAGGCATCGCAGAAAAATCTACTCCATAACAACCCGAAAGAACAGTTGTGCCGCAAAAATTGTAAAAATTTGGTGGAGCATCAAGCGTAACTGGATAAATATAGGCTCTAACCACTGTAGTAGGATTAGAGATCTCGTGACGTAATTTCACCTTTATAGAGTCAACAAACATTTCAGGAAACTCGATTGTTTGAACTACATAATGATCGTATTGATGCCAAGCTAAAGGTCCTTCAGCCGTATCCTCAAGTTGTGAAACATTAGCAGATGCTGTGTTAGAAGATAAAATTAAAAATAAAAAGACGCCAAAAACAATGGCGCTAAATTTAAATAAAAATTTTGATTTTTTCATAAAATATAATTTATTAAATATATAGAAATGTCATAACACAATGAATTAAAATTTATTTAAAATAAAGATGAAATCTAGATAAAATTTGATTTAAACAAAAAATCCCGCTTTATGCGGGATATTAAATAATTTTATCTATTTTGTCAATAAAATAATCGCGGAACTACATATAATCCAGTTAATCCTAAAATTTTAAATATAGTGGGCGAAAGAAGAAACGCGAGCGGAGCTGCAAGTATAAAATACGGCATTATCGGGGTACGCACTTCATCATCTTTAATAAAACGATGTAATATTCTCAATACTGGTATGCGCCGCTCTGCATCTAGTCGTGCTAAATTTAACGCCAAAAGAGCTCCTATATACATTGCAAACACAAAAAACACATACACCATTACTGCAGGCCAGCCCGCCAAAGCGCCAAATAACATAAATATTAAAATTTCTTTAGAGTTAACACGCAATCCCCCGCTTTGTTTCATGACGATCCACCAATAAATACTAACTATTCCGGTTACCGTAAGACCTGCTATCCAAACTGTCCAAAAATTAAAAAACGCATACCCAACAAAATATTCTGTTATTGGTTTGTGCGGAGGGAGCGCATATTGAAGCGGTCCTTCTTTAAAGACATAATATTGCAAAATAGTTAGAACTAACGAAGAAAAAAATAACGCAATGCTTCCGATTAACAATGAAAACTTAATAAAGCTATAAGGGACTATTCCATTATTTTGTATATAAAAAATAATAAAAAGCAACGATAAAACTAAGCCAATCAATAAAGGAACATTTTTTATAAAAATATCAACACTTCCAAAGACATTTATTTGCCATAAATTACCCACTAAATCGAGCGACGTAATATTCATAATTATATTTTATGAAATGATATTATCAAACATATATTATTTTGTAAACAAAAACTCCCATACGCGGGAGTTTTTGTTTATTTTATCAATTAATACTCTGTGGTTCCTGCCGCGCTTGCGCCCATAAGTTTTACTGACGTACCTACCTCATACAAACTTTCTTCATCTCCACCATCTTTAGCATCTAAATCATCTTCAGTTTTATATTTATTGCTCTCAAGTGTGGCGCTAAGCTCAAATACATTGCTTGGCTTACCAGCAACAGTCGTTCCGTTTTGGCATGCATATCTATACACAAAGTCAGAAAAAACTGGAAAAGTAACCGCTGCTACCGTGTTTGTTGGATCAAGAGGAAGATTGCTCAAAGGTGAACCGCCTGTAACATCTGTTAATTTAACTGGAATCCAGCCCGTACCATCAACGTTAGCTTCCGTAGCAGTTGTAAAACAATGATCAGTAACATGAAAGACAGCGGTACCGCCGGTAGTCACATCCGCTCCCTCAACAGGATTACCACCCGTATCAGCACAGGCTGCAACGGTATTTTTACTGTAAGCAATTTGAGCTGCCGCAGCACCATTAGCTGGGTTTTGGAAACAAACAGCAGTGG
>ORJL010416921.1_pt1 | contig 10470 bp, 6 predicted proteins | sample 1779941 | NCBI WGS metagenome assembly ORJL01 (sample SAMEA104232317, study PRJEB22302) | groundwater metagenome | biome: forest; feature: aquifer; material: groundwater | place: USA | collected 2011-08-07 | depth 5.8 m | reverse complement strand
CGCTCGGCCCGTCGCCCCGCCTTGGATTCGGGGGGGCACCCGCCGCAGGCGGGTCGGCGCTCCCAACGCGGGGTGCTCCCCTTCTTCAGCGACCTGTTGATGCCCTACTTCACCGTCGCGCTCCTCTCCGCCTTTCTCGTGGGGTTGGTGGCCGCGTCGGGCCTCCGGCTCCGCGGGCGCCTCCGCCGGCGCCTGGTGCGGAGCGTGCCGGTGGTGGACGACGGGGCGGTGAGCCAGATCCTGGAGAAGGGCGTGCTCGCCGTGGACGAGGACGAGCCGCTGGACCAGCGGGAGATCGACGATGAGGAGCGCCGGTTCTGGTCCGCGCATTGGGACGAGCCGGAGGAGTCGTGACGGGAGGCTACCGCTTCCAGCGGTAGTAGACCCCGGGCAGCGGAATCAGCCGCCCGTTCAGCGGCAGGTCGTCCGTGGGGTCGGCGCGCCGCACGGCGAGGGCGCGGTTCACGTTGAGGGTCATCCCCAGATAGCTGCCCTCGGCCGCCTGCCAATCCACGCCCACGGGGGCATGGAGCACCACGGCGAGGCCCGTGCGCTCGCCCCCACCGCGTGCGGCCACCAGCCAGACCCCGCCGCCTACGAAGGGGAGCAGGTCGCCCGCGCCGAAGTACTCCTTCACCACCGCGCTGACGCTCAGGTCCCGGAAGGACCAGGTCCCCACGTTGAAGTCCATGGCGTGATGCTCGCGCACGTACTCCACGCTGAGCCCGACGGTGCTGATCGCGCCCAAAGTCACCCCGACGCGCACGCCCGATCCGGTCCCGGTCCCCTGGGCGGAGAGCGCGTGGGGAAGCCCCTGAAGCGTGGCGGCCAGGAGGGCGAGTCGGAGGAATCGAGCCATGGGAGCCGGAGTATAGGCAGAGGGGTGGGGCGGGTCCACCGTTCACGTCTTCCTGCGGCCGTCGACACGGCGTTCGACTAGGAGCCGAACGTCACGGACAGGCCGAGCTGGTACGTCCGCCCGGGACCGGGCTCGTAGTAGCGGCCGCCGAACGCGTTGACCACCACGGATGCGTTGTACGTCCGATCGAGGACGTTCGCCACCGCGAGGAACGGATCGAAGGAGAGCCTGCCGGCACGGACGTCCCGCAGCCCCGCGCGGACGTCGGCCACGAGAGCCGCAGGGGACTCCGCGGTGTTGGCGTCGTTCACGGGGATGGCGTCCTGGCGGAGCCCGCGGAGCTCGACGAAGCCGGCACCCAGCTCGAGGAGCAGGCGCCCGTCCAGGCGGTTGGGGGCCAACCCCGGGATCCGCTTGCCCGAGAAGTCGCTCCCCGGGAGCACGTAGGCGTCGAAGCGCGCGTCCACGCGGGTGTAGGCGAGCCGGAGCCACGCCGCGGCCAACGGCCTCCCCTCGGCGGTGATCTCCCACCCCTGGTGGGACGACTCCCCGGCATTTCGATAGAAGGTCCGCCCCGGCGAGGTGGGCACCTCGAACGGCACCAGCTCGTCTCGCAGGTCGGTGCGGAACAGCGTCGCTTCGAGGCTCCATGACTGGCCGATCCTGGCCCGCGCTCCCCCCTCCACCGTGAGCGCCCGGGTCGGGTCGAGGTCGGCGTTGAAGCCGCCGGCGCCCTCCGGGCGGTTGGCGAGCTCGGTGGTGGTGGGCGTCTCGAACGCCGTGGCCATGGAGCCGAACCACTCCACGCGGGGTGCGACCTCCCACACGATCCCGAGGGAGGGGCTCACCGCTCGCATGACCCGTTCCCCGGTGTCGTCTGCGCCGTCGGCGGTGAAGCGATCCTCGGCCCGGAACCGGAACGCGTCATAGCGGAGCCCGGCGACGACCGAGAGGGTGCGGGTGGGCTCCAACCGCGCTTGGGCGAAGAGGCCGGTGTTGCGCACCCGCTCCTTCTGGTCCAGGACGAGAGCCCCCTTGTCGCCGCTCCTGTTGGCCCAGTTCCGGCGGTCGTCGCTCTGGACCTCCACCTCTACGCCCACACCCAGGCCCAGGCGGCTTGCCCCCACGGCTCGCGAGCCCGACAGCAGGGCCCGCACGCCCCCGGCGCTCCTGTCGAACGCGACGACGTCCGAGGGGATGCGCCCCTCGAAGTCGCGGCGAATCCCCCAGGCGGACACCTCGCCGTCCAGATTCCCGACGGAGCCCGTCCACGTGGCGCCCACCTGCTCCTGACGGATGTCCTCGCGGGTCTTCTGGAGGACGCTGGAGCGGAAGGCCTGCCGGTCGCCCAGGTCCAGGAGCGCCTGGGAGAGGGAGCCCGCGTTGGCGGCGGCCAGGTCGAGCCCGTTCGCCACCAGACGCAGCCGGCCCGAGGCGACCTCGGCGTCGAAGACCACGTTGAGGATCGTTCGCTCCTGGCGGCCGTACACGCTGCCGTCGGCGGCGACCGGGTCGTGCCGGAAGCCGTCGTAGGCATACCGGGACGCACCGACGCGGTACCCGACCCCGGCGGCCCTGCCGGAGGCGCTCCCCCCGACGGTGCGGAGCCCATCGGATCCAGCGGCGCTGCGGACCGTGGATTGGAAGGACTCGGTGGGCGCCCGGGACACGAAGAGGAGCACGCCGCCCGCGGCGTTGCCGTACAGGGCCGAGCCAGGGCCCCGGAGCAGCTCCACCCGCTCCAGCGAGGCGACGTCCAGGTGGTCCAGCGCCGTCTGTCCGTCCGGGAGCGTGGCGGGGATCCCGTCCACCAGAACCCGGACGCCACGGATACCGAACTGCGCCCGGGAGCCGAAGCCCCGGATGGCCAGGCGCTCGCCGGAGGCCAGGTTGTACCGGTTCTGGATCTGCACGCCCGGCAGGGCGCGGAGGGCTTCTTCCAGATACGCGCCGGGGTTCCCACGGGTGAGCTCGCTCCCCGCGGCCACCGAAACGGCGTAGGGGCTTCCGGTGCCGACGGCGCTGCGCAGCACACGCACCACCATCGGCTCGATGCGCACCACCGTGTCGGGGGGCTCCTGCGCCGAAGCGGGCGACGAGAGGCCCGGCGAGAAGGCGAGCCCCGCCAACGCGAGCGCAAGGGTCCGGTTCACGGCTCGGGGCCTAGGGTCATCGGGACGAAGACGACGCGTGCCCCCGGAAGCACGGTCACGGTATGGGCCAGGGACCCCTCCCCCGTGCCGACTTCCAGCTTGACCTCCGACCGCGTGGGTACGGCGCAGAGCATGAAGATCCCCCGCCCGTCCATCGTGGTCCTGAGCCACCGCGCGTCGTCGGGGTCTGCGCGCCACCGGGGTTCCCTCGTCTCCGCGCGCGGGGGCGCGGCCCGAGCGGTCACCTCGAAGTCCGCCTGGCCCGTTCCGAGCCAGAGGGCGCGGACGGGGGTGCCCTCGACCGGGGACCCTGCCCGCCGCACCCGCGCGAAGACGATCGCGGTCTCCCGAATGGCGTTCGGCGCCCCGCCGCAGGCCTCCTCCAGGAGCTCCTCCACCCCCGGGAGCCTGACGCGGGCCGACGCCATCTCGCCTGCCGGGGCCTCCACGGAGACGTGGACCGGACCCAGACCCAGCGAGTCCAGGGAGGGGTGGGTCACCTCCAGGCTCTGGAGCCCCCCGGCCAGACCGGGAAGGAAGAAGGAGCCCTCCCCCGTGGTGACAGCCTCGACGGCTCCGTCGTCGGCACGCACGCTGGCTCCCGCCACCGGGCCCGATCCAAGGGAGTCCAACACGGTGCCCGAGACCGAGGCGGTCTCGGCTTCGACGATGGTGCGGCCGTCCTGGTCGGTGACGCGCCAGACCACGCCTCCCTGGACCTCGTAGCTGGTGACGGCGACCCGCTGTCGGTCCGGGGTGGTCGTCACGTGAGGCATGCGGATGCTCCACTCCCGCACGATCCACGTGCCGTTGGGGAGGCGCCCGAAGGTCACCTCGCCGCCGGCGTTCGCCATATCCTGCCCCGGAGGGAGGTTCACGTAGGTGAACTCCAGCTTCCGGAGCGTCGCCGTGGCGGCCTCGATCCAGAGGGTGCCACGGATATCGGACATACGCCGGCCCCGCACCGGTTGGAAGGCGAGCCCGACCAGACCGTCCCGCACCGACTCCAGGGCCATGCAGTGCGTGTCGAGGAACTCGTTGGACAGGAAGGCCGCCGCGTCGGGGGCGTAGTAGGTGAGCGTGCGGTCGGGGTTCTGCCGGACGAATCCCTGCGCCACGAGCTCGCTGGCCGGAGCGCTGACGTAGGGCGCCTGACCCGTGCTTCGCGCGAAACGGCGTCTTTCGGTCCTCACGGTGCGCAGCGTGGGCTCGAGGGTCCGCTCGAAGCGGAGCAGCGTGTAGCGGTAGACGCCAGAGCTCAGCGTCCAGGCCGCGGCCTCCAGCGCCTTGCGCGCTTCTTCCCAGACGCGCGCCGTGGCCTCCCCCTGCTCGTTGCGGAGCCGGCACCTCCGGGACCCCTCGATGTCGAGCCCTTCCAGCTTGATCGGCTGGATCGGCACGGCGATGCGCTGGAAGCTCCCCTCCGGGGGCACGTCGAAGCGTCCGGTCGTGAGGCTCTCGTAGCCGATGCGGTCCACCCGGAGGAGGTACTCGCCCGGGGCCTCGACCTGGACGATGAAGCCGCCGGTCGCGTTGGTGAGGACCCGGCGCACCACATGCCCGCCGACATCGACGACCACGACCATCGCCCCTTCCACCGGGGTGTTGGTGACGTCCTCGACCACCTGCCCGCGCACGATCTGCGCACGTGCGGGACCCGCGCCCAGGGCGAGGGCCAGGAGGGAGAGGAGGAGCGCCCGTTTCATGGTGGCAGGATAGCACCTCCGGAAGGTCCGTGCTCCCCGCGGGCGTGCGGGGCGAGCCCCGCGGGGTGCCCCCGGCGCCGCGGGTCCACTACCTTGCTGGCCATGACCCATCTCGACCCCCTGGACGGGATTCCCCTCGCCGCGTTCGAGGGACGGCGGGCTGCGGTGCTCCGGGCTCTGGGGCATGGTGTCATGGTGCTGCCAGCGGCCCCCATCCTGTACCGCTCACGCGACACGGAGGTCCCCTATCGGCCGGACAGCGAGCTCTACTACGTCACCGGCGCCACCGAACCCGGCACCGTGGCGGTGCTGGTCGGTGGCAGCGAGCCGCGCCTGATCCTCTTCGTGCGGGAAAGGGACGACGACGCCGAACTCTGGTCCGGGCCCCGCCTGGGCCCCGAGGAGGCCTCGGAGCGCTTGGGAGCGAGCGAGACGTACGGCCTTTCGGAGCTCGACTTCCGGCTCCAGGGACTGCTCCGGGCCGGAGACCGCATGCACGTGCGACTCGGGCGTGACCCGGCGTTGGATCGCGCGGTGCTTGAGGCGCTCGCCGAAGCCCGCGCTCGGGGGCCGCGGAAGGGGACGGGGCCGCGGGGGGTGGTGGACCCCGGCGAGATCCTGGACGAGATGAGGCTCGTGAAGGACGCCCACGAGATCGCGCGGCTCCGCGCGGCGGCGACCCTGAGCGTGGAGGGGCACAAGGAGGGGCTGGCGGGCCTTTGTCCGGGCGCCGGTGAGTGGGAGGTCCAGGCGCGGGTGGAAGCGGCGTTCCGTCGGGGTGGGGGATCGGGCCCGGGATACGGGACCATCGTTGGGTCGGGCGCCAACGCCTGCGTTCTGCACTACGTGGACAACCGACGGGTCGTCCAGGACGGGGACGTGGTCCTGGTGGACGCAGGCGCGGAGCTCGGTTTGTACCAGGGGGACATCACCCGCACCTATCCCGCCAACGGCAGCTTCACGACAGCTCAGCGGGCGCTCTACGAGGTGGTGGAGGCCGCCCGCGCCGCGGCGGTGGCGCGCGTGGCGCCGGGAGTGACGGTGGAGGCGGTCCACGCCGCGGCGACGCGGTCGCTCGTCGAAGGGCTCGTATCGCTTGGCGTGCTGGCCGGAGCGGTGGACGACCTCGTGGCCCAGGAGGCCTGGCGCGCCTTCTTCCCCCACCAGACGTCCCACTGGCTCGGCCTGGACGTCCACGATCCCGGAGACTACATGCGAGGTGGGGTGTCGAGGTCGCTCGCGGCGGGCATGGTCCTCACCGTGGAGCCCGGGCTCTACGTTCCCGCCGGCCAGGAGGGGGCGGCGGCCCCGTGGGCGGGGATGGGAGTGAGGATCGAGGACGACGTCCTGGTGACCCCCGTCGGCTGCGAGGTCCTCACCTCGGCCCTCCCGACGCCGGCGGACGACGTCGAAGCGCTGGTGCGGGAGAGCCGGTGAGCGACGCACGCGCTCCGAACGGGCTCGGTCTCCTCGGGGACGCTCTCCGGCGGCCGGCCCCCCTGGTCACCGTGGAGCTCCGTCCGCCGAGGGTGGACCTCGAGCCGCCGGCCGGCATGTCGGCCTGGATCGACCTGCACCACACGCTCACGAGGCTCGTGCGCGAGGAGCTCTTCGTGTTCCTCACCGACAACGCGGTGGGGGAGGCGGAGGAGGAGAACCTGGCGCACGTCGGCGGCAACGTCGGCGGCGACGCGGACCGGGGCCGCATCGTACCCATCCTCACGACCAAGCACTCCCTGGAATACTGCCTCCTGTTCGCGTCCAAGGCGGCGAGCCAGGGCTTCGAGACGCTGACCGTGCTCGGAGGGGACCCCTCGGTGGGCCCGCCCCGCTGCGTGCCGCGCGCCCGGGACCTTCGGGCGATGATCCGCGAGCGCGTGCCGCGCCTCTCCCTCGGAGCGTGGGTGAACCCGCTCAAGGACCCGGAGGAGCAGCTCGGGTTCGTCACCGCTCCGGGCAGCCACGCGGACTTCGCGCTGGGGCAGATCGTGTCGCATCACGCGCTCCCCCAGGTGGAGCGTTTCCTGGAGGTGCGCGAGCGCCGGGCGCCCAGGCTCCCGGTGGTGTTCGGGGTCTTCTTCTACAGGAGCGCGAACTCCACCACCCTGAAGGCGCTCGGCGACTTCTTCCCCGTGCCCGCCGCCGGGATCGCCGGGGACTTCGCGTCGGGAGCGACCGCGGAGGAGATCTGCGCCCGGACGATCCGCGATCTCCGCGCGGTCGGGGCGGACAAGATCTACGTGAGCAACCTGGGAAACCGGGGCGCCATGGGCCGGCTCCGCCAGATCCTGGCGCTCCTGTAGCCGCAGGCTCCTACGCCGTGGCGCGCACGCCCCCTTCTCTCAGCGTCCGGAGCGCGACGTCCACCCGTCCCGACGGCGCGCTGATGTGGAAGCCCTGCACCATCCCCCGGACGGCCTCGATCACCTCGCAGGCGATCTGGACGCCCTCGGTGAGGGCCGCCTCGGGCCCGGACGCCTCGGCGGCGCGCATCCGTTCCACCACGTGGGGCGGGATCGTGACGCCGGGGACCTCGTTGGCCAGGTATTCGGCGTTGCGCAGGTTCAGGAGGGGCCAGATCCCGGCCACCACCGGAACCCTCCATGCCGCGACCTGGTCCAGGAAGCGCTCCAGGCCGTCGGGGTCGAAGACGGGCTGGGTCACGGCGAAGTCCGCGCCCGCTTCCACCTTGTACCCGAAACGGCGGACCTCGCGCGCCAGGTCCACGGCTCCCTGGTTGGCAGCCACCCCGACCACGAACTCGGTCGGCGCGCCGATGGAGCCGCCCCCCGGGTCCACGCCCCGGTTCAGCCCGTGGACCACGTTCGTGAGCCCGATGGCGTCGATGTCGAAGACCGCCGTCGTATCGGGGTACGGGCCCATCGTGGGTGGGTCGCCGCTGACGACGAGCACGTTGCGGAGCCCTGCCGCCGCCGCTCCCAGGAGGTCCGAGATCATCCCGATCATGTTCTTGTCGCGGCAGGTGAAGTGCACCACGGTCTCGATGCCGACCTCCCGCTCCACGATGAGGGCGGCCGCCACCGCGCCCATCCGGCTCCGGGCCTGGGCCGACTCGACGATGTTCACGGCGTCCACTCCGGCCACCTTGAGCTGGCGGGCGGGCGCTACGATCTGGGCCCGGTCCCAGCCGTGCGGGGGGAGGATCTCCACCGAGGCGACCGTCTCGCCACGCGCGAGCTTGCGCCCCCAGGCCGAACGCCGGTCCAGAGGGACGGGGTCGGCCAGGGGCGCGTCGTGCTTCGGGAGCGCTTGGACCGAGAGGGTCGCGTGACGAGGCTGGACCGCCGACACAAGGTCCCGGATGGCCCGGATGTGGTCGGGCGTGGTACCGCAGCACCCGCCGACGAAGCGCACCCCCACGTCGATCATGCGCCGGGCATACTGCGCCACGTATTCCGGGCTGGCCAGGTAGATCTTGCGGTCCCCCACGGTCCTGGGGAGGCCGGCGTTGGGCTGGGCCGACAGCGGGAGGGGCGTGGCGTCGGCCATGTCCTCGAGGGCGTCGAGCATCACCGCGGGCCCCACCGAGCAGTTCAGCCCGAGCACGTCGGGACCCATCTCGCTGAGGGCCACGGCCACCTGGCGCGCCCCGGCGCCGTACGACGTGGAGCCCTCCGGGCCCACCGTCACCTGCGCCACGACGGGCAGGTCGCACAGCGCGCGCACCGCCTGGAGCGCGCACTCGAGCTCCGCCAGGTCCGAGAACGTCTCGAGGACGAACCCGTCCACCCCGCCGTCCAGGAGCCCCTGCACCTGCCGGCGGAAGAGCTCCAACGCCTCGTCCCGCCCCGTGGGCCCCCAGGGCTCGATGCGGATCCCGAGCGGCCCCACCGCGCCGCACACCCGCGCCCTTCCCCGGGCCGCTTCGCGGGCCAGGGCTACCGCGGCCCGGTTGATGTCCTCGGTGCGGCCGTCGAGGCCGTACGAAGACAGCTTCACCGGGTTGGCGCCGAACGTGTTCGTTTCGAGGATCTCGGCCCCGGCGGCTACGTATTCCGTGTGGATCTGACGGACCAGCTGCGGCCGGGTGAGGTTCAGCTCGTCGTAACACACGTTCACGAAGACGCCCCGGCTGTAGAGCAGCGTCCCCATCGCCCCGTCGAACACGTGGACCCGGCCGTCGCCGATGAGCCCTCTCATGCGCCTTCTCCCGGATCGTACCCCAGGTTCGGGGAGAGCCACCGCTCCACCTCCGCCAAGGGCATCCGCCTGCGGGCCGCGTAGTCCTCCACCTGGTCGCGCCCCAATCGACCCACGCCGAAGTAGTGCGCGGCCGGGTGGGCGATATACCAGCCGCTCACCGACGACGGCGGGTCCATCGCGTAGCTCTCGGTGAGCGTGATGCCCCCCGCGCTCTCGACGCCCAGGAGGCCGAAGAGCGTGCTCTTCTCGGTGTGGTCCGGGCAGGCGGGGTACCCGGGGGCGGGCCGGATTCCGCGGTACGCCTCGCCGATCAGGTCGGCGTTGCCCAGGTCCTCGTGGGGAGCGTAGGCCCACCATTCGCGCCGGACCCTGCGGTGGGCGTGCTCGGCGAGAGCCTCGGCCAGGCGATCGGCCACCGCCTTGGCGAGGATCGCCGAGTAGTCGTCGTGCGCCGCCTCGAACGCTCTCGCGAGCGTGTCCACCGAGCCCGCGGTGACGGCGAACGCGCCCATCCAGTCGGCGATGCCCGCGTCCCGCGGGGCCACGAAGTCGGAGAGGCAGAGGTTCTCCCGCCCCTCCTTGGCGAACTGCTGCCGGAGCCCGTGGACCACCGCCCTCACTTCGGCCCTCGTGTCGTCGGCGTAGAGTTCCACGTCGTCTCCCACGGAATTGGCCGGGAAGAGCCCCACGACCCCCCTGGGCCTCGGGCCACCGTCGCGCTCCATGCGGTCCAGCATCGCTTCGGCGTCGTCCAGCAGGGTACGCGCATGCTCGCCCACGACGGGATCCTCGAGGATGTCCGGGTACGCCCCCTTCAACTCCCATGTCTGGAAGAAGGGCGTCCAGTCGATCGTCGCGCGCAAATCCGCCACAGGCACCTCGAACGTCCGGATCCCGGGGCTCAGGGGGGTGGGTGGCACGTACCTCGCCCAGTCCCACCGGAAGCCCCGGCGCCGGGCCTCCGCCAGAGGCAGGAGCTCGGAGCGGTCCCTCCCGGCCGCGCGCCGCCGGCGCACCTCCTCGTACTCCGCCCGCACCTCCGCCAGGAAGGCGTCCCGGCCGTCGCGATCCAGGAGGCGCCCGACCACGCCTACCGCACGGGAAGCGTCCAGGACGTGCACCACGGGCCCGTGGTAGGCTCCCTCGATCCTCAGGGCCGTGTGGGCCTTGGACGTGGTGGCGCCCCCGACGACCAGGGGGAGCTCGAAGCCGAGCCGCTCCATCTCCTTGGCCACGTGGACCATCTGATCCAGGGAGGGCGTGATGAGCCCCGAAAGCCCGACCACGTCCACCCGTTCCGCGCGTGCGGTCTCGAGGATGCGCTCGGCGGGGACCATGACGCCCAGGTCCACGACCTCGTATCCGTTACACTGCAGCACCACGCCCACGATGTTCTTCCCGATGTCGTGGACGTCCCCCTTCACGGTGGCCATCAGCACCTTTCCCTTGCCCGACGAGCCGGCCTTCTCCGCCTCGAGCCAAGGTACCAGGTGGGCCACGGCGCGCTTCATCACCCGGGCGCTCTTCACCACCTGCGGCAGGAACATGCGCCCGCTCCCGAACAGGTCCCCCACGACGTTCATGCCAT
>ORJL011764907.1_pt1 | contig 10474 bp, 10 predicted proteins | sample 1779941 | NCBI WGS metagenome assembly ORJL01 (sample SAMEA104232317, study PRJEB22302) | groundwater metagenome | biome: forest; feature: aquifer; material: groundwater | place: USA | collected 2011-08-07 | depth 5.8 m | reverse complement strand
TTTGTCGTCGAGGGCAAAATCATAGACGACACCGCCGCCATCAGAGTCATACTCACCATGGCGGTTAACCCGACCGCCAACTTGAATTGTCGAGGCGGCGGCAAACCTCTCACGGAACGCACAGCGGAACGACAGATCCACGCCCGCTTCAATGCAACTCGTCGCAACAAGAGTCCAAGCAATGTCATTTGGCGTTTTCAGCCGACCTTTTACGAGTTCAAGGACGCGGTTGCGATCCCGCGGAGTAAGGGCCGTTGAGATGTGCAACGCAACCATGCCAGCCTCTCGAATGGCTTTTGCGACCACACCCGCGTTCTGCACGGTATTCAGGATCACCAGCCGCGGCCCGGGTGCTCTGTCCACCTGCTCGATCAGCTCGTTCAGACTCAGCACCCGTCCCCCGAACAGGGGCGCGTACCGAACGCGTTTTCGTTCTGCTGTCAGCACGTCAATCGCTTGGTCTGCCGTAAGTAGTTCCGGCAACTTCACGGGCTCGCGGACGATGTCGCCGTCTTCCCAGAACCGTGCCAGTGATCCACTGGCAAAGACGAACCGACACCTCCACCCTTCGGCGAGCTCCCGTAGCCACCGCCAGTTCTGAGGCCAGAGCCTCGTAGGGAGTGCGGCGTGGGCTTCGTCAATAAAAACAGCGCTGCCCGGCACTGAGTGGAGCTTCCGCAACGACGCTGGCTCACAAGCGGCGAGGGTCTCGAAGAAGCTGACGGCGGTTGTGAGAATGACGGGGGCTCGCCACAGCACCGCAAGATCTCGATCGCTGTAGTGCTCGAAGTCAGCCCGGTGGTGGTGCTCGACAACGACGCGATCCGGGCGCTCCCCGTCGAGACAAAGCGCTTCACGCAAACGCTCCGCGGTCTGCGTCAGGATGTTTGTATACGGGGCGACGACAATCAACCGGCGAAGCTCCTCTATTTGGGCACGGCGGATAAGATACGCGGCAACAGCAGTCGTCTTGCCCAGACCGACCGGCCCCTCGCAAGCCGCCATCGGTTCCGCAATCCGCGCGTTTAGGCAAGACTCGAAGAACGCAGCCCGGCGGCCGTTACGGGCACGTTCCTCGTCGGTCTTGCCGACCGGCAGACCGTGAACGTAGCAGCAGAGGGCATCCAGCCGCTCGGTCCAACGCGGTTCGGGTGCTTCAGGCGTCAACCGACCGGTGTCGAAAAACGCCGTGTCGCTGTGGTCGGCATCGACGAGACATGAAAGCGCCAGCCTCATCGCGAGGCCGTGGATAGGCCGTCGGGGTTGCAACACACGTCGCCCAATTACGGCTTCATGGAGTTCGAGGTAGTCTCTAAGATGTGCATCCGTCCGTGCGATTTGCTCTTCGTGGCGCTGCGAATCGCCGCCAACCCGGCGTCGACCGCGCAAACGCCAACCGAGCTTATCGCGATTGAAGTGCTCCTGCTTCTCCGACAACCCCGGCGCATGGTGCGCACGGACCAGCCAGGCCGCCATCCAATCCTTTTCTGTAGACAGCTGTGCGACGCCCGCATCGATGTGGTCCCATCGGAGTTTGTTACCACGCCCATTCCGTAATGCAGCCTGTATATCAGGGTCGAGCTTTCCCAGGTCGTGGAACGTTGCCGCCGCATCTATCGTTTCGAGCAGGTCTCCCATCGGGGCCGTCGCATAGCGGAGCATCGCCTCGGCTCGCTCATGTGCTCCACGCCGCACATCTTTTACGTGACGCGCGTAGGGATCTCCCTCCTCCCGACCCGGCGGAGGCGAGTGCGCGAGAGGCAATTCCAAGTCGCGCCGCCGTTGCACGCTTTATCCCCACTGTTTCATGCAAAGGTCCTCGAAGCCAGATAGACGCTGTTGTATATCATCCTCCAGCTTCGTCGGGATATCGTAATCGTCAATCGAAGTAGACGGATTGTCAGAGGTGCCCTTGACCTTTTTCGGCATGAGAGCATCTAAGATAAGGGAATCCCGGCAGGAGCCCAGCGGAGACTTATGCTCCGCGTACCACGCGTGCCGCACTTCGACGAATGGGCGCAACGCTGATGCCGTGCTTAGGTAGGCGTGAGGGATCAGAAACTTCATGACATCAACGTCACGGGCCTCGCACCGACTCTTCATAGCCATCATGGGGTTGACGAAAAAGGGCATCGCGTACACAGCGTGGCGCACCACCCGCCAGCCGAGAGGAGCAAAACCACGGTCTTTCCCTTTTTCTACCCCCGATTTGTTCGTGGTTGTCAGTCGTTCCACCTCGATCGGGGCGATGCTGACGCCGGGACCAAACTGCACGACGCCGGTGCTTATGAAATGATCCTTCTCTCCGGGGAGGTAATTCTTGCCCTTGATATCTTCGAGAAACGTGTTGCCGAAGACGCGAGCATCCCAGAAGGTATCGGAGAATTCTTCGGCTTTCATATTGAAAATCTCTTCGCGGTTGCGGCCGCGGCTTTCGAGAATATCGTATTGTCGGCGATCACCATTGGCATCCAATTTCAGCGCCTTCTTCGCCGCCTGCCAAGCCGGCCCCTCGTGATCCGAAACGAGGTCGCGCAACTTCCGTTTGAAAGAGACGGGCGATATCAGCCCGCGACCGTCTGCGTCGATCGTTCGCGGCTCGCTCTCTGCATCAGGGTCCCCATTGGGGTTGCTGTGCCGGACTTCGATCACCAAAAGGCCTGTGCCGCGATTGAAACTTGTTCCGGTGCCCTCTCTGCCGGATGCCATGGTTATTCCTCCTGTCCGCTGATTTGAGTATCCTGACTGATATCGCCCCCATTCTCCTTTTGCACCTTTGGCAGACCCGCGATATAGCCGAGGAGAAGTTCGGCTCGGAAGGTGTCGTTTACCTCACAACCGGCAAGTGACGCGTGGAGTTCATCAGCAATCGGCCTCATCTCTCGGGCATGGCGTAGGGCCCTCTTGATGCTCCAACCACGCTGCTTTTCTTCCTCGTTTTTACTCGTTACCAGTTTCCCGGCTCGGTTACGTTCCCGGTCAGCCTTCTTCGCCCAACCGTCGTATGGCTTCCAGCGTCGGGAAAGCAAGGCCAGCGCTTTGACAGGAGTAGTTTGCGCCATGGTGAAGACCTGGTTGCCCAACAACGACGGTGGTACATCGCCGCCGCGGATGTCGGCGCAGTAGCCAGCGTGGACAACATCCGCAGCGGCCAGCAATTGGCCCAATTTAAATGCCATATCGCCCATATATGCCTCCTTCGTTCGGGCGAGCTTGTGCAGCAGCACGCCCAGCAGTGTGACCGTCCGCAGCGCTTCCCGGCGGTCAATGTTCTTTGCGAAATTGGTCCCTTTCAGCAGCGCTTGGGCGGCACCCGAGACGAGCGCCGTCCGCCGAGCCAGCACCATTCGCAGAATACGCTCCACACGTCGCCGCGTCGGATACATCGACAGACCCGGGGATGCAAGGAAGAGCCCCATCGCTTCGGCCGCCGGTAAACCCACTTGTTCTTTCTTGTTTCCGTCCGGCCGCTTCCCATTGCGGAGGAATATCTGCTTACTGAAGGCGACCACTCCCAGTGGTGCGATGTGTGGGGGCGCCATCGGGTGCGGCTTGGTTTCGCCTTTGCGCAAAACAAGCAAGGTTAGCCACGGCGGGACATTTCGTTCACCCGCCGCCCAACCCGTCGCGGCATCGTACAATTCGGCAACGGCCGCGGAACCGGCATAAACAACCTTGCGGTTGGCCGGATCGACCTTGCGAAACACAGCGACATGTACCGGGGTCCTGCGGAAGTCGCCCTTGACCTTCCCTCGAACCGCTTCGATCAGTCGCTCAGTGCGTTTCTCGAACGCTGCAACCGATTCAGACGCCTCGGGTGCAGCCCCGGGGTCCTCTTCAGAATAGTCTGCGTCCCCTTCACCCTCTGTCAATGTTCCTGCCGCCGGAGCATCAAGGGCGGCTTCCACGAAAGCCAGCAACAAGTCGTTTTGCTTTGGGACTTCGCCCGGGACATCTCGCCAAGTCACTCCGCGACGCTCCTGGATCGTCATGGATCTAAACGCGGCTGCCAAGCGGATTTCCGTGTCCTTCCCTACAGGCATCGCTTCCGCAGCAAAACGGCCGTAACGGTCGTTAGCCGGGATCTCCGTGTTCTTGGCAAAAAGGTAAGTTTGACCGAGGACCGGTAGATTCGGTTGTGAGAAGTTGCCGGAGAGTAGAGGACCTTTGTCGCCCGTCAATCCACAGATACCCTCCTTCTCTTGGTCAGTCTCAGCTTCCATAAGGATGCCGCTCACCTTGATGGCAATATGTGATTCGCATATTGGGAATTGGAAGCCGTCTGCTTCAAAGAGCAAGGCTCCTACGGACTTCCACTCTTTTGTTTGGGTATAATACTTCCCCAGTAGCAGCGCAACGGCGGTATCGAGCCAATCGTCTTGCGCACTCTGCCGGAGTTCGGTTAGGAGCTGTTTCGTTACTTCATGAAGGAGCCAGTTGGGATTGTCATCGTGCCTGTTGGTGCATGCGAGCAGGAAGCGATCGATGGTCGCTGGTACCACGCCTGCGTCGGTACCGTTCAGCACCACAAGTTGTTTTTGCCGTTCCAGCAGACTGTTCAGTAATCCGGCACCAGGCCAGTCGTCGACATTACCAGCACCAAGGCCTACATCATCGGCCAGAGCGAGCAACACCGCCCGCCGATCTTTGTTCTTCCTGTCGACGGCTCTTTTCCGGCGTTCTTCGTCGATTGGTGCGGCCAACAATGGCAGCCTTGGCTGAACAAACGGGAAACTGTTTTGCTGTCCGTCCCTTAGCGTCCAGAGCTTCACCTCCGAGGGCACCGGTCGTACCGACGAAACGTGTCCGTCCGCGTCTAGCCGTACGAGCAACGTCGGTATGCGACGGCAATCTTTCACATCCTGGTGAAGTTGAGCCATTTCGACGCCCGCCTGCCGTGCCCCGCGCTCGACGATTAACAGTTCATTGAGCATCGGCGAGCCCCCCTCGATCGGCTTCGGCCAGCCATGATGGCGGCGCGTTGTACTCCAACACACCGTCAAGAACATTTCTAACCCCTGGGCCCTGCCGAAATTCGGGTGCGTACTGGCCGCTGGTCGGGCGGTCCCAAACACATATGAGCATCGACGGCACCTCCAGGGAAATCGCACTGTCCACCTCCGTCACGCCTGTGCGAAACGGCCCCCAGTAGGAACAAGTGAACTCACTCCAACCCAGACACGGCGTACGAAAACACCTGCCCTGCCGCAAACGCCGATCGAACAGATCCTTCAAATGGTGTCGCGCGTTGATGTGGTTGCGTGAAGACGGGCCGACAACAATACCGTGGAATCGATAGCATACGTCGCTCAGCACGGTCGCGAAGAGTTGCATGCTACTGCCGCCGGGCGCCGTTCCCTTCCTGAACAGATCCTTCTTGCGAAGCGGGCCACCGTAATTCGTCGTGTAACGCTGAAACCGGACCCGTCCACCGGGCTCGCCGACGCGGCGACAGATCTCTACCCTCACCGGGCAGATCCATGCCGACCCGTCTGCGAAGAAGGCAATTGATTCGAATAGACCCTTGGCCGCAGACCAAGTCGGGGCCGGATAAGAAGTTGGAGTTCCCCCGGTGTCCGGTCTAGAAAACATTGCCAAAGGGCCGGCCACCTCTAGGCTCACGTGGTAGTCTCGGCGGGGCGAAGAAGATGGCTCTTGCATAGAAGTTCCTCCTTTTTACAGCAAACCAGTTAGTGGCCTGCGGCGTGACACGCGAGAACACGACCCGGTCCTTTCATCCTCTCGACCGCCCAGATCCCTCCCGCGGTCGAATGGTCAACCTGCTCCTGCTTTGTCTCAATATGGACATCGGGGTCTGCGACCGCGTGGATCCTCTCCTGGAACACCTTGGAACATGTTCCAAGATCATGCCATTTCCCGGCCGGAGCCCCCACCCGGACGCGCCGAACTCCGCCGCCATGACAGAGGCCAAATCGGCGACACCCGTCAGATGGGCTTCAAGCAGGTGATACCGGGAATTGTCTTCCGAGACATGGGCGAAGGATTCCGCCATGGGACCCATCCTCCCGCTGCAGGCGTGCTACCGCCCCTCTTGTTTCGAAGGAACGGATACGATGCGGTTTACCCCAGACGTCGAATCGCTAAAGCGATTGTTTCAGAAACCCTGCGGGCGTCAGGATCTTCAAGTCGAACGCGAGGTTCTTGATGGAGAGAAGATCCCTGTCTCCGGTTACGAGGCATTCGGCCCCTGCGGCGAGACAGCATTCCAGCACCATGTCATCTTTCGGATCTCGGCACACCGATATCCTTTCCCCCGGATAAACCATCCTCGCAACCGAGACCACGGCCGCAATCCCGGCAATCAGAGCACAGAATTGGTCGAAGTTGAGTTTTCGGCCTGCCAGAAGGATAGACGGAACATCACGGTATTCCTGAAGCAGCTCGGGGGACACACAAATCTCAAATTCCGAGAATGTCTTGACGACAGCGGCCTTCGGCGTGCCGCCGAACGCGAAGGCGGACACCAGCACACCGGTGTCGAGGACGAGGCTACTTTTTCTTCGCGTAGGCCTTGCTCCGGACGATCTTGACCGCCTTTTCCACATCCCTGGTCGTCAAGGTCTTCTTCCTGAAAGCCTCTCCCGCAACCTTGAAGGCCGCCTCCAGGCGGTCCTTCGGGGACAGGACGGAGAGAATGTAATCGTCCGGCGCGATCCGTTTCGCGGTGGAACTCATTCGTTCACCTCTTTCGGATCTCCCTGCAATCCTCTCTTGATATTACAGATTTTCGCTCTAATAATCCAACTACCGGCCCGCACCCGGAAACGTCTTCCTGCGGCAAGGGAGGCTCGATGAGGCGGGCCTTAAGCCTCTTGCGCGCGGGGCCCTCTTGCGTGAGTCCCAAAATGGGACTATACTCCCTTCATGCGGGTCATCGCCCTCTCGACGCTGAAGAAGTTCTGGGACGATGCCCCGGCCCATATGGATGCCCGGGAGCCGACCTTGTCGTGGTACCGGCATGTCCTGAAGGCGGATTGGTCCTCCCCGGCGGCAGTGAAGGCGGACTTCGCGAATGCGAGCATACTCAAGGGCGGGCGGGTCGTCTTCAACATCGCCGGAAACAAGTACCGGATTGTCGTTTGGATCAACTATCCGTACCGGATCCTTTATGTCCGGTTCATCGGGACGCACGCGCAGTACGACGCGATCGACGCGCAAACGGTGTGAAGGGAGAAGGAGCCATGGACATCCGACCTGTCAGGACCAAGGCGGACTACCGGCGAACGCTGAAGGAGATCGAGACTCTCATGGACGCCGTCCCGAACACCGCGAAAGGGGAGCGGCTCGATGTTCTCGTCGCTCTGGTCGAGGCGTACGAGCGGAAGCATTACCCGCTCGACCTCCCCGATCCGGTTGAGGCGATCAAGTTCCGGATGGAACAGATGGGCCTTTCCCCCAAGGATCTTGAGCCGATGATCGGCCGGCGCAACCGCGTGTACGAGGTGTTGAACCGGAAGCGTCCGCTGACGATGAAGATGGCTTGGCAGCTCCACAGCGAGCTCGGCATTCCGGCCGAGAGTCTGATCCGTCCGCCGGCGGACCACCGGGCGGCGTGAAGAGCCGTCTCCGACGGGCACTCATGATCACGCCTTCTTCCCGCGGTACCGGGACCGTACTTCGACCAGGAAACAGGGCTGCACCGGCACAACTTCCGCTCCTCGAGGGCAGAGGGAATTTTTCGTGATCAGCGCGGATGAATCGCATAACCGGTACCGTCTCGCCGTGGCCGCGGCCCTCGTGTTCCTCCTGCCGCTGGCGGGCGCGGCGATCGCGGGGAAGCCGCTCGCGGCGTACCTGCAATTCCCCCCGACGACCCCGGACATGCCGCACGCGCCGTTCTCCCTTCCGGTGTTCCTCGGCCTGGCGCTTCTGATCCTCGCGGCCACGGGCCCCCTCCTTATCCGCCTGCTTTCGTTCCGCGGGGTGGACGGCCCCCGGAAGCCCGTCCTGCCGTTCCCGTGGTGGGGATGGGCCGGCGCGGGCCTGGGCGCGGCGTCCTGGATCCTCGCGTGGAGCCGGTTCCCGTGGATGAGGGATTTCCAGTCGCACACGTTCACACCCCTGTGGATCGCCTTCATCCTCCTGGTCAACGCGTTCACGGTGCGCAGGACGGGACGGTGCCTGATGCTCTCACGGCCCCGCCCCTTCCTTCTCCTCTTCCCGGTCAGCGCGGGGATCTGGTGGTCCTTCGAGTACCTCAACCGCTTCGTCGGGAACTGGCGCTACGTCGGCGGGGTGGAATTCGGGGCGCTGGAATATTTCCTCTTCGCGACCCTCCCGTTCTCCACCGTCCTCCCGGCGGTCCTGTCGACCCGCGAGCTGCTGCTCTCCTGCCCGCGACTCGACGGCGCGTTCCGCGAAGGACGTCGCCTCTCCCCGGGAAGACCGAGAGCGATCGGCCTCGCCGCGCTGCTCCTCTCCTGCGCCGGGCTCTTCGCCGTCGGGATCGTCCCCGACGTCGTGTTTCCGCTGGTCTGGGTCGCCCCGCCCACGCTCCTGATCTCCCTCGCCGGCCTCCGGGGAGAGCCGCACGCCCTTTCCGGGATCGCCTCCGGCGACTGGCGCCCCGCGGTATCCTCCGTCCTCGCCGCCCTTCTCTGCGGCTTCTTCTGGGAAACGTGGAATTTCGGAAGTTACGCGAAGTGGGTGTACGCCATCCCCTATGTCGACGCGTACCACCTCTTCGAGATGCCCATCCTCGGATACGCCGGGTACCTCCCCTTTGGACTGATGTGCGCTGCCATCGGCGACCTCCTCCTCGACGACGCCGTAGGAGCCGGATCCGGTTTTTTCCCCCGCGGTGCATGGGATTGAGATAAAATCGGATTCCATGCGGGACGTGGATCACCCACCACGCGAAGGAAGTCCGATGCCCCGACCGCGCCCGTTGGCCGCCATTGCCGCAGACCGCCCGTCCCGCTCCATTCGATGTTTCCGAGGGAACATGGGATGAACCCTCTGGCTCTCCCCCCCGCCCTCTCGCCGGACACGATCCTCCTTCTTCGCTACCTCCTCACCGCCGCCCTGCTCCTCTACCTCCCGTTCCTCGGGATCGTCATCGCCGGATCGGCCGCTTCCCTGGTCCTGAATTTCTTCGGGAGGGAGAACCGGGACGACCGGTCGCTGCGCCTGTCCCGGGAATGGATCGAGGCGGTCGCCGTGAACCCGTGGGTCCTTCTCTTCTTCGGCCTCCTCCCGTATCCGGCCATCGTCTATGCCTGCCGGCGGTTCCTCGGGGGGCGAACCTCCCTGCCGGCGATCGCATGGATCGCCCCGTTCGGAGCCCTCCTGGCGGGGGGCCTGCTCCTTTCCCTGTACCGGTCGGCGATCCGCCGGACGACGGAGCTGCCCCCCGCCCCGTTCGGGGCGGGGACGGCGGGTCTCCTGGCGATGATATCCGCCGCCTTCCTGTCGTTCCTTCTGCTGGGGACCCTCGTGAACCCGGCCAAGCTCCCCCTGGTCCGAAGCAACCTCGTTTTCATCCTCTCCTGGCACGCCCTCGCGGAATTCCTCCTGTTCCTCGCATTGTCCTTCGGGCTTGCCGGCGGGATCGCCCTGCGTCTCCTCGGCCGGTCGAAGGCGGGAGAGGCGGGCGGAGGCCCCGGGTACGAGGAGCGCGTCCGGACCGCCGGGACGTCCCTCGCCCTGACCGGTGCGCTGGCGGCCCCGGCGCTCGCCGTGCTGTACCTGATCACTCTCCCCGTCACGGGGATGTCCACGGAGGTGTTCGTCATGGCAGCAACCGTCCCGATCCTGGCACTGGCCGTATTCGCCCTGCTCTACCTTCTCCCCGGGAAAGAGGAAAGCAGGCCGGGCGACCGCGTTTCGGCCCTGTTCATCCTGATGTTCCTCGCCGTGATCCTGTGCGACCAGGCGGCGGCCGGCAACGCCTACCAGGGGCCGCCCTCCCCCATCGGACCCCTGGCGGCCGACAAGACCGTGAAGGATGGGAAGGCCGGCGGGAAGCCGGCGGACGCGGCGGTACTGGAAAAGGGGAAGAAGGTGTTCGACACCGTCTGCTCGGTCTGCCACCGGTTCGACACCCAGGTCGTCGGCCCCCCCCTGAACGCGGTCGTGCCGAAGTACAAGGGGGACGTCGCGAAGCTGAAAGGGTTCATCCGCAACCCTGTGAAGGTGAACCCCGCACTTCCCGCGATGCCGAAGCCTGCGATCAAGGAGGACGAGGTCGACGCCGTCGCCCGGTACCTCCTGTCGAAGGTCAAGGGCGGCAAGTAATCGCCGGAGCGGAGCGGGAAACCGTCGCATGCGGGAGAGGCGTTGAGGAAGACGCTGGTCGCCATCGCGGTCCTCGGGTATTTCGGGGCCTGCGTCCTGCTCGTGGCGGGGCTCGGGTACCTCTGGCACCGCTCCGACCCCGCCCCCGATCAGCCGATCGCCTTCCCGCACACGGTCCACGCCGGCGGGCTGCAGATGGCATGCGTGTACTGCCATA
>ORJL011323458.1_pt1 | contig 10474 bp, 8 predicted proteins | sample 1779941 | NCBI WGS metagenome assembly ORJL01 (sample SAMEA104232317, study PRJEB22302) | groundwater metagenome | biome: forest; feature: aquifer; material: groundwater | place: USA | collected 2011-08-07 | depth 5.8 m | reverse complement strand
TCTGGGGCATCGAAGCGCAGGCATTCGGTGTCGCGGCAGAGCCGCCGAGGTTCACCGTGGACGTGCGCCCCTGGATCGGCCGAAAACTGGCTGCGCTGCGCTGCCACCGGACACAGCTGGGACCCGACAACCCGCTGGCGTGGATTGACGAAGACGATGCCCGCCGGTGGCTGGGCGCAGAACAGTTCTCCCGTGCGGCAGCGGGCGGCTCCGCCCTGCTCGAACAGATCGGCGATCCGGCCGCCGGCACATAACCTACATGCGGCTCGAGCTGCTCGCCATCTTGCGATGTCCGTTCTGCGGTGGACGCCTCGGTCTGGTCGAGGCCGGCTTCGTCAACCGCCGCGGCGACGAAATCCTCGACGGCATCCTCGGCTGCCATTGCTGCGCGTTTCCGATCGTCGACGGCATTCCGGTTATCCACCTCGAGGGGTCTGCGGTCGCGGCACGCCAGCATCTCGATGCGGGCCGTGCCGACCTCGCCCCGCGCGCGCTGATCGGCCTGGGCGAGGCGCAGGCTGTCCATGCCGCGGAGCTCGCCGCCTCCCCTTCCGCGACCTACCGCGACATCGTCGAGGCGCTTGGACCGGGGTTCGAGGGGGGGTACTTTCTGTACCGGTTCAGCGATCCGACGTACCTCGTGTCGCACGCCGTGGTCCGAGCGGTCGCACGGACTGTATTGGGCCTCGGCGGACGCGCCATCGACGTGTGCGGCGGATCCGGTCACCTGACGCGCGCGTTGCTCGATCTCTCAACGCCGCCGCCGGTGCTGGCGGACCTGCATTTCTCGAAGGTATGGCTCGGGCGTCGCTTCACCGCGCCGCCGTGCGAAGGCGTCTGCTGCGACGGCAACGCGCCGCTCCCCTTCGCGCGAGGCGCGTTCCGCTTTGCCGTGTGCTCGGACGCGTACCATTACATCTGGGCCAAACGGCTGTTCGCCTCGGAGATCATGCGGCTGGCCGACACCGGCGACACGCGCAGCGCCATCGTGATCGGCCATACGCATAATGCGGAGCAATGGAACCCCTCGGCAGGAATGCCGCTGCCGCCTGACGCCTACCGCGACGTGTTTGAGGATTTGGCGCCGAGGCTGTTTGGCGAAACCTCGCTCCTCGCCGACATCGTCGGCGGCGGTCCGCTCGATCTGTCGCGGCACGAAGGCGAGGACGCCCTGGATCGGGAGCTCGCGCTCACGCTCGTCGCGTCGCGCCATCCGGGAGTCTTTTCCGCCCATGGCCTGGATGCGCTGGCGACGGCAAGCGGCGAATTCCGCGTCAACCCGCTGTACGCCGCTTCGTCCGAGGGCGACCAGGTCAGGCTGACGCTGCGCTTTCCGTCGCACGACTACGAGCAGGAGTACGGGGCGTGCCGCCAATATCTGCCCGACCAGGTCGTCGTGAGCCGCGACGCGCTGGGGGCGCTGCCGGCCCGGACGCTGCCGCCGATCCTCGCCGATCTCGCCGAGCGCCACGTCATCATCGACCTGCCCAAGAACTACTATTAGTCGCGGCAGGCCCTTGGGTTGACGTGCGTAGCGGAGGTCTTCAGATCTGCCGCCGTCAGTCGTTACGTGATATAACGTATCTGTTACGTATGTTACCGTAATGCAGAACCCTTTCGTCTACGGCGAGGTCGTCCCGGCCGCGGCGTTCGTCAACCGCGTCGCCGAGCTCGACCGCCTCGCCGGCGATCTGGCTGCCGGCCAGAAGATCTTCCTGATCTCGCCCCGCCGGTACGGCAAGTCGTCGCTCATCCGCCACGCACTGGCGGCGATGACCAAGCGCGGCGCGCTCGCCGTCGAGGTCACCGTCAGCAGCTTCAGCTCGTACGTCGCCTTTCTCGAGGGCTACGCGCGCGCGGTCATGAGCGCCGAAACGCAGTGGGACCGGGCGCGAACCTGGCTCCGCGAGGCGATTCAATCGGCCCGCGCCGAGATCCGGTACGACCCGGCCAGCGCGCCCCTCGGCGGCCTCACGGTGTCGTTTCCCGCCGTGCGGACCGATCGCGACATCTCGCGGCTGGCGCAGGACGTCTTCGCCCTGCCGGCCCGTCTCGCCAGCGCGCGGCGGCGTCAGGTCGTGGTCGCGCTCGACGAGTTTCAGGCGATCGGCGGCTTCAACGGCGGCTCGGTCGAGCACGCGCTGCGGGCGGCGGTCCAGCATCAGCGCGAGGTGGGCTACGTGTTCGCCGGCTCAGAGCCGAGCCTGATGGAGCGCATGCTGGAGCCGAAGCGCCCCTTCTACAAAGCAGGCCCGGTCATGCGGCTTCACAAGATCCCCGCCGACGAGTTTGCCGCGTTCATCGACGCGCGGTTCGCCAGCTCCGGTATGCGCGCGGAAGCGGGCCTTGGCGCGGCGGTCGTCGAGCTCGCGGGCAATCTGCCGTACGACGTCCAGCGCCTGGCGCACGAGACGTGGGACGAAGTCCGCAACAGCGGCCGGCGTCGCGCCACGCTCGACGATCTGCACCAGGCGCTCCGCCGGCTGCTCGTCGAGCAGCAGACGATGTACGAGGCGGTGTGGCAGCGGCTGACGCTCGCCCAACGCGCCGTTCTGCGGGCTGGCGTGCTCGAAGAAGGCCGCGGGCTGCTGTCGGCCGATGTGCGCACGCGCCATCGGCTCGGCGGGCCGTCGACGGTGCAGGCCTCGCTGGCCGCTCTCGCGCGCCAGGACGTCATCACGCGCGACGGCGACCGCTACGCCGTGGTCGATTCCCTTCTGCGCGAGTGGGTGGCGCGGCGCACATTCTGATGATGATGCGGCAGCGGATGCCCGCCACTTCCGGCGACCGCCGCGAGATCTTCGGATGGGTGATGTACGACTGGGCGAACTCCGCCTTTCAGACGACCGTCATCACCGTCCTGATCGGTCCCTATCTCACGGCGCTGGCGCAGCAGGCGGTCGGCGAGAACGGCGTCGTCGTCGCACTCGGGCCCCTCGGTGTCGTCACGGCCAAATCGCTTTTTCCCTACTGCATCGCGGTGTCGGTGTTTCTGCAGATCTTTCTGCTGCCGCTGCTCGGCGGCGCGGCCGACTACACGCAGCTGAAGAAGCCGCTGATGATGGCGTTCTGTTATGCGGGCGTTACCGCGAGCTGCCTGTTGTTCTTTCTCGACGTGAACAATTACATCTTCGGCGGCGCCCTGCTGGTTGTCGCGAACCTGTGCTTCGGCGCCACGATCGTCCTGTACAACGCGTTCCTCAACGAGGTGGCGCCCGAGCATCTGCGCAATGCCGTCTCGAGCCGCGGCTACGCGCTCGGGTATCTCGGCGGCGGATTGCTGCTCGCCTGCAACCTCGCGCTGATTCTCGGCGGCGGCGCGATCGGCGTCACCCGGGATCTCGCGGTGCGCCTCTCGCTGCTGTCGGCCGGCATCTGGTGGGGTGCCTTCGCAACGGTCACCTTCACTCGATTGAAGACGCGCGCCTCCGCGCTGGCGCATCGTTCGGCCGCGTCGCCGGTGCGTCTGGCGCTCGGCCAGCTGCGCCGGGCGATCGCGGAGCTCGCACGGCTGCCGCAGACCCTGCGGTACCTCATCGCGTACATGCTGTTCAACGACGGCATCCAGACCGTGATCTCGATCGCCTCGGTGTTCCTGGCGCAGGAGCTGTTCGTCGCCAAAGGTCTGACGGCCGACGAGTCGTTCCTCATCGGGTTGATCCTGATGGTGCAGTTCGTCGCGTTTGCCGGCGCCCTGCTGTTCGAGCGCATCGCGCGCGCCGTGAACACGAAGAACGCCATCCTGCTCTCGCTGATTCTCTGGACCGGCATCGTGATCTATGCGTACGCCTTCCTCGAGACCACGACGCAGGCCTGGGCGATGGGAGCGATGATTGCGGTGGTCCTCGGCGGCTCGCAGGCGCTGTCGCGCTCGCTGTTCTCGCGGATGATTCCGCCCGGACGTGAAGCGTCGTTCTTCGGCCTCTACGAGATCTCCGAGAGGGGCACGTCGTGGATCGGTCCCCTGATCTTCGGCTTCGTCGTGGGCGCCACTAATTCATACCGGCAGGCGATCCTCTCGCTGATTGCGCTCTTTCTGGCCGGCATCGTGGTCTTGGCGTCGACAGATACCAATCGCGCGATTCGCGACGCCTCAGCCGATAACGTCGCCTAGCCGTTGTCCTACCACAGGCGCCAGTACGGGCCCGGATATTGCCGCGTGCGGCGACATGAAGCTGAGGCATCTCGGTCTGATCGGCACAGTCCTTCTCAGCAACGCCCATGCGACTGTCGGCGTCAGCTTCTACCCTTTCCGAAAGTAGCAGTCGCAGTCGATTTATCGCGTTGTCACGCCGATCGCTTCGTCGATCGGGCGATGGCGAGCGCGAGGATCGCCAGGCCCCATGCCAGCAGCGCCAGCGCCTGGGGCCACAGGGTTTCTAGCCCGACGCCTTTCAGGAAGATCGATCGCACGATAACTAAGAAGTACCTCAGCGGGATCAGATAGGTCACCGGCTGAATGAAAGCCGGCATGTTTTCGATCGGGAAGACGAACCCCGACAGGTAAATCATCGGCGTCAGGAAAAAAAATACCGCGGTCATCATCGCCTGCTGCTGCGTTGAGGAAATCGTGGACACGAAGAGACCGAGGCCCAACGTGCTCAGCAGGTAGATCCCTGTAAGGCCGAAGAGCAACACGAGGCTGCCGCGCATCGGGATCTGAAACCACAGCAGCGCGACCGCCAGCACCAGCACCACGTCAAGCACGCCAACCAGCGCGTAGGGCAGCAGCTTGCCGACGATCAGCTCCCAGCGCCGCAGCGGCGTCACGTTCAGCTGTTCGAGCGTGCCGTTTTCCTTTTCACGCACGATGCCCATCGATGACAGGTTGGTTGTAATGATCACCAGGAGCAATGCGACCACGCCTGGGACCATGAAATCGCGGCTTTCCAGCCGCGGATTGAACCAGACCCGGATGCGCGGCTCGATGCCCGGCCGGACCGATGCCGCCGGCATCTGCGCCGCAACCTTGTCCTGCCCGTACTGCGCGACGAGGTTTCCGGCGTACCCGAGCGCCACCGTCGCGCGGTTCGCGTCGCTGCCGTCGGCGACGATCTGCAGCGTCTGCGGGCGGCCGCCCGACACTCCCTGTGCGAACCCCGCCGGGATCGCCACCGCCATCCACGCCGTGCCGCGCTCCAGATACGGATCCACATCGTGCAGTCCCGCGAGGACCGCGATCACCGAAAAGCTCGGCGACGCGTCGAACCGCGCGACCAGCTCACGGCTCTCGGCCGATCGATCGGCGTCGGAGATGACAATCGGGACATTCCGGACGTCGGTCGTGGCCGCGTAACCGAGCAGGAACAGCTGAATGAGCGGCGCGACGACAACGACGCCGATCAGGCGCGGATCGCTCTTCAGCTCGATGAGCTCCTTCCAAACAAGAAAGCCTACACGCCGCATATCAGCTCCACTGGCGGCGGAGCCGCACAGATGCCAGCATCAACATGGCCGCGGCGTACACCGCCAGCGCCACGAGCTCGATCCAGAACGTCTGGATGCCGGCGCCCTTCAGCACGATTCCTCGCAAGGCGATGAGGAAGTACCGCGCGGGAACCGCGTAGGTCACACCCTGGAGAAACGCCGGCATGCTGGCGATCGGAAAGATGAACCCCGAGAGCATCAGCGTTGGCAGGAAAGACACCAGCATTGCGAGCTGAAACGCGACCTGCTGCGACTCGGCGACAGTTGAAATGAACAGGCCCAGGGCCAGTGCGCCGATGAGAAAGAGCGACAGCGCAAGCAGCAAGGTCAGCCACGAGCCGCGCATCGGCAGCTCGAACAGGACCATCGCCACGAGGATGATGCCGAACGCCGAAATCAGCGAAATGACGAAGTAGGGAACGCTCTTTCCCACGACGAACGACGCCGCGTCGAGCGGCGCCATCCGCACCTGCTCCATCGTGCCGCGCTCTTTTTCGGCCACCACCGACAGCGCCGTGGACACCACCGCCGTGATCATCGCGATATAGGCGATGAGGCCCGGCACGAGAAACAGCGTGCTGCGGAGCTGCGGGTTGTACCAAACGCGCGGCTCGGCCGACAGCAGCGGCGCCGGGCTTCCCCCCTCGGAGCGCGGCTGATACGTTGCCGACTCGCTCTGAAGAATCGTCAGCGCGTACCCCATGACCGTCGTCGCCGTATTCGCATTGTCGCCATTCAACAGCACCTGAACGGGCACGGACTGGTTCGTCAGCAGTGACCGGCCCAGGCCATTCGGAATAACGACGACCGCCCGGACCTGATTCCGGTTCATCAATTCGGTCGTCGCAGCCTCGTCCACCATCGCGACCAGATCGAAATAGCCGGAGTTCACGAACGCCGCAATGATCGATCGGCTTTCCGGCGTGTGATCGCGGTCGTCGACGCCGAGCGCTACATGGCGGATGTCGAAGGTGAGGGCGTAGCCGTACAGAAGAAGGAAGAAGGCCGGCACGAAGAGCAGCGTCAACAACGTACGGGCATCCCGCACGATCTGCCGGAATTCCTTGTGCGCCACCGCCAGCGCCTTACGCACGGCCGGAGTCTCCTGTCGAATGATCGACGACGTCGAGAAACACGTCCTCGAGCGACGGAGGCACGACACTCACGCCGTTCGGCGCGACGCCGGCCTGTGTGAGCTGGCGCTCGAACGCCGCCACCGCGTCGGCATGCGCCGACGTGAGGACGGCATGAACCGAGGTCCCGAAGAGGCTCGTTTTTTCGACTGCCGGAATCCGGTCCAGCATCCGCATCGTCTCGACGGGATTGGGCGCCTGAATTTCGACGATGGCGCGATCGGCAAACAGCTGCTTCAGCTCGTCGGTCGTGCCGATCGCCGCGAGGCGGCCTGCGTGAATGATGGCCAGACGGTGACAGTGCTCCGCCTCGTCCAGGTAATGCGTCGTCACGAGCACGGTGACGCCCGACGCGGATAGCCGATCGATGAGCTGCCAGAACTGGCGGCGGGAAATCGGATCGACGCCGCCGGTGGGCTCGTCCAGAAAGACGATGGGAGGCTCGTGCAGAATCGCACAGCCGAGCGCGAGGCGCTGGCGCCAGCCGCCGGCGAGATCGGCCGCGCGCGTGTTCTCGCGGCCCTCGAGTCCGGCCATCTCGATCGCGAACCGGCGGCGCCGGTCGAAGACGCTGCCGCTCAGGCCGTAGATGCCGCCAAAGAAGCGGATGTTCTGCGCAACGGTGAGCTGCTCGTACAGCGAGAAACGCTGCGACATGTAGCCGATGAGCCGCTTGACGCCCTCCGGATCGCGCGTGACGTCGACGCCGCCGACCGTTGCCGTGCCGCTCGTCGGCTTGAGAAGTCCGCACAACATGCGAATCGTCGTGGATTTGCCGGCGCCATTGCTTCCCAGAAAGCCGAAGATCTCGCCCTGGCGGACGTCGAACGTCAGGCTATCGACGGCGACGAACTCGCCGAAGCGGCGCGTCAGATCGCTGACGACGATGGCGTTCATTGGCCGGGGGCGCGCGCGAGCCGGGCTTCGGCGAGCCGCATGGCGGCCAGCGCCTGCGTCCGGTCGAGCTCGGCCTGCAGGAGCGCGACCTGCGCGTCGATCAGATCGGTGTTGGTCGCGACGCCAGCGGCGAACCGGTTGCCGATCACGCGGCGTGCTTCGGTGGCGGCACGAACGCCATCCTCGGCGGCGGCAATGGCGGCACGGCTCGAATCGGCTTCGCGCACGCGTTGACGCAGCTCGAGGTCGAGGGCCCGGTCGAATTCGGCGAGGCGCTCGCTGGCGGCGCGCCTGGCGGCGGCCGCTTCAGCAGCCTCGGCGCGGGCGCGACCGCCGTCGAAGACGGGCCAGCTGACGTTGATGCTCGCGTCCCATGATTGCTGCCAGGCGTCCTGCCGCGGAAAGATCCGCGGGTTGGGCCGCGCGTAGTCGACGCCACCGCCAATGGCAATCGTGGGCTTGCGCCCCGCCCGCGCGGCCTTCGCCCGTTCGCCCGCGGCGGATACCCGCGCATCCAGCGCCGCGCGCTCGGCGCGCTGACGCTGCGCCGTTTCGAACAGCGTGCCGTCGGCTTCGGGCGGCGCCGGCAACTCGAGCGCCGACGCGGCGGCCACAGGCGTGCCGGGCGCCGCCCCGATCAGATAGACCAGCTGCGCCTCGGCCACGTCGCGCAGGGAATGCGCCTGCACACTGAGCATGCGCTGGCGCGACGCCTGCGCTTCCACGGTCAGCACGTCGCTCGGCGGGATGAGGCCGGCCGCAAGCCGATTCCGCACGTCGGCGAGATGCGCGTCCATCCGGGTGACCGAGTGTTCGACTACGCGCTGCGATTCGGTGGCGGTGACCAGAGCCCAGTACGCGCGACTGATTTCGAGGCGCAGATCGGCGCGCGCGGCTTCGAGATCGCGGGCCGCCGCGGCCGCTTCGGCCTGAGCGGCCCGCTCGAGCGCGTCAAGCCGCCCACCGGTATAGATCGGCCACTGCAGGTCGAGGCGCGATTGATAGTTATTGGGCACGTCGGGATAGATGATGCGCAGCTGATTGTTCGGGAGAGGCACACCGAATTCTTCGACATGATTGGTGCGCGTGTATCCGGCCCGCGCCGCAACCTGCGGCAGGGCGGCCGCGTGACGCTGGGCGGCGATTGCCTGCGCGATTTCGCCCCGCGCCGACGCCTCCGCGAGCCGATGGCTGGCCGCCAGCCCGCGCTCGATCGCTTCCTGCAAAGTGATCGCGATTGGCGCCTGCCCGGCGGGTGACTGCCCGCGCGCGGTATCCGACGCCAACAGGACAAACGCCGCCGCTGCGATTATGCGCGTCATGATGTCGCCTCGCTGAGCCGTGCGATGAAGACGTCCTCGAGCGACGTCTGAATAGGCCTGACGCCCGTCACGGTCAGACCCGCCGATTCGAGGTGCGACCGCAGCGCGGCCGCTGTTCCCTGGTCCGTGCGGGTCAGCCGCACGTGCGCGCGCGCGCCAAAGAAGTGGACGCCAGACACGCCGGGCGCGCCCGCGATTGCCGCGGCGGCGTGCCGGGGGTCGGCGACGATCACCTCCAACAGCGTTCCCGGAAGCGTCGCCCGCAAGGCGTCGGGCTTGTCGAGTGCGAGCAGCCGCCCCCCGTTCACGAGCGCGACGCGCGTGCAGCGCTCGGCTTCGTCCAGGTAGGGCGTCGACATCACGATCGTGATCCCCTGCGACAGGAATTCTGACAGCAACTTCCAGAATTCGCGGCGCGAGACCGGATCGACGCCGGTCGTCGGTTCGTCGAGCACGATCAGCGCGGGCTCGTGCACGAGGGTGCACGCGAGCGCGAGCTTCTGTTTCATGCCGCCGGACAGGCGATCGGCGCGGCGCGCCCGGAACGGCGTGAGCTGCGTCATGTCGAGCAGCCGATCGCGGCGGCTGCGATAGTCGCGTTTGCCGGGCACCTCGGCGAAAAAGGCGATGTTCTCGTCGATGCTGAGATCGCCGTACAGACTGAAGCGCTGCGAGAGGTAACCGACCGACTCGGTGAGACGGCGGTGATCGCGGACTGGATTGAGGCCGAGCACGCGCGCGCGCCCCCCGTCGGCCGCCAGCAGCCCGCAGATCAGGCGAATCGTGGTCGTCTTGCCGGCGCCGTCAGGACCGATGAGGCCGAACATCTCGCCGCGCGCCACCGACAGCGACAGCTCCTGCACGGCGACCGTCCGGCCGTAGCGCTTGGTGACGCCGTCGAGCGCGATGACCTCATCGAGCAAAGGGAATCTCCGCCTCGACCGGCATGCCGGCCTTGAGAACGCCGCTCGCGTTGTCGACGGCGATCTTGACGCGGTAGACCAGCTTCGACCGGTCCTCCGCGGTCTGCACGTTGCGCGGGGTGAACTCCGCCTTCTCGGCGATCGCGCTGACGGTGCCGGGAATGCCTTCGCCTCCGGCGTCCGTGAACACGGTAGCCGGCTGACCGACGCGCAGCCGCGGGACTGCCGGTTCATCCACGTACACGTTCGCCCACGCATGATCGAGATCCGAGACAACGACAATCAGCGCGCGGGCCTGAATGAGCTCGCCCGCCTCGGCCAGCGTCTCGGTGACGATGCCGCCGACGGGTGCCGACACCGTCGCGTCGGCGATCGTCTTTTCCAGTGTGGCGATTTGCGCATCCACGGCGGCAACGCGCGCGCGCGCAGCGGCTATTTCCTCTTTCCGCGCACCCGCGCGCAATCGGGTCACGGTCTCCTCCGCCGCGCGGACCCGATCGCGCGCGCCCTGCAGGCGCGCCGCCGCCACATCCCGGCGCGTTACGGCATCGTCCCGCTGCTTGCGCGAGCCCGAATTCGACGCGAGAAGCGCTTCGAAGCGATCGGCATCGGCCTGGGCGGCCGCCAGCTCGGCCTGCGCGACGGCTACGTCGGACCGCGCGGTCGCTACCTGGGCGGATGCCTGACGCACATCTTCGGGACGCGCTCCCGCCTCAAGCAATCGCAGCTGCGCCTCGGCCTGGTCGCGATCGGCCCGCGCGCGCGCGCCCCG
>ORJL011213910.1_pt1 | contig 10475 bp, 5 predicted proteins | sample 1779941 | NCBI WGS metagenome assembly ORJL01 (sample SAMEA104232317, study PRJEB22302) | groundwater metagenome | biome: forest; feature: aquifer; material: groundwater | place: USA | collected 2011-08-07 | depth 5.8 m | reverse complement strand
GCCGATGCCACGACTCCCAACTCGCACCCCCCCCACCCTCACCACGAACTACCTGGAAAGAGAGAACAGCAGGGGATGGCTGAACGCGGGTGGGTCCCTCTATCTGAGCGCAGGTGGGTCCTTTTATCTGAGCGCCATAGAACTGCACCCGCCACTCACGGTCTGCCGCTCCCCCCTCCCAGCCGACAAACTCCCAGCCTTCCGCCGCCTCCGCGACAAGGGTCAACGTCTCGCCATAAGTGTACTTCGATTTCGCGGGCAGTGCGGTGATCTTGCCTCCGTTCTTGGGGTCCGCCTCCAGCACGATCACGGCCGGCTCCAACTCGAACAGAGCTACCACACCGAGATCCTCCTGCACCCGTTGCAGGCGGCGTGCCCCCGACGCCCAGCCATCGGCCCAGCCTGAGAAGCGCCAGCCGTTAGCTGCCTCGGCCATGACCGTAACCAGTGAGTCGTGGGCCACCTCCTGTTCCGCTGGTGTCACGCTGCCACCATTCTTGGGCTCGGCACGCGCGGTCACAACGTAGCGCTCGGCCTCAAAAACGGCAACCAAGACGAGGGCCCCCGCCACCCGCACGTCGCGGCGCGGCCCCGCCCCTGAGTCATCCGCCCAACCCGCAAAGCGCCAACCAGATGTCGGCTGGGCCTGTACCGTGACCACCTCGTCGTAGGCCGCTTTCTGCTCGGGGGGCGTCGCCTGACCACCCTCTTTGGGCTCGGCACGCGCAGTCACGATGTAGTTCTCGGCCTCGAAGCGTGCGACCAGATCCAAGGCCTTCTTCACCCGCAGCTCCCGCCGTGCCCCCGCTACAGACCCGTCAGACCAGCCCGAGAACCGCCAGCCAGGGTTTCCCACGGCGATGACGGTAACCAAAGATCCGTGCGCCACCTCTTGCTCCGATGGTGTTACCCGGCCAGCAGACTTCGGCTCGGCACGCGCGGTCACAACGTAGCGCTCGGCCTCAAATCGCGCGACAAGGCCAAGAGCTTTCTCCACGCGCACCTCCCGGCGCGCCACACCCGCGTACCCGTCTGACCAGTTCGAGAAGCGCCAGCCGGGATTTGGCTCCGCGATCACGGTCGCCACGGAGCCGTACGCCACCTCCTGTTCCGCTGGTTTTGCCCGCCCACCCTCTTTCGGCTCAGCCCTCGCGGCCACCATGTAGTGTTCAGCCGCGAACCGCGCCACCAGCTGCAAGTCCTCCCTGACGCGCACCTCCCGACATACCCCAGCTGCTGGGTCGTCCGCCCACCCCATGAAGCGCCAACCACGAGCAGCCTCCGAGGTGAACTTGAGCACGGCATCGTATTCTGCCTCATGTTCTGCGGGGTCACATGCCCCGCTCCCCTGCGGCTCCGCCCGCGCCGTAACTCGGTAGCGAAGGCGGCGAAATCGCGCGGTTACTGCATTTACGTCCCGACGCACAATCCACGTTCGCCTCGCGCCGGAAGCGTCAGCGTCGGCCCATCCCGCGAATGTCCATCCCGGCTGTTGTGCCGCCAACAGCAAGACCTCCGTGCCGGCCTCGAACTTGGCTCCGCCAGACAGTGATTGAACCTCTCCTCCTTCCGAGGGGTCGGCACACAGAGCGAGAGAGTGAAGAAGGGGTGTCAAGGGTGCCCCGTCTGCCCCGTCCCCCGCTGTATTCGGGGGCGGAGTCGAATTCCAGAGTGGTTTCATCGGCAGTCTCTCTCCGCTGGGTGTTCTTGAGCGCCAGGGCGCCCACGCAAGCATCGCCATGGTCACAAGTGCGAGCACCGCGAATTGTGGTGGCCAGGTCGCTCGGCGGCCAGAATCGGCCAGCGGGACTATCCTGGGGATCGCGACGCGCGTCAAGTCGGAGTTGAGTCCGATGAGCTTCTTGCACGTAGGACACTTGGGGTTCTTGCCGGCAGCGAGGAGCCTCCGGATTTCGCTCGGCTCCGGCAGCGTCATCTTGCTGAGGCAATGCGGGCAGGCACCCTGCGTCCCTTTTGGGCGAGAGCCGAATTTCGTGAGTGCGCCCCCGACATGGGGGCTGCCGCCATATGACGCGCAATCAAATTGTTCCTGCACCTCGGTTATCGACTGCACCCTGTCCTCGTGACACATACTCGTCAATCCGAGGACGAGGGGAATCAAGCGCGGCGGTACTCCTTTGTCGGCTAGTCGCGTCCTGTTCCGGCCGGCATCCTCGATTGAAGCGCCGGTGAAGATGAAGCACAAGAGGCTTCCAAGCGAATAGAGATCCATGAACTTGCCAGCGTCGGCGGGGAGTTCGCTCTCACCCCACCGAGGATCGGGATCCCAGTAACCCAGGGCACCAATTGCCGGTCGCGTCGAGTGGTGGGTTGGTCCCCCTGAGTCCCGGACTCGAGTTGAAGCTGAGTAGTCGCCGATCTTCACTTGAATGGCGAGGCCACGAATCTCCACATGTACGTTCTCGGGATGAAGATCCCGGTGCCAGACCTTGCGCTGGTGCAGAACCGAGATCGCCTCGATCAAACTCCGAGCGACTCTCATGGACGTCATGTCGCCCGAGAATCTCCCCTCATCACGAGATTGTTTGAGAGTGGGTGCGGAGATCCACTCCATCTCGATCGCCTTGCGACAGATGATCTGCTCCGCGACTCTGCTCTCGACATCGAACATCGTCCCCAGAATGCGGACCAGGCACGATGGCCAGTCATCACCGAACGCCTCCTGCATGTCTCGCAACCCGCGCTGCTCGAATTCCCAGTCGATCAGGTGCCCGAACACTTGATTGTTGCGGTACACCTTCAAAACAGCGACGGACCCACCCACCGGAGGCTCTCGGGTGACCTTATAAACGTCACCGAAGGTCCCGGAGTTCGATATCAGCTTCTGCACGTGATACTTCGCGCCCGAAGCGTCGCGGCGCACGAAGACAAGTGGTCCGGACGACATGGGGCAGTCCTCTATGCCGGACAGCCGCTGCTCAGGCCAGCGATCCGCCGCATTACCGCATCTCCAGTCTCAACCGGCACACACCTACGTAATGCGGCAATTCCCGGTGCGCGACCACAATTCTCACCTCGCGCCCGCACGGCAACGGCGCATCGAATCGCGGTGTGCCATGGTCATCGACATACATCGCGGGCCCGAATGCGCCCCCTTCCACGTGCACTTCGCCAGCGACAGGATCGAACCGCAGGGCGAAGGGCCAAATTGCATGACGCGCATCCGCCAGCCCGGGCTGGGGCCCGGGAATAGAGACCATCGACTCGGGTTGCGTCTCGTGCCCCACCTTGATCCGCGGCATCGATGGCGTCCCCGACGTGCGCGAGCCGCGCAGCACGAGCAAAGTGGTACGCCGGCGCCCACGCGCGCTCTCCACCTCGAATCGCAGCGCCTCCGATGGCGTCGCCTCCTCTACACGACCAAGATAGCGAAGAGTCCAATCGGTGTCCAGACGGAATCGCGCGTCCGGATCGGCGATCCAGCAACCGACGTCGCGCCCCGCGCCCGAGCGGGGCGGACCGGGCAATCCATCGACCCACCGCGCGCCTGCCAAGGCCTCCACTTCGCACCTACGCGGATAGGGGAAGAGCACACACTGCGGCGCTGGCTTCGCCAGCCAGTCAACTTTTATCTCCGCCAGCAGCGGCGGCACGCCGGCTAGGGGGAGATCTACACGGTACTCGCGATCAGGCTCTGGCACGCCCGATTCCGGCTCGCCGCCGATGACCACGATCTGCTGCATGTTGACGTGCAGGCGCCGCACTTCCGTCCCGGCGACGCGAATTGTGGCGGTAAAGCGGTTCGGGCGCCGGCTGCAAACCTGCGGATCAATAGTTTCCGTCTCGGTCTGCGCTGCAAGCGCTGCCGTCGCCATGGCGCGTGCGCTATCGAGCCGGTCATTGCACTTCAATTGCTCCGCAGCCTGACTCAGCAACGTTACAGCTGCCCGCCAGCGACCAGCTTGAGCCTCCCGCTGTCCCTCAGCCCAAGCCTGCCCCGCGGAGCGCAACCCCCCAACCCGGGGATTCGAGAGCACGTAGGCATCGGGCAGGAGGATAAGCGATTCGAGGGCCTGCGCGGGGTAACCCTCATCGAGCAATCTCTGTGCCCTCTCCTGGCGCCTGGCAAAGGTCTCCTCAAATGCCTGCGCGAGATTGGGGCGAGCTTGGGGATCCGCGAACGCTGGCGGCGCCGCGGCCACTAACGCCTCGATCGCGCGCGCATTCTCCTTCGCGAGGAGATCCGCGGCACGTCGCTCTAGCCAATCCCCCACGCGACACGCCGCGCCCACCGAGTCGTCCGGGAACTCCCGTTGGAGGGCCTCGAGGGCTCCCAAGGCCTCGTGTAGGCCCGCCGGACCGCGCTCCATCGCGCAATCAACGAGCTGCTCGAAGGATCGCAATCGGTCCTTGAGCCCGCGCAGGCGAGCATACTCCCGCGCGGATACTTCGTCCCCCGCCAGCATACGCGCGGGTTCGGTGTGCGGCCCTTTGGCGCGCTTTACCTCAACCCGGAGCCGTACAACCAATTGGTGGTATCGGAAGACCTCGGCGCGCAAGTGGGCGTAGTCCTCCTCCACTTCTCCCGCGCCATCCACGTCCTCGACGAGACTGCCGGCCTCCTCGATCTCCGGCGTGGGAAGGCCACGGCCCGCCTCCTCTTCTTCTCGCACGGATGCAAGGAGAGATCTCAGTTTCGGCAGGTAGTAGTCATGGCGAATGCGCCGCCGGAGATCGACCATGCGCACATAGAGGAACACACGACCTCCGCGCCCCGCCGAGGCGGTGCGGAAAGCCAGGCGAATGAGGCGCTCCGCCTCTGCCGAGTCGGCGTCGGCCTGATAGGCGGCCCAGCCCTCCGCAAACAACCCCTCTGCCTCACGCATGCGGAGACAAAACCAGGAGGACATCATGGCGGGCTGCGGTGAGCACTGCCGGAAGTGTCGCTGACCAACCCAGCGATCCGGGATCCAGCGGACCGAGCATCCAGATCGGTATCCATCTTCACCCTGATCTCCGCTAGGGAAGGCGCCACGCGAAGAGCCGTTAGGAAACGCGCGCAGGGCAGGCACTTACTCTCATGCGCCCGGGCTCGGAGCTCGGCGCTGCCCCCAAAGGAGGCTGAGGTTTCCGAGCTCGCGAGCCGGCAGGCGATCACGAGCATTGACTCAGCATACAAGTGGTCCATGGCAGGTGATCCCAAGAGCACGGAAGGGTGCGCTTCCTCCGGCTGGCTTCAAACCGCGCGCCGCACTTTCAACATTCGGCCGATTCTGTCCCCGTTGTCAACGCGAAGCACGAAGGACTTGAGGTAGGTGTCGCTCTTCATCCGTTCCTTGATAACGTCCTTCAGCTTATCGACCCTCTGATAGATGGTCGCTCTCGAGAGTTGGGTCAGACCGTGCTGCTTGGCATACTCGTCCAGCGATTTTTGCGTACTTCCCGCGAGCCGGTCATTTACAACCGCGATGTACCAGTCGAAGGCAGCCCAATCTGGCTCGTCAAACACCTCATGCAGAATCCGCTCGATCCGGTCATACAAACCGGTGCCGCGCGTGGGCTGCGCCGCCGCATGGCGATCGGGGTCGTCATCCTCATCGACGCTTCCGGGCGCGATTTTGCGCTCGAATCGGACTGCTTTGAGGACCCGTATGCGAGCGACCGTCTTGGCCCAAGCCGGGAAGTTGTGGATCCGCGTGGGGTCGGCGTGCCTGAATTCTATCCAGACTTCGTTGACGATGTCGTCCGGAAGGATACTACCCCGACGTCCGTGGTGGAAGTTCCTCAAGAGGAAGCGCACGTAAGGAAGCAGCGATACAGAATCGAACCCGTTGACACCCTGAACATCTTTCATGTTGCGCCACCTTGCGCACAAGCGCAACAGAGCGCCCACCAGGCTAACAGCACAGCACCGAGAAACCGCAGCGCCCGCCTGCGGACGATTGATCGACGCCGGCCGCGTGTCACCAGATCCCAATGCCACGCGAGCGGCAACATCGCCACCGCTGCGATCGCGGCGACCAACTCGAATAGCGTTGCGATTCTATCAATTCGGCGGCACCATTGATAGTACCGAACCTGTATTTCGGTCGCTTTCTCCGAAGGGATGCGCCACTCGACCGCGGAATGGTAGAAGCGGAATTCGCCAACATCCACGGAGGACGCGGTCGTCTCCACGAGCTCCACCACACTGCTTGACCACGGATCCCAGGGCGGCTCGGCCGCGAAGAGCATGCCGCGGAATCGAGCGGCGGAATCGTAGTATGCCATTCGCCCCGAAACAGCCGCGAGGGCCTTCGCCCGCGCGGCTGCGAGCGCCGCCGACCTTGCCACTTCCTGCGTATCCGCCAAGGACGCGGCCGCTTCGCCTACAAGTTCAGTCATCTTGCCGCGCTGGAACTCGGGATCGAACGCCTCAATGGCGAGATTTCGCGCCGCGGCAAGGAATACGAGGACGAACAGGACGGCTGCGACCAGGGGCTTCAAAAGGTGGGACACGAAAGTGCCTCCGGGATGGAGACGCGTCGGGAATCGCGCACGCGGTCGCAAAGCCGCGCCGCCGAGAGGAGGTCTCCCGGCGGCGCAAGTGCCAGATCATCCTACCGCGGACGAGCCAGGGCTTGGTCGGCCAATTCCGTCACCGGCGCCTGCGCTCCGCCCAGCGGATCGATGCCGATCTCCCCCGGATTGCGGCCTGTGATCAGGGCCTCCTGGTAGGCGATTTCGACCTGCCGCTTGGTTTCGGCCAGGTCCTCCTCGCACGCAGCGATGCGGGAGTGGCCAGCACTGTCCGAGCCACCGCTTGCCCTGATTCCCTCGTAGCGGGCCCGAATTTCGAGGAGTCCTACTTCCAGCCGCCCCCGCCGATCGTCCAGGGCGAGCATGTTGTTCGACGCACCGACGCGCTTGTTGCGTCGGATGTCCACCATCCCCTCGGAATTCTGGACCTTGGCATCCAGGGTACGCAGCGTGCAGAGCTTGGCCCTCAAGTCCGCCTCGACATCCTCCCGCCGATAGGACTTGCCCTGGATCACGACGGGGTCCGCCTGCTTCTTCAGTTCTGCGTTGATCGGTTCGATGCGGCACAAGAGGGTGGTCCGTTCCTCCTGCGCAGCGGCCAGTGACGCCTCCGACGCCGCGAGGTCGACGATGCAGGTGGCGACGACCTTCGCCTGGGCGCGAACCTCCTCTTTCGTCATGCCGATGTCGTGCTCGAGTCGGTCGATCGAGACGGACACCGGGATCACCGCCCCGAAAGTTTTGCGCAGGGCTTCGATGCCAAACTCGCCCCAGGAACGAACGGCCGGGAAGCCAATGGTCGCCACCACGAGGGCGAGAGTCGCAGCAGCAAGCAGGAGGGCGCGCCGCGCCCCCTTGGCTGCGAACGAGAACACCAAGGAGAGGATCAGGATCACCAGCACCAGGGCCATCATGGGGTCACCTCCGAATTGTCATGCGGGAGCCTCGACGAACACCACTGCGGCGGTCGCCACAGAGGAGTTCGAGGCACGGCCCGAGAATCCAGGTCAAAATGCGCTTTAGGCAAGTGAGGTGGCGCGTTGTCGCGCTTAACTGATTCGCTCCTTAGAGTTATGACTTGCTCTCGCCAGCTACAAGTTCGTTCGATTTCCATGCCTTCAGCAGCACCCGCACATGATCCGCCGCACGAACCTCTGGACGCTCCTCCTCCCCGCGCTGGTCCTCGCGCTCGTCGCCCCTTGCGCCGCGCCCCAGGATCCTGCCACCGCCCAGCCCGAAGTCCACGTGCTCGTCAAGGAGATGACCGCGGACGGCACGGTCTCCGCGTCGCTCGGCTCCTTCAACATGCACCTGTCGGTGCGCGCCGTGCGCCCGGGCTGGCAGGCCTTGCGGCTTCTGCCTCCCGACGTCTCGCTCACCGACTTCAAGGTGCGCGTCGGCGACGACGACTTCGTCCATCTCCGGCGCTCCGGCGAGGGCGTCGATCTCCTCCTCGGCAAGGAGGGTACCTACGGCATCGATCTCGGCTTCGTCTGCCGCGTCAAGGACGACAAGGCGGGGAAGTCCATGACGCTCCCCTTCGCGCCGGCCGTGCGCTCGCTGATCCAGTTCTCGATCCCCGAGACCAACCTCAAGGTCAACACCGACCCGGTGAGCAACTTCGGCGTAAATGAGAAGGACGGCAAGACCGACGTGGTGATCTACGGCGGTACGGCGGCCCAGGTCACCGTCACCTGGCAGTCGCGCGACCTCGAGAAGCGCGTCGGCAACGTGGTCTTCGCCGAGCAGCGCGCGCTCCTGGCCTTCTCCCGCGGCGTCCTGCGCATCGACAGCACCATCGACTACAACATCGTCCAGGGCGCCCTCAGCGAGATCAAGCTCGAGGTCGGCGACGGCTTGAACCTGATGGGCGTCAACGGCGAGCACGTCCGCTCGTGGAACGTGGTCGAAGAAGGCGGCGCCCGCATCCTCAAGATCGCCCTCCTCAAGGAGGTCGAAAAGTCCTACCGCCTGCAGCTCCAGTTCGAGCGCAATCTCGAGAGCATCCCGGTCATGGTGCCGATTCCGAAGATCACCGCCCTCGGCGTCGAACGCGAGAAGGGCGCCCTGGCCATCGCCGCCCGCAAGGGCCTCAAGGTCGAAGTCGCGTCCGCAAAAGACGTATCGCAGGTCGACGTGCAGGAGTTGCCCGCCGAGCTGCGCCCGAGCGAGGAGACCCAGCTCGGCTTCAAGTACCTCAAGCGCCCGTTCGAGGCCTCGTTGCAGGTCTCCGAAGTCGCCCCCAAGGTCACCGCCGACGTCTTCACGGTGGCGCGCCTGTCGAAAGACACCCTCCGGCTCTCCACCGCAATCAATTACAAGATTCGCGATGCGGGCGTCTTCCGCCTGATGGTCCGTCTCGGCGAAGGACTGAAACTGCTCGACCTCGACGGCCGCGACATCAACACCCAGCAGGTCAAGGACAACGTCCTCTCGGTCGACCTGCGCTCCAAGGCCGAGGGCGAGTACCGCCTGGTGCTCGAAACCGAGAAGGCGGTCAAGGACGCCGCCGACGTGGCGATCCCGGAGATCGAAGTGCTCGACGTCGAGCGCGAATGGGGCTACCTCGCGGTCGCCTCGGTCGCCGGAGTCAAGGTCGAGTCCAAGGCCTTCGAAGGCATCCGCCAGATCAACGTGCGCGAGCTCGCCTGGGGGCTGTTCGGCTCCGCGGCCGCTGCCGTGCAGGAGGCCGGGCAGGCCCGGCAGGTCGAGCAGGTCAAGCAGCAGCAGCAGGCGGTCGAGCGCGCCGGTGAGCCGGTGGAGCTGGCCTTCCGTTACCTGAAGCACCCCTACAAGCTCGGGGTCTCCGCGAGCGACGTGATGCCCGAGGTTTCGGTCGAGACCCGCGCGGTCTACAACCTGACCGAGAAGAACCTCGAGCTGGTCGCGGAGCTCTGCTACGACATCCGCAAGGCCGGGATCTTCTACCTGAAGACGGCGCTGGCGCCCGAGCTGCGCCTGATCGCCGTCGAAGGTGAGAACATCGACGATTGGAAGCGCGACGAGAAGGACGGCGTGCTCACGGTGACGCTGAAGTCGAAGGTCGAAGGCACGTACCTGCTGCGCATCAAGGCGGAGCTGCCGGTGACCGATCCCGCGAAGGGGCTGGCGATGCCGGGCTTCGCGGTGAAGGACGTCAAGAAGGACCGGGGACACGTAGCCATTACTGTGTCGCCGGACTTGAAGGTCAAGACCGAGCCCAAGGGCACGGAGAAGCTGGTCGAGATCGACATCCAGGACCTGCCGCCGCTGTTGGCGCCGCGGGCCGCGTCGTTCGCGATCGCCTGGAAGTATTTTGAAACGCCGTGGAAGCTGGGTCTGGCGGTCGAGAAGGTGAAGCCGAAGGTGACCGCGGAGACGTTCAGCTTCGTGTCGATCGGCGAGCAACTCGTCACCTGTTCGACGACGCTGCGCTTCACGGTGCTGTATGCCGGGGTGAGCGCGTTCAAGATCAAGCTGCCGCCCGGAGTGAACGAGCCCGACATCGAGGGCGAGGCGATCAAGCACAAGGAGAAGGTGAAGGCCGCGGACGGCGACGTCTGGAACGTCACGCTGCACTCGCCGCGCACGGGGACGTACAACCTGTATTTCACGTTCCAGCGCGAGGTGAAGGAGAAGGGCGCGGCGGTGTCGTTCGCCGGCGCGCAGGTGATGCCGATCGCGGAGTCGTACGAGCTGGAGCGCGAGACGGGCTATCTGGCCTTCGCGGCGCGGCCGGACGTGGAGATGTCCACGCCGAAGACGGAGAACCTGACTCCGATCGACGACAAGGAAATCCCGCCGGACTACAAGCGCGGGATCTCGGTGCCGATCCTGATGGCGTTCCGCTACTTGAAACATCCGTACTCGTTCGCGGTGGACATCCGCCAGAACGAGTTCGCCAAGGTGCTGGTGGCGGTGGTGGAGGCCCTGCGGCTTTCGACCACGATCACCGAAGAGGGGCACATGATCACCGACGTGGCCGCGCGGGTGCGCAACACGCGGGAGCAGTATCT
>ORJL011727372.1_pt1 | contig 10476 bp, 10 predicted proteins | sample 1779941 | NCBI WGS metagenome assembly ORJL01 (sample SAMEA104232317, study PRJEB22302) | groundwater metagenome | biome: forest; feature: aquifer; material: groundwater | place: USA | collected 2011-08-07 | depth 5.8 m | reverse complement strand
CGGTTGATGCTGGCGGCCCCGACCCCCGCTACTTTGGCCTGGGTATCACGAAGGGGTTAGCCGAGAGCCATACTCGGTTTCCCCGATGCGCGGCCAATCTGGTATTTGGACATGGCATAGGTGGAGGATGCGAGGGCGGCCTGGAAATAGTCCCTGTCTGCCATAGAGACGCCAAGGCCGGAAGGGAGGGCGCTACAAAACACAGTCCCGCTGCTATCTCCTGCGTAAAGATTTGCATAGGCGGGGTTCTCTGCCAGCAACGTCGCCATCAGTTCGTTGCATGGTCCGACGTCTTTGTCTTGAATCTGGCGTACTTGAGCGAATGTCGCCAGGAGCGCCCGGGAACTCCTGAGCAGTCCGTCCTGGTCGCTCACGATGCGACGCGTGAAGAGCAAAGCATCTTCCTGGGCCTCTTCCAGTTCGTGCTGCCGTTGGGTGGCTGCCCCGTAGGTGACAAGAACAAAGGCGGGGAGGGCGGCAAGAAGCACAAGGATGATCAGGCGGATGCGTAGGCTGGCGAATAGGCGGGGTAGCATTGTTACGCGCCCTCTCTATGTTGTGTCGTCTCTTGGCGAACAGCATAAGGCTATACTACTGTCACTTACCAAGTGCTCACAAACGAATCTTCCCGAGAACTCCGGCTCAAAAGAAGGACATCTGAAGGGACGTGTACGGCAGCGAACACATTCCATGAAGACGAAAAAATAGCCACAATAGGCTGAAAAAGAGGGCTACAGCCAAGGCTGTAGCCCTCTTTTTCAGCCTATTGTGGCTATCCGGTCTTTATCTCTAGTGTAGGGCGACCAGGGGCATGATCTCGGCCACGTCCTTGACCTTCTTGAGGTCGCGGAAGGCGTTGAGGGCCTGCTTGGCCTGGGCGGAGGGCAACACCTGGGAGGCGTTGGCCTCAAACTTGATGTCCACCTGGTGGCCGCGCAGGGTGTTGGTGGCATGCTCAATCTCTTCGGTGAGCTGGCGGCCATCCTTCAGGGTGACGACGACCTTCTGGTCCTGGTGGGCGCTCCGGATGCGGGCGGGCAAGGGCGCGACCATGGGGTCCTCGCTCAGGTGTACCCGGGCCATCATGTCGCGGATGGGCGCGGAGTTGATCTTTGCGTCGGTGAAGGTCTGGTAATTGACGTCGCGGTCCACGAGGGCGGCGGCGATGTTGAACTGGAGGCTGAACTTGCCGCCGAAGTAGGTGTTGGCGTCGGGGCGGTTCAGGAAGCCATGGGCCATGCCGCTGATGAAGTCCACGCGCTCCACCTGCTCGGGGCGGACCTCGTACTTGTGGACGATGTCAAGGAGCATGGGGATGACGCCGTGGTGCCCGTAGCAGCAAGGCCACTCTTTGATGCGGATGGCGGAGATGACGTGCAAGGGAGCCTCGCCCAGATGGGTGGTCATGGCGTTGATATTGGCCTGCTGGTCGCCGAAGACGGCCACGTAGCCAAGGGGGGCCTCAATGACGTCCTGGTTGGCGCTGTAGCCCATCTGGGCCAGGGTGGCTGCCACGATGCCGCTGCGGGCGCCGTTGCCGGGGTGCAGGGGCTTAGTCATGGTGCCGAAGTTGGCTTGCACGCCGCTGGCCAGGGAGGCGGCGATGCCCAAGGCGGTGCGGGTGTGGTCGGTGTCCAGGCCCAGCAGTCGGGAAGCGGCGGCGGCGGAGGCCATAGCGCCGATGGTGGAGGTGCTGTGCCAGCCGCGGCCATAGTGGTCGGCGCCGATGCCATTGCCGATGCGGGTACCAACCTCAAAGCCCAGGGCGTAGGCCTCCAGGACTTCGCGGCCCGACTTGTGGAGCTGCTCGCCCAGGGCGAGGACGGTAGGCATGAGGATGACGGAAGGATGGCCGAAGCCGCCGACGTCGTCATAGTCGTCGGAGTGGCCCAGGGTGCCGTTGGCTAGTGCGGCGTCGGGGGCCGAGGTCTTGATCTTGGTGCCGATGACGGTGGCGGTAGGATTGCCGCCAAGGGTATTGGTGTAGCCGGTGATGATCTTGCCGATGTCGTGGGTGTTGGCGACAAGGGCGGTGCCCACTGCGTCAAACAGCCCGACGTTGCCGGCGTCCAATGCCTGGTCAGAGATCTTGGACGAGGGTGTCTTGGCCACGAACTCAGCTAACCTAGCGGTAACTCCCATGTCTCCTCCTTTGTGTAGTGGGCTGGGTACTGCCTAGATGGGGTGGTGTAGAACAGGGCAGTCTGCACCCCATCTTAGACTGGGAGTATAGGTAGAGGGGGGTGGTGAAGTCAAGGGCTGCGTTTTGTGGTTGGGATGGGTTTGGCGGGGTGATTTGTTCTGTTTTCTTGGAGGAACGAATCGTCTTTGCCGGTGAGGACGAAACAACGGTGACCGGGGTGTAGCAATCACGGTAGCAGGCGGGGGCGGGGTTGGGGAAGGGGGGGGTGGCAGGGGGTGAAAGGGGGGCCCGACGTGGGCGCCCAAAGCGTGGAATGTGGGCGAACGCGTGGGGCGCGGGAGACGCATGCGCGTTCGGCGGCGGCGAGGAAGGAGCGGGCGTCGGCGTTGGAGGGGTCTAGGGCGAGGGTGTCGCTTGCAAGGTCACGGACGCGCTGCCATTCGCGTTTGGCGAGAGCGGATTCGGCTTCGTCAAGAAGGCGGTTGATCTGGCGTTGGGTGCGCTCGCTGGCCATTGCTGTTACTCCATCTCCCCCATGTCTGGTTGCGTATTGTAGCGGCGAACGGCCTGCGTGCCACATAGGGGGTGGGCAGATACGTGGGTATTAGCCTACGGGTTGCTCATTAAGCCTTGGTGCAACTCCAGGAACTGCTGGTAGCTGGTGATGACTTGCATGGTGTGGATGAAGGCGGCCAGGTTGGGCGAGGCGCTGCGCACATCCAGAAGCTGCTGGTAGATGGGGCTAACGGAGGAAGGGGTGTCGGCGTAGGTGCCGTGGAAGGCGAAGTAGGCCTGGTTGATGCGGCGCAGGTTGTAGCCGTTGTCCAGGAATGCCTGGCGGCGCTCCTCCATGTAGGCCTCCGCTTCTTCTATGCTTCCCTGGGCCAGAAGCTCGTCGGTGTGCAGGCGGGTTTCGTGCATCTCTCTGCCGAAACAGAACTGGTCTTGCGGGCACGGCTCGGAGGGGGAGGAGGGCTGGGGTAGCGGCGGCTCAGGCTCGCCCATAAGGCGGCTATAGATGCGATTGCCCAGCTCATTGCCAAAAAGGTTGGCGGTAGTCTCGTTCAGGCTGGACATATCGCCGTCTTTCTGGATGTTCTGGCCCAGGGGTTGGAAAAAGAGGTAGTTGTGCAGCCATTCGTGGCTGGCGACGATGAAGGCGTAGCGCAGGTCTGTGGACTGGATGATGGCAGGGTAGGTGGAGATGCCGCCGATGTCGTCCACCAGGGCGGCGAGGTTTTGCCGCTGCAGGACGGCGTCCTCCAGGGCGGTGCGCGACGATGGCGGGATGTTCGGAACCAACAGGTAGGAGGCCTGACGCTCAATGCGGTCGCGGGGTGAGACGATGAGGATGGTGGGCAGGTCGGCCATGGCGATGTCGGTAGGAGGGAAGATGACCCCGCCCAGGCGCAAAGGGACGCCTTCCTGGCGCAGCGCAGTGCTGATCAAGGACTCCAGTGTCTCCTCGGTGGCGGGCCGCAGGGCGGCAATACGCCTGCGCAGGTCCGCTTGGCGGCGCTCCAGGCTGGCTTGGGAATCCCGACCAGTCGGGACTGCGGCGGCCTGGGACAGGTCGTACTCCACGCCTGACAGCTCGCCTTTCTGCCGGAAGTACTCCTGCAACCGAGCCAGTTTTTCCTGGTCGGTGCGCTTGAAGGGTTGGAGCCAGTCTACCAGGAGGTGGAACCATTTAGCTGGGAAGTTGGCCGATTCCCAGATGACATAGTTGAAATGATAGGGCGCGGCGAGTTCCTGGACCGGCGTGAGGGCCAGGGTGTCGTGGGCGACGGCGATGACCAGGAGCAGGACGGCGAGGAAGCTGGCGACGATACGCTGCATGGCAGTTGCTAGGGTAGGGGACTACGGCAAGGAGCGCAAGCATTCCGGCCTTCATGAAGGGACCTACACTTGCTTGAACTTGCATTAGCAGTTGCTCATGTCCCGATGTGTCGGGACACAATCGGGGATGAAAATCGCTTTGCAGGCACCGCACCCTGAAGAGTGCGGCTTGGCCGTCTTCAGCAGTCTGTTAGGAAGCACAGACGCATTGGCGTGCTGACGGCCCCTCCCCTGAGAGTCTTGAGCGATGTATGAAGATGCCATGAACATACGAATGGCGGATGGAAGAAGCGCTACTTGGTTCTGCTACTCGTTGCCAGAAGGGAGGGGTTTGGCTACAATGGGGCCAACCTCGCCGCCACGAAGGGAGATAGCGTATGGCGTCTTATGAGACGAAGCAGTTGCGCAACGTAGCCTTGCTTTCCCACTCTGGCACCGGCAAGACCAGCATGGGAGAAGCCATGCTCTTTGCCTGCGGCGCTATCAGCCGCATGGGCAAAGTGGAGGACGGCACCACCGTCTCCGACTACGAGCCGGAGGAGGCGAAACGCCGCTCCAGCATTCAGACCTCGGTGCTGCCCTGCAAGTGGCGGGACCACAAGCTCAATGTGCTAGACACACCGGGCTATTGGGACTTCGTTGGCGAGGTGATTTCCGCGCTGCATGCGGTAGACGCTGCGGTGCTGGTGGTGGCGGCCCAGGCGGGTGTTGAGGTGGGCACAGAGGATGCCTGGCAGCGGTGCCAGGAGCGCGGCCTGGTGCGCATGGTGTTCATTAACAAGATGGACAGGGAAAACGCTGATTTTGGCCGCTCTCTGGACAGCATCCAGAAGGCGTTTGGCAAGCAGTGCGTGGCAATTCAGCTTCCCATAGGGGCGCAGCAGAGCTTCAAAGGGGTAGTGTCCCTGGTGAATCCGCCGGCGGATGCGCCGGCAGCCCTGGCGGGCGAGGTGCAGCGTTTGCGGGAGCGGCTGCTTGAAGCGGTGGCTGAGTCCGATGACGATCTGGCAACGAAGTACCTGGATGGCCAGGAGATCACGCAGGAAGAGCTGATCAGCGGCCTGAAGAAGGGCATTTTGGCCGGCCAGGTTGTGCCCGTGCTGGCGGGCTCTGCTTCCGTGTCACTGGGGATCAAGGAGCTCATGGATGCCATAGTGGACCTGCTGCCATCGCCTCTGGACGTGCCGCCAGCGGAGGCGACGAAGCCCGGCGGCAACGATCAGGTTAAGCTGTCGGGGGATCCCAGTGGCCCGCTGGCGGCGCAAGTGTTCAAGACGACTGCGGACCCTTTTGTCGGCAAGCTGTCCTACTTCCGCGTCCACAGTGGCACCTTCAAGGCGGACGCCCAGCTTTGGAACGCCACCAAAGCCCAAAGCGAGCGCGTGGCCCAGGTCTTTGCGCCCACGGGCAAGACGCAGGAGAATGTGCCGAGCTTGGCCCCTGGAGATATTGGGGCGGTAGCCAAGCTCACGACTACGGGCACGGGTGATACGCTCTGCTTGCGAGAGTCACCGTTGCTGCTGCCGCCCATCAAGTTCCCACAACCTGTCTTCACTACAGCCGTGACCCCCAAGGGCAAGGCGGATGTGGATAAGATGGCAACGTCCTTGACACGCCTGGCGGAGGAAGACCCCACGCTGCACCTGACCCGAGAACCGATGACCGCCGAAACGCTCCTCTCCGGCATGGGGGAGACGCACACGGAGGTGGCGGTGGAGAAAGCGAAGCGGAAGTTCGGCGTGGAGCTTCTTACCAGCCTGCCCAAGATACCCTACCAGGAGACCGTCTCTGCGCCAGCGAAAGTTGAATACAAGCATAAGAAGCAGTCCGGGGGTCACGGGCAGTACGGCCATGTGTTCATAGAAGTAGTGCCTTTGCCCAGGGGCGGCGGGTTTGAGTTTGCTGCGAAGGTCGTGGGCGGCAACGTGCCCAAGGAGTATATCCCAGCGGTGCAGAAGGGTGTGGAGCGGGGGCTGCCGGAAGGAGCGGTTGCTGGCTACCCCCTCGTGGACCTGAAGGTGGTGCTGTACGATGGCAGCTCCCACCCGGTGGACTCCTCTGGCATGAGCTTTGAGATCGCCGGGGCCTTTGCGCTGAAAAAAGGCGTGATGGAGGCCAGTCCGATGCTGCTTGAGCCTATCGTCCACATGGAGGTCACGGTACCCGACGCCTTCACGGGCCAAGTGGTGGGCGATCTGAACACCAAGCGGGCCCGGATTCTGGGCATGTCACCTCAGAACGGCATGACGGTGGTGGAAGCGGAGGCGCCGAAGGCCGAGGTACGACGGTACGCCACGGAGTTGCGGTCTGCCACGGGCGGGCGAGGCAAGTTCAAGATGGAGTTTGCCCACTACGCCGAGGTGCCAGCGCACATCGCGCAGCGCATCATTGAGGAGTCAAAACGCGAGAAGGTGGGCGTGTAGTCTGGCGCTATTGTCATTGGTATGAGTATAGGGTCATCGTTTGCCGTCTTGTCATTCTGAACGTGTGCGTGGAAGGCAAGGCAGCGAAGCAAGAATCTTGCAGCCCGAGCAGGCAACCGCCTAGGGCAAAGGACTCAGGCCATTGACGGCACACAAGATTTTCAGTCGGGCTGACCCTTCGGCTCTGCGGAGGGCAGGCTCTGTGGGGACATGAGGGATTGGTGGGACAATAAGGCCCATTTGCTTTGCGAGGATACGCACTAAACAGGACGTCTAACACTAAGGAGGCATGTATGGTCGGTCGGTTCGTGAGCCTGCTGAAGAAGTCGGAGTCTGCCAAGGACCCGGTGTGCGGCATGATGGTGGACATGAAGAAGCCAGGCGGGGGCACGCACGAGCACCAGGGCAAGACGTATTACTTCTGCGGACCGGGTTGCAAGGTGGCCTTCTCCAAAGACCCGGAGGGGTACCTGTCCGGCAAGAAGCAGATGAAGATGTGAGGCAACGTGCTTCCAGCCTCTATTGTTGTCGTGGTAAGGACAAGAACGGAGCAGAGGGCCAACATTGGTTGGCCCTCTGCTTTTGAGGGAGCGATGAGGGGATTTGCCGTTGAAGGGTTAAGCAGGCACCCGGTCCGAAGGGTAGTGGCGCACCTGGGGACGGTGCTCGTCAAAATGAGCGGCATGGACCAGGAACAACTCTAAGATAGTCATGGACTTGCCTAAGACATAGGTGGACTTCTCCCAATCGCCTTCGGGCACCTGGTCTAGAAGGGTCAGGAAGTCGGCATGGGCCTGGTCATAGGCGGCGCGGAGGGTGGTGGGGGTGTGGCGGCGCGCCAGCCAGCGGGCGGCGCGCTTATTCGCTCGGTCGGCGATGCCCAGGCGGACCAGCAGGGGTGGGAAGCCAGCGGTGCGCCTGCCTTTCTGGGCGTAGCGGACGCCACGGGGCAGGACGATGGTGAGGTACGAGAGGATGTGGGTGCTGAGATGGCCGTTGGTCCAGGCAAGGATGGAGCTTTGGCGGCGCCAGTCCTCGCTGCTCATTCTGGCTAAGAGGTCATGGAAGGCGATGCGGGCGGCCTCAAGCTCTGCCCGGATCGCCTGACGACTTGGTGGCTGGCTGTCTAGGCTAAGGCTACTTAAACTCGCTTTCATGTCTGTGCCACACCTTCCCATGCGCTTCGCGGGTGAAAACCTCACTGGGACAGCGAGACGCCTACAGGATACCGCATCCGTCGGCGAGATGCCATAGGTGGGTGTAGGCCAGCCGTCTCATGGGCTATGGCCCGTGCTAGAATGGACGTGTCCGCAAAGGGGGTGTGTTCAGGCCCGGTCATCTGTAATCCACAGTCGTGGAAAGCGTGTAGCGTTATGCTTGCGCTTGTTCCTTTGAGAGAGAGGAGAAAGGCATGGCTAAGATAGTCGGCAGCGGCGAATTCACCTATGAAATGAACGAGGACTGGGCCAAGATACCACAGGGCTGGACGATGCCCGTGGCGTCAGTGGCCGTAGACTCTCGCGACCGAGTTTTTGTGTTCAACCGCACGCAGGACCATCCTGTGTGCGTCTTTGACCAGGAGGGCAACCTTCTGTACTCCTGGACTGGCGGCAGCGATGTTTTCCGCTTCCACCACGCCGTGTACATTGACCCAGAGGATAGCGTGTGGCTGGTAGAGCGGGACTATTGCACCCTCATGAAGTTTTCCCCGAACGGCAGGCTTCTGATGACGTTGGGGAGCAAAGGATACCGCTCCGACACCGGCATCCCGGACGACGACTTCCGCTCCGACTCCTGGTTGCGTCTGACCAGGTCGGCCGGCCCCTTCAACCTGCCTACTGGCATCGTTGTGGGAGACCACGGCCATCTTTTTGTTTCGGATGGCTATGCCAATGCGCGGGTGCACAAGTTCACTTCCTTTGGTATGCATCTCAAGTCCTGGGGCGAGCCGGGCAGCGGCCCCGGTCAGCTTAACTTGCCCCATGGCGTCTGGATTGATAGCAAGAAACGCTTGCTGGTGTCTGACCGGGAAAACAACCGTATCCAACTTTTCACACAGGATGGGGAATATTTGGAAGAATGGAAGCCTGGGATGGTGGGTCCGGCGAACCTCTACCTGGACGCCCGGGGCATTGTGTATGTGGCGGAGCACAATAGCGGGTATGTCAGCATCCTCAGCCCCGAAGGGGAGATGCTGACGCGCTGGGGATCGGACCGCTACCGCTCCATGCACGGTATCTGGGTGGACTCGCACGGAGACATTTACGTAGCCCAGCCGGTAGACACAGGAGGCGGGGCGAGCGGTCGTAGGGTGGTGAAATACCTGCGGAGGGGGTAGGCCGGTTCTGTTTGCTAATAAGTGGTGGTGGCGTGCCCCTATACTACGTTCTTCCGCAGTAGGAACCATGCGGAGCCACGGGAAGAGCCCTCCGATACCAGTCGGAATCCGGCCACCTCAAGTACCCGTCGCCAGTACCGGCGGGAGGCGAATTTCAGAAAGATTACCGGAGTGAATGCGACCACCGTCCACAAGTTTGGCACGATGACCATCAGTAGGAAATCGCCTCCAGCGCGAAGGACACGATGGGCCTCGGAAAGGGCCACTGAGACGTCCTGCGGTTCGAGGTGATCAATGGCGTGTGAGTTAACCACCGCGTCAAAGGTCGAGTCGTCGAAGGGGAGGCTTCGGATATCGCCTTGCTGGACGGTTGCCCGCTGGTCAATTCCCGCGGCCTCAAAGTTTCGCAATGTTTTGGCCTTGCCGTGGCCTTCTATATAGTCAGCGCTGAAATCATCCAGCGCAGTAATCACCGTCTGCGGTCGCTCCTGTCCAACCATGATGGATGTCCTCCCTGAGCCGCAGCCCAGGTCAAGGACGTTCCCGCTGCCGTCAGCAAGGAAGCTTGTTGACGGCAAGTGGAGAGGGGCGTTGACACGGAAGAGGAATCGCGAAATGAGGAATCCCTTGAATGCCCACACAGCCAGAGCCGACAACGGCACCCAGACCCAGATGGAAACACCAGCGAGCCAAGCAATCCCAGCAAGTCCCGCGAACAGGGCTGTAGGAACTAGGTGCCCATACGTCCAGACCCATGAGTAGCCAAAGTCCATGTTCCGAGTGGCGCTCAATTTACAGCTTCCGTGACGCAGGGCATACAAGCGAGTGCTTGCTTATATATCATGGAGACTCTTCTGTGTCAAGCCGTCGGAAAGCGGGGACGGCCATCAGGCTGAGGAACAACATGCCGCCGATCCAGACGGCGGCGGCCAGCAGGTGGATGGTGAGGATAACTCCCAAGATGGAGGCCTTCCGGGAGGAGACCTTTGGGCCCGTTGCTGCGGTGGTACGGGCGAAGGAGGCCAAAGAGGCAGTGCGCCTTGCCAACGACTCCATGTTCGGCCTTGGGGCGAGCCTGTGGACCGCGGAGATGAAGAAAGGGCAGGCGCTGGTGTGGGAGATTGAATCGGGGTCGGTGTTCATTAACGGGATGGTGGCCTCGGACCCACGTCTGCCTTTTGGCGGCATGAAGCGCAGCGGCTATGGGCGGGAGTTGTCCGACTTTGGCATCCGGGAGTTTGTGAACATCAAGACCGTATGGGTAGGCGGCGGCGCGCCGGTGCAGATGCCCAGGAGCGAATGAACAGGGAACAATGGGGCCACGCGTTGGTTGTAGGGACGAATCGCTGATTCGTCCCTACGTGTTAGTGCGTCAGCCCAACGGAGGCCCAGACTACTAGGACCGCCAGCGCCAGGGTGATGCGGGCCAGCCAGGAGACGCGGCGGCGGTAGGCCGCAGCGCGGGCGGGGTCGCCGCCACGAGAGAGGGCTGTGGAGCGGGGCCCCAGGACGAAGTCATGCAGTGAGGAGAACACCAGCATGATGCCAATGAGGATGGCTTTGAGAGCCAGGCGCGCGCCGAACTGGGTGCCCCAGAAAGAAGAGTCGGTGAGGTTGCTGGGGCCTACGCCGTACTGAGTCAGGATTACGAGGCCGGTGGAGATAAGGACGGCGATGCTGCCCCAGCCGACCCAACGGAATTGCCTGCCGACAAGGGTGAAGATGCGGGCGCG
>ORJL011147205.1_pt1 | contig 10476 bp, 8 predicted proteins | sample 1779941 | NCBI WGS metagenome assembly ORJL01 (sample SAMEA104232317, study PRJEB22302) | groundwater metagenome | biome: forest; feature: aquifer; material: groundwater | place: USA | collected 2011-08-07 | depth 5.8 m | reverse complement strand
GGTCAAAATTGAAGGGGGCGACGCTACTGGAAACCTGGTGCAAGGTAACTTCATTGGTACGGACATCGGTGGAATGGGCAGCCTCGGCAATGTACAAAGGGGCGTCTGGATACTCAGCGACTCCTCATCTAACACTGTGGGCGGGACTGCCACCGGCGCAGCTAATGTCATTGCTTACAATGGGAATAGAGGGGTTCAGATCGCTTCTGGTACCAGCAATGCCATCCTCGGCAATTCCATCTTCTCCAACGGCAACCTGGGCATAGATCTTGCACCCAACGGCGTCACGTCCAATGACCTTGGCGACGCAGATACTGGCACCAACAACCTCCAGAACTTCCCGGTGCTCACCTCGGCTCTCAGTGGTGGAGGCAGCACCGCCATCCAGAGCACCCTCAACAGCACGCCCAACACCACCTTTCGCGTGGAGTTCTTCGCCAACGCCGCCTGCGACCCTTCTGGCTACGGCGAGGGTAAGACGTTTCTTAGCTTCGCTAATGTAACCACCGACGGCAGCGGCAACGCGCCTTTCCCCCCCAGCCTCCCAGTGGCGGTTCCCGTGGGCCAGTTCATAACCGCTACCGCCACCGACCCTAACGGCAACACCTCCGAGTTCTCACAGTGCTTGGCCGTAGCTGCTGCGCCAACCCCTACCCCCACCGCCACCGCAACCCCCGTCCCAACAGCCACTGCTACTCCCGTGCCGCCCACACCCACTCCCACGTTAGTACCAGGTGTCTCTGGCCTGGGCCTGGGAGTAATGGCGGGGCTGCTGGCGGCCGCTTCCTTCTGGGAGTACCGCAGGCGCAGTCGGCAGGTAGATCTCTAAGCGCTTGCCATCCGCCTCTATCCCATGCCTGCGTCATTCCCTTATCATGACGCCATGAGCCTCAGCCATCTCACATCCTTGTTACCCACGGCCCAGGATCGCCTTGCGCCATCTCACCCTTACGAAAATCGGATTCGTTTCCTCAGAAAAAATTTCACCTCAGATATACCCCAGCTTTAACAATAAGACATAACGCCTGAAACGAATCGCCGCGCCACCTGCTCCTGCTATACTTGGGATGATTCCTGTTCATGGCTCGACAAATCCCACTTTGTCGCGACTCTCGACGGAGTCGGAGCTCACCACGAAGGGGGAATCATTATTCCGTTCACCCTGAGCCGAAAGTTTACCCTGAGCGGAGCCGAAGGGAAGGGCGGAGTCTGATACACAGGTCTCTTCTAATTCGCGCGCTAGCGGGACCGGAGTGAATAGCAGATGGCCACAGCCATGCTGGTGTTGTTCAGCTACTTGCTAGGGTCTATCCCATCCGGCTATGTAGCAGGGCGGGTGCTGAAGGGCATCGACATCCGGACGATGGGAGACGGGAATGTGGGGGCGGCTAATGTCTATCGGGCAATAGGCCCTCCCGCCGGCATCGCAACACTGTTAGCGGATGCGTGCATAGGAGCAGTTGCCGTCACAGTCGCCCAGGCCTTTGCTTCGCAGTCTGTGGTCTTCCTTGCCGGTCTCGCCGTAGTAGCCGGCCACAACTGGCCTGTCTTTATCGGCTTCAGGGGTGGTAGAGGAGAGGCGACAGCTATCGGCGTCCTGGCTGTCCTCTTGCCCCAGGCCATGCTCATACTGATGGCAATCTGCGCGGTGCCTTTCCTGATCACCCGTAACACCATGCTGGCGGGTGCTATCCTGTTCGCGCCTTTGTGGTTCGTGGCCTGGCTCATGGGCACGCCGGGGCCTCTGGTCGCCTACAGCGTCGCCGTTCCCTGTGTTGTGGGCCTGACCCACCTCTTCACCACCAGGCATTTGCCCAAGGACGTGCGGAAAGCCGCCGTATACATGCGGTGGGAAGGTGGCGCCTGACCGAGTCGCGGAAGTATGCGCTTAGGAGCTAGCTTCCTATCGGCGCTCTGTCCTGTGGTATCATGTCAAATGGCATTCCCTTGGCGAAAAACGCTATACAATCGAGAGTAGCATGGCTGTAGCTACTGAAATCCAATACGAACCGGTCATAGGGCTAGAGGTCCACGCCCAGCTCCTGACCCGTAGCAAGATGTTCTGCTCATGCCGCGCGGACTACCAGGGCGCGGAGCCCAACACCACCGTCTGCCCTGTCTGCATGGGCATGCCAGGCTCCCTGCCCGTCATCAACCGGCAGGCCGTGGAATACGTCATCATGACCGGCTTGGCCCTCAACTGCTCCATCGCCGAGCACACCAAGTTCGACCGCAAGAACTACCCATACCCCGATTTGATGAAAGGCTATCAGATATCCCAGTACGACCAGCCGATAGCCAGTCGCGGGTGGATGGCCATTGAAGTGGACGGCCAGGAGAGGCGTGCGGGCATCACGCGCGTCCACCTGGAGGAGGACGTGGCCAAGCTGTTCCATCGCGCCGATCCGTTGGGCGAGACGTACAGCCTCTTGGATGTGAACCGCGCAGGCACGCCCCTCATGGAGATCGTCGGCGAGCCTGACCTGCGCTCCCCCGAGGAGGCGCGGCAATACCTGGTAAATCTGCACGCCATACTTCAATACCTGGGCGTATCCACCGGCAACATGGAGGAGGGCAGCTTCCGCTGCGACGCCAATATCAGCCTGCGCCCCAAAGGCGTCACAACCCTGGGCACCAAGGTGGAAGTGAAGAACATGAACAGCTTCCGCGCCGTGTATCGGGCGCTGGAATACGAGATCGAGCGCCAGACCCGCGTGCTCCACGAGGGTGGCCGCATAGTGCAGGAGACCCGTGGCTGGGTAGAGGAGAAGGGCGTCACCGTATCCCAGCGGTCCAAGGAGTACGCCCACGACTACCGGTATTTCCCGGAGCCCGACCTGCCGCCGTTGGCCATCAGTCGCCAGTGGGTTTCGGACGTCAGGGCCAAGTTGCCGGAGCTACCCGAGGCCAGGCGCCAGCGGTACATACAGCAGTCCGGCCTGCCTCCATATGACGCCTCTCTTCTGACGGCGTCCAAGGCCACCGCCAGCTTCTTCGAGGCCGTTGTCAGCCTCAAGGAGCTATCGGGGACTGCCATGCAGCAGAGGGCGAAGGCCGCCGCCAACTGGATGCTAAGTGAGGTCGCACGGCTCCTCAACGCCTCCGGCAAAGAGTTGGAGCAGACGCGCCTGCAGCCGCAGCACCTATCAGAGCTTCTCGACCTGGTGGACTCAGGTGCCTTGAGCACCACTATGGCCAAAACGGTCTGGGAGGAGACCTTCAATACCGGCAAGGCGCCCAAAGAGGTAGTCCAGGAGAAAGGCCTGACCCAGATCAGCGACTCCTCGTCCCTCGATCCTGCGGTGGAAGAGGCGCTGCGGGCCAACGCTACCGCCGTAGCCGACTACATGAAGGGCAAGGAGACCGCCATCCGGTTCCTGGTTGGCCAGGTGATGAAGGCAACCCGTGGGCGCGCCAACCCCGCTCTGGTGAACCAAGTGGTCAAAGACAAGCTGGAAGCGATAAAAAGTAACAAAGGCTAACCATTAACAGAGGCTGAATATGCAAGTCTATCTCAACATTGCAGAAATCATCGTCGCAGTGGTGCTCATTACCATCGTCCTGTTCCAGGTGCGGAGCAGTGGGGCAGGGGTCTTCGGAGGCGGACAGACGACGTACAGGACCCGCCGGGGGGTGGAGCGCGTGCTGTTCCAGTTCACCATCGTAATGGGCGTCATCTTCGTCGCGCTCTCCCTCGTGAGCTTGCTGGTGAAGTGAAGCCGGCCATGCCCGGCGCTGTCATCACCCTGCTCACCGACTTCGGCCTCGCCGATGCCTACGTAGGCGCGATGAAGGGCGTTGTCCTGGGCATCAACCCGCAGGCCACGTTGGTGGACCTCACCCACGACGTTGCGCCCCAGGACGTCCTGCAAGGGGCATTCACCCTGAGCACCGCCTGGCGATACTTCCCCGCCGGCGCCATCCACGTGGCGGTGGTGGACCCAAGCGTCGGCACAGAGCGTCGAGCTATCCTCCTGGAAGGCCAGGGACATCTGTTCCTGGCCCCGGACAACGGCATGCTTACCTTCATCCTGCCGACAGAGGAGACCCACTCAAGCCCGTTCCAGCCATACCAGGCCCGCGTGCCGGAGGGCTTCCGGGCCTATGCCCTGACCAATCCCAAGTACTGGCGTAGCCCCGTCAGCGCCACCTTCCATGGCCGCGACGTCTTCGCACCTGTAGCTGGCCACCTGTCGTTGGGCGTGCCGCCTCAGGAGTGCGGCGAGCCTGTGGACACCCTCATGCGGCTGGCTGTTCCCGTGCCGCGCTGGCAAGAGGGCAAGCTTGCAGGCCATGTGCTGCATATAGACCGTTTCGGCAACGTGGTAACCAGCATACGGGCGGAGGAATTGGCTAGCCAGCTTGATGTGGAAGTGAAGATCGGCGGCGCCACAGTGCGCGGGCTGGTCAGCGCCTATGCCAAGGCCAACGGCCTGTCGGCCCTCATCGGCAGCCACGGCTACCTGGAGGTGGCCCTCACCAACGGCGGCGCAGCACGAACGCTGGGTGTGAAAGTGGCTGATGAGGTGGAGGTACGCCTAAACTAGGGCTGGGCCTATAGCCTAGCGGATCGCTCCAGCGACAACAGCCGCTCCTTCAGCGCCAGGCCGCCACCGTACCCGCACATGCCGCCGTCGCTGCCTATCACCCTGTGGCATGGGATGATGATGGCTACAGGGTTGTGGGCCATGGCCTGCCCAGCAGCGCGTACCGCTCTGGGACTCCCCGCCTGGGCTGCCAGCCATGCGTAGCTCCGAGTCTCGCCACGAGGAATAGAGCGGCATGCAGCCCACGCTTTCACGAAGAACTGGGGTGCGCCTTCCAAGTCCAGCTTCTCCTGGAACTCCAGGCCCTCCCCTGCGAAGTAAGTCTCCAGCTCTTGGCGCAGCGCCTCAAGGCGATCTGGAGCCAGGGTCGCCTCCATAGCTTCCTGCCCCAAGGCTTCCACCGCACTATGCGGCGAAGCCTGTGGCAACGCCAACTTGCGTATGCCCCGGTCCGATGCCAGGACTCCCACCCATCCCATACATGTGGGCAACGGAGCGTAGTAATACCCTGTCATACCTCCTCCTTCATCAACACCGGCATTCTAGTTCTGCGCCCTCGGCGACGCAAGACGTGAAGGAACAGCGGTCTCCGGATTCCCCACCACGCTGCTTTCATCCGGGACTTCTCGGCCTCGGAAAGAACACCCCTTCCGTATTTGATCTTGGCATAAGCCTCCACGACCGTTTCCACATCCGCCTGGATTTCTGGCACTTGCCACGACAGGGCCCTACCGTACTCGCTAGGGGTCTGGCCCGCGCTGGGGCCAAGGCGTGCCAGCCTGGAGAGGCGCACCAGCTTCCCGTACACCTGGATGCCCTCCACGGGCATCCCTAGAAGCCAGCGGAACCCTGCGAAGCTTGCCAGCAGGACCAGGGCCGCACCGCCAATGCCTGCTACAGCCCAGATCAGCCAGGAAGACCAGAAACCGGCCTGAGAGGCGCCGCCGCGCAGCCCCGCCGTCTCCACAAACGGGTCCTCCAGGAACGGGTCTTCAAAACCTCCAGACGCTATGGGTAACTCCTCGGAAGTCGCACCAGCCGGAGGCGGGCTGGGGCGAGTGCGGCCTGGAGTCGGCTCAAACTCCACCCAGCCGTACCCCGGGAAGAACACCTCCGTCCAGCCATGGCTGTTCTTGTCCTTCACAGTCACGGTACCATCCCGGCCCACATCGCCCGGGCTGTACCCCACAGCCATGCGGGTCGGGACACCCACCGTGCGGAGCATGACCGCCATAGCCGAACCAAAGTAGTCGCTGTAGCCTTCCCTGGTGTTGAACAGGAAGTGGTCAACGCCATCGGCATTGTATGCTGGAGCTGGGATGTTCAAGTTATAAGGCAGGGTGTGCAAGTAGTCTTGCAGAGCTAAAGCCTTGTCGTAGGGCGTTTCGGCCCCGGCTGTCAGGTCACGGGCAAGGTCGGATACGCGCTTGGGAAGGGTGGAGGGAAGCTGCAAATACAGGTCCCGAACCCAGCCGGGGTACTCTTCCCCGGCCTGGCGCAGCTCTCCAGCGTTGGCTACCGACACCGAGGAGGTGACGGCGTACTGGTCGGAGCGGTAGAGCCGCTTGTCGCTCTGGATAGAAAGAACGTCTGGAGAAGGAGAAGGCTGCCACCTGACATAGATGCCGGTTATCGTCCCTACCACATCTGTGGCCATGCCATCCAGATGCAGGCCATAGGGCAACGCATTGCGGACATCGCCCTCGGTGAGAGGCTTGCCGTTAACCTGGGCCAGGCTCAGTAACTGAGAGCGCAGCGCCTTCAGATCTTCCGGAAGGTCCTGAATGAGATATGAGCTGATAGGATAAAAGCTGGGATTGCTAAAGCGTATGGGGATGTGCTCATCCAAAATGACTCGCCTGGCCTCGGCCTCAGTGATTCCCCTCTTCTTCATCAACTCCGCTACGAGGGCATCTCGCGCGGCTTCGGACTGGCTCTGCAAAACTATCTGTAGCTGCGGATCATCGTATGTAAGAATAAGCGGTATGTAGTGCACAGGGAGCACCGGCACCTCTGCGGAGGATGTGACATCCGCCTCCAGGGGCACGTCCAGGGCAGCCAGTAGCCGCGGGCTAATGAGCAGGTCAACCTGTTGCACCACGGTCTCCCGCTCCTTGTAGGGAGCGACGTCGGTGTTCTGTGGCAAAAGCTGCAGCGGCACGCTCTGGGTATTTCCGGATATCCAGCCTTTGGATGTGTACGTGGGGTAGCTGCGGACCCGCCAGTAGCCGGGCTGTGTGCTTTTCACCGTGAACACCGGCGCGTCGCTAAGGTTTAGGGTCCCCTGGAATGGCAATGTGCTGTCGTACAACCGGTACGCCGTGGGTCTTCTAGCAGGCAGTCCGGCAAAGAGCCTGCTGAAGTCCGCCTGTATGTCCTCCACCGAGGTGTGCAGACGGTCATAGGCCTTTACGAGAGGAGCCGGCCTGGGAACTCCCGCCGGGAGAACCATGGCCACCGTCACGGCCAGCACTCCGAACCAGAAAGCATCGTTGATACCGGCTGCCGCCAGGAGTGGCGAGTGCTGGATTTTCTGCTGGCTCCACCCTACCCGCCTCTTTTGGTATGCCATCCAGGCCACCGCCAGGAATGAGAACACGAGGAAGAGCACGAAGTACGCCATCCGTGAATCGGACAGGTAGCTCAGGTTCGTGAGAATAGCGATTCCGCTCACTATCAGGGGAACCCAGATGTTGCGGTGGCGGAAAACGGACCAGCCGCCAACGTACCCCAGCAGCCAGACCAGCACCGTCAAGGCCGTGGCGAAGGGCAAGGTGTCGGTGCTGATGCCGTCGGTGGATAGCGCCACGTACCAGAGCCGGAGCCGTTCCGCCAGTATCCCTACGCTGTGGGCCGTGGTTCCCGCGTCGGTCAATCCTGCCAGGAACCAGAGGACGGTGAAGAACCCCACGGTCAAGCCCGCCACGTGAAGAAAGAAGGCGGGCCAGCGTACCTTGGCCATCACCGCGCCTGTCAGGAGGCCCGTAAACGCCACGTAGGCCAGCGTCGGCGTTTTGGCCCATTCCGCGGACTCCACGGACCAGGTAACGCTCAAAGTGACCAGAAATACCAACATGAAGGTGACCCAGCCCTGGTTGGGGGCGAGGGTTCTGGCCCACACGGCCGCCCGCTTGGCAAACCGGAGGGCTCCGCCGGAGAAGCGGCCGGGCCCAACACCCGTGGACACGGACGTGGCGCTCATGGCCGGCTCTCCTGGAGCACCGTTGCTGCGTAGCCGGAGGGATAATGAGCGGTGCTCCCCTGCGCTATCGGGTGGGCCAGCGCTTGGGACATATTGTCGTCCTTGCCCACCACATAGCTCCGAATGCCTAGCTGAGCCAGGGCGGACAGCAGCGACCTGGGACTGGCGTCGCCACCGAATGTGGCCCCGTCCACCAGCACTGCCGCCACAGGGACGTTGCGATGTCCCAATGGTTGTAGCGCCTCCACCCACTTCGGGCTCGGGGAAGGCGTGACCACTACCATGGCGGATTGGCGGCCCAGCCAGAGGTCCAGACCAGCGACCGCCTGTGCCAGTGTGGTGCCACCTCCCTGCTTGACCTGGGCCAGCAGATCCATGATGCGAGCGTCCTGAAGGTAGCCCCGGTCCGGAGGCAGCATTGATGTCTGCCCTTCCGAGTTTACTGCAAGGCCCACAGGCAACCCCGAGGCCAGGAAGTGGCGCGCCAGGGACGCGGCCACCGTCACCCCCGTCTCCTCCGTGTCGGCCTCTTGGTCCGGGTCCTTGGTCTGGACCGAGCCGTCCAGGTCTAGGAGTATCCATACGTCGCTGGTGAGGCCCCGGTCGAACTCCTTCACCGCCAGTTTTCCGGTACGGGCGCTGGTGGGCCAGTGTATCCTGCCAACGCTGTCGCCGGGAACGTAGTCGCGCACCGTGGAGGCGTGAGGCGTCACGTCGGAGGAGCGCCGGCGGGTTGGGCCGTCGCCCGGCAGGCCCGCAGAGGGAATCTCGAAGCGCGGCACAGCCACCACGGCGGGCAGCACCAGGACATCCTGGCTGCCGGCGTACAATCGCTCCATCCGAAAGAGTCCGAAAGGGTCACCTGTGGCGACTCGCAGAGGGCCCAGGCGGTACAACCCCCGGCGCCTTGAAGGCGTCATGACCCTCCACGTGCGGAACCCTCCAGCCGGCAGGCTGACCGTCATGCCGGACTGGTGTCCGGGGATGTCCGTGAGCTCCATCACCTCCAGCCACGGCTTGGGCAGCCGTGCCGTGTTCCGCACCGTGATCCGCTCGTCCACTGGCTGGCCCACGTAGACCCGCGAGGTGCGCCGCTCCACCCTGACATCCAGCCATCGGAGGCTCAGCCATGCCCACAGCAGGCTGCCGGCCATGGACAGAACCAAGACGTAGACGAGGCGGGTAAGAAGAGAGAAGCCGGTGGCCATGGCAAAGAGGAGCGCTATGCCGGCCAGGACCAGGATGCCCACTACCCTTCTCACCGCGCTGCTCCAAGTTCCAGACTACGTGACCGCGTGGCCTCCTGTTCGCCATGACCTGTTGGAAAGCCGGAACGTGTACCGTGGCTGGGCGCCGCTGGACGCAGTCCATAGCGGCTGGCGGAGACGAAATACGCCGGCATCAAACATCGCCCGCAGGCTCGCGCATCCCTCCAACAGCCTCTAGCCCGGAAAGCGGCCACCCACGCGTGCTCCAGGTACAGCCATCTCCTCCGTCAATTGTGACACAACTCGGCGCCCGTCCACACCCTGCATCCTGGCCGCGGCTGTGACCACCAGACGGTGGGCGATCACAGGCTCCGCCAGGTCTTTGACATCGTCCGGGAGGACGTAATCACGCCCGTGGAGCAATGTCAGGGCCTGGGCCGTGCGCTGAAGGGCCAGAGAAGCACGGGGCGATGCGCCCAGGGCCACGTCCCTGTGCTTCCGCGTCCCTTCCACCAGAGACACTATGTAGTTCTTCAGCAGGGGGTCCACGTAGACTTTATGCACCTCCTCCTGGAGCGCCACCACCTCCTCCGGAGTCGCCACGGCTTCCAGCGTCTCAAAGGGGTGCTGAAGCTGCTGGCTGTCCATGATGGCGACCTCCTGCTCGAAGGTGGGATACCCCAGGTGGATCCGCAGGAGGAACCGGTCCAGTTGCGCCTCGGGAAGAGGGAAGGTGCCTTCATACTCAATGGGGTTCTGGGTGGCTATGACCATGAAGGGCTGTGGCAATGGACGGGTTATCCCCTCTACGGTGACTTGGCGCTCCTCCATAGCCTCCAGCAAGGCGGACTGGGTCTTGGGCGTGGCCCGGTTGATCTCGTCGGCCAGCACTATCTGCGAAACGATGGGGCCGGGCCGGAACTCGAACTCGCCGGTCTTCTGGTTGAAGATGGAGACACCGGTTATGTCAGTCGGCAGCAGGTCTGGGGTGAACTGGATACGGCTGAAGGAGCAGGTCATGGAGCGGGCTAGGCTCTTGGCCAGCATGGTCTTGCCGACTCCAGGCACATCTTCTATTAGGACGTGCCCACGGCACATGAGAGCAATGACTCCCAGCCGTACAGCGTCGTCCTTGCCGACCATGACCCTCTTGATGTTGTTGATGATCCGCTCGGCCACGGCTCTGGCGCTTGTTTCCACCGACATCTCTCACCTTCCACCCTTCTAGAGACTAGCTATTGGCCCCGCAGGCTACCTTAAGAAAAACGCCTCCGCACCTCTGCAATATGAGAACGGACATCCGGCGTGGACATGGTGGGCGATGGAGGGCTCGAACCTCCGACCTCCTGCGTGTAAAGCAGGCGCTCTAACCAACTGAGCTAATCGCCCCCGACGTTGCTTTTGTAAACATGGTGCGCTTGGTGGGATTCGAACCCACGGCCTCAGCCTTCGCAGGGCTGCGCTCTATCCAACTGAGCTACAAGCGCCCGAAATACTAGTATATCTGAAATTTGAGGAT
>ORJL010444154.1_pt1 | contig 10479 bp, 12 predicted proteins | sample 1779941 | NCBI WGS metagenome assembly ORJL01 (sample SAMEA104232317, study PRJEB22302) | groundwater metagenome | biome: forest; feature: aquifer; material: groundwater | place: USA | collected 2011-08-07 | depth 5.8 m | reverse complement strand
GCGGCGGTGGTGGCGCTCGGTATCTCGTTCGCCGGCTTCAAGCTGGTGAAACAGGGCGCCATCGTCATTCTCACGTTCCTGGGCAAGCTCCGCTAGTCGCGGGGGTCATGTAATGAAGCGGGGCGTAACGCAGATGCAGGTTACGTCCCGCTGTTTTTAAGGGGTTGGTCATGATTATCTCGCTTTGGTATCTGACTTTCTTTTGGGCTGGTTTGCTTTGCGGCGCGGCCTTCGTGAAAGGTTGGTCCGGAAAATGAAACTGCGAAAAAGAATCTTGTTGTATGCGCTCGGCGCGTCGTTGTGTTCGGCGGTGGTGGTGAAGGCAGTAGCGCCGGTCATTGTCCTGGCCGAAGGCGTCGAACTGATCCTGGGCGCGGCGTCAACGGGTGTTGCGGGGTCAAGTGTCGCCACGTTGGCCACGGCGACAAGTGGCGGGGCGTCTGCGCTGTGGTCGGGAGTGGTGGCTTCACTCGGGGCGGCGGTGATCTATGCCGGATTCAAGGCGGCTGATAATCAGGTTCAATTCCCCATCCACAGTGCGCATAGTGAGCCGCCAGCACCGTCCGCACCGTCTACGGCAGCGGCGGTCACGTCCGGGCACACGTATACGAGCAATATTGATTCGACAACGGGGCATACGTTGGATTATGTGTGCAGCGAAGACGTGATTTTTTTGGGTCAGGATTATATTGCGTGCGGCGGGAACTATGAAGATACAACGGGGCGGTGTCGTTACAGTTCGGCGACGTATGCGCCCACGTGTGCGGTGCGTCAAACGCACGGTTGGTCGGGCACGTTGACGAGCTGCCCATCGGGTTACTCGAACAACGTGAGCGGCACTTGTCGGACGCTGGAGAATGCACGCGCGGCGGTTGCTGATGCAAAGTGCGACGTGACACGGTCGGGAACAACCTATTCATATGCATCGGGTGATCTTGATTGCGTGATATCCGGATACGTCAAAGGCTCAATTTCCGGAGATACGTGGACCCTGGGTGGTGTCGATCAATACGGCAATCCGGTTGAGTTCAAAGTCAAGGCGTTGGCAAACGGGGCAACGCAGATCAGTCAATCGGTTGCGACAAAAATCAACGGTAATGATGTGATCACGGAGAAGACGGTGCAGCTTGATTCTTCCGGAGTGCCGGTTAGCAACCAGCAGACGCAGCGGCCTGGGACCATTGTCCCATCGTTGACGGATCAAACGGTAACCAAGACTGATGCGCCTACGGGGTCCACGTTGCCGCCTACGTCGATCACGTTTCCGAACGATTACAACCGGGAGTCAACGCAACAGGATATCAAGACGGATATTCATAGCATGGTGACGTCAAGTTCTGTGAGCGATCCGACGCCGGCAACGGGAACGAGCGACGTTGCGCCTTTGTTGTTCGTGTCCACGTTCACCAATCTTTTGGCCTGGTCGTTGCCATCGCATAGCTCGACTTGTCCCGCGCCTACTATCACGGCGTTTGAGACTGATTACACGTTTAACACGCACTGCACTATTGCGGCGTCGTTGGGAACTGATCTTCAGACGAGTTTCGCGCTGGTGTGGTTGCTGGTGGCAATGTTTATTGTTTTGTCTGCATAGGGGGTGGTCGTCATGCCTGCATTTCTCGGAATGATGGTGACCTGGTTACTTCGGGCGGTGGTCATCAAGTTCATCATCATGGCGGCAGTGGTGGCGCTGCTGGTCGAGCTGGTGCCGGTGGTAGCGGGGCTAATTGCGCCTTTTATCGGCACCTCTGGCCTTACGTCTGCGTTTTCTTCGATTCCTGCAGGGGTATGGTGGTTTCTTGATTTCTGCCGGTTGGATATCGGGGTGCCGTTGTTGCTCGCGGCCTGGATCACGCGGTTCATCATTCGACGGATTCCGTTTATCGGGTGACGTTGCTTTTGGCGGGGGTGCGTCATGTCTGGAAGTGCTTATACCGGGATACCGGGCAGCGGCAAGACCTATGAGGTAGTCGAGGGCGTCATCATTCCTGCTGTCCAGGCGGGACGCCGCATCGTGACAAATATCGAGGGGCTGCACGCTGACAAGATCGCGGCCTATATCGAGCACCATTTCAAGCTGCGCATTGAGCCGCGTATCGTCGTTGTTGATGACGATGCCATACGCGCGGCCAATTTCTTCCCCGCTGAAAAGCCCGAGGTGGTGACGGTGTGCAAAGCGGGTGACTTGGTTATCCTGGATGAGGCGTATGAGTTCTTTGGCGAGGATGAGGAAATCACGCCGGAAGTGATGCGCTTTATCCGCAAGCATCGGCACAAGACTGATGCAGAGGTCGGGACTTCGTGCGATATCGTCTACATCACGCAGGATGTGATGGACTTGCATATTAAGGTGCGGCGCGTCCTGGAGTCCCTCTATCACATCTACAAGCATAAAGAACTGGGCATGACGAGCACCTACACAGTGGACCAGTACCGCGGCGGCCGTCTGCTCAAGCGGAAGCTCACACTGACGACGGTCAAGCGCTATAACCCGGAAATATACGAGTGCTACAAGTCTTACCAGGTAGCAGAAGGGGCTGCACCCGGTCAGGAGGTCGTTGTAGACAAACGGCAGAATTTGCTTAACAACAAATGGGTATGGGTCAAGACCGTTGCGGCGTTGTTGATGCTGATCGCGGGGCCGTTGTATCTCTACAAGGTCGGGTCCAAGTTGCTGCATCCTGAGGAGGCGGTGAAGTCTGCGGAGTCTGTGCCTGGTGGTGCTCCCGGGGGCGCAATTCCTACCGGGTCCGTGGTCGGCGGATCTGCACCAGGCGCGGCGAAACCCGCGGCGGGGGCCTCGCAATCACCGGAGCTGGATAGCTGGCGAATTGTCGGCACGTTTCAAAATCGCCAACAGTTGGTCATGGTGCTGCGGGGGGATGGCGGGGCGTATCGGTATGTGCATGACGTTCCCAATTTGCGCCTGCGCTCTGAGCTTGACGTGTCGGCGGTGCTCGATGGGAAGGGTGTGACGATGTATAGCGGTTCGCGATCGGGTTCTCCGGGTGTGCCTACGCCGAAAATGCCGGGGATATTCAAATGAAAAAACTGATTGCGGTTTTGTTGTTGCTAGCGTGCGGCTCGGGCGAGCTCGCGGTGGCGGTGCCGGTGGAAAAGTTTGATTTCGCGTTCAATGAAGTGAAAGTAACTGAGCTGGCGCGGTTGATCCTGGGCGAGGTTGCAGGGTTTAGCTTCGCGCTTGAATCGGACTTCCTGGCGATTTCGGATGAGATCACGGTGACATTGCATCAATTGACTAAGGCGCAGGCCGTCGAGTGGTTTGAGGGGGTCTTGAGTAGTCGGGGCTTTTCACTCGGTGAGTCGGCCGGGGTCTACCTGGTGACCAGGGCGAAGGTGCCGGAGGATCATGACCGGGAGCTGTTCTTCTATCGGGTCAAGTATCGGCATGTGTCCTATATTGCCGAGCTGATCGGGGCGTTGTTCCCGCGGGGGCGCTTTAGTTTTGCTCGGGGGCCGGTGGGCGGTTTGCCGGGGGTTCCTCAACAACCTGGGGGAGCGGCTTTAAACCGCGCTGGCGCGGTTGCCGGCGCGGGGCAGGGCTCAGGGGGTGCGGTGCAGCCTGGTTACTCTCCAGGCGTCGCGGCTCAGGCTGGCGGGGTGTCGGGGATGAGTTCGGCAGTCGGGGGCGTCGATCCGGTGTCGGATGCGTTCTTTTTCTCGGGTCCAGCTCGGGACGTGGTGGCGCTGCGCTCTCTCCTGGCGCAGATCGACACGCCTAGCGGGGAGGTTCTGGTCAAGGGTCTGGTGTATGAGGTCACGGTAGGCTCGCAGGATGCTTCTGCGGTGTCGATCGCGGCGTCAGTGCTCGGGGGCCGCCTAGGGGTTACGTTCGGGTCGTCCACGCTTCCGAATTCTTTGAATATCACGGCGTTTGGTTTGAACGTGATCGCCTCCGCGCTATCGTCGGACTCGAGGTTCAAGACGTTGTCCGCGCCTTCGCTTCGGGTGAAGTCGGGCAGCTCGGCGCGGTTCACGGTGGGGAATGAAACGCCCGTGCTGGGTGCGGTGGTTTCGCAACCTGGCGGAAGTTCGATCCAGTCGGTGGATTACCGGTCAAGCGGCGTGATCCTGGATTTAAAGCCGCAAGTGCGGGATGAGGGCATTGAGCTAACCGTGTTTCAACAGCTCTCCAGCTTTGCGGCCACCAGTACCGGCGTAAATAGCTCGCCGACTCTGGCAAAGCGCGAAATCAGTACCACAGTTGGCGTGCTCGATGGCTCGCTGGTTGTCATCGGTGGCTTGCAGGATGAGCGCGCAAGTGCTGCGCGTTCGGGGTTTTCCTGGTTGCCTGATTTCCTGTTATCGAAAACCGGGACAACGGATCGGGTTGAAGTGCTGTTGATTCTCGACGTGAAACGGCTATAGCAAAGTATCACCTGAGGATTTTAAATCGCTCTAATCGAATCCTGGCGCGTTTTTTCGGAGAAAACAGTGAGTGACAACGTGTTTCGCGTGATTGTGTTCATGGCGGTGTTTGTCGTCGTGCTTTCGGTTTGGCTCTTTTCGTTCGTCTATGAACGTGTGCTTTTTGATCGGCCTTCGGATTTCAATCGCCGGGTGCGCGTAACGGAAAACTTGTGGGGCCGTCGCTTCCTGCGGTTCGGTGATGACAAGGCAACGCAGTCGGCGGCGCTGGCGCGTGATCCTCTGGCCGGTGTATTGCCGTATGTACGTAAGTCGGTCGAATTGGCAACGCTGGCCGGCCGTGTCGGCCGGGTGCTTGTGGTCGGCATGGGTGGCGGATCGATGGGTATGCTAATGCGTAATCGTTATCCGCTGGCGTATATCGACATGGTCGAGATCGATCCGGTTGTAGTTGAAGCCGCGGAGTTGCTCGGGTTTCGGGCGGATGCCCGGATGGTGGTAACGGTCGGGGATGGCGCGGCATTTGTGAACGCGGTGCGATCGCGGTATGACGTAGTGCTCCTGGATGCGTATGACGGGGTCGAAATTCCAGGGCCGCTCTTGACAACGGAGTTTTTTGCAGCGTTGGTCGTGGCGGTAACGCCTGATGGCGTAGTAATCAGTAACGTGTTGCGGCGTGATATTAACGCGCGCTTTGGGGATGTGATGCGCGGGTTTGGTCTGTACTTTTCGGTGTCGGTCCTGGATGTCGGTGAGGGGGCAAAAAATTGTCTTGTGATTGCGTCACATCACGAGCTGGCGGCAGTTCAGGGGTCGACTTGCTCGTTATAGAATATCCAGCGTTTTTAGAAATTTGATAGTGGCGGGTTCTCAGATTCGGTGCGGTAATGTTAGAACACGAAAGAGTGTCGGGCAATGCTTCGTCGGCTACCCGATCAGGGCGAATCCGGGTAATAGCGCGAGATCATTTCGGTGTCTTGAATGGCCGGATCGACCGAACGAGCCGTCCAGCGTTTGATGTCATGAAGGTCAGCTAACTGAGGTGGAGTTGCCGCTCAGTAACTCGCTGTGAGCTTCGGCTTGTCTTTGTCGGCCAGAGCTGTCAGAGGCGGTCTTATGAAAAGATAATTGGCGCCTCCGATTCGAGCGTCCGCTCCGGAAAAATCTGAGATGGCGCTTTCGACCTACTCCGGTCATTCGCTTTTCTCCAAGCGAACGTTAGGTGGGGTCCAAAAGGATGTGCCTGATCCACGTTTCGCTTTGCCCAGACTGACTGGAACTTCATGTTGGTGAACATAGCCTTCGGTCGGAGTCGGTTTTCACGCAATACATTCCAGATGACCCGTGCGTGATGTTGCGAAGCACGGACAGCGAGTACACTTCCTCTCATTTGCGAAGCACAACTATCCGATTAGTATTCGTGCCGTGATCATTGTTACTAATTCCCCAGATATTTGCCGTTTTTGTAAATGCCTGTGTATTAATTAATACCCCTTCGCATGCCAGGCCGGCGTCGATTGCCAGCGGCACAACGTGCTCATCAAGGCGAATGCTCCCTTTCCTGATTTCGCCCACTTCAAACGCAATAAAGCCGCCTTTAGTAGTTACCCGATGTAGTTCTTTAAAAACGCCGCCCATATATTTGGTCCAATCTTCGATCGTCTTGCTAGCAGTGATCCGCTTAGCAACATCCTCCGCGTCAATTGCATTGAACCAACACCGTAGCCAATTATCATTGCTGTATTGCACGACATCTAAAAATGGTGGGGATGTCACGGTGAGCTGCACGGTGCCGGATCGTATGCGCTTCGTGTTGTCTGCGCCTTCAGTTATGAAACGGGCCGTCTTGGCCGACTGCCGTAAAGCCTTCCGGTTTGCTTCACTCAATCCTTTTAGCAGTTGGCTCGACTTCTTTAAAATTAGCGTTCGCACATCTTTGTAAGTGGGCTTCTGTCCGAGTTTGCGATTGATCTTTACTTGCGTTGCTGCAGAGGCAGCCTGATTGGGAGGAAGCGTATAGACCGAAAAAAAACCGCTTGAATGTCCTGTGAGGCGATTAGTAGCCACCATTCGTATCCAACGGTCCGCGGAGTCCTCATCGCCCTGCTTGTGGCGCAACTGTAGGTAGTCGCGCAGCGAGAGGAGTTCATTTAATGTGCGCTCCTCAAAGAACATAGTAAGGTCAATATCGGCCGACGCTTTAGTTTGCATTGGAATTTTTGACAGGCGTGCGGCGATGGTTTGGAGATCGGGAACCTCCAAGCGAGGTCGGGTAAGGATGCTTGCCAGTGGATTGACATCGTTAACGATGACATTACGCCCTCGCAGGGCGGCCTCGACACAAGTGGTGCCGCGCCCACTGAATGGGTCATATACCGTGTCTCCTGCGTGAGTTAACCGATCTATGAAATAGGCAGGCAACTGCGGTTTAAAACAGGCTCGATACGATACCTCGTGTATTGAGCAGGCCTGACGCTGTTTGCTGGTCCACAACTCACTTTCAAATACTTTAATCTCGTTATTTTTGTACTGCCAATTCCCCGTTTGCGTCAGAGATTCGCTTATATTGGCGCTTGATGTGTTGTTTCCTGGACCATCGTCTTCTCTTAGCACGGCACGCTCCCAAAGTTGGCGACCGTGTACCGTTGTACTCCTTTTTTCAAAAAGTACAACCCCTTAGCCCGTTTATTTTTTAGACTGGTGCAAAATTTCGTCGAATAGATTTTGCCAACCACCACTTCCATAATCCTTGGCGTACCGTTCGATCTTTTGGCGATCGTCGTCAGAAATATTGAGGACCCCGGTTGCGCGCTCAGTTTGCGCTGCTAGTTGCACGGTTAGGGACTGGAAACCCCCGTCACGAGCTGTTTTGGGGTCAACTGCTAGCAATGTTTTGGCAGTAGCTGGGCTAAGTTGAATCTGCATGTCTCGCTCCTCTAGTTTGCAATGCCAAATGCATGCTACGCTTCAATTTCTGTACTGTCGAATATCAAAAGCCATGGGTCCTAATGAATTGATTTCGCAATGGCTACCGGCAATTGCTGTCGTATTTCCGCCTGATGCCCGTATTGAAAGTAGGGTGCTAGGTCAGTCAATAATATTCCGCGTTGTGTGGCGACAATCACCTCAAGACATTGACCGAGTGATTGACCTGTCAATATCTAAAATGAGGCAAGATCAATACTCTGATCTTTCGGAATACGATCAGGAGTATTGGATTGAGCAGATGCAAGGATATATTCGGGAAACGCTTCTAAGCCCCTCACCTATTTCTAACGTTACACCCGTTCATTAAGAATGGTTCCAACTCTTACTACTCGTCATAAAGATTATCAGTTCGATCTGCCCCAACGTTCATAAGGTTTTTGCATCCGCGCTCGGTGACAATGGAGAAGACATGATTGTTATTCTTGATCAACAAGAAATGGCTGTTCTATTTCAGCAAGACCCAGAAGCAAAAGATGATGGTGGGTTGCCGACTCGATGCAATCCTGTGCTTAAACCCGTCCCGAACAGCGCACAACTTTCGCTTCCATGCAGACTCCCGAAGCGAGGCGATCAGAGCGAGTTGTGGTAAATTAGAGAAATTCGGTCTCTCGGACCATCCGTTCGTAAGCAAGGCCGGATTTGGCAATTGGCTCAACGGTCTTACAATAATTGCGTCGGCTAAAGAGATTGTGCCCTTGGCATGACAACAACAAGGAAACTCGCGGATATCTTTCGAGCCATCGCCACGCGCGATTTCGATACGGCTGCGTCAGCGGCGAGCGATTTGTGCAAAGCCGAGGAGAAGATAGGACACCGAACAGCTGCGCGGACGCTGCGTAGCGCCCTTAGGGCATCGAATGGTTCCTCGCAACTGCCTCTTGATGCCTTGCCCGCGGGGCAGAGTGTGTTCAGTACGGCTCTCGTTCGATTGACCTCGAACCAGCTAATTGAGAACGTTGTGTTACAGGCGCAGCTGAAAGCGGAACTGAATTTAGTGGTCTCCGAGTGGCGGCAGGCTGCACGTTTGAAGGAACACGGTCTATCCCCTAGGTCGAAACTATTGTTTTATGGCCCCCCCGGCTGCGGTAAGAGCATGACTGCTGTGGCGATAGGGAATGAACTGGATTTGCCCGTCTACATGGTCCGATTTGATGCTGTTATCGGAGCATTCCTAGGGCAAACCGCCATTCATCTTCGTCAGCTCTTCCACTTTGCAGAGACAGTCCCCTGCGTGCTCTTATTGGACGAACTCGATGCTCTGGGGAAACGAAGAGGCAATCCTTTGGATGTGGGTGAATTGGATCGAATCGTCATTTCGCTTTTGCAGGAGTTAGAGCACTCAAAGCCTTTGGGGATAGTCGTTGCAACAACCAATCTTCATAAGCATCTCGATGATGCACTGTGGCGTCGGTTTGAGCTCGATCTTGAGTTCCGTTTGCCGTCAGCGTACACACTGCAAACGTTTATTGCACAAGTGGCAACCAGATATGGCATACAAATGAGCCCCTCGGAACGCAAGCGAGCATTAGCGGCGAAGAGTTTTGCAGGAGCCGAGCGCGTGGTCATTGCTGCCGCTCGGCGGAAGGCGCTAAAGAGGGGTGTGAAGCAATAATGGCGGCGGTACGTCCACGTACATTCTTTCTCAATGAGACTCACGAAGCAGTTCTCGAGAAGCCAAGCGGCGGGCGGCTACCCCAATATGTTGATATCCCTTGGGCGAGAAAGGCGCGTCGGCTGAGTTCCAGCATCGCAGAGGTAATTCGAGAGGTAGACGCCTCACACGATCCTTTGCGTAACGAGCGTTATTTCGTGATCGCCAAGCCGGAGTCGAGCCTAAAAAAGCACTCTACTGACATCAAGCGCGCACCAGACGGAACGTTTAGCGAGGCAACTTCTTTTGGTGGTGACCACGGGCGAGTCTTCGAGCGCCTGGGGTTCGATTTATTGCATGTCACAGATGACGGAAAAGCAGTGGTGCACGCGGATCGGGAGCGCCTAGATCAGTTACTCACGCGCGCCAAGACCTTAACTGAATCTGGATCCCGCGAACAAGTTCGGTGGGCGACTATTGACTTGTTCGAGTCAATTCCGCTCCAACTGCGGGTGGACCTGACTTGGCTAAAAGGCCTTAGTACCAAAGAACCGGCAGATGTAGTGTTTGAGCTTCAGCCTGTACTTGGTCGAATAGATGCGGATCGCGTCTTGCATGCAATTGCTCACTTGCTTCGGCAAAACGGCGAACGTCTTACGGGAAACGGGACTGACTTCTCAGGACGGGTGTGGTTTCGAGGTAAAGCAAGTCAGGCATCCGTTCGCGCAATTGCTAAGGACTTTTACTCAGTTCAATCGATCCACTCGCCACTAGTTTCGTTTGCAATGGCTACGAGGAGTGCAAGGACGAGAAGTGGCGGAACGGGATGGAACGTTTCCCCAGATACGGATACGAGAACAATGCCGTGCGTCGCTGTCGTCGATCTGGGTGTTCCGACGGATCATATTTTGCTGGCCCCTTTTCGGCGTGGTCAGTTCATAGCGCCTGGAGCGATTACTCAAACAGCTATTGATCACGCTTCATTTGTGGCATCCCGAATCATTTTCGGCCATTGGGATACAGCTGAGGAACTAAATCAAGCGGCGGGGCAATGCACCTTCTATGATGTCGTCATTGCGGATGGCCGCGCTAATCAAATCAATGACAAGTTAGTTCTAGGCGCCATGAACGGAGTACGTGGCGCGGCCCCCGACGTCCGCGTGTTCAATCTGAGTTTCGGACATCATCGTCCGCTCGACGCGTTTGACGATATTGAGAGACGAGAGAAGCGCCTCCTTATGCAGGATCTCGATAATTTTGCCTTTGCGAATGACGCTATTATTGTAGTCGCAGCAGGCAATTCACAACCAGGGATAAGTCCAACTCCGACGTATCCGAATCATCATGCGGATCCCGGTTGGGCGCTCGGTCCGGAATATGTCAATGACTTTGAGACACCTGGTTTGAGAAATTAGTGAGCAATTCCGGTGTCGCTTTCGTCAAGTCATGGTTTTTCTCCATTGAGATGTTGGGTGTTGGCATGTTGATACCGACGATCGTTGGCAATTCGG
>ORJL010630445.1_pt1 | contig 10480 bp, 11 predicted proteins | sample 1779941 | NCBI WGS metagenome assembly ORJL01 (sample SAMEA104232317, study PRJEB22302) | groundwater metagenome | biome: forest; feature: aquifer; material: groundwater | place: USA | collected 2011-08-07 | depth 5.8 m | reverse complement strand
GACGGCAGCGGGATCACGGGCATGCGCGAGCGCGCGGCCCTCGTGAACGGTATCATGCGTTTTGACAGCGAGCCGGGCACGGGCGCGCACATCGCCGTGGAGATTCCCCTGCAATGATCCGCATCGTCATCGTTGACGATCACGATCTTCTGCGCGCCGGCATCCGCGCGATTCTGGAGCAGGATCCGCTGTTCGAGGTTGTCGGCGAGACTGGCGACGGCCAGGATGCCATCCGCCTGACCACCAGGCTTCATCCCGACGTGGTGCTGATGGACGTGCATCTGCCCGGCGGCATCGGGGGCCTCGAGGCGACCGAAGCGATCGTGCGCGATTGCCCGGGCGCGAAGGTCATCATCCTCACGCAATACGAGAACCGCGAGTACATCCGCCGCGCGATCCGCATCGGCGCGAAAGGCTACCTGCTGAAGCGGAGCGTGGCGGCCCAGCTCAAGGAGGCGATCAGAGTCGTCCACGCCGGCCAGCGCTACCTGCACCCGCTGGCCGCGGAAGAACTCGTCGACCTGGTCACGACGGGCCAGTCGCTGGACGAAGACGACTACGACCGGTTGACCCCACGCGAGAAGCAGGTGTTCAAGCTGCTCGCTGAAGGCCAGACGAGCCGCGACATCTCGAAGTACCTGACGATCAGCCTCAAGACGGCCATGACGCACCGCACCAACATCATGGAGAAGCTGCACATGCACTCGCGCAGCGAGCTCATCCGGTACGCGATCCGCAAGGCGATTATCGAGCCGTAGATCGCCGGTGCCGCGTGAGCGTGTCGGCCAAACGCGTCAGGTCCTCCGGAGGCAGCGTCGTCTCGATGGTGATCCAGCAGCCGTCGCGCGCGACCACGAGATGAGCGCGCGATCGGTCCATCCACCACGACGAGTTCGCGACGTTCTTGAGCGGCCGGCTGAGCGGCGCGACCTCCGGCCTCGGGCCGCCTTGCCATTGGGTTACCGACAGCATCTGGTCGCCCTGCGTCCAGACGATCGCAAACGCCGGCCGTGGACGGAACGTGACGGTCATGCTCGATGGTCCGGCGCCGAGCGCCTCGGGGCGATACGCGGGAATCAACGGCGCGAAGCCCAGCCGCTGCTCCACGTCGTCGAGGCTGGCCACGGCGATCGGTCCGGAACGCGTGTTGGGAAACACCAGCGGCACGCCGATGTGCACCAGGCGCAGAGCGCCGAGCACCATGCCGGAGATGACCACGAAGCTCCGGAAACCTCTCAGACGAGCCACGGCAGCACCAGCAGCATGACGATGGCGGCGGCGGCGACGGTCGGGGCCGGCAGAGCGTCATCGGACGGGCCGCCCGCCAGCAGCACATTCACGCGCTTGCGCAGCGCGCCGCGCGCCGCCGCGTCGCGCCGATCGATCGATTCGTAGATCCGCAGCAGCGGCCGGACGAGCAGGTGCGCATCGCGTCCGGCGACCGCGTCGGCGTCGCATGCGATCTCCACCTCCACGCAGTACTCGCGAAAACACCAGAGCGCAACCGGGTTGTGGCACTGGAGCATCCGGACCACGAAGAGGGTGTGCGAGTGCAGCCAGCGGCCCGAGCGCCAGTGAGCGTGCTCGTGGCGCACGACCGCGGCCAGTTCGTCGCCGGACAGCGAATCGAGCGCACCGCGCGAGACGAGCAACCAGGGTCGGCCCAGCAAGCCTCCCGTCGCGAGCATGACGACCTCGGATGCCGTCATCATGATCCGGCAGTCGGCCCACCCCGCGCGTTCGCGCACAATCGCCGTCAGAGAATCGGGCACAGGGCCGCCGCTGGTGTGCCGCCGGCGAAACGACGGCCAGAGTTCCTGCCAGAGCGGGAGGGCGACGACGAGCAGCCCGGCCGCGAGGGCGAGGTGCGAGACCTGCAGCCCCGCGCCGACGGGAATGGCCGTGAGGCGCCCGCTGTCGAGCCAGGCGATGCGCTCGCGGAACTCCGGCGCGCCGCGGCCCGGAACGGCGGCCGTGAAGAGCGGCAGCACGAGCAGCAGCGTGAGCAGGCGGCGCTTGGTGCGCCCGGACGGCAGGCCGATCCGGTGCGCCCATATGTAGAACACGACGCCCATGACCGACGAGTGCACCACCACCTGCCACACGTAGGACAGCAGCGGTTCGGACCAGGAGGCCGGGATCACGATTCGCCGAAGAGGTCCTCGTACTCCAGCGCGTGCTCGTGATGAAGCTTGTCTTTGCGAATCCTGCCCGTGAAGATCGTCGTGTCCATCGGGAACGACTCGGGCGACAGGTGCGCACCACTCATGTGCCACACAATCACGATCAGCATCGCGAAGAGCGCCTCATAACTGTGCATCAGTTTGGCCGCCGGAATCAGCTCCGCCGGCAGCACGCGCGACACGAGGATCGGAAAGTAGAGGATGAAGCCCGTCGAGACCATGATGAAGCCGCCGAACACCAGGCCCCAGTACTCGAACTTCTGGCGGTAGTCGTAGCGGCCGAACTTCGGCGGCGTGTCGAGATACCCGGCGTAGTAGCGCAGATTGTCGATGGCGTCCGTGAAATCCTTCCGTCCGAGCATCATGTCCGGTTTCATCCGGCCCCGCACGATGCCGATGACGGCGACCGCGAGATGGGCGACGAGCAGCACCGCGAACCCGATGCCCGCCGCGCGATGGAGCCAGCGCGTGACGAACAGCCCGTCCATGTGATCGATAAGCCACCGGCTCGCATCGTAAGAGGGCCACTTCTGCGGCAGGCCCGTGACGAGCAGCAGGCCGAACAGCAGAATCACAGACGCGTGCTGAAAGCGCGCCCAGTAGGAAAAGCGTACGACGTACTCGTGGCCGTCGGCGGTTGTCATCGCCCTGTGCTCCTTCATCGGCCCGCCGACACCCGGTAGACGTGGAGCAGCAGGTGGAGGACCAGGCCGACCACGACAAAGGGAATGAAGAACTTGTAGAAGAGATCGACGAGGTACACCAGCGGCGCGTGCTGCAACGACGGAGCATAGTGCGAGAGCCACGCAGCCGGGAATCCCGGCGATGCGCCCTGATGGCATTTCGCGCACGCACCGGCCACGGTGGCCTTCATCGCCTCTTCGCCCTTGAGCCTCGGGGACGCGATGTCGTGCGAACTGTGGCACTCGACGCATGTGACCACCACCCGTTGCTCGTCGGCCGGCAGATCCCGCGTGAGCGATGCCGTCACACCGTGGAAGTCCGCCAGGTAGGTCTGCGCTACCGTCGTCGAGATGCCGTACTTCGTCATCAGCGCCGTGTCGCCATGGCACCGGCTGCAGATCTCCGGCGTCGCGAGCAGGAACTTGGTGCCGGGCTGCTGAATCTGATGATGGGTGTGGCAGTCGGCGCACGCCGGCACGTCCTGATTGCCGTCCTCGATCAGCGCCTTGCCGTGCACGCTTCTGGCGTAGGTCTGATACAGCTCCACGTGACACGTCGCGCAACTGCGCGACACCATCGTCCGCTTGGCGTGGGGGTTCTGGATGTTGTGCTTGCCGTGGCAATCGGTGCAGACCGGCGCCGATTCGTTCCCCGCCTTGAGCAGATCGTAGTGCACGCTCTCGAGCGTTCGGGTGTAGCTGTCGAAGTGGCACTGCTTGCACGACTCGTAGGAGGCCGCTACGTAGGCCCGCTGGCTGTCGAACGTCTTGCCGGAGGGATGGTCCTGATCGTACTTCGCGTGGCAGTCGGTGCAGATCAGTTGCGACCCGTGGACCGACTCCGTGAAGTCTTTCTCGTCCACGAACAGGCTCATGGACGTGCCGTCCTTGAGCTCGAGAGAAAGCTCGCGGTCGGCGTGGCAGCCCAGGCAGTAGGCCACCGCCTCTTGCGCAGCTTGACCTTGAGGCGTGGCCGCGGGGCTGGGCTGACTGGTCTGGCCGGCCGGGAGCGCCTGGCCTGAGGCGCTGCCGGCGGCCACGGCGATCCACAGCAGCATGACTCCGAAGAGCGCGCCGTGTATCGCCGCCAGCCGCCGTCTCATGGCTTTTATCCCATTATGAGCCATGGCGGCCGGTCTCGTTGAGCTTGTTCTGAACCGACTTCGCCCACTCGTCGGTCGTTTCAGTCTGCTCGTCGGCCGGCTTGACAGGTTTCGAGCGGATCAGGAAAGCCAGCGAAGGTTCCCAACCGGGTCGCAAGGCACGTGTCGCGTGGCGCGCGGCCTCCCCGGCGAACTGCAGACCCTTGCCGCCCAGCAGGTACGCCACCATGACGAACCCGATCAAGGGCAGGAACATGACGTACGCCAGGCCAAGGAGCGGCGCGGCCAGGAACATCACGATCATCGGTACCCGGTAGTAGACATCGGTCTTGCTGCCTGGGAGGGGGCCGCTTTTCGAGAGCGGTTGGAATGCGAGCTGTTTGAAGCTGACGTAGAGTCCGGGCTCGACCTGTTCAGTGCCTTGGTGGCGAGTCATTGTCGTACCCTCACTTTCTAACCAGACTATCGCCCCTGGAACGCACGCGAGCCATCGGGCATGTGTCCGACCTTTCACGTACGCGTGCTGTATTTATGGAGAACGGTTGGCGTATTTATCGAGAAAGGCTGGCGTATTTGTAGAAGAAGGCCGCAATAGTGGGAGCGGTGGGTCGTGCAGCCCCGCCCGAGACACCCCGAGCGGGTCTGTCGTCAGTCGTCAGCGCCGGGCTGACCCGTCGGTCGCGCGTTCCGACGCCTTCGCCTGCGCGACCATCTGCTTGACCTTCTCGCGCATCTGCGCCGCATCGAAGACGACGCCGCCGCGGATCGTATGTTTAACGCCGCCGATGCGCTCGGTCCGCTTCGTCTGCGGGTTGTAGCGCAGGTGACCGATGCCGTACAGCACCTTGAGGTTCACAAGCGGGTTCTGGTCGACGAGAAAGAGGTCTGCGATCTTCCCCACCTGCACGGTCCCGATCTCGTCGTCGACGCCGAGGTACTGCGCTCCGTACAGCGTCGCCGACCTGATCACTTCGGTGGAATTCAGCCCGGCCTGCTGAAGCAGTTCCATCTCCCTGATCAAGCCGAAGCCATAAAGCCCGTATCCGCTTCCTGCGTCGGATCCGGCGACGATCCGGCCGCCCCGCCGGTTGTACTCCTTCAGGAACTGCTGCCACTTGTAGAAGAAGTGATACCAGTTCGTTTCGTCTTCCGTCTTCCAGTCGAAGATGCCCGGGTGGTTGCCGATCTGAAACGCCCAGCGCTTCATAAGCGCCGGCGACGAATACTCCTCGTTCCAATCGTTCCGGCGGCGAGCCATCGGATCCCGCAGGTAGTCGTAGAACACCGTGGTCGGCGCGAGCGTGAATTTGCGCTCGAGCAGCTCGTCCATGACCTTGTTCCAACTCTCAGAACCCGGCTCGACTCCCTGCTGCCAGGTGCGACCGGCATCCCGCCAGCGGTCCTGCTCGTTGTTGTAGATGTAGTCCGGCTCCCAGTGCGGAATGCTCCGCTCCGCCAGCATCGACTCGGCCAGTCCGTACCAGTGGTCCTGGCGGTCGAGCCCCATGCGAGCCGCGTCCAGGATGTTCATCTGTCCGACGCCACGCTGTTCGAGGTGCATCGTGACTTCGAGCCCCAGCTTGTGCCCTTCGTCGATGATGGCGGCCGTGATCTTGGGAGGATTCCCTCTGAGCTTCAGGCCCACGGCGCCAGCCTGCGCGACGGCCCTCACCCACTCGCGGCCGCGTTCGGGCGTGTTGACGACGCCGGGAAAATCGAAGCCCACCGAACCTCCATCGACCGAGAGCCGTGCGTACGTAAAGATTCGTGGCGCGGCGATTTCGTTCTTCTGGACCTTCTTGTTCACGTCCACCGTCCACAGAAGGCCGTCGCTGCTCACCACGTCGACAACCGAGGTGATCCCGTGCGCCAGGTTCAGGTAGAAGTAGTACTCGGGGCCGAGGCCGGTTCCGCCGCTTTTCGGTCCGGGAACGTGGACGTGCGAATCGATCAGGCCGGGAAGGAGGTACATTCCCTTCGCGTCGATCTCGTAGTCGCCCTTCGCCGGGCGATTCGTCTCATTGATGTCACCCAGAGGGTGGCCGACGATCTGGATCCGGGTGATGCGATCTCCCTCGACGACGACGTCAGCGGGCCCATACGGTGGACCACCAGTGCCATCGACGACGATCGCGCCACGGATCACCAGGCGTTTGAAGGGACCGCGTTCGAGGGTTTGTGCGTCGGTCCGGAGCGGCAGCCATCCGAGGAGGAGAAGCACTGTCGTGCCGATTAGAAGGACCCTCCGGCGAACCGGATTCACACCAGCGACTGGCTTCATTGACATGACGCACCCCCTGAAAGTGGCGAGTCGGGATCCCAGCACTCAGGCTCAAGCGGAAAGAGCGGAGGATAGCGGGCGGCCGGAGGACTGTCAAACGGTCGACGCGTCTGGCGTAGCGCAGAAAGGTCTTCAGACCTGCGTTGTGGGCGCTGGCGCCTTTGGCCAGCAACCTCCTGCTCCCGCGCGCCGTCGGTCGACGGCGCGGGAAACCTCGTGTCGGGAAGGTGTGTACACCAAGGCGCAGGTCCGTGACCTGCGCCGGACTCGGCCCTCCCACTCGGTTTCCCGTCTGTCGCGTGCGTCGCGCCGCTCCCACGGGTCGCGTCCGCAGCAGGTTGCTGGCCGTGCGGCCGTCGCCGCGTCTGGCGTAGCGCAGGTCTTGAGACCTGCGTCGTGGTCGTTGGCACATCGTGGTCGTAGAATCGAACAGGATTGAACCCCCGTGTCCTCTGTGTGCTCCGTGGTGGAGGGGTTCAATGGTGAGAGGTTCGTCGTGCCAATGGTCGCCAAGCTCGTTGACATCACCACCCTTGCCGTCGATGCCATCGTCAACGCCGCCAATACCAGTCTGGCGCCCGGCGGGGGAGTGTGCGGCGCTATTCATGCGGCCGCCGGACCGGAGCTGGCGCGGGCGTGCGCGGGTGCGCTGGTGGCGCCGTGTCCGACCGGCGACGCGCGGATCACGCCTGGATTCCGGCTGCCGGCCCGGTTCGTGATTCACGCCGTCGGACCAGTGTGGCAGGGAGGAACCGCGGGCGAGGCGGAGCTTCTCGCATCCGCCTATCGCCGCTCGCTTGCGCTGGCAGAGGCGGAGTCGCTTCGCAGCATCGCGTTTCCGGCGATCAGCACGGGCATCTACGGATATCCTGTCGACGCCGCCACGCGGATCGCTGTCGACACCGTACGAGCCGCGCTCGCCCAATCGACCAGGATCGCCGAGGTCACCTTCGCGTGTTTCGATCGGCGGACGCTGGACACGTATGCGCTGCTCGTTGCTGGGTGAGGTCAATGGCAAGGCAACCTGCTGCGGACGCGGCCCACGAAAGCGGCGCGAGGCTCTGTCCGACAGGGAGACTTCAGCACACGACGACGAGAATCCGGCTAGTGTTTGGCGAAAATTGATCGGCGGCCGTCCTTGGTAAACGCAATCACGTTGTAGGGATCCTTGGCGCCACCCTGTTCCATACCCGGCGATCCCTGCGGCATGCCCGGAACCGCAATGCCCACAATCGCCGGCCGCTCCTTCAGCAGCCGCTGGATGTCGGCGGCCGGCACGTGGCCTTCCACGACATATCCGCCGACTTTGGCGATGTGGCACGAGGACAGGTCAGGGCTGATACCAGCCTCCTTCTCGAGGGCGCTCAGTCGCGCGTCGCTGACATCCTGGGCTTCCACCCGGAAGCCATTCGCCCGGAGATGTTCCGTCCAGGCGGTGCAGCACCCTCACGTCGGCGGCTTGTAGACCACGACCAGCGTGAGTGACGAGCTCTTCTGCTCTGCACGTATCGCCGAAACCCCGAGTCCCGTGGCCACGATGGCCGTCGCTAGAACAAATGCGTGAGTCCCTCGCATCAGACACCTCATCATCGCGATTGGCGCGATGTCTCAATTGTAGCGTGCAAACCAGGTCCCGACCCAATCCTCCTTATCGCGGCCCCACCGCTAGCGGTAAGACCTGAATCGCCGCGTCGTCGATCGCCGCACCCAGCGCGCGACCCTCATGTGAGAGCGCGATCTGGACAAAGCAGCCGCTGCAGATGAGCGCCCGAATCTCGTCGGTTCCGATGTTCCACGAGCGCACGGCCGTGCGGTCCGCGATCACGACTGTGCTGTCCGGCAGGAATACCAGAGCGCGGACACAATCGCTCCCCCGCGCGCGGATGTCCGTTCGAGCTCGCCGGTCCTGGTTCGCAGGTCAGGCAGCTGACTCTGTCGAGCGGGCGAGATCTGAATGACGATCGCGGCGACAGCGACCTTGAAAGCGAAGTGGCTAATCCTCATTGAGCCCCCGCAGCGCGAACCTGCTGAACCCACCGAACCCACCGAACCTCCCGAACCTGCACGTACCCTTCCTGATATGATCACGGCACCGCTTTGCTGAGCCTGCCCGTCCGCCCGGACGCGAGCTTGGCCCGTCCAGACTCACCAAAGCCCACCGCTGCAAACCCTTATCCCGGGGTGTCCCATGGCCAAGTCCGTACTCTCGTCCTCTGTCCGTCCACCTCCGGACGCTGACAATATCTCGAATCGAATGCTGTCGAGCCTGCCGACCGACGAATATCAGCGCGTCCTCCGCGACGCCGAGATCATCCCGACCACACCGAAACAGATGCTGCACAAGCATGGCGAGCCGGTGCGGCATGTGTATTTTCCGAACGGCGGCGTCTGCTCGATCACCACCGTCATGCGTGACGGCGCCATGGTCGAAGTGGCGACGGTTGGCGACGAAGGCATGGTCGGCATCACGGCCTTCCTTGGCGCCGACATCACCCCGGGGCCGGCAATGGTGCAGGTCGGGAACTCGAGCGCCGCCAAGATGACCTCCGCCGCATTCACGCGCGAAATCGATCGCGGCGGCGCGCTCGCTGATGCGCTCGGCCGGTATTCACAGGCGCTGATGGCGACGATGATGCAGTCGGTCGCGTGCAACACGCTGCATCACGTCCAGGAGCGCTGCGCCCGCTGGCTGCTGACGACGCAGGACCGTATGCATAGCGATCGGTTCGAACTGAGCCACGAGTTTCTCGCCATCATGCTCGGCGCGCGGCGCCCGACGGTAACCATTGTGGCGGGCGCGCTGCAGCGCGCGGGGTTGATCCAATACAGACATGGCCGGATCACGGTCCTCGATCGCGAGGGGCTGGAGAAGGCGTCGTGCGAATGCTACGACACGATTCGGGGGCACTTCGCGCGGCTGCGGCTCTGACGAGAGCGGATACCGAAAGGTCCGCCTAAAGGCGGACACTACCGAACCGCGGCCATCTACGGCGGAGAGCTATCACGAAGTGACGAAGAATACCAAGCACACGATGTATTCCTCGTACAAGACCGTTTCGTGACCTTCGCAAGCTTCGTGAAAAAAGGCGTTACGCTGCGCGGAGCGCGGTTTCGACAGCGTCGAGCAGCCGATTAGGGTCGAACGGCTTTTCCACCACACCCGCAACGTTCAGCTTCACCACCTGGTCGGCGGCGTCCTCGACGCCCGTCAACAGCAGCACCGGAATGTTGACCAGGTGAGGCTCCGCCAGCCGCAGCTGCGCCGCTCGAAACTGCCAGCCGTCCATCACGGGCATGTTCAGGTCCAACACGACGAGATCGGGACAGCGGTCGCAGAGCTGTTCGAGCGCTTCCAGCCCGTGGCGTGCCACCACGACGTCATAGCCGTGTCGCGCCAACAGACCCGCCGCCAATTGCCGCAGGTCGGACTCATCGTCAACGACCAGCACGAGTGCATTGATTCTGTTGGACGTCAGGGTATGGTCCGGCGGCGTGCTGGGGAAGTCAGCGGCAGGTTCGGCCCATCCCTCGGCGAGCAGAGCGTTGCCAACCTGAGCGCCGACCTCGTAAGTCAGACCGGCTTGAAAATCCTCGAGCGAGACGCCGTCGATGACACCGTGCGGGCGCCGGCGGATTATGAAGCCACATCCAAACCTCCCATGGGACCATCAGCCTGAGAAGGCGGGCGCCTCGGCGCGGGCGGTCTCGGACTGGACTCGCATCGATTGTAAGGAACCTTACACAGCACCGCAAGCTCAGCGCTGGCAATCGGTTACTGGTTGTGCTGGTTTTACTGGCAGCTGGATCGACCCACCACAAAGGACACAAAGGGGCAGGTCTGAAGACCTGCGCTACGCCAGCCCGGTGCGACGGCTGCACGGTCAGCAACCATGAACTGAAAACCGGCACCCAGCTGCCAGAAATCATCAACCAGCTACTCGCAGCCAAGCCGGACGCATAATGACGTAAGGTATGGCCACTTCCGAAATGAGCGTTGAGGATCCCGCCGCGGCCGACGACACGATTCTCGAGGTGTCGAACCTCTCAGTCACCTTCGGCACGACGACGGTTGTCAAGGCCCTCTCGTTTCGCGTGCGCCGGGGCACCTCCATTGTCCTCATCGGGCCCAATGGGGCCGGCAAGACGGTGCTGTTCAAGGCGCTCATCGGCGCAATTCCGTTCCAGGGGACGGTGCGCTGGGCGCCCGGCATTCGCTTCGGCTACGTGCCG
>ORJL011568758.1_pt1 | contig 10481 bp, 9 predicted proteins | sample 1779941 | NCBI WGS metagenome assembly ORJL01 (sample SAMEA104232317, study PRJEB22302) | groundwater metagenome | biome: forest; feature: aquifer; material: groundwater | place: USA | collected 2011-08-07 | depth 5.8 m | reverse complement strand
TTGCCGTCCGCACGGCTCGGCGCGGGGGGCAGGCGCCGCGCCGCGGAGCCCCCCCCCGGGTCCCCCCGCCAGTTCCTCCAGATGATGGAGAAGCCGGACGTCGACCACATCGACGGTCTCAGCCCGGCGATCTCGATCGACCAGAAGACGACGTCGCGCAACCCGCGCTCGACGGTCGGCACCGTCACGGAGATCTACGACTACCTGCGGCTGCTGTATGCGCGCGTCGGACGCCCGCACTGCCCGGTCTGCGGCAAGCCGATCGCCGGCCAGTCGATCGACGCGATCGTCGACCAGGTGCTGAGGCTCGACGAGGGCACGCGGTTCACCGTCAACGCGCCCCTCATCCGCGACCGCAAGGGAGAGCACAAGGACGTCTTCGACGAGTTGACGCGCGAGGGCTTCACACGCGCGAAGGTCGACGGCAAGGAGGTCGTGCTCGAGGACGGCGTGCCCGAGCTCGACAAGAAGTTCAAGCACGCGATCGACGTCGTCGTCGACCGGCTGGTGATGAAGGCCGACCTGCGGCTGCGGCTGACGCAGTCGATCGAGACCGCCGCCGCGCTGGGCGAGGGGCTCGTCGTCATCGACGTGGTCGACGGCCAGGAGATGCTCTTCTCGCAGAACTTCGCCTGCCCGGATCACGGCGTCTCGCTGCCCGAGCTGCAGCCGCGCATCTTCTCCTTCAACTCGCCGCACGGCGCCTGCCCGCGCTGCACCGGCCTCGGCTCCCAGCAGGAGATCGACCCGGACATGCTCGTCCCCGATCCGTCGCTCTCGATCGACGACGGCGCGCTCGTGCCGTGGTCGGTGGGAGGCTCGTCGGGCTTCTACCAGGCAGTCATCCAGGCGATCGCCGACCGCTACGAGGTCGACACGTCGAAGCCGTGGTACGACATGAGCGAGGAGGAGCAGAACTGGTTCCTCTACGGCACCGACGGCGAGAAGGTCTACGTCCAGTACCGCAACCGGATGGGCCGGCGCCGCCAGTACACCCTCGCCTTCGACGGTATCGTCGCGAGCCTCCAGCGCCGGTACAAGGAGACGGACTCGTCGCAGCAGCGTGAGCGCATCGAGGAGTACATGTCCTTCCGGCCGTGCCCGGTCTGCAAGGGCGCGCGCCTCAAGCCGGAAGTGCTCGCGGTCACCGTGGGTGACCGCTCGATCAACGAGTTCACGCAGATGTCCGTGTCGCGCTCGCTGCAGTTCCTCGACGAGCTCGGGCTCACCGAGACGGAGCAGCTGATCGGCCACCGCATTGTCAAGGAGATCCGCGAGCGCCTGACCTTCCTCGACGACGTCGGCGTCGGCTACCTGACGCTCGACCGTGCGGCGGGCACGCTGTCGGGCGGCGAAGCGCAGCGTCTGCGGCTCGCGACGCAGATCGGCTCGCAGCTCGTCGGCGTGCTCTACATCCTCGACGAGCCGTCGATCGGCCTGCACCAGCGCGACAACGCCAGGTTGATCGACACGCTCATGCGTCTGCGCGACCTCGGCAACACGGTCGTCGTCGTCGAGCACGACGAGGAGATGATGCGGCGCGCCGACTGGCTCGTCGACATGGGGCCGGCCGCGGGCGTGCACGGCGGGGAGGTCGTCGCGGAAGGGCCGGCGTCGAAGGTCGAGCGCAACCGCAAGTCGGTCACGGGGCAATTCCTCTCCGGGAGGCGCGCGATTGCGATCCCGGAGCGGCGCGATGACGACCGCGGCGTGTTCGTCGTGCGCGGCGCAGCGCAGCACAACCTCAAGAGCATCGACGTCGAGTTTCCGGTCGGCAAGTTCATCTGCGTGACCGGTGTCTCGGGTTCGGGCAAGTCGACGCTCGTCAACGAGATCGTCTACAAGTCGCTCGCGAACCGGCTCAACCGCGCGCGGGTGAAGCCCGGCACGCACGCCGGCGTCGAGGGCATCGACGTGTTCGACAAGGTGATCGAGACCGACCAGCGGCCGATCGGCCGCACGCCGCGCTCGAACCCGGCGACGTACACCGACCTGTTCACGCACATCCGCGAGCTGTACTCGCTGACGCCCGAGGCGAAGGTGCGTGGCTACAAGCCCGGCCGCTTCTCGTTCAACGTGCGCGGCGGCCGCTGCGAGACGTGCAAGGGGGACGGGCAGATCAAGATCGAGATGCACTTCCTGCCCGACGTCTACGTCTCGTGCGAGACGTGCAAGGGCGCGCGGTACAACCGGGAGACGCTGGAGGTGCGCTTCAAGGGCAAGTCGATCGCCGACGTGCTCGACCTGTCGGTCGAGGATGCGCTCGAGTTCTTTGCGAAGATCCCGAAGATCCGGCGCCGCCTCCAGACGCTGCACGACGTCGGTCTTGACTACGTCAAGCTCGGCCAGCCGGCGACGACACTGTCCGGCGGCGAGGCGCAGCGCGTCAAGCTCGCCTCCGAGCTGTGCAAGGTCGCGACGGGGAAGACGCTGTACATCCTCGACGAGCCGACGACGGGACTGCACTTCGCCGACATCGAGAAGCTGCTCGAAACACTGCAGCGGCTCGTCGACGCCGGGAACACGATGCTCGTGATCGAGCACAACCTCGACGTGATCAAGCAGGCCGACTGGCTCGTCGACCTCGGCCCGGAAGGCGGCGAGGCGGGCGGCGAGATCGTCGCCGTCGGCACGCCCGAGCAGGTCGCCGAGGTGTCCGAGAGCTTCACCGGGCAGTTCCTCCAGGCCGTGCTGCCCGTGCGCGCCGTCGCCGCCGCGTAGGCAGGAGGAGCTCAGCGCGGCGAGTCGGCCGCAGCGAGGAACAGCCGTGCCCACTGGTCGGCATCGAGGTCCCACGGCCGGCAATCGGGAGCGAAGCCGAGGGCCGGAGCGAGACGCTTGATCTGAAGCGGCGACAGAGATCCCGCCAGCGCACGACGGATTGGCTGCCGGGTCGCGAAGGCCGCGGCGAGGAAGCGCCAGTACGCCTGGTGGTGGGCCGCCGCCACGCGGGCTTGGGTCAAGCGCTCGAAGCGTAGGACGGCTGCGTCGACGGATGGAACCGGCGAGAACGCCGTCCGCGCGAGCCTTCGCGTGATCACGACGTCGAACCACGCCCGCCAGTAGGTCGAGCGGAGGGTGCCGGGCCAGACGGCGGCGTGCTTGGCAGCGAGCTCCCATTGCACGATCACGTCGGCTCGCCGGAGCGGAACGAGGGGGTCTCCGAGCAATTGACCCAGGATCGCTCCCGAGCCCACGAACGGGAGGTTGGCGACGACGCTGAAGTCTCGCGCCGGCCAGGCGAACGTCGAGGCATCGCCCTCGACGATCTCGACGTGAGGGGTCCGGCAGAAGCGCCCTCGAAGCTGCGCGACGAGCGCAGGGTCCCGCTCGACGACGGTCACGTCGGCCCCTACCTGGGCGAGCGCCTGCGTGAGAGCTCCCGCGCCGCCGCCGGGCTCGATGACGAGGTCGCCTCGCGACACGCCCGCGTCGGCGACCAGCATTGCTGCGAGCCGGCTACTGCGAAGAAAATGCCGACCCGACGCGCCCGCGGAGGGCTGCCGGACGGACACGGACCATCACCATCGTCATCGCGCCGCGATCATACAAGACGCCCGACGACGTCGACTCGACGCTGCGGTACCACGCTCTACGAGGAGCTCGGCTTGGAGGTCGGAGCCGACGGTGACGTTGTCCGGGCAGGACACGGCTCGTGACTGTCATCGGACGTGGCTGTGCTGCGCGATGTCGCGTCGGGGAAGATCGCGGCATTCGGCTGTAGGGCACGCGTGTTCTCGGCAGGCGGCGTCTCCAACAGCCACGGCTCGTGACTGCCACCAGACGTGGCCGTCGGGGACCGTGCGCTCGGCGCCTAGAGCACCGCCTGCGTCTGCGTGACGCGCGCGAGCAGCTTCCCGTCGTCGTCGCGGAGCTCGGTGTCGACCACGACCGTACGCTTCCCTTTGTGCAGCGCCCGGCTCACGGCGTGCACGTGGCCGCCGCGGAGCGGCGCGAAGAAGTTCGTCTTCGATTCGATCGTCGCGGTCCCGCGCGCGTCCGCCGGAAGGTTCAGGAAGGCGAGGAAGCCGCCCGCGGAATCAGCGAGGCTCATCAGCGCCCCGCCGTGCAGCATCCCGCCCGAGGTGCACTTGGCAGCGTCCCACGCGAGCCGGCTGCGCACCTCGTCGGCCGATGCCGCGACGATCTCGATGCCGAGGAAGCCGCTGTAGGGCGCGGCGTCTGCGACCTGCGCGGTGAGCTGGGGATCGGCCGGCTCCACGGCGTGAGGCTACCCTGGGAGGCGTGAGCACGGACGCAGTCAGAGAGCCCGTGCTCGAGCGGAGCTGGTGGCTGCGGGCGCTCGCCGTGCTCGTCGCCCCGACCGCCGTCTTCGCGTCGCTTCGCGACGAGACGGAGGAGGCGACCGAGGCGCGGCAGGAGCCCGTCACGGCGATCGCCGGCCCCGCGGGCGTCGCGGGCGTCCTCGGCACGCCGGTCGCGCGGCACCTGCTGAACGACGCGACGATGTCCGTCGCGCTCATTCCCGTCTGGGCCTTCATCGGCGGCGTCATGTACGCGCTCGCGGTCTACTGGGTCGGCGGCGGCCTGCTCTCCCGCGCGTCGCGCCGTCTGGGCGGCCTCGGCTCGTGGCGGCGGTCCCGGCACGTGCTGGCACTCGCCGCAGCGCCACTCGCGCTGTCGCTCGTCACGCTCTGGCCGGTGCGGATCCTCGTGTACGGCCAGGATCTCTTCCGCACCGGAGGTGACGACTACGGCCGCGGCGACGCGATCTTCGGCGCGATCTTCGTCGGCTTCATCGCCTGGAGTGGGCTGCTGCTGCTCGTCGGCGTGCGCGCCGTGCACGGCTGGACATGGGCGCGCGCCACAGGCGCCGTTGCGCTCGCGGCGGCGTTTCCCGCGCTGCTCGTGCTCGCGACGATCCTCTAGGTCTTCGCCTGCTCGGACGTCTCGAAGGCCGCGCGCTCGTCGTCCGGCATCGCGTACGTGTGCTGCTCCTCGGGAAACGCACCGCTGCGCACGTCCTCGGCATAGCGGCCGAGCGCTTCGACGATCGCGTCGCCGAGATCGGCGTACCGCTTCACGAAGCGAGGCGCATGACCGTCGTAGTAGCCGAGCATGTCGTGCCAGACGAGCACCTGCCCGTCGGTGTTGCCGCCGGCGCCGATGCCGATCGTCGGCACGGCGAGCGCCTTCGTCACCGCGTGCGCGACCGGCGCCGGCACGGCCTCGAGCACGACAGCGAAGCAGCCTGCGCCCTGGAGGGCGAGCGCATCGTCGACGAGCTGCTGGGCCCGGCCGGCGGTGCGGCCCTGCGCCTTGAAGCCGCCGAGCACGGTCGCGGTCTGGGGCGTCAGGCCGACATGGCCCATCACGGGGATGCCCGCGTCGACGATCGCGCGTGCGCGGTCGATCGACGTGCCGCCACGCTCGAGCTTGACGGCATCCGCGCCGCCCTCCTTCACGAGGCGCACCGCGTTCGTGACGGCCTGCTCGCTCGACATCTCATACGAGCCGAACGGCATGTCGGCCACCACGATCGGCCGCTTCGAGCCGCGCGTCACCCACTGCGTCATGAACACGATCTCGTCGAGCGACACGGCGACCGTCGACTCGCGGCCGTGCATGACCATGCCGGCGGAGTCGCCGACGAGGATCAGGTCGACTCCCGCGGCATCGGCGAGCCGCCCGCTTGGAGCGTCGTAGGCCGTGACCATCACGATCTTCTCGCCGCGGCGCTTCATCTCCATCAGCTCCGGCAGCGGAAGCTTGCCGGCCGTCCACGACGCGTAGCGCGGGGGCTTGTCGCTCATGTGAGCTCTCCTTCGAGGATGACGTTGTCGATGAGCCGAATCGCGCCGACGCGCGCAGCCGACGCCAGGATCGTGACGCCGTCGAGGTCGAGCAGCTCGACGTAGTCGGGCGGCAGGCCGTTGAGCGCCGCTCGGGTTGCGGCGACCGCGTCGCCCCCCTGGCGGTACGCCGCAGCGCCCGCGGCCAGGGCACGGGGGAGGCCGAGCGCGCGTTCCCGCTCGCCGGCGGAGAGGAGCGTGTTGCGCGACGAGAGCGCCAGCCCGTCGGCGTCGCGGACGGTGGGGAGCACGCGGATCTGCACGTCGAGATTGAGGTCGCGCACAACACGCCGGACGACGACCGCCTGCTGCGCGTCCTTCTGGCCGAAGTACGCGCGGCGAGGCCGCACGATGTTGAAGAGCTTCACGCACACGGTCGCGACGCCGCAGAAGTGTCCCTCTCGCGCCGCGCCTTCCGCGCCGCTCTCCTCGACGTCGACCCACGTGCCGAAGCCCTGCGGATAGATCTCATCGGCCGCCGGCGCGAAGAGGACGTCGACGCCTGCTTCCTCTGCGAGTCTCACGTCGCCCGTCTCGTCGCGCGGATAGGCGGCGAGGTCCGCTTGCTCGCCGAACTGTGCGGCGTTCACGAAGAGCGAGGCGACGACGACGTCGTTCTCCGCCCGCGCCGCGTGGAAGAGCGCGCGATGGCCGTCGTGCAGCGCGCCCATCGTCGGGACGAGGCCGACTTCGGCGCGCAGCTCGGCGCGCAGCTCCTCGATCGTGCGGACGGTCTTCACGTCGCGAGCGCCAGCGTCCCGCCGGCAAGGGTCTCGTAGAGCTGCTCGAGCTCGGGCTGCGACGCGCGGATCGCGGCCCGGTGCGCCTCGACCGTCGCCCAGTCGCCGCGGGAGATCGGGCCCGTCAGCTCGAAGCCGTTCTCGATCGTGCGCCGCATCAGCGGCTCCAGGGCCTCGGCAGGTGCGCCGGCGCTCTCGAAGAGCAGCGACGCGGCGCGGTGCAACGTGACGAGGTAGTTGGAGACGAAGACGGCGCCCGCGTGGTAAAGCGTTCGCGCGGAGTCGGCGAGCGCGAACGGGCGCAACCCGAGCGTCTCCGCGAGCCAGGTCCCGGCTGCCAGCGTCTCGTCCGTCTCGGCCGTGACCGCGGCCCACGCGCCGTCCAGCTGCTCGGGCCCGCGCGAGCGCGTGAAGGTCTGCAGCGGATGGACGCTGAACCGGCGCGCGTGCGGGTCGAGGGCGGAGAGCGGCGTCGCCCCGCTCACGTGCGCCACGAGCGGTCCGGGGGTCAGACCCCGGGCCACGTCCGCGATCGCCGCGTCCGGCACGCACAGCAGCACGAGCTGCGGCCCGTTCACGACCGTTCTGCCTTCGTGCACGGCGACGCCGCGCTCGCTGAGCCTCGCGGCCACAGCCGAGCCGACGCGGCCCGAGCCGATCACGTGGATGCGGTCGATCATTGGTGGCTCCAGCTCCGAAGCGGATGCCGGGCATCGACGACTATAGCGGGGCTCCGGCGGCGAGGCAGGCGTATTCTCCGGCAGTGGGAGCCGCCACCGCCACCGACGCCCAGCTCGTCTCGCGCTGCCGCGCCGGCGACGAGGCCGCCTGGAACGAGCTCGTCGAGCGGTTCTCGCGCTACGTCTACGCGATCGCCGTGCAGGCGTTCCGACTCGCCCCCCACGATGCCGAGGACGTCTTCCAGGAAGTCTTCGCGCGGGTGTACGAGCACCTCGGCCGCCTGCGCAACGACGAGGCCATCCGCCCCTGGATCGCGCAGCTCACGCGGCGGCTGTGCATCGACCGGCTGCGTGCCGGCGGGCGGGAGGGCCCCGTCGATCCCGGCGAGCTCGAGCCCGGGGACATGGACGAGACACTTGGACGCCTCGACGAGGCGATGACGGTGCGCGCGGGGCTCGACGCCGTCGGCGACGCCTGCCGGGAGATCCTCGACCGCTTCTTCTGCCGCGACGAGAGCTATCGCGCGATCGGCGAGGCGCTCGACCTGCCGCCCGGAACGATCGCGAGCCGCATCTCCCGCTGCCTCTCGAAGCTTCGCGCCGAGCTGGAGGGAAGATCCTGACGGCCTCGGCCGTCCAGTCATCACGATGACCGGCTACGACGAAGAGCGAATCGCAGAGCTGCTGAGGCTGCTGCCCGCGCCGCCCGACAGTTGGGTCAGGGCGGCGCAGGAGCTTCCACAGGCCCGCGCGGAGATCGGGGAGATCGTCGCGCGCTCCGAAGCGGATGCTGTCTTTCGCGCGGCGCTCGTGGCCGATCTCGAAGCCGCCCTGGCGGCCGAAGGGTACGAGGCGACTCCCATAGTCGTCGCTGCCCTGCGGCTCCGCTTTGGCGGGGACTGATCGGCACCTGAACGGCGCGGCATGCCATCGGGGAGAATCTTCCCGATGGCATCGCCGTCCTCTTTCCTCGACCTGACCGCTGCCGAGCTCCTTGACGAGCTCGCAGGCCCGGCTCCACCCGGCGGCGGATCTGCGCTCGCCTTCACCGTCGCGATGGCGGCGGCCCTCGTCCGCATGGCGGCTCGCGCATCGAAGGAGTCGTGGGACGCCGCGGGCGGGATCGCGGCGCAGGCGGATGCGTTGGGCAGCCGGGCGGCGCAGCTCGCCCAGGAGGACGCCGACTGCTACGACCAGGCGCTCGCGGTGCGCGACAGCGCGGCCGCGCTGTCGCCGGAGAAGCGCGACTGGGAGATCGGCAAGGCCTTCGCGGCCGCGGCCGAGCCGCCGCTCGAGATCGCGCGGGCGGCAGCGGATGTCGCCGAGCTCGCGGCGGCGGTCGCCGTGTCGGGTGACCCGAGCGTGCGCGCCGATGCCGTCGCGGCGGCGACGCTCGTCGCAGCGACCGCGCGCGCTGCGGTGACCCTTGTCGAGGTAAACCTCACGGCCGTCGAGGGCGATGCGCGTATCGCCGAGGCGGAGCGGCTCGCGTCCGCCGCCGAGGATGCGGCCTCGCGGGCACGAGGCACGGTCTCCTAGGCGCTTGCGGGCGCCGAGTATCGTTCGATCCTCCTTGCAGCTCGAGACCTCGTGACAGGCGCGTTGCTCGTTGCCGGACTGAGTGCGGTCGCACTCGGAGGGGCTCTGGGCGTCTGGCAGCGGACGTTCTCGGCCGGGTTGTATCTGCAGGCGCTCGGTGCGGCAGGCATCGCGGTTGCGGGGTTCTGGGCGCTCGGCTCGCAGACGCCGCTCGGCGACGTGTTCGCGAGCTCGTTCGTGCCTCGCTTCGGCGTCGACGGATTGAGCGGGTTGTTTCTCGGCATCCTCGGCCTGATCGCAGCGCCGGCGCTCGTGTTCTCTGTGCGGTACCTCCAGCCGAGCGCGCGGGGGCGCGCGGTCGGCGCGCTGACGGCGGTGTTCGTGCTCGCTCTCGCGCTCGTGCTCTGCGCGCGCGACCCGCTGACGTTTCTCGCGGGCTGGGAGACGATGACGCTCGTCCCGGCGGTCGTGATCCTCGTGTCGCGCGGAGCTGACCGGCGCGCGCGAAGGACGGTCTTCAACTACCTGGCGGTGACGCATCTGGGCGGCGCGGGCACGTGGGTCGCGATCCTGCTGCTCGCGCACGCCGATGCGATCGGCGGCCAGACGACAGTGACGTCGGGCTCGGGGCTCCAGACGGCGATCGCGCTGTCGGCGCTCGTCGGGATGGGGACGAAGGCGGGAGTGATGCCGCTGCACGTGTGGTTGCCGCGTGCACATCCGATCGCGCCGGCACCGGTGTCTGCCCTGATGAGCGGCGTGATGATCAAGGTGGCGCTCTACGGGCTCGTGCGCGTGCTGCTCGAATGGGACGGGGTGCTGCCGGTCGGGTTCGGCGTGCTCGTGCTCGCGGTCGGCGCGCTCTCTGCGGTCGGCGGAGTCGTGTACGCGCTGTTCGAGCACGACCTGAAGCGCCTGCTGGCGCTGCACTCGATCGAGAACGTCGGGATCATCGTGCTGGGCATCGGCGCCTGTCTCGTGCTGCGTGCGCGCGGCTCCGACACATGGGCGGCGTTCGCCCTCGCCGCTGCACTGCTCCACACCGTGAACCACGCGGTCTTCAAGGCGCTGCTCTTCCTGGGTGCGGGCGCCTTCGAACGCGCCGTCGGCTCACTCGAGATCGACCGGCTGGGCGGCCTCCTGCGCCGCATGCCGTGGGCGGGCGGCGCGTTCCTCGTCGGGGCGGCGGCGATCGCGGGGCTGCCGCCGCTGAACGGCTTCGCCTCGGAGTGGCTGACGCTGCAAGCGCTGCTCCACGTTCCGCGTTACGGCCACGTCGGCGACGGCGTTGCCGGGGCGCTGGCGCTCGCCGCGCTCGCCGCGACGGCGGCCCTCGCGGTGTTCTGCTTCGTGAAAGTCGTCGGCCTCGTCTTGCTCGGCGCTCCGCGACCGCCGCCGGCCCCCGCCGCGGAGGAGCCGCCGCTGCCTCTGCGGGCCGCGCTCGTCTTCCTCGCCGTCGCCTGCGTCGCGCTCGGCCTTGCGCCCGGCCTGCTCTTCGGCCGCCTCGTCGGCCTGGCGCCCTGGTCGAGCGCGGCCGCGACGCACCTCGGCCTGCACGTCCCCGGCACCGGCTCGCTGCCCACGCTCGGGCTCGCGATCGTGCTCGTCGGCGCCACCACCGCGTTCGCGCTGCTCCGCGGCAGTCGGCGCGCCGCCCAAGCGCCGACCTGGGCCTGCGGACAGCGCGTCGAGCCGGCGCTCCGCTGGAC
>ORJL010333557.1_pt1 | contig 10481 bp, 8 predicted proteins | sample 1779941 | NCBI WGS metagenome assembly ORJL01 (sample SAMEA104232317, study PRJEB22302) | groundwater metagenome | biome: forest; feature: aquifer; material: groundwater | place: USA | collected 2011-08-07 | depth 5.8 m | reverse complement strand
GTAGCGGGTTACCTCCGGCGGTGCAGATATACGTACTATCAAGGCGTTCTCCTCTGTAGCTACGGAGACCACCTTGCCCATCCCGTCGATGTGACCTTGCACGAAGTGCCCTCCCATGGGAGAACCGGCTCCCAGGGCCCGCTCCAGGTTTACCTCGTCGCCAGCCCTCAGCCCGCCCAGGTTGGAGCGGCGCAGGGTCTCGGGCATCACGCCTATCGTGAAGCTATCAGCCGTGAAGGCCGTCACCGTCAGGCAGACGCCGTTGACGGCGACGCTGTCGCCCGTCTTAACCCCCTGGAGGGTCCGGGTGGCGCCGATGACCAGCCTGTCACGAGAGGCTGATCTGATCTTCCCTAACTCTTCTATGATACCCGTAAACATGAATAAATTGTCCCAACAAACTGGCCCGATCTCATTCTGGGCGCCTCGATGTCATTCTTGAGCGCCCCGATCTCATTCTGGGCGCCCCAATGTCATTCTTGAGCGTCATTCTTGAGCGCCCCGATGTCATTCTTGAGCGCAGCGAAGAATCTCACCCTTTCCGGCTAAAGACACGCTGATTAGGAGACGCCGAGATTCTTCGCCTCCGCTTGCTGCGGCTCATGGCAGCGTGGTCACACATGGCGCTCCGGCTCAGAATGACATTGATCATCTGCGTAATCTGCGGATTGACCGACCTTTCCGGCTGAAGACATGCTGCTTCGGAGAAGCCGAGATTCTTCGCCTCCGCTTGCAATAACTCACAGCAGCGTGTTTAAACATGGCGCTCCGGCTCAGAATGACATTGATCATCTGCGTAATCTGCGGAGTGGGTTCCGAGACGCGCGTCCAATGCCAGGCCGGCCGGGGCGAGATGCTCAACCGCGCAGAATCCGGCGTAACCGCTTATGAGCACGTCCTCGCCCAGCACCTCCACCGTGGTCCGCCGCAGGCGGAGGGCCTGGGCCATGGTGGGCGTCCCCTGACCTTCCAGAGGTGTGAGCGCCTCTCTTCCGCCGATCAGCACGGGGGCCAGGAAGGCCATTACCTTATCCACCAGCCCATTTTCAAGGAGAGAGGCCAGAAGGGTGCCTCCCCCTTCTGCCAGCAGGCTGGTCACCTCCCTTTGTCCCAACTCCTTCATCAGTGCAGTCAGGTCCACCAATCCCTCCCGCGCCGGCAGGAGGAGGATCTCGGCTCCAGACCGCTCCAGGGCCCTGGCCCTGGCCGGCTCGATGGCGGATGTGGTGGCCAGGAGCACCCGGCCGGGCTCACGGAGGGTCCGCGCCTCCGGCGGTGTGCGCCCCCGGCTGTCTAGAATAACCCTCAAGGGCTGGCGCTCCGGCCTGTCTCCTGGCAGACAATCAAGCCTGACCGTCAACTGAGGATCGTCGGTCAGGATGGTGTTGACACCTACCATCACCGCGTCCACCATGTCCCGGACCTGGTGGACCCGACGGCGGGCCTCTCCTCCTGTGATCCATTTAGAGTCGCCAGTACGGGTGGCTATCTTCCCGTCCAGGCTGGCGGCGAACTTGGCGGTGACGAAGGGAAGCCCGGTGGTGATGTGCTTGACGAAGGCCTCGTTCAGGGCCGCCGCCTCATCCTGGTGTTCCCCCAGCAGCACGCGTATGCCCGCCTCTTCCAGCGCCGTCCACCCGCGGCCCTGCACCAGAGGATTGGGGTCCAGGAGGGCGATGTGCACCTCCGCCACTCCGGCGGCGATGATGGCCTCAGTGCAGGGGGGGGTCCGCCCATGGTGGCAACAGGGTTCCAGCGTCACATAGAGCGTGGCGCCCCGGGCCTCTGCGCCCGCCTGGGCCAGGGCCATAATCTCCGCATGCCAGGAGCCCGGAGGCTGGGTGCACCCTTCTCCCCTGACAGCGCCGCCCTTGACCAGGACCGCGCCCACCGCGGGGTTGGGGCTGGTCCGCCCCAGGGCCTGACGGGCCAGGTCCAGTGCACGGCCCATATAGTCGGCAGAGTCAACCATGGCTTAGCGGCTATTTGCCTCGCAGCTCTATGAACTCCCCGTCGGGACCGCGGAAGGCCGTGCGCATGCCGCCGTCAGCCGTCGGAGTAGGAGGGATTACCTGGGGAACACCCAGAGCGGTCCAGCGGTCCATCTCGGCCTGGATTCCCTGAACAGTGAAGCAGATATGGGATGTGCCGAGAGACTCGTAGTTTCCCGCGGCGGGGTGGCCCTCCGGCATGTGCAGCAGCTCGATGATATCATCTCCTCTGCGCATGAAGACGAGCTTCTTGATTTTGCTATTGGGGACGCTCATCGGCCTTTCGGAGAAGACCTGGTAACCCAGCACGTCCCGGTAGAAGGCCACAGACTTCTCCATGTCCTTGACGCCGATGCCGACATGCTCAAAGCGCTCGATCAAGGTTTCCTCCTTCCGAACTATGAATCAAAAGAGGGGGACACCCCCCGACCTAGAGTTCCAGCTTCCTCGAGCGAACACAAAAGCCCGGGGACGCACTGTCCCCGGGCTAGCGCAAAGCACTTCCCATGCCCTTCTCCCATCCGGACTCTACCGTCGGCCCTGGAATTGCGCCAGGTCTGCCCGGGACTACCGGCCTGCGGCCTTTGTCCCGAAAGCTAGCGGGCTTTACCGCCGATCAAGGAATTGGCTTGCGCCTCACCTTGCCCTGAAGGACTAGTGACGGGGGGATTATAGCATAGTAAACAAGTTCTTGACAAGAGGCGGGATGTGATGATAGCCTAGTCAATAACAATAGAATACTGCCTGGCTCTTATCCAGAGAGGTGGAGGGAGACGGCCCGATGAAGCCCGGCAACCAATCTCACGGCCCAGGGCGGCTAGTAGCTAAGTCCTAGTCGCCGCCGGCCTGAAGATATGGTGCCAACTCCGGCAGATAAGCTCTGCGAGATGAGAGGACAGTGCCTAGGCACTAGTGTAACCTCTTCAAACGCAGAAGGGGTTTTCTTTTTGGTCTGACGCGGGAGCAGGGGCGTCACCCAGGATTTAGGGCGGGAGGATCTGGTAGAGATGGGTGAGAAGGAGTAGTCGGATGCCCTATGTCAAGGGTTTGCGTTGCCGTGAGTGCGGGAAGGAATACCCGGAGGAACCCCTTTTCTTCTGCGAATATTGCTTTGGGCCTCTCGAGGTAAATTACGATTACGAGGCCATGACCAGGGCCGTCAGCCGGGAGGCCATCACGCGGAGGGAGCCCACCCTCTGGCGCTACAAGGAGCTCCTGCCTGCCGACGGCGAAGGCACCGTGGACTTCGGGGTCGGGTTCACCCCTCTCATTCGGGCTGATAAACTGGCCCGGGCCCTCGGTATGAGGGAGCTCTATCTGAAGAACGACTGCGTCAATCCCACTTATTCTTTCAAGGACCGGGTAGTTTCAGTAGCAGCCACCAAGGCGATGGAGTTCGGCTTTGACACCCTGGCCTGTGCTTCAACTGGAAACCTGGCCTGCAGCGTGGCCGCCCACGCCGCCAAGGCGGGCCTCCAGTCTTACGTATTTATCCCGGCTGACCTGGAGTTCGGCAAGATAGCAGGGGCGGCCGTGTACAAACCGGTGCTGGTGGCCGTGGATGGGAACTACGACGACGTGAACCGCCTGTGCAGCGAGCTGGCCGACCAGTACCCCTGGGCCTTCGTAAACATCAATATGCGGCCCTATTACTCGGAAGGGAGCAAGACCCTGGGCTTTGAGGTGGCGGAACAGCTTGGATGGCGGGCCCCGCAGCAGGCGGTGGTCCCGGTCGCCTCAGGCTCCTTGTTCACCAAGATCTGGAAGGGCCTCAACGAGATGGCCAAGACCGGCCTGATAGACGAGGTCCATACCCGCATGTTTGTGGCCCAGGCCCTGGGCAGCAGCCCTATCGTGACGGCCCACGAGCGCCACACCTTCAACATCCAACCGGTTAAGCCAAACACCATCGCCAAATCGCTGGCCATCGGGAATCCGGCCGACGGCTATTATGCGCTCCGTACCATCAGGGAATCGGAGGGAGGGGCCGCGGCCGTCACGGATGCAGAGGTTATAGAGGGCATAAACCTCCTGGCGCAGACGGAAGGGATCTATGCTGAGACGGCGGGCGGCGTGACCGTGGGGTGCTTGAAGAAGCTCGTGGAGCGGGGCGAGCTGGACCGGGACGCCGTGACCGTGGCCTTCATCACCGGTGCTGGTTATAAGACGCAGGAGGCTATCGCCGATAGCCTGACCAAGCCCTTGCACATCAAGGCCACCCTGGCAGCATTCCAGGAGGCCATAGGGGAGAACATTCGGGGCAGTTAATCGCCCCAACGATCCGGGAACGTAGCGCAGGGGCTTGTCCTCTGCCCGGCGTGGGGTTGGGGTTGGGCTGCTCGCGCGAGTCTTGCGACCTATGCTATCGTAGGCTGCTCAACCCAATGTCGAGCATTGCAGCCATCGGGAGGCGCATCCCGCTTGTCCAGTTAGCTGATAGAGCTCGAGTGCGTGCCCCTGTCGGGTATGGTATGGGTTCTTGGGTCTCCCAAGTGGGACACGTCCACCATGCGGGTATCGATCAAAGGGGTTCATTGGTGGGGCTGCTCCTTCTCCTTCCGCGCTCTGGCATTTCATACCCCATCTTTTGTCCGATAATATCCTCTCCCTGCACACGCCCGGCAGAGCACCCGGCCTCGCCGGTGCACCTCCCGGCTATCGTTGATGCCCTCGCCGCAGGTCTGGCAGGTGACCCGGCTTAGTGGAGGGCCGGGCAGGTCGTTCGGTGCGATGGCGACTGAGACCGGGGTGATGGTCAATAGCTCCTCGTCCGGCATGACCCGGTAGGCCTGGAGCTGGGCGGCATGGCTGTCGGCGGCTTCGGGGGCGTAGCGGCGGGCGTTCTGCCGGGCGGCCTCTCTGGCGGCCACCCTCGTAGCCTGTCCGGTGGCGGTGTTCACGAAGGTGGCCGCCATCTTGCCGTAATCCACATGTTTCAGCGTGCGCTTCCCGAGCTTGCACCCCGTTACGGCCTGGATGGCGTCCGCGGCGCACCGGTCGATCTCCACGTAGACGATGAGCTGCTTGGTCTTCTTGGGCTCGTCCAGGCCCACTTCCCGGCATCCGGCCATGGCCATGCGTACCCCCAGCACCTGGCCGGGACAGGGACGTCCCCCGTGCAGGGCCACCGACTGGGATATCAGCTCTTCCAGGTCCTCCATCCCCCTCTCCTTTTCATCACGACCGATTCACAGAAGTGTTCCGGGGACTCTTCAACGCAGAGATCGCGGAGACCGCAGAGATTCCTAATGACTCTATTCAGAGAATCTGCGCGCTCTCTGCTGTTTCTGCGCACTCTGCGTTTACTCGGGATCTCTTCGTTAGCGTTTCCAGCGCTTCAGGGTGGGTATCTGGCTGGCGAGGCTGCTTATCACGGGATCAGGGACGTGCATCTCTCGCATCTTGCCCTGAACCCTGGTCACCATCTGGTCCACCGTCATGGCAGGCTCGGTGAACTTCCCACCCAAATAGCAGTGGCTACAGTATTCCGTGCTCTTGGCGCCGCCGGCCTCGGTCCCGCCACCTCTCTCATCTCTGGATAGGGGCATACCACAACTCTGGCAAAAGGGGCCTTCTGGTTTAGGCATCATCTGTATACCTCCAGCCTAAGTACACCGTTTCATAAATGCGGTCACGTATTTTTTCCTCCTGGGCGGCCTGATCAGCCCCAACTGTAGCCGCAGGCTTCATGCCTGCGTAGGCGTGAGCCGGCATAAAGCCTGCGGCGACGATGCGATACCCTCAAATGAAAAGCGGTGCGCGACGGTTAACGCATATGGTAATCGAGGCTGCGACCTCGCCTCGGTACGCTTCTCTCGGCAGGCGGTGCGCTTGTTCCCGGACAGGTCTTGGACGCCATGGTGTATTCCGTCTCATTGATCTCTGTAGGCGCAGGAGTGAAGCGCAGGCATGAAGCCTGCGGCTACATTTACGTTTACGTTCAGCAAACCGTAGCCTGGTAGCTGCTGTTATGGACCCAATGACCAATGACCCAATGACCATTGACCAATCACCTAATCACCAATCACTCATTCACCTACGCCAGCGGATATCGCCCGTGCTCGTGGCAGGCTTGAGCCATGGCCTTCAGGTTTTCCAGAGGAGTATTCCCTGGGGTGCTGCACCCCAGGCACATGACCAGGTTCCCTGTGCGCCCGGCCTTGCCGATGATAGTCGCCACTTCCTGCTTCACATCCTCAGGCGTTCCCATGAGCATGGTGACGTGTGGGTCCACGTTGCCCCAGAGAACGGCTTCCGGCCCGTATATCTGGCGGGCTACTCCCACGTCCACCAGCTCGCTGAAGTGGTAGGCGTCGACCCCGGGCACCTGTCTGACCTCACAGAGGATGGGGTACTCTCCGCCACAGGGGTGGTAGACGGTTAACGCTCCAGCCGCCTTCATGGCGGTGAAGAAGCGGGCATGATACGGCATGGCAAACTCCCGGTACTGGCGTGGAGAGAGGAAGGCCGGGGAGGAAACGGCATCAGGATAATGCACGTAGATGGCCCCGGCTTCCAGATAGGCTTTGCCGGCGGCGATCAGGCATTCGCAGGCCAGCTCGGCGGCCCGGTGTACCAGGCCGGGGTCCGTAGCCAGTCCCCTCAGAAGGGCGTCCACCCCGATGAGCGCCCGGACCACGTTGAAGGTGCCGGGCGTGCGTGCTCCTATGGCTACCTCGTCCCCGATCTTCCCCGAAAGCAGCCGGGTGGCCTCGATCATGGAGCGGAAGACGGGTACCTGGTGGGGGTCCGGCACCTGGGCATGGTCCAGCTCCGCCCTGGTGGTGAAGACCGGCTCTTCTCGGATGGGGTAGGAATCTTCAGGATAGGCGCACTGTCCTCCGAAAAGTTCCGGGTACTGGCCGGAGCCGCAGCCCAACTGGATGCCGTCGAATCCGAACATTTCATGGGTAGCCAGGAGGGCCTGGGCGCAGACCTGGGGGTCCAGGTAGAACTGGTCGACCCCTACCCCCGCAGCCCTGGCGGGCACGATGCTGTCCAAACATGGTTCCGCCGGGACGAAATCGGTCTCCCGGCCCCGCATGGCGGCTATGAATCGTTCTTTGGGGTTCATCCGTTCATCGTCTCCTCTGCTCACGTTCGATTTACTAAGCTCCGGTTCCCCGCCGTCTCCGGACCAAAGAACGGGCGGCACGGACGGCTTCCGCGGCGTCGCGGGCGTAGGCATCGGCCCCAATCTTATCGGCGAAGGCCTGGGACAGGGGCGCGCCTCCCACCATGGTGAGAATCTCGCCCGCCAGGCCAGCCTCGGCCAGGGTCTTGATGGTCTTCTCCATCTCCGGCATGCTGATGGTCATCAAGGATGACATGCCGATGATATCGGCGTCAAGCTCCCGGGCCTTTTCCACGAAGGTATGGCTGGGGATGTTCACGCCCAGGTCGTGTACTTCGAAGCCGTTGGCCTCCAGCACGATGCGCACCAGGTTCTTGCCCACATCGTGGATGTCGTTGCGTACGGTGCCCAAAATGATGCGGCCGGCTTCTCCTGCCCGGCCTTTGAGATGAGGGCGCAGCACCTCGCTGGCGGCCTGGACCGCCTGGGCGCCCATATACATCTCCGTCAGGTAATAGCGCTTCTGCTCATAGTAGGTCCCCACGACGCCCATGGCCTTCTGCATGGCCTGGATGGTCAGGAAGGGGTCTACGCCCTGGTCCAGGCTCTCCTGCGTCTTGGCCCGGGCAACCTCCGGCTGCCCCTTGATGATGGCCTGGGACAGCTCTTCGAGAACCCTTTGCTCATTAGTCACATAAAGCTCCTTCAAGTAGAGTAAGCGACGGTGCCCACTTTGCACAACGTGGCCCGCACCTGGTAGTTGCCGTTGACAGGGTCGTAGGGCGGGCCGTTAGGCAGGATGGCATTGGCATTTGACTCGAAGCAGCCATGCTCCGCCTCCGTCCGCTCTGGGAACCACCAGCCGTGGAGGATCGAGACCACCCTGGGATGGAGCGCCGGCACGTATCGGGCCTTCGCCCGGATCCGCCAGGGGAGCGAGGGGCCCTGGACCCAGGCCACTTCCCCTTCGCCCAGTCCCAGGCTCGAGGCCGTCTCGGGATTGATCTCCAGCTCGGGCTCGGGGGCCAGGCGGCGCAGGGAGGGCACCTGGCGGTATTCGCTGTTCTCATAGGCGATGTGGCGGGACTGGATGAAGATGAGGGGATACTCCGCGGCCAGCTCCGGCGTGCTGTAGGGGCTCTGCGGCGGCTCCTGGTGGAAGGGCAGGGGGTCATAGCCGTGGTCAGCCAGTATGGTGGAATAGATCTCCACCTTTCCGGTGGGCGTGGCGAAGCCCGTGTCCTGGTACTTGCGGTGCCGGACGGGAAAGCTAAGGGCCCGGTCCGGTAGGGCACTTAGCTCTCGGAAGGTCAGGCCCACCTCCCGCAGGCGCAGGTCGTTCAGGTCCTCCGCCGTCTGCCAAGGGCTGGGCAGGCCCATGGCCCCGGCCAGATCCAGCACGATCTCCCGGTCGTCCCGGGCCTCTCCCACCGGGTCCACCACTCGCCGGGTGGCCATGATCCGGTTGTAGTCTCCCGTGTAGGAATGGGTGACCCCTTCCGTCTCCAACCAGTGGGCGGCCGGGAGGACCAGGTCCGCTAGCTCGGCGGTGGGGGTCATAGAGAGGTCCAGCACCACCAGGAAGCCCAGGCTCAGCAGGGCCTCCCGTACCTCCCGGCCGTTGGCCTCCTGCACCATGGTGTTGTTGCCACAGACCAAGAAGCCCTTGACGTCCCCAGAGAGCATGGCCTGGATGCCGCTGGGGGTATGGGCGTGAAAGCGCCAGCGGGCGGTATCGCTGGTACCGCACTGGAGGGGGAATTCTTGGGCGCCGAAGCGGGCGGCCTCCTGGTGGGCCGGCAGACGGAAGACGTTGCGCATCTTGAAGATGGTCTTGAAGCCCCCCAGTTCGTTGGAGAGCAGGTTCCCTCCGGGCACGTCGATATTTCCTGCCAGGGCCATGAGGCAGGCCGTGGCCCGGGCCGTCTGGGTGGAGTTGACCTGCTGGGCCCCGCATCCAAGGCGGGGGTGGAGGCAGGCGGGCTTGGTGGTGGCGAAGAGGCGGGCGGCCCGGCGGATGTCCTCGGCCGGCACCCAGCAGACCTCCGCTACCCCCTCCGGCTGGTACTGCGAGACCCTGGCTCGCAGTTCCTCCAGGCCATGGCACCATCCCTCGGTGAAAGCGCGATCGTACAGGCCCTCCTCCAGGATGACCTGGCACATGGCCAGGGCCAGGGCGGCATCGGAGCCGGGCCTGGCGCGCAGCCAGATGTCGGCCCGGCGGGCCATCTCCGTCGGCCGGGGGTCCACCACGATGAGCCTGGCCCCGGCCCGCTGGGCCCGGTAGATATCCCGGGCCTGGGGCAGCCGCGTCTGGGGTGGGTTGGCTCCCCAGACCAGAATACAGCGGCTGCGCCGGTAGTCCACGTTGGCGTCGTTGCTGATTACATCCCCCAGGGTCACCATCTGAGCGATGAAGTCATTGGTGCTGCACAGGTGGTTGGCGTCCAGGACGTTGGGCGTGCCCAGGAGATAGCCGAAGAGGAGGGATGCCTGGGCGGCGTTCTCTTTGTGGAAGCAGCCGGTGATGGTGCACAGGGCCTGGGGCCCCCACCTCTCCCGTATCTCCCCGAAACGGGCGGCCATGAGCCCGAGGGCCTCGTCCCAGGAGAGGCGCTGCCAGCGGCCTTCGCCCCGGCCCCCCGCGCGCTTCATGGGATAGCGCAGCCGGCCCGGGTGGTGGACGTCCTCGTGGGCATAACGCCCCTTGACGCAGGTGGCGCGCCGGATCTCCCGGATGCGGCCATCGCGGACGTGGGCTAAGACGTGGCACTTCATGTGACACTGGTGGCAGTAGGTGTCGATGACCCTGGTCCCCATCCCGACTCCCGAACGTGTTAAACGCATTCTAGCGGGCAAAGCAGGTGGGGGTCAAGCGGGTGGCAACGTCTCACCAACATATGCTAGAATGACATCGCCTTTTACAGGATGTGTATGTCCGGACATCTCTAGCAAGGAGCCGCGTTATGAAAATCCTGGGCCTGCTGGCCACCTACCGCCGACAGGGCAATTCCGAGGTCTTCGTCAAGGAAGCCCTGAAAGGCGCCGAAGAGGAAGGGGCGGAGGTGGAGACCCTTCGCCTGACCAACTACCACCTCCGGTCCTGCACCGGCTGTGCCCGCTGCCATACGGGCCTCAACCCGTGCCATCTCAAGGACGATTTCAACGGGCTGCTGCAACGGGTTTACAGCTACGATGCTATAATCATGGGCGCGCCCGTCTACTACATCACTGCCCCGGCCGTCCTGAAGCTCTTCATGGACCGGCTGGTCTGTGAGGGCTACCCTATCCCCCTGCATGGGAAGCCGGGTGCTCTGATCATGACCTACGGCAACAGGGGCTTCAACTCTTATGCTTTCACCTTGCCCAACAGCCTCTTTTTGAAATGGGGGATGAAGGTGATAGACCGGGCCCTT
>ORJL011169581.1_pt1 | contig 10485 bp, 7 predicted proteins | sample 1779941 | NCBI WGS metagenome assembly ORJL01 (sample SAMEA104232317, study PRJEB22302) | groundwater metagenome | biome: forest; feature: aquifer; material: groundwater | place: USA | collected 2011-08-07 | depth 5.8 m | reverse complement strand
TCTCTGTTTGCCATGCAGTATGACGATGCGCAAAGCATAGGACGCCACTACCGCCGCCAGGACGAAATCGGTACTCCGCTGTGTGTTACTATCGAGTTGCAGTCGCTGGAGGTTCATCAAGTGCCCATTCGCGACCGCGACGGCATGAACTAGATCCGGATTCCCGTTGCGGTGCTGGGGGAAACACTGTATAAAAAATTAGGCGGGGGAGATTTCCTGACACTACCCCCCGGGGGCAGCGTGACGAGGGTGGAGAAAACCCTAGGTTAATGTCATTCCCGCAAAAGCTGGAATCCAGGGACCACCCCCATCTGGATTCCGTATCAAGTACGGAATGACAAATTGGATGAGTTGATAGGTATGATGTGAAAATTCTCCATTTCGCCGACCTCCACCTCGGTGTGGAAACATACGGCAGAATAGATCCCGCGACGGGCCTATCGACGCGTTTGCTGGACTTCCTCGGGGCGCTCGACAAACTGGTCGACTGTGCTCTGGAAAACCGCGTGGACCTCGTGCTCTTCTGCGGCGATGCTTACAAGAGCCGCGAGCCAGGCCAAACCCAGCAGCGCGAGTTTGCGAAACGTGTCGCGCGCCTGGCGGCTAACGGTATTCCGGTCTTTTTGCTCGTCGGTAACCACGACCTGCACAATGCTTTTAACCGGGCGACAGCAGTCGATATCTTCGATACCCTCGCGGTTCATAACGTTTATGTTTCCAACCATCCCGAGATTTGCTGTATCCCTACCGCCAGCGGTACTATCCAGATCGCTTCGCTACCGTGGCTCCGGCGTGGGGCTCTACTCAGTAAAGACGAAACGAAAAACCTCACATTTGAAGAGATAAACAGCAAAGCTCAAGAATTGTTGACCGGAGTGATCGAGTTGCACGCGGAAAAACTGGATCCGAAACTCCCTTCGATACTGGCGGCACATGTCTGGGTAACCGGAGCTTCGCTGGGGTCGGAAAGGCAGATGACGATCGGTCAGGAGCCGGTTCTCCTACCCGGGAACATAGCCAACCCGGCTTTCGATTATGTCGCGCTGGGTCACATTCACAAACACCAGGTGGTGAATCCATCACGCTTGAAGGCACCTCCGGTAGTTTACTCCGGCAGCCTGGAACGGGTGGATTTCAGCGAGGAAAAGGACGACAAGGGTTTCTTTATTATTGAAATTAGTCCTGGCGGGCAACAGGAGCAGCGGCGGGGCTCTTTCGATTTTCCCCCCCTGGCAGGCCGCCGTTTTCTCTCTATCAATGTGGATATTCAACCTGACGACCCTGACCCCACGGGCACAGCTCTCCGCATAATAGGCCCACACAACGATAAGATCAGGGACGCCATCGTCCGGGTGGAGATAAAATTACCTGAGGCTCTGGACGGCCGCCTCGCCATAAACGATATCAGAAATGCCCTCAAAGAGGCCCACTATCTTGCCGTCGCCACACACGTCGAGCGCGAAGCGCGCACCGGTAGACTGGGGAAATGGACTGCCGGGGACATCACGCCCCTAGAAGCCTTGAAAGCCCATTTGGAAAACAAGAAGGTGCCCCCTGGACACGCCGTTGTGCTTCTTGAATACGGAGAAAAGTTGATAAACAAGCAGCCCGGCAAGTCTCCCTGAAGCCCGAACCTCGTTACGGCCTCTCCCCCCAACTGTCTTTGCGAGCGTAGCAAACCAAAACACAATTATTCTGCATTCGTTGGCTTGTTAGACTATAAACCATAGTCTTATAGGTAAACGTATGAGATATTATGTGGACATGGGGTGACAATAGGCAGAATTTTTGAGGCTGTATTTAGTTTGGCTATTTAACTCTAGGCTCTTTGTAAGATTAAAATAATTGGTGCCTGGAATGCCTATACTTATACCAAATTCGCATCATTGCCTACAAGCCAGTTCGGGCTCCCAAGATCTCTATTATCTCCTTAATATCCGGCAACTGCTTTATAGGGTATATTTTGGCAAACGCTATTACCTGATTCTCGTCAATAATTATGTTTGCCCGTTCTGAAAAACCATCCTTGTCTCTGAAAACACTGTAAAGCTGCGTTACCTCACCGTGAGGCCAGAAATCGCAAAGTAACGTAGTCTTTGTTATTCCTAATGATTTGGCCCATGCCTTGTTCGATGGTGCCGAATCAACACCGATGCCGAAGGCTATGGTATTGAATTTGTTGAACTGGGCGTAATTCTCTTCCAGAGATTTCATTTGATCGCTTCAGACGGGTGTCCAAGCTAGTGGTCTGAACGAAAGCAAAACTCGCTTACCCTTAATCGCGGAAAGCCTAACATTTTTGCCATTTTGGTCTTTTAGCTTAAAGTCAGGAGCTTGATTACCAATTTGTATCATACCTTTACCCTCTTTCGCCTTTTAATTATTATATTTTCCGACTTTCGTCATGAAATTTCAAGAGGAGTTCTTGAAATTATTCACAACGACAACTCATTACAGCTAATGAGACGATACGTGGTGGACATGGGGTGCCGACACCGTCAACTTACTGAAGCAGAGGTAAGAACTAATCACGAATGGAGTCAGACGCGAGCCAAAGTCGAACACGTATTCATGGTAGTAAAACACCTGTGGCGGTATACCAAGGTGAAGATATAAGGGGTTGTATAAGAATGAGGTGCAGGTATTCATCCTGTTCACCCTGGCAAATTTATACATGGTGAGGCGGGAATTACAGGTAATGAGCATAATGCGTATTTCGGAGTAAATCGGCCATCGTTTCGGAGCAAACCGGCTACTTCGCAGGTCGGGCGTAATCCATCAGAAGGTGAAGCGTTAATCGATTGGATGAAGACAAATGAGGAAAAATGGCGAATCCCATTGACCCAGTCTATATAACAGCAAGAAATGCTTTGCTCGATGTTCTCGGTGTCCTTGGGCCACATTTAAAGTCTGTCATTCTTATATCTTGAAAATATGCTAGATTGTTTGGAGGGTGAGATAGACCGAGTCATTCTGGGTCTTAAAAGGCTGAGCTCCAGCTGGGTCGTCTCACCCATAATCAAATGAGCCCGAACAGTTGTTTGGTCCGCGAAAAAGCGAGACCGTATCATATAAGACCGGGCCAGGAGAAGGATAACAAATTGGAAGACAATCATATTGGCGTAGATGTTTCTAAAGACCACCTTGGATGTTGCCGCCTTTGAATCCGGAAAGAAGTGGCAATTCCCTAACGACGATGCCGGAATAAACCTGCTTGTGCAAGCAATTGGGGAGCGGCCGGTTACTCTTGTGGTAGTAGAGTCGACCGGTGGCTATGAAACCCGGTAGGCTTATGCGTTAGCTAAAGCTGGCATTCCCTGCTCGGTAGTTAATCCTCGCGAGACTAGAGATTTTGCCGAAGCCACCAAAAAGCTCGCTAAAACAGATGCGATAGATGCTCGTGTCCTTGCACATTTTGCGGCGGTAATTAAACCAGAGCCACGTCCGGCGTCTGACGAGGCGAACCGGGACACTAGGAATTGGCGACTTTTAGCGGTCGGGTATGTATCCCGCACTCACCGCCGCACTTACTGGTACCGATCCACCGGCCTGCCCGCTCGTTGGCGCCGCTCGAAATGCTGGTGCAGGGCGCACATCCCAGAGAGCGATATCCCAGAGCGTAAAGCGGATTTACCGATACATGATTTATGGCAAGGTATTGCCAGACCTCACGCTCATGCCAGAGCAGGATCGGGTTCAGCTTTATCAAACCTTTATCGCGTTCCTCTACTTCTCTGTAATCGGTACGGGTACGACCTTCCGTACACCTTAGACCAGTTACCCAGCAATCCACGCCCATTTCTTCGATTGCCTGCTGCACCGGTTTGACCTTCAAGAGATTACAGCAAAGGTCGGGAGCAACGCGGTATAAATCTTTTTCGGGTAGTGGGTCGTCGTTCTTATAAATCTTGAGTTCGGGGTAGCGAGCTACCTGCTCGTTCATAAACTTCACTGTCTCAGCAGGCTTGAACCTGGTAGTAATAATGAACCCGCGAGCCTTCGGGGCAACGCGTTTCACCAGATGCCATACGGCGACTGAATCTTTACCAAGACTATTTGCCGCCACCATACGGTCGCCGAACTCCTTATAAGCTTCCCCAATCAAGGAAAGCGAGCGGTCTACTTTTTGAGCGAAGTTAAGCTCTTCAACCAGCCGTTTCAATTCTTCTCCTGATGGATTTGCCCTCATGTTATCGTTACCCTCCTGTTATTTTAATGTGTTGCGCATTTAAAGCAAGACCGAAGATACCGTACTAACGTTCGAAGCGATGAGCAAAGCTCCGATTGAGAAAGTTAAAGCCCTAGGAGGCAGACTGCGGCAAATGTAGGCCGCCAAAGGTGCGGCAAGAGCAGCCCCAACAACCAGTGCCAGCACAAGAGCGACAGGGAATTCGCCCGGTCCCTGCCGGAATAATATGGTTGTGACAACAGCAGCCGCAACGAATACCTCAGCCATATTGGCTGTGCCTACAGCATACCGCGGCTGGTCTTTCTCGATTAACATCATACCAGAAGTTGCTATGGGGCCGTAGGTCCCACTCAGTCCGTTTACCAGAGCGGCGACAAAACCAAGAGCACCAATCTTGTTTAACGCGTGACTCTTTGCTTTGGCGGTTAACCACTGCCAATCCCGCTTCTGGGCAGGGCAATCAAGGCATTTCTTGTCCCAGGCACGAACCTGGCAAGAAACACGCCACCGTAACGAGCGCCATATCAAAAGACCACCGGCGATCAACAAAAGACCGCTTACCCAGGGACGGGCAACTTCAGGCGGTATCGATGTCAATAAGTAGGCACCCAACACACCGCCAGCGATTCCAGAAAAGGCGAGGGGCAGAAGCCAGTCGCGGCGGACATTACCAAACTTCCAGTGCGAAAGTCCGGAGCTTAAGCCGGTAAAAATCTTGGCGGCATTCACAACGGCAACGGCAACGGCAGGAACCAGACCGGTACTTATCATCAGCGAACTCGAAAACACCCCAAATCCCATCCCCAGGCTGCCATCTATGACCTGGCCTACAATGCCAATGATCCCAATGATGAGAATCGAACTGAGTCCGGTCATGAGTTACCTCTGGCCAGATACGGCGAATTCTGCTTTTTTAAAGTTGACTAAATAAGTCGCCATAGTCAACAGTGTAACGCTAAAACATGGTCTTGTCAATGGGCTGTCCCTTTGAGAAGTGACCTTCTCCCCGAAAAATGATCCATCCGGAATTAGGGAAAATCTGGTAAATTAGTAATTCGGAGGAGGATTGGTCTTATTCTGAATTCGGCGATAGTCTTGTGTTCGGGTTTGAGTCCGCCCATGAGCCAAGTAAAGGAGAGATTGTGTTGAGTCTCTCGCTCCAGCTTCCTCGAACTGCGTACTCCGTATGAATAGCCATAGATTAAAAAGATTCAACATAGTCTTGGGATCATAAATCGGGTTGCCTTCTTTAAGGGGATCGATATCTATGCCCAGCTTTTTTAAGTCTAAGGCCTCCACAAATGCGTCATAGACTCGCACTGGGGCATCCTCACTGACAAGTTGTTCGATACTAGGCGGAAACATCTGCAACTGTTTCCGATTACATTCTCTCAGCGCCATATTCCTTGCCTCACAACTCTTTCCTTTTGATCCTGATTTTAACATCTACAGCTGAGTTGCGATACAGTCTGAATGACAAGAAGGTCGTTCGTGGTGAGCTTGTCGAACCACACAAACCAAAAACCGTTCGACAGGCTCAGGGCGAACGGAAGTTAATTGGGAGACAGCCGCTATAAAAAGAGTTACTTCCCGTGGCAGTGCTTGTATTTCTTGCCGGAGCCGCAGTGGCAGGGGTCGTTGCGTCCGATCTTTTTATTACCGCCCGTCTTTTCCAGTTCGGTCTGACTGGTGCCGCCGCCGGGAAGGACTTTCGTCATGGGTGAGACAGGGACCTGAACCGGGGCTTCCTGCCTGGTAACAGTTACGTGATAGATCTGGTGTGCAACATCATGCTGTATCGTATCCTTCAAAATCTGGAACTGCTGATACCCTTGGTTTTTGTAGGCGTCGATGGCCTTTACCTGTCTTAGCTGCTCCCAGCCGGCTTGGAGACGCATATGCTCCATGTTGGTCAGGTGCTCGACCCAGAGGTTATCTATAACGCTAAGCATCAACAGCCCCTCTACCTTACGCATAATACCAGCAGTACCCTCGGCTTCTTTATTGTTATAGGCAGCAATAGAAGCCTCAACCAGGGCATCTTCCAGCGGTATCTGTCCCATGGAGGCCGCCGAGATCTTGATTTCCGCGGGTATCGGAAATATCGTGCCGACCTCGCCGAGCAACCCTTCTACGTCCATTTCGCCGTCCGGTCCCGTGGCGGCATAAGAAGCGACGTCGTTGCGGATTTCATCCTCGACCATGTCGAGAATGTTTGTCTTCAAGTCGCCGCCGCTTAATACTTTGCGGCGGTCGGTGTAGATCAATTCACGCTGCTGGTTCACCACGTCGTCGTATTCCACCAGGCTTTTGCGGACATCGAAGTTATATCCTTCAACCCTCACCTGAGCCCCTTCGATGGTGCGGTTGACCAGCTTGTTCTCGATGGCCATGTTTTCGTCCATCCCCGCCCATTCCATGATGCCCTTGACGCGGTCGCCGCCGAAACGCCGGACGATATCATCTTCCAAGGAAACGTAAAAGCGGGTGGAGCCCGGATCTCCCTGGCGGCCCGAACGTCCGCGTAACTGGTTGTCGATACGCCGCGATTCGTGCCGTTCGGTGCCGATAACAAAAAGCCCGCCGAGTTCGATCACTTTATCGTGTTCCGCCTGCCATTCCTTCGGATCGCGCCCTTCGGGGTTGCCGCCAAGTATGATATCGACACCACGGCCGGCCATGTTCGTCGCCACGGTAACAGATCCCAACCGCCCCGCTTGCGCTACAATCAAACCTTCTTTTTCATGGAGCTTGGCGTTCAATACATGGTGCGGGACGCCCTTCCTCTTCAACATATCGCTAAGTATCTCGGATTTTTCAATGGAAACGGTCCCAATCAAAACCGGTCTCTTTTGTTTATTTAGTTCTTCGATCTCGTTCACGACTGCTTTGAACTTCGTCGTCAGGTCCTTATAAATGCGGTCCGGGAAGTCCTGACGAATCGCCGGCTTGTTGGTTGGGATATTGACCACTTCGAGCTTGTAAATCTTGTGAAACTCTTCCGCCTCGGTTGCGGCGGTACCGGTCATACCCGCAAGTTTCCGGTACATGCGGAAGTAGTTCTGGATCGTTATCGTGGCGTAAGTCTTGGTTTCTTCCTGGATCTTGACATGCTCCTTGGCCTCGATGGCCTGGTGGAGCCCCTCGGAATAGCGGCGTCCCATCATCAGATGACCGGTAAATTCATCGACGATTATCACCTCGCCGTCTTTGATCATGTACTGCTGGTCGCGCTTATAAAACTCCTTGGCGGTAAGCGAATTTCTCAGGTGATGCATCAAGGAGACGTTCACCGGGTCATACAGGCTTTCTCCTTTCAGCATGCCTTCCTGCTTCAATATCCTTTCGACAGCGGCGTACCCGGAGTCGGTCGGTTCGATACTGCGTTCCTTCTCTTTGACCTCGTAATCCGTTACGGGGTTTAATCTTTCCGCCAGTTTGGCAAAGTACTGGTAGGCTTTTTCGGTCTGCGGCGCCGGCCCGCTGATGATAAGCGGCGTACGGGCTTCGTCGATAAGCAGGTTATCCACCTCGTCGACGATGGCGTAGCTTAGCGGCAGGCGCTGCACGCACCGCGCCAGATCCACGGCCATGTTATCACGCAAATAGTCAAAGCCGAACTCCGCGCTGGTACCGTAGGTAATATCCGCTTTATAAGCCTGCTGGCGTGTTATCGGCCGGAAATGAACCCAGAGCTTTTCGCCGGAGTCGAACGCCGGGTCGTAAAGACGCGACGGGGTAAAATCGTCCTGGGTTTGCTGCGGGAATATGCTGGCAACAGTCAACCCGAGGGCGTGAAAAACCGGCCCCATCCAGTAAGGGTCGCGCCGTGCCAGGTAATCGTTTACCGTAACCAGGTGGCAGCCTTTACCGGCCAAGGCGTTCAGATACAGGGGCAGCGTGGCGACCAGCGTTTTGCCTTCGCCTGTCCTCATTTCGGCTATCTTGCCCTGGTGCAGTACGATACCGCCGATCAACTGGACGTCGTAGTGGCGCTGGCCGACAGTTCTTTTCGCCGCTTCGCGAACGGCGGCGAAGGCCTCCGGCAACAGTTCGTCGAGGGCAGTGAGTTCATCGTTCTGCTTGTCTTTATCTATCTGAGCGACTTTATCTTCGAGGGATTTGACCTTGAAAGTCTCCTCCTGGCATTGCTGTTCGTCTTCGGCCGAGGCAAGCCTTTGTTTCGCTTCATCCAGCTCTTTCCGGGTGTCAGCCAGGCGCTGCGTGACCTCGACGATCTGTTGCGCCAGATAATTTCGGAATTCCTGGGTTTTGCCGCGCAGTTCCTCGTCGCTTAACTTCTGAAACTCCGGCTCCAGTTTGTTTATCTCATCGACTAACGGCTGCAGACGCTCGAGTGCTTTTTCGTTGGAATCAACCAGCTTTCCAAGCCATTTAAACATGTGTTTTACCTATCCCCTGTCACAAAGATCATTTTTTTAGATTGTCATTCCGGGTGCAGACCTTGTCGCCGCATTTATCGGGGCGGATCTGGGCAATCTCTTTGCCACCTATCCTGTCATTCCGGACCTGATCCGGAATCCAGCCATTTTAAGTTTTGATTTTGTCTTTTTAGCTTTTAGATTTAACTTATTCGGGCTTGTTTCGTATTTTGCCCCGCTGGGCACCCCGTATGAAAATCGGGACGTATTTCGTGCTTCGGATTTTATCCTCTTCCACTTGTCATTGCGAGTTTCCCCGATTATATCGGGGAACCGAAGCAATCTATATTAAACGCTTGTCTGTTTGGAATTTGGATTTTGGTATTTGAAAATTATTTGTATCTTGTATCTTGGGATTTGAAATTTCGGTCTTAATTTTTTGGTTTTTACTTTTAACTTAATAGTTGTTTCACCCTTGTTGTTCGGCAAACATCGCTCCGACCGATTGACCGGTATGAATACGGTGCATAGCTTCGCCAAGCAAGGGAGCTATCGATAAAACTGTAATCTTATCTAATTTCTTTGCCGCAGGAAGCGGCAACGAATCGGTAACGATCACTTCCTTGACGGGCGATGCGGAAATCCGCTGGATCGCCGGGCCGGAAAAAACGGGATGGGTGCAGCAGGCATACACCTCTGTAGCTCCCCGCCCCAGCAAAGCGGTTACCGTATTTACCATGGAACCGGCGGTATCGATCTCATCGTCCACCGTGAGGGCCACTTTTCCCTGTACGTCACCGATAACATTCAACGTTTCGGTATGTCCGGCGTTATCCACCCGCCGCTTTTCCATAATCGCCAGTGGAGCTTTCAGGCGTTCGGCCGCGTCCCGGGCACGTTTGGAGATACCGATATCGGTAGCGACAACTACCAGGTCTTTGAGGTTCTTGTTCCGGAAATAATCCGTCAGCAAAGGGAGAGCGGTCAGCTCATCGACTGGTATGTTGAAAAAACCCTGGATCTGTGCCGCATGGAAGTCCATCGACAGCAGACGGTTGGCCCCGGCCGTCGTCAACAGGTCCGCGATCAGCCGCGCGGTGATGGGTACGCGGGGCTGGTCCTTTTTGTCGGTACGTCCGTAGGCGTAATAAGGCACAACCGCGGTAATACGCCCCGCGGACGCCCGCTTCAGGGCATCAAGCATGATCAAAAGCTCAACAAGGTTCTCATTGACGGGAGAAGACAGCGGTTGGATGACAAACACGTCCCGTGAGCGGACGTTTTCCATAATACGAACGAATATATTATCGTTGCTGAATTTAAAGACCTCACATTTACCCAGAGGTATTCCCATATAATCACAAACAGATTTGGCCAGCGCCGGATGGGCGTTGCCGGTAAAAACTTTCAACTCATCCATTAACTTCGGCTTCCTCCGGAAACGAATTCTGTTACGACAAATATTATAGCACCAAAAAGAATAACCGATAACTGGGGTTGGAGAATAGCGAATAGGGATTAGGGATTAGAGGATAAATCCGAAGCACGAAATACAAAATCCGAAGCAAATTCGAATAGCTTAAATTGTCGAAACCATTCCGTGCTTAACGCGGAATCCAGAAGAGTTGGGTAGAGGCTTATTCCCGAGATTTAAGCTGTCGGATGTCAGCAATCAACTAATTGAACTTTGAGCTTTGAACTTTAGGGTTTTATTTGATATTTGGATTTTGTAATTTGAACTTATTTATCTTTTATCTTTGCTTTTTGCTTTTTGCTTTTTTATACGTCTATTCCCGGTACCGGGAACCGCGAGCACAGCTTCAGGACATCCTGCCGCGCTTTTTCTTCAAATTCGGCATTGCCGTGGTTGGATATCACTTTAACGATGGTGTCGGCAATGAATTTCATTTCTTC
>ORJL010446063.1_pt1 | contig 10487 bp, 6 predicted proteins | sample 1779941 | NCBI WGS metagenome assembly ORJL01 (sample SAMEA104232317, study PRJEB22302) | groundwater metagenome | biome: forest; feature: aquifer; material: groundwater | place: USA | collected 2011-08-07 | depth 5.8 m | reverse complement strand
GATCGTTGCCCCCTGCACTAATCCACCCATGAATGCATTGCAGAAACCGGCACTAAAAAAGAATGGGAAGTGAGAGTAGATCCTGTCATCGTGGTTGATGAACATTCTCTCGCTGATGTTGATGGCGTTTCTGATTATGCTCTCATGCGTGTGGATGACGCCCTTGGGCCGTCCCGTGCTTCCGGATGTGTACAGCATAAGGCATGGATCAAATGGCTGTGTTTCCCTACCGATATCCGCCAATGTCCTTCGATCGACATCGTCCCTCGGGGTTTCAAAGTCGATTCCCTCGGTAAACCCATCCGATGCACCCTGACTGCCGGTCGAGTAGATGACGACATTCATGAGAAAGGGGAAATCCCTATTGAACAACTTCCCCCCTTTGGATCGTATCCCCAGTTTATGGAATATCTTCCGATAGTCGTTCTTCAGGAAGTGGTCCACGCTGAAGAGCAAGCTGATGTCGGAATTATTTATGACATGGGCCAGTTCGTCTTCTTTGTACCAAGTGTTTACCGGAACCAGCACCGCCCCGACATTCATGATGCCGAACGCGATCGGGATCCATTTGACCGAATTCGGCATCAGCAAGCCAACCCGTGCGCCTCGCCCGATTCCCAACTTCAGGATATTGATGGAAATGTTTTCGGACTGGCGTCTCATATCCCCATAAGACAGGGAATTTCCATCGACTTGGATCAATTTCTTCCTTCCTTGCCTGGCGGCAAGAAAGTTCATCAGATCCTGGAACGTCATCCTTGTGTTCTTCAGCGATTCCGGCATGCCTATCCCATCTTGCTGTAATCGGGTTTTCTTTTTTCCAGAAAAGCAGACATTCCCTCCTGGAATTCATCCGTCCCATAGGTCAGGATCAGCATGTTTAATCCATGGATGACGGACGGGTAGAGGAGGTCAGACTCGAAATTCATCGAGACCTTGGAGAGTTTGATCGCTTGAGGACTCATGAACTGGATTTCATCGCACCATTTCCGGACTTCTTCCTCAAGTTCCTCGTCCTTTACGACCTTGTTGACCAGTCCCATCTTCTCGGCTTCGGATGCACTGTACTTCCTGCACCAGAAGATAATTTCGCGCGCCTTTTTTTCACCAACAATTCGAGGCAACATTTGCGTTCCGTACCAGAGCGGTGCGCTGCCGACCTTGGGTCCTGCCTGTCCAAAAACAGCTTTTTCCGAGGCGATGGTTACGTCGCAGAGAAGGTTTAGCTCGTTTCCTCCTCCAATACAGTATCCCCGAACGGCCGCGATGATCGGTTTCCCTCCGTTCCTCATCGTATTGGAAAGCGAAATGCACTTACTGATCATCTCCTTGCCCTTGTTGATATCGAAATCCTTCTCCCAGTTGATGTCACCGCCAGTTGAAAAATGATCGCCTTTCCCCGTCAATACGATCACGCGGATCGAGGAATCGTCGATTGCATCCTCGAAAGCCCGGTGCAAGTCACAGATCGTGTCGTAGTTGAAGGCGTTGTAGACTTTTTGCCTGTTAATCGCGATCATTGCGGTGTGGCCCTTTTTCTCGAATACGATGTTTTCGAATTTCATCACTCCCCCCCGAGGGCGATCATTTTGTTAATTCGTGTTCTCAGGTCTTCCTTGCGAACCTTTCCGGTCGGAGTCATAGGAAAATCGTTTACGATTTCGAGGCGCTCAGGCAACTTGTAAGGAGTAACATTTAGCGATCGAAGGAAGTCCTGTATCTCCTGCAGGGTAACCGGATCGTCCCCTGTGCGAGGAATCACGAATGCACAACTTCTTTCTCCCATGACGTTGTCGGACATTCCAACGATGGAGACATCCCGGATTTTCGGATGACTTCTCAGTAGATCTTCCACCTCGCCCGGATAGATCTTCGTACCACCGCGATTGATGATGTCCTTCTTCCGTCCGGTGACCCGCAGATACCCGTGTTTATCCAGGTAGCCGATATCTCCAGTGAGAAACCATCCGTAGCGATCCCGGGTTTCGTCCGTTCGAGCCTGATTCCTGAAATACTCGATGAAAAGGTTCGGGCCCCTGTAACCGATCTCTCCAACCGTCATGCCGTCCATGATCGAGGGTGGATCTTGTTTGAATATCCTCACCTCCGAACCCCAGAAAGGTTTTCCCACCGTTTCGATCTTTGCCCAGTCGGGATCCTCGATTCTGGTTTTCGTGTGGATGATGTTTTCGCCCATCCCATAACAGTTGATGATTTCCGCGCCTAGTTTTTCTCTGACCTTGTACAGCAGGTCTTTCGGAACGAGCGAGCCCCCAGTCATGACTATTCGGACGGAGTCGGTCTTGAAATTCGAAAATTCGCCGTGATTCAGGAGTCCGTAAAGATGTGCCGGAGTCCCCTGCAGGAACGTCACCTTATCGGATTCGATTGTTTTGAGAACTTCGAGAGGGTCGTATTTCTCGACGATTACCACTTTGGACCCCGCTATGGCGCAATAATATGTGATCATGTGCCCGAAGGAGTGAGTCATTGGACTCAGAGTAAGGAGGGTATCATCATTGCAGAGTTTGAAATCCATGGAATTCCCGTAGGTCGGCGAAAGAAACGTATTAAAGGTATGGAGAAAACCTTTCGGATCGCCCTCGGTTCCCGAGGTGAAATTCAAATAAAAAATATCATCGGCGGTCGTACAGGGATCGATGGAATCTGCCCCATTGTTGTTGTCCGTTAACCGGGCGAAGGGAATATGCCTGAGGGAGACTATACTGTCTTGTGGCAGATCCAGTATCGAGATGTTCCTCAGCGATGGGACTTTGGCATAAATGTCGGAGTATTCCTCTATGAAATCCCTGTTCATGAACCTTGACGGGAAAAGAAAGAGCTTCGACCCGCAGAAATTCAACATCGAGTAGGTATCTCTTTTCCGATAGACGAGGTGAATCGGATTGATGATCGCTCCGATGATTGACAAGGCGACCTTGAGGAACATGAATGCAGGGCAGTTTTGAAGCTGTACAGAGACGATATCTCCTTTTCCTATCCCAATCCTGCGTAATTGGGATGCCAGATGCGTGGAGATTCTCTTGAAATCGAAAAACGTATAACTGGTACTTCCATGTCGGATGGCGATTTCGTCAGGATATTTTGACAAGGTTTTAGCGAGGAAATCGAAGAGGGTTTTCCCCAGCCAATATCCATTTTCAGTAAATGACTTGACCAACGAATCGGGTACATTTCGTGGGTAAACCATACGACCCCTGTCTTTAGATGATTTCCTTTTTTTTCAGATCTTCTATTTCCGCATCCGATTTCGACAATATCTCCTTCAATATCTTTACCGTATGCTCCCCCAGATAGGGGGCCCGGTTGTAGTCGGGACGATAGCCGGAAAACTTCCATGGAAGGTTTACGGTCGTCTCCTCTCCCACGAGGGGATGGTCCACGATTTCGGCGATGTTCCTGGCCTTGAAATGAGGATCATGCGGGAGATGGTTCACATTAAGGACGGGCGCCGCTGGAACGCCGTTCCGTTGCAACAGTTCGAACGCCTCGTCCGAGAGACGATCGGAGGTCCATTCCGTGATCGCTTTCCCGATCTTGTCGAGGAAAGATTGGTTCCCATCGTCGGTAATCCCACGGATTGAGGGGATCAACTGCGATAGACCAACGAGTGTTATCGGATTCGATACCGATATTGCTATCCATTTATCCTTTCCCCGACAGGGAAAGACATCGTTGACGATATGGCCGTCGCCGCGACGTACCTTCGCCCCAAGTTCCCCCGGAACGAGGTGATGGAGCCAGAACGCCTCGTGAAGAAGGGAAGTGATCGCCTCCATCTGCGAGAGATCGACATAGAGGCCCTTCCCCGTTCGTTCCTTATGGTAGAAGGCGCACGCCAGCGCAAATATGCCGAACATCGCTCCGTTCGGATCTCCGTAGGCGAACGTAAGGCCCCCTGTGCATTCGCCGTCGTATCCGATGTTTGCTTCCAACCCACCGAGGCCAGTCGAGACCGCCGCATAGCCCTTGATCTTGTTTTTCGGGCCCTTCTGCCCCGCAATCGACATCGAAACGACGATGATATCTTTCTTTATCTTAACTAGTCTCTCGTAGGACAGGCCCATCCTGTCCAGAACGCCGGCGCTGAAGTTCTCGATGATCGCGTCGCTCTTGGATATCAACTCTTCGAGCAGTGCTTTCCCTTCAACTTTCGTGAGATCGACGGTGAATCCAAACTTCCCCCGGTTGACGTTGTGGAAAAAAGGATGCGTTTCGAACTTGGGGTTCCTGACCAGTCCATGGTCGGCCTGTTTGATTTTTTTCCCGGGGATATACCTGATGGGATCGGGTCTCTTGGGGGACTCGATCTTGATGACTTGTGCTCCGAGGTCGGCAAGGAATCTTCCGGCCATCGGCCCGGTCCAGTTCCAACCGAAATCAAGCACTCTCGCGTTGCTGAACTTCATGGATGCACTTTATCGTCGTGGCGTCTGAATTCATCAATGCAGCTTTCTGTGTAACCCAAATCTTTAAGTATCTCGACGCTATCCTTGCCGATCGATATATCAGTGATCGTTTCGATTCTGCCAGCATGCATATGCCGTGCAAGGAGCTCGGCAACCGCGGAGCATGGATAGAATCCGGCAAACTCCTCCGCTTCCGTCCTGTCCGAATCCTGCTTGAACGGACCATCGATGTCGGAACAAGAGAAAGGTAATCCGGGTATCGTATAACTATTGCCTCCGTAGCTAATCTCTTTAAAATACTTCCTGTAGCCGTACTGTTCATCCTCTAAGATGCGGTCAACATTCCGAATCGGATATAATGGGATCCCGAATTTTAAGGATATTTCTTCGATTTCCTTATCCGACAACTTAGAGATCCATTCTTCGACATGGGCATCTACTTCATCAGCATAGTATCTTGAGATCTCGGAGGGATTCTGATATCTGGGATCCTTGGACCACTTCGGACTACCCATTGCTTCGGTCAAAGTTTTGAACTCGCCCACCGCCGGGCACATGATGGCGATGGGGCTTTCTTTTCCCTGTAATATTGTAAACGGATACGCTCCGGCAGACCCGGCGGCTCTCCTTCCTTCTCTCTTCATGAAAATGTCTCGAGTGGAATAAATCAGGTTGTGTGTAGTGACATAGGAAGACATGACATCGAAGGCTGAAATGTCAACAACCGCGGACCTGTCTTTCCCGTTCATTGCAGAGAGATGGGCGAATACCGCCGCCGCTGCTCCGTTCAATCCCTGCTGAAAAAATGCCTGGTGGAAAGGAATATTGATGGGTTTCCTGTCAGGAAAACCTATGCAGTCGACGATTCCGGACAATGCATTTACATTGATTTCTTGAGCATGATATTTAGAATATGGACCTTTGTTTCCGAATGGGGTTAAAGATACAATGACTATGTTTCGATTCTCCATCTTGATCTGCGACCACGGAAGTCCTATTTTCTTCCAGTATGACTCACCGTAATTCTCGATCAGGATGTCCGACCGGGATACCAATTTCAAAAATATTTCCCGCCCCGGAGACGACTCTACGTTCAGGCAGAGAAGTTTCTTGCCGTGGTTCAGCGATAAAAAGAGACCGCTCAGCCTCTGCGGTCCGTTGATGAAGGGGCCAATACCTCGAAGGGAATCTCCATTGGACGGCTCGATCTTTGTGACGTCGGCCCCCATATCCGCCAGAAGCTTAGAGGCGTACGGAGCCGATATAAAGGACCCGAATTCAAGGATTTTAATTCCTCTTAAGAACATGCGGATAGCCAAGAGCAATTAACATACCAAAATTAACAACCAACTTCGCTTCGCAACGGGGACAGGAAAAAACGGCTTTCGTACCTGTATCTGAAACCCAAGTTCAGTGAGGTTTTATCCATCTCATCACAACGGTTTTGGACTCCTGCCACCGCCCCCACGCAGGGAAAAGTTGTTATTCGTCGAATCATTTCGGTGAAGGTGTCGGCGTGAGCGGGAACGCCGGGTAGTCCCTGATGCGCAATTTGCTGAGTTGTATCTTCCTGTAAAACCGATACCAACTAAGTCGATTTGATGCATGGCGCATTTCTATGCATTAATGCGCATGGCTTTCCTATCCTAATGAGTTGCCTATCAAATGACGACCAACTTCACACGCGGATGTTCCCGGGGCGACCTACGCCCCGTTACTAGACCAATTGTACGAGGGGATTTTCTCCCAGGGAAAACCCGCATTCCGGCCACAATACGGCACTGGCGGCAACTGGGATCGTATATTCTTTCCGATAAAACAGTTTGCACGAATCGACCTTCGGGATGGGTATTATCGATAGAATTCCTTACGATGGCCAATCTTGACTGACCTGCCTCCGGAATTCATACCAAATGCAAACGGGAATTTCCGCGGCTCCCGTCTTGAACCGCACAATGTGATCTGAAGATCAGCGTTGAATACGAATACGGGCTGCCGGGACACGGATTGTGGTTCGTAAGGCCTGATAGATCCGAACTCCCTCACCTTCGTGCCACAAGTTGACGACCAACCCATACCTCTGCTTTGAATCCAGCAAACCGGTCTTGAATCGCCGTTGGCAGCCCCCCACTATGTGAAGGGACGCATCCCCATCTGATGCTTCACGTAGTCGTAGTCCCCTTTGCCAGATATGCCGTCTCACCTGAAGTGTCGACCATTGAACTACAGTTTTTTTGGGGAGCATGTCTATTTCAGCACCACTAGGTAACCTCGGGGCCTGGCCGCTCTCCACCCGCTCTTTATAGCGCTGCACTTCATCCGTTGTGAGCCCTTGCAACAGGTCGAACCACATTGTTCGCGCCAAGTACTCTTTGCGGCTTGAACGCACTGGTGGATCAAATGCCAGACTCACTGTGATACCGCGACGGCCCGGCGCCATCAGGAACTGCTCCGGTAGTGTGAACCGATAAATATGCAACCGGTCCTCTTCCACACTATCTAACGCGACCAGCCGAACACAATTCTCTTTTGACCACGTGGCCAGATCGAGAGCACTGACCCCGTAGCCGGCCAACCGCAGCATCTCGCCATCGTCTCCGAGCCATTCGGCCCCACAAGGCGGGACCACGGCAGCACTCCCCACCAACGCGCGAATCAGGTTCGCGGATGGCGCACTGCCCAAGGTTAACTCCAGTGCTTTTTGAGAAAAGGCAGCAACGTGACTTACGTGTGGACAGGCGAAAGACGTTCCAAATTCCGCCCCGACAAAACGTCCGCCCTCTTCGATCTGAATTGTAGGCTCACCGAGGGAGATGTCCTCACGCCAGCGGGTGGTGGCCCCCTGCGTCTGGAGAGCAAGATTGCCGCCGAAGTCCACCAGTTCAGGCTTGATGGAAGCGTTCGTCGCCTTGAAGGAATAACCAGGACCAGTTCGCGTAAACGGGCTTGGCCCGCCCGCCCGCGCACCGGGCACCGAGTCTCGAAGACGGTCCGGCAAGCCATCTGTCCTCGCGATGGAACCCACCGTAAGTGATAGAGCGGCTGTAGCGGGATTGCAGATCCGATGTTCTGATGAAAGCACCTGATCCCGAACCGCCTCTTGGAATTGCGAGCGCGTCCGCGGCCCTCCTGGCACTTCGGGATACCGATTGCCTGCCGCCACAACGATCACGATGTCGAGTTCTCGGGCCAGTTCGTCGAGTTTCTCCGCGCAGGGGAACTGCCGTCCACCTGAATACACATCGGAGTCAATGCCAATCGACACGTTGAACACTCGCAAGCCATGAACTTCGACAAAATATCGAATTACGTCTTCCAACGTCTTTTCAATTCTGTTTTCTTCCGGGAATTCCGCGCGTGGTCTGTCCACGTCAATAGGATCCCGTTCGCTACGCAAGACCTTCGCGCTACAAATCCTTACTTTCGGTTGCCATACACCGGTTTCCAGACAACGATTCACGTCTCCATAAACTACCAGGCCGGCCACGGCGGTTCCGTGTCCGTGGAGATCAGTGGGCGTGTTCTCACCGCTATCGAAGTCCACCTCTTCGATAACCCAATTCGTTAATAAGGGATGCCCCGACACCACACCGCTGTCCACGACGCAAACAAGCGGATCTGTATCGTCAGGAATGAGTGTAAGGTTTGGGAAGTCTTGCTGCTGAAACATCCTGGCGAGCGTCTCGGAAACCTTGGGCGGAAGGTCCACGCGCGCAACGATATCCTGATCGAGGATTCTTTCGGCCAAGCGACGGTTGCAGTACACCTTCAATAGCGACAGGCTCTCTGTGCACACTTCATCGGTTACTCTGCCGCCTTCTCGATCGCAGAATGCACGGAATTGTTGAAGAAGCGTCCTGAGTTGGTTTGTTTCACCTGGATGCCACAAATCCACATCCAAATAGAAGGGTTCTGTTTCCGGTAATCCTTGAGACTTTAGTTGCATCCCCATCCGATCTTCGGGGGCGATGCGGCGGACCGTCTGTAAACCATCGAATAGATTTTTTCGCAAGCCGGGTGGTAATAACTCTAATACTCCAGTTTGATCACGGTAGAGTTCTATCTGCCGAACAAAATCTTGCAGCAACTGAATGGTTGGAAATTGAACCACGGTTCGCATTCGCGTTTGATCTTCGGCAACTTCCTCGCTTTCGTCTACAACATTTGCCTGGAAGCGGTCAAGGAAGACGTCGCGAACGTCGAAGTTAATGCTTTCAAACTCCAGCACCAGGAGCCTTGCCGGATCTATACCCGCTGCCTCACGGATTTGTTGAGTAACCGATAGCGCCTCATTTGTTTCCTCGACAAGAACTTCTCCACGTTGTCTTCTATCCGCCGGTGCGGGGGGAGCAGATCCAAATCCACGTCTTCGCCGGCGTTCCGGCTCGCGATCGGGTTCACGCCCAAAATCCAGATGGGGGAGCTGGCCGTCGCCTGGTTGGAGTGGCATGCGATTTTAATCGCGATCGACAGTTGGAGTTGTGGTTGTTAACGCTTTCTCAAGGACCGTTAGCCGATATTTATACCTTTCAATGGCTTCCTCGATATCCTGTGCGCTAATTCGCCGCTCATTTCTAAATACGCATGACTTTCGGATGTCGAAGCAAACTCGTTCGCCGTCCGCGTAAGATCCGCCTGCCAGACATCTCACCAGATCGTCCACCTGGGAGTCTAAGCACGTCAGCGTTGTTAGGCGCTTTCGTATCAGCAATCGCAACTGCGGTTCAGCCGGCCGCTCATAACGGACCACCTCATCGAATCGACGCCAAATCGCCATGTCGAGGACCTGCTCAAAGTTTGTCGCAGCGATAACGAGTGACCTACCATCGAAGTTGTCCATGATTTGAAGGAAGGAATTCAAAACACGCTTTATCTCACCATGCTCGGTAGTGTCATCGCGCGAGCGCCCAATGGCATCAAACTCGTCGAAAAATACAACCCATTGCCCGCGCCGGGCGAAGTCAAAAACTTTACGAAGATTTGCCGCAGTCTCACCAAGCAGCGAAGACACCACTGCGTCAAAGCGAACATAGATTAGAGGGATTGAAAGTTCCGCCGCCATCACCTCGGCCATGGCCGTCTTGCCGCAACCTGATGGGCCACAAAACAGAACGCGCCGCATGGGAGGAAGTCCATTCGACTCCAGAACGTCCCATTCCCGGAAATCGCGCATGATACGCTCGACTGAATCCCTCACTGGTTTATCCAAGACGAGATCATCCAGGTAGCGTCGAGGATGTCTTACTTCAAGAAGTGCAGTCTTGCGGTCTGCATCAAGCGGTCCTGGCTCCATAGGCAACAGATGTTTCTCGTTCCTCGCTTGTGAATGCCCATTGCGGAGAATGCCTTCCAACTCATTGGCCAGAACTGGATGTTGCTTCTTCCGTTCTTCGCGGATAAGATCCTCAGCGGCTTGCCGGAATGCTTGGTCATCCCGCCGTTGATACCCCGTAAATAGTTTCTTCAGCAGATCCGCCCTCGCCATCGAAACGCTCCACCAATCTCCATGTGACGTCAGTTGCTACTCTCACTTACATAAATTATCGAATGCTGACACCTGACTTTGGGTCACCTTATCCAGCTGTCGTGTTTAGTCAGAAGACCCGCCCCTCGACAAATCTCATCCGAGGAAATCCTTGATTCTGTAAGGCATCGATTTCCGCTGCCATTTTCCGCTATTATACTCATCGCGTGGATGGAAGAAACCCGAAACCTACCCGCCAGATGAGAAGCGAGCCACATCTCCCCTTCCTCGAGAAGGTTGCTCGCCTTAGGATTCAACCGCTGTTTTTCACGGGTCTTAGGAGGAGAGATTGTTTTCATAGGACTCCGGGCGCTCTCGGATTCCCCAAGGCTTTCGCCAGAGTTCTGAAGGGGGACCCTCATATCCGCGGAAATCCCCGTTCGCAATTGGTATAAATCCCGGGGGCAGGTCCAGTTTCTCCCTTCTACCCCTCCTGTTGTACAAGGGAACCCGAGGGCCGAACAACCATCAATCCCTCCAGAAGTCCTTGAACCGCTCCGGTATCGCCGTCTACTCTTCCCTCTTCCCTCTTC
>ORJL010193679.1_pt1 | contig 10487 bp, 6 predicted proteins | sample 1779941 | NCBI WGS metagenome assembly ORJL01 (sample SAMEA104232317, study PRJEB22302) | groundwater metagenome | biome: forest; feature: aquifer; material: groundwater | place: USA | collected 2011-08-07 | depth 5.8 m | reverse complement strand
TCCTGACGGCGAAAGCGCCCCGGCCCTTCTCCCGCGAAAGGCGTCTCGGGATCTCTCCCCGCCGGGAAGGTCTCCTGGCTTACCGGTTACCCGGCGGCCCCGGAAGGGCCGCCCCCCTACTCTCCGCGCCTTCCCGCCCGCGTTCTCGTCATCCGGGCAGTGGCTTCGTTGCGGATTTCGTCACCGGTTACAGTTGCGGGGCAGCGATGGACTCGCACCATCTTCCCTTGCCCCGGCGGGAACGTTCCGATCTGCGCGACCATTCTGCCGCCCGGCGCCCCGCGCGTCAAGGAGGAATCGCAGGTTCCTCAAGTCCCCTACCTGTTGATCAGGCGCTGCCTGTTGCAGGATATTTTTGGCATACGTTAGCAATCGTTAATAGCTCCAGGTCTCATGTCCCAAGGGAGCGCGATTCATTTCCGCCCGGTGATGCCGCCACTGCGGCATGAATCCGTCCATCAGTTCCGTGAAGTGGTCGTTGTGGTGTCGCTCCAATAGATGCACCATTTCATGCACGATGATTGACTCAAGACACTGAACCGGCTTCTTTGCGAGTTCCAAGTTCAGCCAGATGCGTCGGGCTTTGATGTTGCAAGTGCCCCACTTGGTTTTCATCCGCTTCACGCCCCAATCGGCCACCTTCACGCCGACGATGGCTTCCCACTTATTGATCAGTGGTGGAATCAGCATCTTGAGATGCTGGCGATACCACGCCAGAAGTACCCTCTCCCGTTGAGCGGTGTCGCTTCCTTCCCGAACGAACAGGTCGATAGTGCGATGATTGCGGATGGCGACGTGGGCAGCGCCGTCCCGAACGACCACATTCAGGCGATAACGCCGGCCCAGGAAGTAATGGCTTTCTCCTGTGATAAATTCACGGGCTGACTGCCGATGCTGCCCCGCAAACTTTGCGCGTTGTCGCTTGATCCATGCCAGCCGTGTAACCACGGCCATTCTCACGGCCTCGTCGCTCACCCGCAAGGGAGCCGCCACGCGCACCCGCCCATTGGGCGGATATACGCCGAGGTGCAGGTTCTTGATGTCCTTTCGGACGACCTGAACCGCCAAGCCACCCACTCGGAACTCTGCGTTCTCAGTACTCATCATGTTTCTTTACTAACGATAGAATTCTCTCGGTCCGGTCTTCAAGCGTCTCTGTCGGTTGCGACCCATGGACAGCCAACGGTTCCCGCACAACCACTCCTGCTTGTTCCGCAGTCAACTCAAGCCTGGCCCGGATAGCGTTCCTCACCTTCTTGATCTTGAAAGGATTATTTCTCCAGTCGTCCTGCCGGCTGCTGCGTATCGCCGCATCGACAGATAACGCCAGCGTTTCATCCTTGTCGAGGTTGTCATACAGCGCTCGCTTGCCGGGAGTATTCATCGGCGCAGGATACGCACCAGTCGCTTCCGGGTTCGTTACCTTCTTCGTCAGCTCGACGATCCTGCGGAGATACTCCTGGTAGTCCATCGCCTCCTTGCGGCGTTGTTCGATCAAGGTGTCCAGCAATTCCGACATCTTCTCGTAGTATTTCGGGTTGATCGGATGCTCGTCGATGATCAGCCTGCGGACGTTATTCTCGATCGTCTCGGCCACAGCCTCCTTGTTCTTCCTGATGCCTTCCGGCAGGGCATCGACCGCAGCCTCACCTCGCTCGACGATGAGCTGCACTAGCGATACGTCATCGAAGGCGGATACTTTTTTGCTCTCTTCCGCATGGATGTAGGCGTCGATCAGGTGTCGCATCGCGGGCTCGTACATCTTGAGGTCGATGTAGTCGCCGCTGGCGAGTTTCACTTCGTTTCGGACCTTCTCGAAGTGATCCACCTCGGCCTTCAGCGTGTCGATATCGGCGGTGGTGTAGCCGGCCTCCGTCAACTCGCCGGCAAGGTTGGCATACGCTCGCACGAAGGCCGCCACGTGTTTGTAGAGCGCAAGGCGTTTCGGCTCGTTGGCCTTGAGCTGTTCGGCGTCGCCTGAGTCCTTGGCGCAGAAATAGCGCAGGTAGGCCGCCGAGTCCTTCGGCAAATCGACCGGCTCACAGAGGGCCTTCACGGACTCTCTGGTCTCTTCCAGCCGTTCCCGCGCCTTCCCAAGCCGGTCTTCCAGCAGCCCTGCCACATCTTCCTTCTCGTAGCCGTCCAACGCCCCGGAGGTGTAATCGTTAACCGCCCCCTCCAGGCTCTTGAAGAGATCTTTGTAGTCGATGATGTAGCCGTATTCCTTGTCGTCGCCATCCAGGCGGTTCACGCGGCAGATGGCTTGGAAGAGGCCGTGATCGCGCATCTCCTTGTCGATGTACAGATACGTTGCGGGGGGTGCATCGAAGCCGGTCAGGAGCATATCCACCACGATCAGGAGCTTCATCTGCCCCGGCTCGGCGACGAACTTCTTCTTGGCTTGCTTCTCGAACAATTCCGCCTTGTTCACCGCAGTCTCGGCCGGTTCGTTGAACCAGTCGGCCAGCATTTGCTTGTAGACGTCGTATTGCTGAAGTCGCTCCGTATCTCCCTCTCCGCTCTCCTCGCCCTTGAGGTCAGCGGGTGATGGCCTGTAGGAGGTGACAATCGCGCACTTCCCCTTAAGGTCGGTTTTGTCGAATAACTCGTAGAACTTGCACGCCTGGTAGATGCTGCCGGAGACGAGCATGGCGTTGCCGCGTCCGCTCTTCAGCCGATCGCGTGTCGCCATGTCCATGAGAATGTCGGCGACAATCTGCTCCAACCGTGACTGGCTGGAGAGCACATTCTGCATCGTTCCCCAACGCTGCTTGAGTTGAGCCTTTGCCAGATCGGTCAGGCCCTTGGTCTTGGCCTCGAACCACTGGTCGATTTTCGCCTGGGACGTGATGCGCTGGTCGATGTCGCGTGCCTCGTAGCGCAGATCGACCACCACGCCATCCTTCACCGCCTCGTCGAACTTGTAGGTGTGGATGTAGCGGCCGAAGGTCTCTACACTCTTCTTCTTGTCGGCCTTCAGAAGCGGCGTGCCGGTGAAGCCGATGAACATTGCATTCGGCAGGATGGTTTTCATCGCCTCGTGCAGATCTCCGGACTGGGTACGATGGCACTCGTCTACGAAGACAAAGAGGGTTCCCTTTGCTGCGAATCCAGGAGGCAGTGCTTTCTTCAACTCCCTGATGTAGCTGGGGATATCACCGACCTCTTCACCTTCCTCCTTGCCGCCGAACTTGTGGATCAGCGAGCACACCAGCCAGGGCGCGGTCGCGTTCAACGTGGCGATCAGGTCCGCACCGCTCTTGGTGCGGTAGATGTCCTCGTTGATACCCTTGAACACCTTCTCGATCTGATCGTCCAGTTCGGTCCTGTCGGTGATGACCAGCACGCGGGCGTCCGTAACGTTCTCGCGAATCCACTTCGCCAGCCAGACCATCGTGAGGCTCTTGCCCGAGCCCTGCGTGTGCCAGAGGATCCCGCCCTCGCGCCGCTGCACGTTCTCCTGTGCCGACCGCACGCCGAAGTACTGATTGTGCCGGCAGAGCTTCTTCACCCCGGCGTCGAACACGATGAAGTCATGGATCAGTTCGAGGAAGCGGGCCTTGCCGCAGAGCTGGATGATGGCTCGGTCCAGCGGATTCTCAATCGGGCTCGTTTCCTTCCAGGCGAGATAATATTTCTCCGGGGTCTGAATGGCGCCGTATCGCAGGCCCTCCGTGTCGTTGCCGGCCATCAACCACTGAACCGTCGAGAAGAAGTGCTCGATGAAGACTTTCTTCTGGTTGTCGAGGTTCTGGCGGATGCCCGCGGCCACGGAGACCGTGGAGCGTTTCAGTTCCAGTACGCCGAGAGCGATGCCGTTGACATAGAGCACCACATCCGGGCGCTTGGTGTGAGCCTTCGCGTCGGCTCCCGGAATAGTTACTTCCTCGGCCATTGCGAAATGGTTCCGCTCCGGGCGCTTCCAGTCGATGAGCCAGACGGTTTGATCGTGCCGGCCCGGTCCCGGGTTTACAGGCACACCGTAGCGTAGGTACCCATATACCTCCCGGTTCCGGTCGTAGAGACTTTTGCCGGTATCGCCCGCCGCCTTATCGAGGATATGGAGCGCCCGCGTGATGAGCATCTCGTCGTAGCGCTGCTCTTCCCGCAGGAACCTCCGCAGCAGTTCCTCCTCGATGTTGCGGTTCCCCTCGCGCTCCGTCCAGTCGCCGAGATAGTCGTAACCGAGCTGCTCGCGGAAGAGCTTCACCACGCGCGCCTGGGTCTTCTTCTCGATCTGGCCGACGGCGCTCATCCGTCCGTGTCCTTCTCCGCCGCTTGTCGCTCCAGCCGGGATCGCGCCGTCGAGATCGCTTGCCGGAAGCGCGCTTTCAACACCTCCCGTGGAGGCAGCTCGGTGATGTACTCGGCCACGTGAATTCCGCTCCGTCCGAGGTCGAGGTACTCGACGGTTTCCCGCTTCTTGCCCGCGCACAGGATGATCGCCAGAGGCGCCTCCTCGGCGGGTTGACGCTCGTGGCGGTCCAGCCAGCGCAGATAGAGTTCCACCTGGCCCGAATCGGCCGGCTTGAAATCGCCGAGCTTCAATTCGATGACGACCAGGCGTCGCAACTTCCGGTGGAAGAAGAGAAGATCGATGTAGTAGTCGTCACCGTCGAGCGTGATGCGTCTCTGCCGCTCCACGAAGGCGAAGCCCGTGCCCAACTCCAGGAGAAACCTCTCGATCTCCCGCAACAGGGCCGACTCCAGATCTTTCTCGCTGTAGGTGTCTTTCAGGCCGAGGAAATCGAGCAGGTACGGGTCCTGCAGCACCAGGTCCGGCGTCAGTTCGTCCCCGGTTCGAAGTTTGTCCAGTTCCTGCCTGATGAGATGATCGGGTTTCCTGGAGAGGGCGGTGCGCTCGTAGAGCATTCCGTTGATCTTCTGTTGGAGCGTGCGGGTGCTCCAGTTCCCGATCCGGCACATCTCGGCGTAGAAGTCGCGTTTGAGGGGATCCTTCATCGGGATGAGCGACTTGAAATGCGCCCAACTCAATTGTCGCCGCAGTGCGGCGACAATCTCCGCGTCCGCGAAGGCCTCCGCGAACTGCACCATCCGGCGCAGGTTCTTTTCGCCGAAGCCCCGTCCGAACTCCGTCTCCAATTGTCGCCCCAGCGTGGCGACAATCTCGGCGCCATACTCCGCCCGCTTGTTCCTGAGGATGTCCTGCCGGATGCGCGTGCCGATCCGCCAGTAAAGCGTCGTCATCCCGGCGTTGACCGCCTGCGCCACCTGCTGTCGGGCGGCGGAGATCAACTCCCGGATGTCGGTCCCAAGAGCGGTCCGCTTCGAGGCGACTACGGGCAGAGCGGGCTTCTTCGAAGGCTGCTTTCTTCGAGGCGTGCTCATACGATCCTCGTCCTTCCGGTCAGCAGTTCCTGCATCATCCCCTGCTTGAGGGCGCGGGTCTTGGCCAGCCGCTTCTCAAGCGCCGCGAGCTCCGTGTCCATGTCGGAGAGGACGGTGGCGATGGCGGTTTGTTCGTGGAGGGGCGGGACTACGATTTTTTTATTTAACATATCGTCCCGCGATAATCCTGGGATCAACCCTGTTGCCGCAGCCTCAAACAAGGACGCATCCTGTCGCAAACAATAATAGATATAATTCGTATCCCAATCTGTGATTCGAATGGCCATTAACTGTCGGCTAATGCAGTATTGTGAATCTGATAGAACAATTGTCCCAGAGCCAGAACCCTTGACGGTCACCAACATGTCGTTCCTGCGACATATTGTTGCCGGCTTCTGTGTGAATTTACTGTGCTGGATAACGCCATCGGGGAAATCTGCTGGCCCCGTGATATAGGGCACTCCTTTTCCCTCAGTATTGCAGTGTTGAGCCAGGACGTGATGACCCGACAGGAGCTCGATGCCCTCCCCAAGTTTCTTGACCTCCCATTCCTCCGGGATCACACCCACCTCGGTCTGCTTGTAGCCCGCATTTGCCCTGTTAAATCCCGGCAGGCGGGTCTGGCCGGTGAGGAGTTGCTGCATGGCGGCCTGTTTGAAGTCGCGCTTCTTGGCGATGAGCTTTTCCAACCCGTCCAGCAGCGCATCCATATCCCTCAGCACCCTGGCGATGGCGCGTTGTTCGGGGAGAGGAGGGCGAGGAATCTGTAACTGACGAAGATGTCTCGCGCCTATGTGAACCACCGCATCACCTTGACCCATCCGTGCTTTTTGAGTTGCAATTGACTGATGATTCATAAGGTAACCGAGATACATTGAGTCTTGGCCGATTTGGCTGAGAATCACGATGTCGCCGCCCGCGTAAGCCTCTTTATCGTCAAGAAATGCAACGCACTTTCCAATCTCCTCTGCAGTCTCTCCTGAACCCGCGAAAAGTAAGTCCCCCTTCCGCAGCCGCTTGCTCTTATTCGCAACCTCAGGCGGAATGAAAGAGAAGAAGCCTGGGACGTAGTCGTTGTAATGCGTGTAGATCTCGCCATAGCGAATGCACGGAACTCCGTTGGCGACGACTTCATCCTTTCGGATGCCCTTGCCCTTGGAGAAGCTGCCAACCTCTCCTAACTGCTTCACTTCCCACTGTTCCGGTATCACCCCAACCTCGGTCTGCTTGTAGCCGGGCCTCAGTTCCATACCGCCCCCATCTTCTTGAGGTGCTCATCCACGCGGGCAGCGAGGGCCTTTACGTCCTCCGAGAGCTGCGGCAGCGGGGCGGCATAGCGATCGGCGAGCTGGCGGATGCGGCCGGTGAGCGCTTGGGAAACGCGGTCCAGCTCGCTCTGGACATCGGCGGCAAGCTGCGCCAGCCACTTGTCGTCAACGACAAGGGTCTTGATCTCGGCCTCGGTGAGCTCGCCGTATTTCGCGGCGATTTTGGCCTCCATCGCTACCTGCTCGGCCTTTAACCGGCTCTTGGTATCGGCTTGCTCGTCGAGCAGGGTAGAGTATTCTTCCAGTGCCTTGCGTTCCTCGGTGTAATCGGGATCGCGACCGATCTCCTTAAGGCGGGCCTTCACGTCCTTTGCCGTTATCTTTCGCTTATCACCATCTCCATCCGCAACCGTTTCCAGGAGGCCGCCCTCGCCGCCGTGTTCTTCCTTGAGCTCGTCGAGCTGCTGTTCCAATGCCACGAGGTCGCCTTCAATCGCGTCGATCGCCGCCTGCTCTGTCGCGAAATAGCGGGCGATCAGCAACGTCCCCGGGATGAGATCCGACTTGAATTTCTGCTTGCCCACCGTGAAGTCCGGCTGCTCCTTGCTCTTCTGCTCCTTGCTTTCGACGATGAGCCGCGGCTTGGCGGCATCCACCCAGCCGGAGTGGGCGATCAGATACACATCGTCCTGCATCGTTGCCGCCCAGTAATCCATGAGGTGCTGATAGACGTCATAGGGGGCGATCAGCCGGGCCTTGCCGAAGGTGGCCAGCAGATCCTCGGAGAGCGTCTCGATCAGCGCTTTGGGATGATCCCCGACTTTGATGGCGTTGAGGCGCGGGGCGTTGGCTTTCCTCCACCGTGCGAACAGCGCGGTGACGGAAGCGTTGAACGCAGCAAATTCGGCATGGCCCAGGATAGCGGCCTTGATCTCACCCGCCGGCAGCTTCAGGCGGTTGTAGCCGGGACGACCGGCGGATTCGAACAGCAGTGTGCGGACCGCTGGCACCACCTGCCAGTACGGGTCAAGCGCATCGACGTCCCGATTCGGGATGCCGCCGCGCAGGTGGCCGTCGATGTCCTGCAGGTCTTCGGGCTCGGTGCTGTCGATGTATCGCGGAAGGTTTAGATTGAAGTCGTTCATCGGATCGCTGATCTCCGACCGGGGGACCATTCGGGCGTAGCGCGGCACTTCGACCTGACGGGTAAACGTGTCCACGATGCGGTGGATATCCTGGGCGCGGAGGCGGTTCTTGTTGCCGTCCTTGATGAACCCCTTCGAGGCATCCACCATGAAGATGCCCTTTCGTGCGTGGGCGTTCTCCTTGTCGAGCACGAGGATGCAAGCGGGGATGCCCGTGCCATAGAAGAGGTTGGGCGGCAAACCGATGATGCCCTTGATGTAGCCGCGCCTGACGATCTCCCGGCGGATGGCGGCCTCCGAATTCCCACGGAAGAGGACACCGTGCGGAAGGATGACCGCGCCTTTGCCGGTGCTCTTCAGACAGCTAAGGATATGAAGGAGGAAGGCGTAGTCGCCGTTTTTCTTGGGCGGAATGCCGAACTCGAAGCGCCTGAACTCGTCTTCTGCAGGATTGATTCCGTTGCTCCAGGCCTTGTCGGAGAATGGCGGATTCGCGACCACGAAGTCGAAGGTCTTCAGCCGCCCATCAGCGCCCTTGAAATGCGGAGTGGAAAGGGTGTTGTCCTTCCAGATCTCCGCGGTCGGGCAGTCGTGGAGGATCATGTTCATCCGGGCCAGCGCGGCGGTAGCGTTGTCCATCTCCTGCCCATAAAGTGCGAGGTCGAGCCCGGCGCGGCCCTTGGCCTCGTCATGTGACTTGAGGAGCAGCGAGCCCGAGCCGCAAGTAGGGTCGTGGATGGTCTGACCGGCTGACTTGGCATCCCCAACCCCAACGACCTTGGCCATGATGCGCGAGACTTCCGCCGGCGTGTAGAACTGCCCCTTGCTCTTGCCCGACTCCGTGGCGAAGTGCCGCATCAGGTATTCGTAGGCGTCGCCGAGCAGGTCGTCGCCCTCGGCGCGGTTGCTCCGGAAATCCAGCGCCGGGGTGTCGAAGATGCTGACAAGGTTGGAGAGGCGGTCCACCATCTCTTTTCCCTTGCCGAGTTTGTCCGCGTCGTTGAAGTCGGCGACGTCGATCACGCCTTTGAGCTCGTTGGCCTCTGCGAGCTTGGCGATGATCTTATTGATCTTGTCCCCGATCTCCTTGTCGCCTTTCAGCGCCACCATGTCGGCGAAACTGCCGCCCTTCGGCACGTCGAGCAGGTATCCCTTCTGACTGGCCGCCTTGTCGGAGACGTACTTCATGAACAGCAGGACGAGGACGTAATCCTTGTACTGCGAGGCATCCATGCCGCCGCGCAGTTCGTCGCAACATTCCCAAAGGGAGCTGTAGAGTTCGGATTTCTTGATGGGCATCGCTTACCTTTCGGCTTTTCGCGAAATCGGAGGAACCGTTACGGAGAGCGTTCCCATGCCCGCAGCCGCGCGCGGACTTGCTCCTCCAACGAGGGGCGCGACCCGGCGGAAGCGGCGAGGAACGCCTCGTACGCTTCCACTCCCTTCGCGCGGTCGCCGGCGCGGTCGTACACCGTGCCGAGGTGGTACAGGACGTCGGGGTGGCCGGGGAACCGGTGGCCCGCGGCGAGCAGCGTCTCCTCGGCCTGCCCGAATTTTCCCAACCGCGCCTGCGCCACGGCGAGGTTCACGCGGGGAGCTAGCGCTCCGGGGGAAAGATCCGCCGCCCGGGAGAAGAACACCGCCCCCTCCTCGATCCGCCCCTGCTCGAGCCGGAGCAGCCCCGCGTTCAGGAGCCCCGGGGCGTACCTTGGGGAGAGGGAGAGAACTCTTGAGAATGCCGCGTCCGCCTCGTCCAGCCGCTTCTGCCGGAGCAGCGCGAGACCGAGGGCGTTCCACCCCTCCACGAGACCCGGCGACGACGCGGTGACCTCCCGGAGCGACCGGGCCGCCCCTTCCGCGTCCCCGCGGTTCAGCGCCGCGACTCCGGCGTTGAATTTATCGAGCACCGGGTCCTTCGCCGATGCGGCCACCGGTGCGGGCGTGGCGTCGGTGTTCGACGGGCCCGCCGGCGCTCCTGCCCCCGCGGGCGGAACGGAGGGCGCGGCCGCGCGTCGAGCAGCCTGCCTGCTGGCGACGCGGACACGGGAGGCGCCCGCCTTCGGCGTCGGCCGGATCGGAGCGGGTTCGGAAACCGCCGTCGCCGGAGACACGGCGGCCGATGTCCCGGCCGGAGACGGTGCGGAGGAGGACGGCACCGGGGACGCGGACAAGGGGATCGCCTGCGATGGCGCCGGGACCGGGGGGTTGGCGGGCGGAGGACCGGTGCGGCCCGTGAGGTAGAGCACACCCGCGCCGCCCACCGCGAACGCCGCGGCAAGGATCCCGGCGATCATCTTCCATCGCGTTCCCGGCTTCCCGGGGGATCCCCCGCGCAGAGGCGGAAGGGGCGACGGGGTGGAAGACCCCCCGAGCCGCTGCGCCTTGCGGAGCGCTTCCTGTAAGAGGCTCACGCGGCGCCCCCTCTCCCGAGCCGGAACCAGCGCCACGGCCACGCCGTCCACCCGACCCGCTTCGACCCGTCGGAGAGGGACGCGGCGGCGCGGACCACATCCTCGGGCTCGACCCGCGCGGCGTTGCGCACGCATGCCGCGAGCAAGGCGCGGTCGCACAGCTGGTTGATCCGCCGGGGAACACCGCGCGACCGCCGGTGAAGCAGCCTCTCGGCTGCGGGGGACAGGAAGGCCGATCCGGCGGCCCCCGCGACGCTCATCCTGTGCTGGATGTACCGGGAGGTTTCCCGCAGGTCCAGCGGCAGGATCGTCGC
>ORJL010674288.1_pt1 | contig 10488 bp, 8 predicted proteins | sample 1779941 | NCBI WGS metagenome assembly ORJL01 (sample SAMEA104232317, study PRJEB22302) | groundwater metagenome | biome: forest; feature: aquifer; material: groundwater | place: USA | collected 2011-08-07 | depth 5.8 m | reverse complement strand
CCCGCCTTGCTGCTGCACGGGCTCGACAGGGGCGGGAACGACAAGGCTCTTGCCCGCGAGGTGATCATCCACGGCGCCGACTACGTGAGCGCCCAGTTCATCGCCGCCCACGGGCGCCTGGGGCGCAGCTGGGGTTGTCCCGCCGTGCCGCGCGACGACATGGCCCGCGTCATCGAGCTGCTGGCCGACGGCGGCCTGCTCTACGTGCACGGCCGCTGAGCAGCCTGCTCACACGCCGCACGCCCTCCACGGACCTGGTGGCCTGCTACCGGACGCGGCCGGAGGCGTAGGAGCCCCTGGGGCCGTGCGACCCACGGCATCCGCGGAGACGTCCCGCGCCAGGGAATACCCTCGGCGCTCCGGCAGTGGCACGAATCGTGCGTTTTGGGCACCCACATGGGCACCGCCCTGCCCAGGAGGCATCCGCCCAGGAGGCACCATTTCTCTCTCGCCGAGATCCACCCCTACGCTCCTCACCCTCGGCCTGCTGGTCTCGACAGGCGGGTGTGATGACGGCACGGGCCCTGGAACCGGGGAAGTGTCCGTTCAGGTGCAGAACGACGGCACGCACCCGCACAACGAACGAACCGTGGACTCCCTGGACTTCGCCGCGTTCTTCGAGAAATACCCGGGATACCGGGCGGATTCGGCGTCCGTGGTGGACTTCTACCGCCGCCGTGCGATGCAGTTCGCATGGATCGTCAGCGATTCGCTCTCCGCCAGCGCCGATGAGTTCATGGCCCTGGCCGGCGTCGCCAACACCCGCGATTCCCAGGCCACCGCAGGGGGTCCGAGCCTCAGCGAGCTCTACGAAGAGGGAGCCCCGGGGGTGCCTTTGTGCGACAGCTGCGCCACCGACCTGGAGCTGCGCCTCACCGCCGAGTTCTTCCGCTTCGCCGACCACAGGTACGGCGGCTACCTGAGCCGCGACCTGCGCGAGTTGAACTGGTTCATCCCCCGCGCCAAGAAGGACTATTCGCGCCTGCTGGATTCGCTGGCCGTGGGGAGCATGGACCTTTCCGCCTACGAGCCCATCCACCCGCAGTACCAGCTGCTGAAAGCCAGCATCCGCCGCAACCGCGAGCTCGCCGATGAGCCGTGGCCCGCCCTGGAGCTGCCCGGAACGGTGCGCAAGTTGGAACCCGGCGACACCGCCGAAGTGATCGCCTCCATCCGGCGCCGCCTGCGCCTGCTCGGTGATGTCGAAGAGGACGGCACTGGGCATGGCTACGACAGCCTGCTGGTGCTGGCCGTGCAACGCTTCCAGATGCGACACGGACTGCAATCCGACGGCGTCATCGGCCCGGGCTTCCTGCGCGCCCTCAACGTGCCGCCGGCGCAGCGGCTGCGCACCATGCTCGTCAACATGGAACGCCTGCGCTGGGTGCCCGAGCACCAGCCGCCCGACCTGCTCATGGTGAACATCCCCGAGTTCCGCCTGCACGTGTACGAGCAGGGCCGCGAGGTGATGAGCATGGACGTGGTGGTGGGCGCGAGCGCCACGCGCACGGTGATCTTCAGCGACACGCTGTCAGAGATCGTGTTCAGCCCCGCCTGGACGGTGCCGATGAGCATCACGCGCAACGAGATCCTGACCAAGATGAGCAGAGACACGGACTACCTTCGCAAGAACAACATGGAGATCATCGGCGGCACCGCGTCGCTCCCGGTGATCCGTCAGAAGCCGGGGGCCGGCAACGCGTTGGGCCGCGTGAAGTTCCTCTTTCCCAACAGCTACAACATCTATATGCACGACACCCCGTCCCGGGATGCGTTCGCCCTCGAACATCGGGCCCACAGCCACGGCTGCATCCGCCTGAGCCGACCCCAGGAGCTCGCAGAGTACCTGTTGCGCGACGACCCGGACTGGACCGCGGAGCGCATCCGCCAGGCCATGTACAGCGGGCGCGAGACCCCCGTGAAGCTGAGCGTGCGCCGGCCCGTGATGATCGGCTACTTCACCGCCTGGGTGGACGGCGAAGGGCGGCTGAACTTCCGCGACGACCTTTACGGACTCGACGAGCGACTGGCGACGGAGCTGTTCATCTCCGCGCATTCCACGGAAGGGGTCTCTCGGTAGACGGATCTGAAGATGACCGATCGTGTCGCCCGGGGCGCGCCGGTGGACGGCTACGAGGAGCGGACGGGGCGCGCGCGCTACTTCTCCCTTCTCGCCCGTGAGACGGAGGCCCTGATCGACCCCTTCAGGGGCGGATTGCGGGGAGACCTGTCCGAAGTGGCCTCATGCTGTGTATGCGGCTCCCCGCCCCCGGAAACTGCGGCTTTCGAAAAGGGCGGACTGCGCTTCGTGCGCTGCGCGGCGTGTTCCCTGGTCTACATGAGTCCTCGCCCCTCGACCGAAGCGCTGAGCGAATGGTACGAGCGCGGATCCGCCGCGAACGACGCATGGGTGGACGTACTGTTGTCTGCGGACGAAGAGGAATTCCAGACCAAGGACTTCGAGACCCTGCTGAACCAGGTGTGCGCCGTGAAGCCGGACGGGGACCTCCTGGACATCGGTTGCTCCATCGGCCGTTTGCCGAAGATGGCTCGGGACCGGGGATTCCGAGTCATCGGCCTCGAGCTTGGTGCTCGAGCCGCGGAGCATGCCCGGACGGTGTTCGACCTGGATGTCAGACAGGTCACGCTCGAGGCCGCTGGGTTCCCTGCCGAGCGGTTCGACGTCGCCACGCTCATCGAAACCCTGGAGCACATACCTGATCCCGGGGCGATGCTTCGCGAGATCCATCGGATCCTGCGTCCCGGAGGGCTTCTGGTGATCGGTGTGCCCAACGTGATTTCCCTGGGCGTCATGGCGTTGGGGGCATTGGCCAGGACCTTCAACCGAAACCACCTCCACTACTTCAGCGAGTACACGCTGGGACGTCTCCTGGAGCGCGAGGGGTTCGGGCCCTGCTGGACGGACACGCACGTTCCCCTCCTCGAGACGGTGCTCAACCACTTCCAGGGCGAGGATCCGTTTTCGGCCCCGGTCACCCGATCACTCCCGAGCGTGGCCAGGCAAAGGCTGGCCGATCCTGACTTTCGCGAGGCCCTCGAGCGGGCGATCTGCGAGCTCGGGCTCGGGTATCGCCTTCGCATGATGGCGACCAGGCTGTGAACGGCGGAGGCCCCTGACGTCTGGCGTGGATCGCCTGGCGGCAAGCCGATGGAGGTGCCCGGGCGGCCTCCCGAGAACTACGGACATCCCCGTCTGGATCCTCCCCACGGCGCCGCCCTGCGCTCCCCGACAGCCCGAAGCGTCCCGCCCGGCCATCTTTCAGCGTACCGGGCCCCTCGGCTCGAGCTGCCCAAGAAGCCCGAGGAACGCATGCAGAACGGAAACGGACAGGCCGGCCACGGCCATCCCCACAGCTCAGGCCACCCCGTGACCGGACACGCTCGGGGAGGCGGGGGGCGCGCCCCCTACTTCCCCGACTTCGACCAGGCTCCCTTCCTGGTGATCTGGGAGACCACCCAGGCGTGCGACCTGGCGTGCAAGCACTGCCGCGCCGAGGCCCAACCCAACCGTCACCCCGACGAGCTCACCACCGAGGAGGCCAAGAAGCTCCTGGAGGACATCCGGCGCTTCGGGCCCATCATTTTCGTGTTCTCCGGCGGTGACGCCCTCAAGCGCCCCGACATCGTGGAGCTCACCGCCTACGGCGCAAAGCTGGGGCTCCGGATGGCCATCACCCCGGCCACCACGCCCCTCTGCACCCGCGAGAAGTTGGAGGAGCTGTACGCCGCGGGGATGTCCCGCCTGGCGGTGAGCCTGGACGGCCCCGACGCGGCAATCCACGACGAGTTCCGGCAGGTCCAGGGCTCCTTCGACCACGGCCTGCGCATCCTGCGCACGGCGCTCGAGGTGGGGATGTCCACCCAGGTGAACACGGTGGTGGCACGCCACAACGTGGACGACTTCCGGGTCATGGCCCGGCTCCTGTCCGAGGTGGGCATCGTGTTCTGGGAAGTCTTCTTCCTGGTCCCCATGGGGCGGGCCCGGCCCGAGGACGTGGCGGGCTCCGACGCCTTCGAGGCCGTCTTCCACGACCTGTACGACCTGGCCAAGACCGTCCCCTTCGACATCAAAGCCACGGCCGCCCCCCAGTACGCCCGAATCGTGCTCCAGCGGAAGAGCGCGGAGATGCGAGCGGGCATGCGTCAGGAGGCTTCGGACATCCTCACCGACGGCGCCGCCCACTCCCTGAAGGACGGCATAGGCCGGGCCCGGGGCGTCAACGACGGCGACGGCTTCCTCTTCGTGAGCCACACGGGGGAGATCTTTCCCTCCGGGTTCCTGCCGAAGACGGTGGGCAACGTGCGCACGCACGACCTGGTGGACGTCTACCGCAATTCCGACCTCTTCCGGAGCCTGCGGGACAAGGAACAGCTCAAGGGGAAATGCGGGTCTTGCGAGTACCGGCCCGTGTGCAGCGGAAGCCGCGCCCGGGCCTTCGCCGTCACGGGTGACCCGCTGGAAGCCGAGCCCTTCTGCGCCCACGTGCCGCGCCGCTACCGGGAGATGGTGGACGCAGGACAGGCTCAGCCGGTCGAGGAGTACTTCCGGGAGCGGGCGCTGGCCCACGGGATCCCGCTGCCGGTGGTGGGCTGACGCCTCTGAGGATGGCCCCGAAGCCCTCCCTACGCACGACCCCGTTCCCGGGGGGGAGCACCCGTCAGCGCCCGCGCGGTCCGCTCGGCCTCGGCCAACCTCCCGGGGAGCCCAGGGCGGGACCACCAGTTTGCGGCCAGGTGAAGTCCGGCGGGGAGTTCGAGTCCCTTCAGCGCCTGCCAGGTGACGTCCCACGCCGGCATCCGCTCGTGCTCCACGGCCAACGGCCGCGCATCGTACCCGGTGCAGAGGCGGAACTCGTCCACGGTCCGCCGCGCCAGGGCATCCTCGCCCATGTCCGCCACGTCCGGGTGGCGCGCCCCGCCGAGATACGCCGTGTACAGGTTCCGCCGGCCGAAGAGGCTGTCGTTGAACGTGACCCCCCGCAGGGCCAGAGCCGACTCGGTGAACGCCACCTGGAAGCCCAGTCCCCGGAGCCGGGTCTCGGCGTCCAGGTGGACCACGGCCAGCGGGTTGTAGCGCAAGCTCCCCGCGGCCCGTGAGGCGGCGGGCGCGACTTCACCCAGGAGGCGGGATGTCACCGGCGCGGGTGTGGTGAGGACCACCGCGCTGGCGTCCACCGCGCCATCGTCCAACTCGATCCGCCATCCGCTCCCAGCGCGGCGCAGCGCCCGCACGGGGGTGGCGAGGCGAAGCCTGCCACCCAGGGACGCCGCCACCGCCGCCGGAAGTGCCTGCATCCCCTGGCGGAACGTGCACGCCGGCGGCGGATCCACTCTCCCCCCCTTGAGAAGGAGGGGAACGATGAGCGAGCGGCGGACCTTGAATTCCCGGAGCACGTGGATGAGGGAGAGCCCCACCTGCATGTCGGCGGGGTCGGAGCCGTACAGCCCCCCGTACAGGGGAGCGATGAGGGTCTCGTAGAGCTCCCGCCCCACTTTGCGCGTGAAGTACTCCGAGACCCGCTCCTCCGGATCGGCGGCGGCGGTGAAGGGCTCGAGCGCGAGGCGGAGCTTCCCGGCCAGGCTCACGATGTCCGAGGTGAGAAAGGCTCCCGCTGAGACCGGGACGCGGCGGAGCCGTCCCCCCCGGTACACGAAGAGATCCAACCCCTGCGGGGCCTTCAGCACCTGTTCCTCGAGCCCCACCTCGCGCACCAGGCGGATCACCCCACGCGTCAGCCGGGCCCGCTGCGGTCCCCAGTCCAGGATCCTCCCCTCCACCTCGCCGCTTCGGATGACACCGCCGGCGCGCGACGCGCACTCCAGGACCACGTAGTCCGCTCCCAGGCGCTCCAGCTCCCACCCCAGCGTGAGGCCGGTGATCCCCCCGCCGACGACAGCGATCATGCCCGGCCGCCCCCGCCCCACCGTCGAGGCGCACGTCCCCTGGGGGTCATGCCGTTCACGCTTCGGGAGCGTACGGGCTGGCGGGAAGGTCCCTGGCGCCGTTGGTGCACCACGTTCCGTCGCCGGGGCGGCACCGGCACCGCCCGAGCACTCCGTGCGCGGCCGGGTCCATCGCCAGGATCTCCTCCAGGAGGTCCACCAGGAGGCCAGGCAGCCCGGTGTCGTCGTGGGGCACGGGGACCCGATGGAACTCCTTCCCCAGCTCCTCCACGAACTCCCTGAGCTCGTGGTCCAGCTCGGACAGCGTCTCCGACTGCTCCTTCATGAAGCTGATGGGAACCACCACCAGCCGGCGTTCCTCCACCTCGCGGATCCGGTCCTCGTTGTCGGGCTGGGTCCAGGGGATGCGGCGATTGGTGTGGTTCTGGAACCCCACGGCGTAGCGCGAAGCGCCCAGGAACCCGGCCACGTCCCGGCAGTGCTCGAAGACGTACCGGTCGTAGCGGTTCCCCTCCCGCAGGTACTTCAGCGGCGTTCCATGGACGGAGAAATAGAGCAGGGTGTCGGGATCGCTCAGGTCGAGGCCCTGATCCTGAACGAAGCCCCGGATGTGCTCGGCCCGCAGGCGCAGGTACGCGGGATGGTGATGCCAGCCCGACAAGCCGAGGAAGCGGGGGTTCCAACCCAGCGCGTTCAGCGCCGAGCGCACGTCGTTGAGAGCCGCCACTGTGGTGGACTGGCCGCAGAGGGGGTACCCCGGCATGGCCACCAGCGTCGACACACCGTCGGTCCGGGCCTTCGCCACGCTGTCGGCGATCGAGGGGTCGGTGAACTGGTAGGCCGTGTAGAGCCGCGCCTCCACCCCACGACGCGCCAGCTCGGCGGCCAAAGCGGCAGCCTGGACCTCCGCCTGGGCATTCAGGGGAGAGCCACCGATGTGGCGGTACTCCTCCAGGAGCCCAGGGGCTCGGTCCCGGGCCAACTGGCGCATGCGGGCCAGAGTGGCCTCGTTGGCGTGTCCCTCCAGCGATGCGTTCTGGCTGAAGATCCGTTCCAGGAAGGCCGTCACCTTCTCCAGGGTGGGCTCGTCGGGCTCGCCGAAATTGATGAGGAGGACGCCGAGGGACACGGGATCGCTTTCGTGGGTTCCGAGGCTCGGAGGCATACCTGGCGCTAGGCGGAGGGCGTCCGCGCGGAGTGCTCGTGGACCCGGTCCACCAGAAACGCCACCTGGTCGGGATCGGTGGTGCGGTGGATGCCGTGCCCCAGGTTGAACACGTGGGCCGCGGCCCCCGCGCCCTCCTGGATCACCGCGCGCACGGCGTCATCCAGCTCGCTGCGAGGAGCGAACAGTGCGGCCGGATCCAGGTTCCCCTGCACTACCGCATCGGGGCCGAGCTGATCGACGGCCCTGGAAAGGGGAAGCGTCCAGTCGATCCCCACCACGTCGGCACCCACCTCCTTCACGTCCGGAAGGAGGCTGGCGCCTCCGTTGGCGAAGTAGATGATGGGCACGTGCGCCCGGGAGCGGACGCCCGACACCACGCGCCGCATGAGCGGCAGGACGAAGCGGCGGTAGGTCTCCGGCCCGAGGAGCCCCACCCAGGAGTCGAAGAGCATGACCACGTCGGCGCCGGCGCGGGCCTGGGCCACCAGGTACCGGACCATGGAGTCGCCCAGGAGGTCCAGGAGCTCCAGGGAAGCCGCTGTCTCGACGCGGAGGAAGCTCCGGGCCTCCATGAAGTCCTTGGAGCCTCCCCCCTGAACCAGGTAGCAGAACAGCGTGAAGGGGGCTCCCGCGAAACCGATGAGGGCCCGGTCCGGGCTCAACTCCGCGCGCACCTGGCGAAGCGCCTCCAGCACGAAGGGCGTGCCCTCCTCAGGATCCAGCGCGCGCAGGCTACGCGCGTCGGCAGCAGACCGGATGGGCCTCTCCAAGACCGGGCCGGGATCGAAGTGCAACCCCACGCCCATTCCCTCCAGCGGCGTCATGATGTCGCTGAACAAGATGGCCGCGTCCAGAGGGAAGCGCTCCATGGGCTGGAGCGTGATCCGCGCCGCCACCTCGGGCGTCTTGGTGGCGGTCAGGAAGTCCACCTCTTCCCGGAGCTTCCGGTACTCGGACAGATAGCGCCCAGCCTGGCGCATGATCCACACCGGCGCGTGCTCACCCCGCTCGCCGCGGCAGGCCCGTTCGAACAGCGTCTTCCCCTCAGGCATCCGGGAAGTCCTTTCTCGTCATGATGGCCTCGGCGGCGCGAAGCGTCCGCTCCATGTCCCCGGGCGTGTGCGCGTACGACCAGAACCAGGCCTCGAAGGGGCTGGGCGGCAGGTGGATCCCCTCCGCGAGCAGACCGTGGAACAGGACGTTGAAGCGGCCCCGGGACGACGCCGACACCGACGGCCAGTCGGTGACCGGAGACTCCGTGAAGAAAAGAGAGCCCATTCCCCCCACCCGGTTCCACCGCAGGGGGATCCCCAGGCGCGCACCGAGGTCGGCGAAGCCTTCGTCGAGGATCCGCCCCAACTCCTCGAGGTGGGGATAGACCTGGGGCTCCTCCTCCAGGTACCGGAGCACGGCCAGCCCGGCGGCGACGGCCAGGGGGTTCCCCGAGAGCGTGCCCGCCTGGTAGACGGGGCCCTCGGGCGCGATGAGCCGCATGATGTCGGCTCGCCCCCCGTACGCTCCCACCGGCAGTCCCCCGCCGATGACCTTGCCCAGGGTGGTGAGGTCGGGCACGATGCGGTAACGCTCCTGCGCTCCGCCTCGCGCCACCCGGAACCCGGTCATGACCTCGTCGAAGATGAGGAGCGCTCCCCGGTCACGGCACAGGGCCCGAAGTCCAGTGAGGAAGCCGTCCACGGGGGGCACACACCCCATGTTCCCCGAGACCGGCTCGACGATGACCGCGGCGCTCTCCCCTTCGTGGGCGTCGAAGAGCGCAGCCACGGAGGCCAGGGCGTTGTACTCGGCCACGAGCGAGTCCGCCGCGGTCCCCGGCGGCACCCCCGGAGATGACGGAACGCCCAACGTGGCCGCCCCAGATCCCGCTTCCACCAGGAAGCTGTCGCCGTGGCCGTGATACCCGCCGCGGAACTTCACCGCCCGGCTGCGGCCGGTGGCGGCGCGCGCCAGGCGCACGGCACTCATGGTGGCCTCCGTCCCAGAGTTCACCATGCGCACGACTTCTACGCTCGGCACCATCCGATGGATGGTCTCGGCCAGCAGGACTTCCCCCTCGGTGGGAGCGCCGAACGAGGTGCCGTGACTCAGCGCCTCGGTGAGCGCACGGTGGACCGCCGGGTGGTTGTGGCCCAGCACCATCACGCCCCAGGAGCCGATGAAGTCCAGGAGGCGGCGCCCGTCCACGTCCTCCAGGAAGGCCCCCTCCGCGGAACGGATGAAGCGGGGGGTGCCCCCCACGCCCTTGAACGCCCGCACCGGGCTGTTGACCCCGCCGGGGATGATTCGGCGGGCCCGCTCGATCAGCGCCTCGCTGCGTCCGGAGCCTGACTCAGGTCGACGTACCGTGTTCATGTGCGCCCTCGTTTTCCCTGCGTAGCTCTTCCGCACGCCTCCACCAGGCCCTCCAATGTACGCGTGTCCGCCACCATCACCGGCGCCACCCCCGCCGCGCTCAAGGCGTCGGCGGTCGTGTGTCCGATGGCGATGGAGACGCATCCCGCGAGATCCTGGGCCATCCCGCCGCCGAGAGATTCCCCGAGGCCCCGAACCGCCGAAGGGCTGGCGAAGACCACCGCGTCGACACCCCGGGCGAGGTCGCCTCGTACCGCCGCGCGATCGGGCGGGGACGCCACCGTCCGGTATGCCTCCACCCGGTGGACCTCCGCACCCAGGGCAGCAAGCCCACGCTCCAGCTCAGGCCGCGCCATGGAGCCGGCGGGAAAGAGCACGCGAGCGCCCCTCAAGTCGCCTGCCGCGGCCATGGCGCGGACGAGACCCTCGGCACCGTCTCCCTCCCCGACCAGGTGTCCCGGCCAGCCGTGCCTTCGCAGGGCGGCCGCGGTCCCCTCACCGACGGCCGCCACGCGCGGGCCCGGGCTCCGCCACGAAGCGAGGCGCGCGACGACGGGGACGGCCCGGCCGCTCGTGAATGCCACCCACGCGAAAGCGTCGAGGCGCGCCAGGGCGCTCTGGAGAGCCGCGGGATCCCGGGGCTCGCCGAAGGAGAGACAGGGCCAGGCGACGACCCTCGCACCTTCCCGGGCCAGCGCCGGTGTGAGCGAGTCCTCGGGGTCCTCGTCCCGGGTGGTGGCCACGACCACGCCGGACAAGCGTCCGGTCACCGCCCCTCCAGCCTTCGGGGCGCGGCCCCCGCCCACCCGACCCCGCGCAGCGAGGGGAGCCCGAGTCCGGCCAGCAGCGCCTCGGCCGCGCGAACCCCGATCGCCTCCGCCTCCTCCACGGGGCAGGAAAGCTGCACCATGGCAACCCCCTGGGGCGAGGCTACCGCGGCCCTCAGGTACAACGCACCGTCCTGACACCGCCCCAATGCGCCCACCGGTGCCTGACACCCCGCTTCCAGACGCCGCAGGCATGCT
>ORJL011666453.1_pt1 | contig 10490 bp, 7 predicted proteins | sample 1779941 | NCBI WGS metagenome assembly ORJL01 (sample SAMEA104232317, study PRJEB22302) | groundwater metagenome | biome: forest; feature: aquifer; material: groundwater | place: USA | collected 2011-08-07 | depth 5.8 m | reverse complement strand
GCCGGTTTCCTTGGCGACGCGGAACACCTTTTCCAAATCCAGCGGCAGTCCGGCGCCCGTGTCCGCAACCTCGATCACCACCTGCCCGTCGACCACGCCGCTCGTCACCGTCAGGCGACCGCCGCCGGGCATGGCATCGAGCGCGTTGCGAAGCAGGTTCCCGAGAATCTGATACAGCCGGCTGCCTCGCACGCGGGGCATTTGTGAAGTACGAAAATTCGACGCCACCACGACTCCCGCCGCTTCGGCGGCGGCGGCATGACCGCGAAGCGCCTGGTCGATGACCTCGTTGACGTCCGCGACATCCTCTTCGGTGTTCGTTTGCCGCGAGTAGTCGAGGAGTTCGCCGAGGATCTGCATCATCCGCATCAACCCCGTCCGAGATTCGCAGAGGTAGGAGCGCAGTTTGACCTCGCCCCGCTCGTCCACGATTCGCAAAGCGAGGTTCACGTACCGCAAAATTCCATCGAGTGGATTGTTCAGTTCGTGTGCGACGCGGGCGGCCAGTTTTCCCAACGACGCCAATCGCTCGGTCACGCCGAGCGGATCGTTCGGCGTGTTCTGATCCGAGATCGGTTCGATCCAGAACACGACGGCCGACGCCGCCTCGCCGAACGCTCGCTCCCGCGGTCTTCCGCGAAGTCGAAACAATCGCGGCGACGCCGCGTTCGCCGACGGGTTCGCGCTGTGCGACGCTCGGGCGCTGCGCAGAAGCACGCACTCGAAGCATCGCTCACCTTCGGACGAGAGAATCCGGGCGAGTTCCGTCGGCCAGCCCTCGAACGGACCCAACATTCGGGTTCCGTCGAGTGCGAGCTCCAACGAGTTCGCGTCCGAGAACCAGGTGATCGCTCGCGCGTTGGCGTATTCGATGCGGCCCGTCGGGTCACACACCCACACTCCGGCGGGCAGTTCGTCGAGCAACCGCACCGCCGAGCGATCGTCGAGTCGGCCTCCGCGTCCGTCGAGGCACACGCCGGTTCGACTCGCGAGCGGGGATGGAGTGGCTGGGTACATGTGGGAACGGACCAACGCCTGTGGCCGGGGCGCGACAGATCGCGCTGCCGGATATCATCGTGATCGGCGAATCCCTCGCGCGGTTCCAGCAAGCGTCGCGTTTCGACAACATCGGACGTTTGCTTCCCGACACAGGACCGTCCTGGTTTCGTGTCTCAGGATTGTTCAACCTTACAGAGCCGCGACCGTAAGGGAGCGGTTCCGCCCGGCGTCGCGAAAGACCACTGGTGGACACGCCACCAGTGGCACCCGTTCGACACGGCGTCCGAGAACGGGAAGTCCTTGCGGTGCGACGGAATCCTCGTTGCGGTCCGGCCTCGTTGGCGGTAATTGTTCGACCCTGTGTTGCAGGAGCATCCCTATCTCGCCCTCGTGGTGTATATCGGACTTGCGTCCATTGGGGTTCCCATGCCTGAGGACGTGGGGCTCTTGCTCGCCGGGCTCGCGTGCTACCTGGGCAAAGCCCGGGTCGAGTTCATGATCCCGCTGGCCATGGCCTCGATCCTCTGCGGCGACACGTTCATCTACATGCTGGGTCGGCGATGGGGCACGCACTTGCTTGAGCACCGCTTTGCAAGGCGTCTGGCCACCGAAGCCCAAATCGAGGGGATCCGCCGCCAATTCCTTCGCCATGAGCTGAAAACGATCTTCATCGCGCGGTTCCTCCCCGGACTCCGCGCTCTGGTGTTTCTCACGGCGGGCGCCGTTCGGGTCAAGTATTGGCGTTTCCTGGCCGCCAATGGAGCGGCGGCGATGCTCTCGGTACCCGCCCTTGTTCTCCTGGGCGATCTGTTCGGGTACAGCTTCGACCGGCTGAAGGAACAGGTCACCGACGTCAAACACGCGGTCGTGATCGCCGCCATCATCGGGGCCGGGATCTACTTCACCTGGCACACCTTCGCGAAATCGGCGAAAGCAAAAGAAGCGAAGCGACTGCTCGCCAACAACGGCGACGACGCCGAGGGAACCGCGAAGGAACCAAAGCCGCGCTCGCCGCTCACCCCGGCCCAGAAAGTCGCCGAAACGACCGGACCTCGATGACCGCCGTCTTTCCCATCGGCCCCCCGCTTCGGAGATATCGCTGCGGAAACCCCCATTCGGAATGAAACCGGACGCGAGCGAGTACGACCATCGTGGGCGCGGCGAACGGTAGCGTCGGGTCCGTGAGGTTATCGAGTTCCTGTTCCAGGGTTCCGAAGAGCCCGTCGACCGAGTAGTTCCGCCACGTATTCGACGGCGCTTCAAGCCCGTTCACTCGAACCTGCGTAACGATCCCCGAGCGCACCACGACCGCGTATTCGGACGCGTTCATCTGCATATGCACGTCGTAGTCCCGAATACCGGCGTGTCGCCAGCGTTCCCTGGCCAGGTTCAGATTTGCACGTGTGAGCGGTTCGAGCGCGTCGCCCCGCAGGAACCATCCGGCAGCGATCACCCCGGCGGCGAATCCCACGAGAGACAGCAGCACCCTCGGCCTCCGCCGGTGACGCCCACCTTTCGGCGGGATCGCGGAGCGCAGCGGGTCTTCGTACTGGTAGAGCACGGAATCAGAGCGACGGGGACCACTCAGACCCAGGTCCCTTCAGAGCGTGTCGCAAGAACCCTCACCTCTACCCCTCTCCCTGGAAGGGAGAGGGAAAATTGAAATCGACGCTCAGGCGGACGCCTGCTCGGCAGGTTTCCAGTTTCGCTTCAACGGCTTGGTCACCAAGCCCATCTTGATGGCCTTCGCCGAGACGCGAAGGCGGCAAACCGTGCCGTCGACCACCGCGCGAACCGTCTGGATGTTCGGTTTGAACTTGCGCTGGGTGATGCCGGTGGTTTTGATGCCGACGCCGCCGAGGTACTTCGCTTTGCCGCGCCGCGCATACTGTCGACCGGCACGGGTCTTCTTTTCCGGGAAAAAATGGCATTGTCTAGGCATCGCTGAACCTCTTTTCGCCGCGTTCCCGCCGGGTCGCCGCCTGGCAACCCTCTCGTGGGAAGACCGGGGATTATACCGACCGCGGTCGCCAACGCAAGCCGGTCCATCGGTTCGTTCACGGTCGGGTCCATGACATCTCCCGCGGTTCGCATTCGACCCCTTCCGGGGGTCAAGAAAGACCCCGCCGATTCCGTCACGGACCCTCCGGGATTTCGCCACGGAGCTTGCTTCTTCACGCGGGGCGCGGGGCGTCCGATATATCGGCGGACGCGCAGAGGATGTCACGGCGTCGATGGCGGTGGGACTGGGATCGCGTGAACATGCGTAGCGCCGTTACTCCCGTTCTTTGCATCGTTCTTCTGGTAGCCGTGGTCGTTGACGGTGTGGCGATCGCCGGTTCGCGGTTGTGGATCGTGCCGACTTCGTTGGAGTATCTCGACCTGGCCGTCGACGTGGCCGAGCGGTTCGACTTCTCCAACGAAATGTTCCTTCTACGCACGCCGGGGTACCCGCTGCTGTTGGCGATCGTCTTCCGCCTCTGCGGCCCCGCGAGTCCCTTGGTCATCCTCCTTCTGCAACATGCCATGACCGCGGGGACGGCGCTGCTGATCGCGCTGACCGGGTGGCACCTCACTCAGCGGCGCGACATGGCGCTCCTCAGCGGCGTGATGTGTGCGTGCAGTCTGCAAGTGCTCGCTTTCGCAAATCAGATCATGACCGAGACGCCCTATACCTTCGCGCTGATCGCGAGCGTCTATTTCCTCGTGAAATACCACCGATGGGGCGTAAGCCGCGACCTGGCGTTTGCATCGCTGGCGGTCGGTTCGGCCTATCTGTTTCGACCGATCGGGCTGACCGTCGTTTGCCTGCTTCCGCTGGTGGCGCTGCACCGAGTTTGGAGCGAGAGTCGCAAGGGGATTGCACCTGTTTCCGTGCGTCGATCCGTGTTGGTGGGGTTGAGCTGTGCCGTGCTTCCCGCCGGCGCATTGATCGTTCCGTGGTGGCTGGAGAACCAAGTCGTGCATGGGGCGAACTCCTTCGCTCGCTGCTACGACTTCGCCCTCTACAACCGAGCAGCCAATGTGGAACGACTCGGCGGCGGCGCGAACGAAGCGTTCGCCGATGTCCACCGCGTGGTCCGCGACGCGAAAGCCCGCGGACGGTTGGCACCCGATGCCGACGAAGGAATGGCGTGGACGGTGTGGCAGGCGTATCGAGAGGTCGAGGGTCGACCCCTGAAAGAGTCGAGTACGCTCCTCGGTCGCGCTGCCGCGGATACGCTCTGGCATGATCCGCTCGGAATGATCGCGGGCACCATCCGATACTCCGCGTGGATGATCCTCACGCCGGATTCCAGCTACCGCTATCAACCGGGCGGCGCCGGGGGCGTACACGGCCGGCGACCGGACGATGCAGACATCTTCGATTCCGGCCTGTACCTCGAACCGCTCGATTCTCCGCTTCGAGCGTATGCCAACTACATGCCGCTAGAAAGCGGACCCAAGGACGGGACGCCTCGATGGACGGCCATCGCGCGGTGGTTTTACCGTCACGTTGAGAAAGGCCCCGCGATCCTTGGAATCGGCGATTCGCTCTACGAAGAGCTTACGCTCCTCTTCCTGCTCGCGGGGGTGTTTTCGCTATGCACTCCGAACCGGGCGGCGTGGCTGATCGTGTTGGCGGTCGTGGCGCTTCAGATCGTTCCGTCGGCGTTCGTCGCAGGAGTCGGACCGCGATATTCAGTCCCCATCCAACCGCTCATGAAGCTCTTCGGCGCACTCTTCGTGGTGTCGGTCCTACGAGCGCTGCGGCATGCAGTCCGAGTTCTGCTGAAGTCAGGAATCGGTCGGCGAAACGGCGCGGTCGGACTGACCGATGGATTGGCCGCCGGGTCCGCGTAGGGCATCCCGAGACATCATCTCCTGGCGTCGACCCCGCATCGGAAGCAACAACGCACCCGCAGGAATCGCGCGGGGGCGAAGCGTTCTTCCTCGACGGTGAAATAGCGAGACAGGAGCGCCCTCATCTCGGATACGCTCCAAATGTGCAGGTGATAGTCGTCCCCGCCCCAGGCCGTTCGACCGCGAAAGAGCAAGCGATCCAACCCCGTGCTGCTGAGCAACTTCTTGATGCGATGAATCAGGCGGTCGTTGGGGAACGTAATGACCACGCGCCCGCCCGGCGCCAACAGCCGTCGAATCTCCCGCAGGATCGCGTGAGGATCGACGACGTGTTCGAGCACTTCGCTGCAGATGATCTTGTCGAAACTGCGGTCAGGAAGTCCCACGCTGGACACATCGCCTTTGAGGAGTTGAACCCGACACCCGCGGAGATTCTCCCGGGCCTTGTCCAGCATTCGCCCGGAGACATCCACGCCCGTCAGGTTTGCATCGGGAAAAAGGCGTAGGATGTGACCACCCCCACAACCGACTTCCAGGATCCGATCCGTCGCGCGCGCCCGCACCATCCGCGCGATACAGCGCAGGCGACTGGCCTCAATGTATCGAATGAAGATGCTGGAGCGTTCGTAGTATTCGTTGATATCGTGTTCGAGTGCGAAAGCGTCGTTTCGAGCCTCGGCGTCAAACGACGCGGAACCAGAGGCTGAGATGAGGGCGGGATCGGTTCCGGCGAAGTACGGAACGTCGGTACGCCCCAATGGCGCTGGTCGCGGGTCGGAACAGATTGCCGCGTGAGACACGTTTCGCTCCGGACCGTTGGGCGTTCGGCTCGTGCAACGCGGACCCGCCGTCGTCGCGTTGAAATCAGGACGCACACAGGGTTATCGGATACTCCGGGAGCGACCTTGGACGGCGAACGCCAACGCCGCCGGGGGGGCGTCGGCGAGGCCTTGTGCGGAGGTGAAATGGGTGCCCCGTCCTCGCTATGGCGAGGGTGGGGGACGGATCGGGGGGCGTCCGTGACAGCTTGGGCGAATCGCGGCCGTCGGCTCTTGCACTTACGCCGAAGGCGTTTCGGCCTACAGCCCAGGGTTGCGCCGCAGGCGCTACCCTGGGTGCGTGGGAGGTCAATGACCGACCCCAACGGGGTCGTGGCCCGACCGTTTCCGGCGTTGACGTCATTCCAGTCGACCCAGAAAAAAGCCACAACCCCGTTGGGGTTGCTCTTCTCTCGTTCCATGCCGACCCAGGGTAGCCGCTGCGCGTCAACCCTGGGCTGGAAGCCGCAACGCCTTCGGCGTTGAACGACGACGCGTTCTGATGCAGCGTTGACCAACGACGCGTTGTTACGCGGCGTTGACCGACGGCTCGCCCGCCGATCACGTTGGCGGCGGCGCGGATCCCACGACTGTTCCCTCCGCCGCAACCGTTACGAACCCGGAACCTCGGGGGTCCGGAGGGCGTAATAGTCCTAACCCCGGCGGTCGGCTAGACTTAGGCTGAGCGCTGGGTGGAGTCGATCGGCGTCGACGGGGAAGGCTTCGATCGTCGAGCGCGTTCTGGTCGCAGGCGCGACCGCCGCCATCGGGCGCGATCGGCGGTCTTGCGCCCCGGAAGAACCCCCCTCAATCCCCCCTTGGTAAGGGGGGAAGGAAGAGTGGTTCCCCTCTCGTCCAGGGGGAGAAGAGTGGTTCCCCCGTCGTTGAGCGGGGAAGGAAGAGCCGCGTCCCCTTCGTGTACGGGCGAAAAACGAGCGTCGGTCCGTTGAAGAGTTTCGGATCAGGAAGGAACCCGAATGGCGCATGCGCATCTGAAGGAAATCGAGGCCGAAACGCTGAAGGCGAGCGGGCTGCTGATCGGCACGCTGCTGGGCGGCATGTTGGTGGTCAGTTCGTACGTCGTCGACTTTCCGGCGGTGTCTCGAATTCTCTTCCAATTCGTCCCGGCGATGACCTCCGGCGGGCGAATGCATTCGCCGTTCGCCGATGCTCTGGCGCTCCTCGGCGCATTGATGCTCGGCGCGCCGCTGGTGTGGCATGCGATCCAGTGCCTCCTCCACGGGCACATGCACATGGAAGAACTGGTCGCCCTCGCCGTCGCGGCGGCGATCGCGCTCGGTGAGTACCAGGAAGCGGGCATCATCGCCTTCTTCATGGTCGTCTCGAATCTGATTGAGACGCGCACGGCGCTGGGCGCTCGCGCGTCGATTGAATCGCTCTTACGGCTGACTCCGGAGAAGGCGCATCGGATCCTGCCCGACGGACGTGAGGAGCTTGTCTCGGCGAGTCAACTGCGAGCCGGCGAGGTCGTTCGCGTTCGACCCGGCGACAACATCCCCGCCGACGGCGACGTGATCTCCGGCGAATCGTCCGTGAACCAGGCCAACATCACCGGCGAATCGCTCCCCGTCGACAAGGCCGTCGGAAACGAGGGCTTCACCGGCACCACGAACCTCACAGGGGCGATGGACATTCGCGTCACCAAAGCGGGCCGCGATACGACCCTCGGTCGCGTGCAGGATTTGATCCTCAACGCCGAACGCACGCGCATTCCGCTCATGCGGCTCATCGACAAGTACGCGGGCTGGTACACGCCGACCGTGCTCATGCTCGCCTGCATCGTCTGGTTCTTCTCGGAGGACAAGGAAGTCGGCGTGCGCAAGGCCGTCACCATGCTCATCATCGCGTGCCCGTGTGCGCTGGTGCTGGCCACGCCGACGGCGATGGTTGCGGCGCTTTCCTGTGCCGCCCGGTTGGGCATTCTCATCAAGAACGTCGTGCAATTGGAATACGCCCGCACGCTCACGGCCGTGATCTTCGACAAGACCGGAACGCTGACCACCGGGCAGCTTTCGGTCACGCAACTGAAACCGGCACCCGGCGTCGACGGCGCGGACCTTCTCCTCGCCGCTGCCTCCGCCGAGGAACGAAGCAAACATCCCGCGGCGCTCGCCGTTCTGCAGGTCGCGCGAAAGGCGAAGCTCGAACTGGTGCATCCGGCGAGCTTCAGCGAAGTGGCGGGGCGCGGAGTGCAAGCGAAGATCGGCGACGATCAGGTGTTGGTTGGGCGGAGTAGTTGGCTGGAGACGCAGGGCGTCGAGATGAGCCTTCTGCAAAACCCGGACTACGCCGAACCGGAGGGCGTGAGTCTGCTGTACGTCGCCAGAAACGGTCGCTGCCTTGGGTGGATCGGACTGGAGGATCGAACGCGGAGCGAGGCCCGCGCCGCGATCGACGAGTTGCGCCAACTCCGCGTTCGGAACATCTCGATGGTCACCGGCGACAAGTGGTCCGTCGCGCGTCGCGTCGGCGCGGAAATGGGATGCACCGAGGTCCACGCCGAGGTGTTGCCGGAACAGAAGCTGCATCTGGTGGACGAACTCAAGCGTCGCGGACATCGCGTCGCGGTGGTGGGCGACGGTGTGAACGACGCGCCGATGCTGGCCGCGAGCGATCTGGGAATTGCGATGGGAGCTGCCGGAAGCGATGTGGCCATCAACTCCGCGTCCGTGGCCCTGATGAACAACGACCTCAGTCGACTCCCCTTCCTGATTCGCCTCTCGCGCGGAACCATGCGAGTGATCTGGCAGAACATCATCTTCGGCGTCGTGTTCATCGTGGGCATGATGGCGCTGGCGGTGTCGGGCTGGCTGACGCCGGTGATCGCGGCCGTGGCGCACACGTTCGCAACGGCGGTGGTGATCCTCAACAGTGCTCGGCTGGTTCGCTTCGGCGACGAGCGCGCCGGCGAGGTCGAAAGCTACCTTCCGGGCCTGCTTCCCGAAGTCGTTCCGGCGTGAGTCCGAAGGGCATCCGCGACCCCATCGCCCAGCAAGGTTCTGCGCCGTGGCACTTCGGGTACTTTCCGCGCGAAGTCCGAGAATTCTAGGTCCGAAAGCTTGACTTCCGAGCTACGCCCCGCCAAACTGTTAAGCTGGGGTGGGTGTATCTCCTCGTTGGGAGTTCGGGGTGGGAGCGATCTCAAATTCATTCGGCGGGAGCTGCGCTACGCGCGACGCTCAGTTTCCCTTTCCTTGCGGCTTGATGGCACTCTGGAAGAGCACTTTCGCGCGCTACTCCACCGGTTTCCAACCGGTGCGAAAGCGGGTTGCCCGACGCGTGCTATTTTCGGGTGTGGCCGTGTTTGCGGCGGCGGCGATCCAATCCTCGGCGCTCGCCGGTGTTCAGATCGACGAGGTGTTCGCCGGGGCGAACGGGGACTCGCGGGTTCAGTTCGTCGAGCTTCGCATCTGCTGCGGGGAATCTCAGGCGGGGGGGCCGCAGGGCGATGAGAGCGTCGGGCGGTTGCGCTTGGCGTTCTTTGACGCGACGGGAGCGCAGTCCGGCGAGTTCGTATTCCCGAGTGATCCGCCGATCGGTCCTGAGGACTCGATGGGCGGTCGGGGCGTTTTGGTCGGAACGCAGGCGTTCTCCAATCTCGCGGGGATGCCCGTTTCCGATTACATCATGCCCGCGGCGGTGATCGCCCACGGCGGACAGGTTTGCCTGCGGGGAAATCCCGCGAACCCGAACGCGCCAACGTTGAACCTGTGCCTTTCGTACGGGCCCTTCGTCGGTCCGATGGAGAGCGACACCGTCGGAACGCCCATCGGCGCGCCGGCGGGCGCGCTGCCGCTGGTCGGCGCGACGAGCCTTCAGCGAACGCAGAACTTCGCGGCGTACGACGCCGGGCAGCTGAACGCCGACTTCTCGCTCGCCGCCGCGGCTCCAAGGAACAGCGCCGGCGACACCGGCGCCATCAGCGTTTCACCGCTTGTCGCTCAGGGGCAGACGCTCTTCCTGTTCGAGCGGTTCCAGGGCAATGGACGAACGTGCGGTACGTGCCATCGTCCCAACGACAACTTCAGTTTGTCACCCGGGTTCGTCGCGGGACTGCCGGCGGACGATCCGCTGTTCATCGCGGAGACGAATCCCGCGCTGATCGAATTGGAGAACGCGTGTTTGGTTCGCAGTCCGCGGACCATGATCCTGGCCAACGTCGACGGGTTCGATCATCCCTCGGTCTTTCGAGGTCCGCCGCACTTGCTGAACGTCGGTGCAACCGCGCCGTACGGGCAGAGCGGCGAGACTCCGACGCTCACCGCCTTCACCACCGCGGCGGTGCGGCAGCACTTTCCGAAAACCCTGAACCGCAACGCCGATCCGTCTGCGGGTCCGATGGATTTCCGTCTACCAACGCAGCCGGAGCTCGCGGCGATCGAAGCGTTCATGCAATCCCTCGTCGTGCCCTCCGACGGCGATCTGAATCTGGACCGGATGCTTTGCGCCGCGATTCACGCCGGGGCGAGCGCGCCGGCCGTGCAGCGCGGGCGGGATTTGTTTTTCGGCGCGGCCAAGTGCTCGATGTGCCACGGCGGCCCCCTTTTCTTCGAGGCTGAGGCGGCGCTCGGCGGGGCCAAGAGTTTCAACACCGGCGTCGCGGTGCAGTTGATTAACGAGTTCGACGCGTGTGTCGGCGGTCCGTTGCTCTATCCCGACAGCACGACGCGGGCGTTCAACACACCGCAACTGATCAACGTCGCGAACACGTCGCCGTATTTCCATGACAACTCGGCGGCCGCGCTGAAGGATGCTATCCGTTTCTACAACGGCGACGAGTTCAATCAATCGCCCGGCGGCGCTGCGGTC
>ORJL010467120.1_pt1 | contig 10490 bp, 19 predicted proteins | sample 1779941 | NCBI WGS metagenome assembly ORJL01 (sample SAMEA104232317, study PRJEB22302) | groundwater metagenome | biome: forest; feature: aquifer; material: groundwater | place: USA | collected 2011-08-07 | depth 5.8 m | reverse complement strand
TTGTTAATAGGGCTAAAAAAAGAAAGTCCAGAGTAGAGAAGCCTCAAGCAGCACCTGTAGCAAAAGCAACTGCAGTTAAGCCTGCGGCTAAACCGGCAGCAGCTAAAGCTAAGAAATAATTTCGCATATGATTACATTACCCGTATATGATATTGATGGCAAGGAAGTAGATTCCGTAAAATTAGACGCCAAGGTGTTTGATGGGGTGATTAATGAAGCGGCTCTACATCAGGCGATTACCGCTTTTCGCGCTAATCAAAGAGGCGGTTTAGCGGCAACAAAAACCAGAGGCGAGGTTTCCGGCGGCGGCAAAAAACCTTGGAAACAAAAAGGTACGGGCCGCGCGCGCGTAGGATCAACTCGTTCGCCTTTATGGCGGCACGGCGGCGTGGTATTTGGTCCGCACCCTAGAGATTTCTCGGTTAGAATCCCGCAGGCAATAAAATCCCTGGCGCTTAAATCAAGCCTAAATGCTAAGATTAAAGAAAATAATTTAATTGTTATGGACAGTTTTCGGATCGATGTGCCGAAGACAAAAGAAGCAGCAAAAATCTTGGTCAATTTAAAAATGACCCCTAAATTTAATAACCGCCTGCGTAATGTTTATTTGTTGTTAGATACTATGGATAATAATGTAAAGAAGGCATTACGTAATATTGATTTTGTAAAAGTTCATTTCGCTAAAGATGCTAATGCGTATGAAGCGATAATTGCCCAGAAGATTATTATCACCAGGAAAGGCCTGGAAGAAATAACGAATAGGTTGAAAAAATGACTTCCTACGATATAATCAAAGCATTACTTACAACTGAAAAATCGAATCTTTATCGACCGATAGATAAATATCTTTTCTTGGTGGATAAAAGAAGTAACAAGGTTCAGATTAAGCGTGCAGTGGAAGAAATATATAAGGTAAAGGTTCGGGAAGTAAATACTTTTGTTACGCATGGAAAAATGCGCAGAGTAAGGTATCAACTAGGTAAAACTCCGGATTTAAAAAAGGCCGTCGTGACATTAAAAGAAGGCCAAAAAATAGAAACGGCAGCATAATATGGGTATAAAGAAATTTAATCCGACAACCGCTTCAAGACGCTGGATCACCGGTTCAGATTTTGCGGAAATAACGAAAACTAAACCCGAGAAATCTTTAATTGTCCCTAAGAAAAGAACTGGCGGGAGAAATTCGTATGGCCGTATTACCGTAAGGCATCGTGGCGGTGGGCATAAGCGGATGTTGCGTATTATTGATTTTAAACGCGATATTATTGATCTTCCGGCAAAGGTTATTGCGATAGAGTATGATCCAAATCGTTCCTCAAGAATAGCTTTGTTAGAATATCCTGATAAACGTAAAAAATATATTATCGCTCCTGTGGGTTTATCTGTAGGTGATACCGTTATCTCGTCTGATCAAAAAGACGTTGATATTAAAGCCGGAAATTGTATGTTATTAAGGCACATACCCTCCGGTACATTAATTCATAATCTAGAGTTGTTTAAGGGCAGGGGTGGTCAAATTGTGCGCAGCGCTGGAACTTCCGCGCAGATTATGGCGAAAGAAAACGAAGTTGCACACATTAAACTTCCTTCTGGAGAGGTTAGAATCGTAAGTGTCGATTGTCATGCTACTATTGGTCAGGTAGGCAATATTGAGCATGAGGCTATAAGTATAGGTAAAGCCGGTCGCACGCGCTGGCTAGGGATTAGGCCAACAGTCAGGGGTCTAGCCATGAATCCCGTGGATCATCCACATGGTGGCGGTGAAGGAAAATCTGGACAAGGTAATCCTCATCCGGTTACTCCGTGGGGTAAGCCGACTAAGGGGTATAAAACGAGAAAAAAAGTTAGATATTCCAATAAATTTATTGTCAGGAGAAGGAAATAAGCATGCCACGTTCATTAAAAAAAGGTCCGTTTGTCGAAGAAAAATTATTAAAAAAAGCTGATCGGGCGAGAAAATCAACTAGCCGTCAAGCGATTAAAACCTGGTCTAGGCGTTCAACAATTATTCCGGATTTCGTTGGTTTAACTTTTGCTGTTTACGACGGAAGAAAACACATTCCGGTATTTGTTACGGAAAATATGGTTGGGCACAAGCTGGGTGAATTCTCCCCTAGCCGCATATTCAGAAAACACGGCGGCGTCAAGGCTAAGAAAGCGGTAGAGAAGACATAAAATGATTGCTAAAGCTCAAGGAAAGTTTTTAAGATTAACTCCTCCTAAGGTTAGACAAGTTGCGGATTTAATCCGTAATAAGGATGCCGCCGAAGCGGTGAGCATTCTCACTAATTTAAATAAAAGGCCGAAGGAGCATATGATTAAAATTTTAAAATCTGCGATTGCTAATGCGAAAACCAAAGGTTTTAATATTGAGCAATTGTATGTTTCCAAGATTATTTGTAATGTGGGTCCTTCTTGGAAGCGTTATAAAGCTGCGGCGTTCGGCCGGGCAGCGCCGATTAGAAAAAGATTGTCGCATATTAAAGTAGAACTAGATTTAAAATCAGGAGATTAAGGTATGGGACATAAAGTTCATCCTTTTTTGCAAAGAGTCGGATTTATTAGGACATGGCATTCCAGGTGGTTTGCCAATCCTAAAGATTTCGCACGCTTTATCGAAGAGGATTATCGAATCAGAAAATTAATTAAAAAAAGATTTAAGCAGGCCGCCGTTGCCAGGATAATTATTGAAAGACTGGCGGAAAAAGTAAAGATTAAAATTTGCACTGCTCGTCCGGGATTAATTATCGGCCGGCATGGCGCAGATATCGAAAAGTTACGTGAAGATTTAAATGGTCTGGTTAAAAAAGAACTTTTAATCGATGTAGAGGAAATTAAAAATCCCGGGCTGGATGCGCAGTTGGTTGCGGAAAATATTGCGACCCAGCTAGAAAAGCGTATTGCCTTTCGCCGTGCCGTTAAACGCGCGATTGAACAATCGATGAATTCCGGGGCAAAAGGTATAAAGGTTAGTTGTTCTGGGAGATTAAATGGCGCGGAAATGTCGCGCACCGAGACTTATAAACAGGGCAAGATTCCTTTGTCAACATTCCGTGCGGATATAGACTATGGTTTTGCCGAGAGCTTGACAACTTATGGGCTTATCGGGGTTAAATCTTGGATCTATAAAGGAGATATCTTGACCAAGCGTGGCGCACGACCGGTAAGTGTCCAAAATATTGTAACTGAAGAAGCAGCTTTAGCCGGAAATACAAAAAGTAATCCTAAAAAATAATAAGGTGGTAATGAAATGCCTTTGATGCCCAAGAGAGTAAAATATCGGAAATTACAGCGCGGACAGCGCCGCGGTATCGCGACCACGGGAAGCGAATTGGCCTTTGGTGAATTTGGCATAAAGGTTTTAGCGAATGGTTGGATTAAAAATACGCAAATCGAAGCGGTACGCGTAATCTTAGCCCGTCAGTTGCATAAAGGCGGTAAGATGTGGATCCGAATTTTCCCGGATAAATCTATTACTAAGAAACCTGCAGAAGTGCGTATGGGTAAAGGTAAAGGCGACCTTGATCATTGGGTAGCGGTTGTAAAAAGAGGGCGCATATTATTTGAATTAGGAGGCGTACCGGAAGAGCTTGCCAGACGATGTTTTCGCGCGGCAGCCTATAAGCTCCCCTTAAGGACGAAATTTATAACCAGGACACAGAGGTAATTTACGATGAAAATGCAAGAGTTAAAAGCATTATCGAAAGACGATCTAAAGGCTAAAGCAAAAAGCCTCAAAGAAGAATTATTTAAAATGAATATGCAGCGCTATACTGGTAATGTTGAGAAGCCGCATAATTTTAAGGCAATTAGGAAAGATAATGCCCGTATTCAGACTCTGCTTAATAAGAAGGAAACTAAATAATGGGAAGAAAGAAAGAGTTTATAGGTACAGTAATTGGCGATAAAATGCAAAAGACGGTTGTAGTTAGGGTTACATTGATGAGTAAGCATGCTAAATACAATCGTGTTTTAAAGAACTATCATAAATTTAAGGCGCATGATGAATCCGGCATTGCTAAGTTAGGCGATGTAGTTCGTATTCAGGAAACCAGGCCTTTGTCAAAAGATAAATGTTTTAGGGTCTTAGAAGTGATTAAAAAATCTGAAGCGCCCCAGGTAGCCATAAAAGAGGAAGCAGTATGATTCAGTTACGTTCAATCTTAGATGTCGCCGATAATACCGGCGCTAAAAAAGCAGCCATGATTCAGGTTTTTGGTAAAAAGAATTCACCGAACGCACAAATTGGTGATGTGATTAATGTTAATGTTAAAGAATCTTCTCCGGGGGCGGCAGTTAAAAAAGGTGAAGTCGCGAAAGCTGTAATTGTGCGTACGAGAGAAGCAATTCGCAGAACCGATGGTTCGGTTTTAAGGTTTGACCGCAACGCTATTGTTTTTATTGATAATCAAAATAACCCTAAAGGCACCCGTGTATTCGGGCCAGTTGCGCGTGAATTAAGAGAAAAGAATTTCACTAAGATTATTTCATTAGCGCCAGAGGTACTCTAGATGTTTAAAATAAAAAAAGGTGACATGGTCCAGGCAATTAAGGGTAAAGATGCCGGTAAAAAAGGTAAAGTAATCGCTATTTTTACTGAAAAATCCAAAGCCCTGGTGGAAGGTATTAATTTAGTTAAAAAGCATAAACGACAAACCCGTCAAGACCAAAAAGGCGGTATCGTTTCTATTGAGGCTGCGATCGCGCTGGCTAATCTTATGCTTGTGTGTACTCATTGTAGCCGAGCATCTAGAACCGGGGTAAAGATTTTAGATGATGGTAAGAAGATGAGATTTTGTAAGGCCTGTAAAGAGGTAATATAAAAACAGTAGGTAGTAGTTAGTAGCTAGGGATTAGGGAAAGAAAAATATGATACCGCGATTATTAGAGAAATATAGGAATGAAATTACACCGGCAATGATGCAGAAATTTAATTTGAAGAATCGTATGGCCACTCCGTATATCGAAAAAATCGTCGTGAATATGGGTGTAGGCGAGGCGTTAGCAGATGTTAAAATATTGGAAAAATCCATGGATGATTTAGGGGTTATCACTGGACAGAAGCCAATTATGCGCCGGGCTAAAAAAGCGATTTCTAATTTTAAGGTTAGGCAAGGCGGTCCGGTTGGTTGTAAAGTTACTTTAAGAAGGGCGATGATGTATGAATTTCTAGATCGATTTGTAAATATATCGCTGCCACGTATCCGCGATTTTAGAGGGGTACCGAATAATTCTTTTGATCAGGGCGGAAATTATACTTTAGGGATCAAGGAACAGAGTATTTTTCCGGAAATGGAGTATGATAAGATTGGCCGAGCACAGGGTATGGATATTACATTTGTAATTAAAAATACGAAATCGAAAGAGCAATCCCGAGAATTATTAAGATTATTCGGTATGCCTTTTGAACAAAAGTAAAAGATGGCTAAAAATTCACAACTAGCAAGATGGAAAAGACCAGCTAAGTTTTCTACCCGCGCGTATAATCGCTGTAGTATCTGTGGACGCTCCGGCGGATATTTAGGCAGATTTAAGCTCTGTAGGATTTGTTTTAGGGAGCTTGCTTGGCAGGGTCTGATTCCGGGCGTAAAAAAAGCCAGCTGGTAAATTATAAAAAGAGGTATAAATGTCAAGAACAGATTTAATTGCTGATGCATTTACCATAATACGTAATGCCATTATGGCCAAAAAAGAAAACGTCGATATCCCTGCTTCTAATATGCTTAAGTCGATTATGGAGATATTAAAAAGAGAAGGTTATGTTGATAATTTTAAGGCGATAGAAGATAAGAAGCAGGGGGTATTAAGGGTATATTTAAAATATGTTAATGCAAAGCCTGCGATGCGCCATATTAAGCGTGTTTCTAAGCCCGGGTTACGGGTTTATAAAGAGAGTAAGAAAATCCCTCCTGTTTTAAGAGGTAGGGGTCTTGCGATTGTTTCGACTTCCAAGGGGATTATCACGGATAAAGAAGCTAGAGATCAAAATGCAGGCGGTGAAATTATCGCCTATATCTGGTAGGGATAAATATGTCAAGACTAGGGAAAAAACCGGTAGCCGTTCCAAAGGAAGTTAAAATTGAAGTTAAGGATAAATCTATTTTTGTTGAAGGGCCAAAGGGCAAATTAAGCCGCTGTTTGTCTGATCGCGTTACGATCGCGATAAAAGATGGTATTTTATTGGTCACTCGGGTCGCGGATACGAAAATGGATCGCGCATTTCACGGATTAACGCGCGCCTTAATCATAAATATGATTAAGGGCGTGACTGAAGGTTATGTTAAGGAAATGGAAATTCAGGGTGTAGGTTATCGCGCAGCTGTGCAGGGTAATATTTTGAATATGCAGCTAGGATTTTCTCATCCGATTAATTTTCCTATTCCTGACGGTATTAAAATTGAGGCACCTAAAAATACGCAGGTTATTATTAGCGGCATCGATAAAGAAAAAGTTGGCCAAGTTGCCGCGCAGATTCGCGCTGTATGCCCGCCGGAACCTTATAAAGGTAAAGGTATACGTTTTGCCGGAGAATACATAAAGAAGAAAGTCGGTAAGGCCCAGGCTACCGGCGGAGGTAAATAAAATTAAATGAAAAACACTAAAGAAGTACAAAGATTAAAAAGACATCGGCGCATTGCTTTAAAAATGCAAGGTACGCCAGAGAAACCGCGGCTAGTTGTTTACCGCAGCTTAAATAACATTTTTGGCCAGGTGGTTGATGATATTGAGCATAAAACAATAATTTCTTTATCTACACAGGATAAGGAATTAAAGAAGCATTTTAAGGATTCGGGTAATGTGAAAGTGGCAGCGGAGTTTGGCGAGATTTTTGCGAAGAAGATAAAAGAAAAAGGAATCTCTAAAATAATCTTTGATCGCGCAGGTTACTTATATCACGGCCGGATCAAAGCATTTGCCGATGCACTTCGAAAGGGAGGGCTAGATTTTTAATGCGTGAGCTAAATATAGAAAGAAAGTCTGAACTAATTGAGAAGGTAATCGCGATTAACCGCGTAACTAAAGTTACTAAGGGCGGTAAAAAAATGCATTTTAACGCCTTAGTCGTAGTCGGTGATACTAAAGGCCGGGTAGGTTTTGCTTTAGACAAGGCCAACGAAGTTGCTGATGCGATACGTAAATCTTTAACTAAAGCTAAAAAAGAATTAATTACTATTCCGCTTGAAGGCGCGACTATTCCCCATGAAATAATTGGTGAATTCGGGGCCGCTCGAGTTATGCTGAAGCCAGCGTCTGAAGGTACAGGCGTTATTGCCGCAGGGCCCGTAAGGGCGATTTGCGAAGCGGCTGGCATAAAGGATATTTTAACTAAATGTTTAAGATCAAATAATCCCGTTAATGTTATTAAGGCCACAATGGAAGGCCTGAAGAATTTGAAGGCATAATAAAATGGAAAAGAAAAAGCTAGCCGCGAAAAAAGAAGTTAAGAAGACGGTTTCTAAAGCTACGGCACAAGAAGAGAAGAAATCTGTGAAACAAACAGTAAAAAAGGCCGTCAAGAAAGAAATTGAATTAGTGCAGACTGTCGGGATGCATAATTTAAAACCGGCTAAAGGATCGCATAAGCCTAAAAAACTTTTAGGCCGCGGTTCGGGTTCCGGTCATGGTAAGACTTCTACCCGTGGTAGCAAAGGACAGACTTCACGCGCGGGTCGTCATTTTTATTTAGGCTTTGAAGGTGGGCAGTCACCTTTGATCCGTAGAATGCCTAAACGCGGGTTTACAAATATCTTTAGGCATGAATATCAAATTATTAATCTCAGTGATTTAGATAGAGTTAAAGCATCGGCAATCAATCCGGAAATACTAGAAAAAGAAGGTTTGGTAAAAGATAAGAATAAACCGATAAAAGTTTTAGGTGATGGTGAAGTAAAGAATCCTGTTGCCATACAGGTACATGCCATCTCAAAAAATGCCCTTGAGAAAATTCAAAAGGCAGGCGGTAAAGTAGATATCATTAATGCTTAGCGCATTATCCAATTCATTCAAGATCCCGGATTTAAAAAAGCGGATTATTGTTACTGCCGCGTTAATTACTGTTTATCGCATCGGTTCTTTTATTCCGACTCCCGGTATTAATGGCGCGGCGCTCGCAGAATTTTTTAGCCGTATCGCCAAAACCCAAGGCGGGGCGCTCTTTGGCATAATCAATATGTTCTCCGGTGGCGCAATGGAAAGATTAACTATTTTTGCGCTCGGGATCATGCCGTATATATCTTCCTCGATTATTATGCAGCTTTTGACCGCGGTTATTCCGGCTTTAGAAAAGCTAGCCAAAGAAGGTAAGGCAGGGCATGAGAAAATAAATCAATATACCCGCTACGGAACAGTCGTACTCTCCTTAATTCAATCTTTCTTTATTGCGTTGTGGCTTGAAAATCCTGCGCGTTTTGAAGGCTTAAGGATTGTTATGCATCCGGGTTGGGGTTTCAGAATTCTCACGGTATTAACCTTGACTACCGGTACAATATTTATCATGTGGCTGGGTGAGCAAATTCAAGAAAAAGGTATCGGTAACGGTATCTCTTTGGTTATTACCGCTGGTATCGTTTCGAGAATTCCTTCTGCGTTACAGCAGTTGTTTGTTTTAATCTCACCTTTTAATCCTAGTCGCCGTCAGATTCAACCCTTTACTTTGCTGATTATGGCAATATTGTTGGTGGGGGTTGTATTCGCGGTTATCATGATTACTCAAGGCCAAAGAAGGATCCCGGTGCAATATGCACGTCGGGTTGTGGGAAGAAAAATCTTTGGCGGACAGAGTACATACATACCTTTAAAAGTTGATACCGCCGGAGTTATCGCGATTATCTTCGCGCAATCAATAATTTTATTTCCTGCTACAATAGCGTCCTTTATACCTAATCCTGGGTTTCAAAATTTAGCCCAAGGGTTAATGCGCGGCCACTTACTTTATACTGCGATTTATGCTCTTTTGATCATATTTTTCTGTTATTTTTATACGGCGATCGTTTTTAATCCGCTAGACCTATCAGAGAATATGAAAAAATACGGCGGTTTTGTTCCGGGTGTGCGTCCGGGTACGTCAACTGCTGAATTTCTAGATTTCATTATGACTAGGATCACTTTGGCCGGGGCAATATTTATTGCTTTTATCGCGATCTTTCCGGATTTTCTGATGGCCTGGCTTAAGGTTCCATACTTAGTGGCATCGTTTTTTGGCGGAACAGGAATTTTGATTATTGTCGGGGTTATGCTTGATACTATAAAACAGATTGAATCGCATCTATTGATGCATCATTACGAAGGTTTTATTAAGGGCGGACGGATTAAAGGCCGTAGATAATTATGAGAATTATATTATTTGGTCCTCCTGGAGCAGGTACAGGTACGCAAGCAAAACAATTAGCTAAGGAGCTTGAGCTTGCGCATATTTCTACTGGCGATCTGTTGCGTCAGAATGTGGCGCAAGGTACTCTTTTAGGTAAAGAGGCTAAAAGCTATATGGACCGCGGGGCATTAGTTCCAGATGCTCTGGTAACCAAGATGCTGGGCGAGCGTTTTTTAAAAGAGGATGTAAAGAAAGGTTTTATTTTAGATGGCTATCCTCGAACCCTCAATCAAGCAAAGTCATTAGATCAATTACTTAAGGCTAATAATATAGATATAGATTTTGTCGTAGATTTAGATACTAGTGACGCAGTTATTATCCAGAGGCTTTCTGGGAGATTGGTTTGTAAGGGTTGTTCAGCCAATTTCCATATGACAAATATGCCGCCTAAGGTGGCAAATGTTTGTGATCATTGCGGCGCGAATCTTTATCAGCGAGACGATGATAAAGTCGAGACAATCAAAAAGCGTATTGAAACTTATAAAAAAGAAGCTTCAGAAGTACTTAATTATTATCGTACACAAAATAAATTACATACCCTTTCTGCCGATAAAGCCGCAGAAATTGTTCTTCGACAAATTATAGATTTAGCTTCTAAGGTTTGATGATTCCTTTAAAGACGCAAGACGATTTAGTGATGCTGCGTAAGTCTGGTAAGATGTTAGCCGTAGTTATGCAAAAGCTAAGGGAAAGAGTTAAACCGGGCATATCTACGCAAGAGCTTGATAGCTTAGCTGAAGATTTGATTTTGCAAGATGATGCGAAGCCGGCATTTAAAGGATATAAAGGCTATCCGGCAACTATTTGTGCTTCAGTTAATAATGAGATTGTGCACGGCATTCCGGGCCAGAGATATCTAGTTGAAGGCGATATTATTAGTATAGATTTAGGTATTGATTATAAAGGTTATTTTTCAGATGCTGCGGTGACGGTTGCCGTAGGTAGAATAGATTCGAAGATTAAAAAACTTATAGAGGTGGCAAAGATTTCTTTGACAGAAGGTATAAAGAAGGCGCGCGCAGGTAATTATCTGTTCGATATATCTCACGCCATACAGGGCTATGTTGAAAAGAATGGTTTTTCCGTGGTCAGACAATTTGTCGGGCATGGGATTGGTAAT
>ORJL010819464.1_pt1 | contig 10492 bp, 8 predicted proteins | sample 1779941 | NCBI WGS metagenome assembly ORJL01 (sample SAMEA104232317, study PRJEB22302) | groundwater metagenome | biome: forest; feature: aquifer; material: groundwater | place: USA | collected 2011-08-07 | depth 5.8 m | reverse complement strand
CAGCCACACTGTCTCGGCGACTCTTTCTAAGTATCTGACTGTGACTCTCGCGCAGTTCATCCCGCCGCGTGCGGGCATCTTTTAGTAAAGTTGGCAATTCTTTATCGTCTTGTCCGCCAGTGTGAAGTTGTTCCGCCTCGCGTATGCCGTTTCCAAGGACCTCAATGTTGTCACGGTTACGCAACGCAACTTTGATTTTTTGCAGCGACTCAGCGTCAGCCTTTCTCTCTAATGTTGCGCCGCAGTGGATACAAAAATCCCAATCGTTTCTGACGGGTTGGCTGCATTTGGGGCAAATGTGTTCCGCGATTTTTTTGCCATTGATGGGGCAGTAGATGGCTTCTGCCGAGTGTATGCGCTCACAATGCGGGCAAGGTGCGGCTAAGGGTTCGCCGCAGTTGAGGCAGAAGAGATTTTGGTTGCTGTTGGGGGTGTTGCATTTGAGGCAGATCATATATTTTTTTAGATTTGCTTTGTGGCGAATGTTCAGCTGCTTCGCGTAAAACGAACAGGTTCACATTCGTTTACGCGAAGCGGACTTTACATTCGTTGACAACCGGTTTTGGGAAAAGATTTTTTTGAAATCGTTGATTAAGTAGTCTCGTGACGATGTGTGTCCTCAAGAACGTAAATCCATCCAGTTACAAGCACAGATACGGTAAGCAGGGTTCCTGATAGCCAAGGATCTCCATTGAGTAGACCCGCATTAACGATGTAATATGTTAATATCAACAAGATGAATGTGATTACAACATGGGCTACGAATTTCCCTACACTATTCCAACTAAATTCCTCTGGGGGATTGTGGCATAAGGGACATTGCTTTATTGGCTTTCCACACTGTGTACAGCAAAGCGGTTCTTGAGATGTAGTTTTTTCATTAGATGGGCTGGGTGATTGATTCCCAGATGGCTGTGCTAGTTGTTTTTGGGGCAATCTTGCTAGCAGAGGTTTTGCTACCAGAGCCACCAGAAATTTAGCGGTGGGTTCGGCGAACCAAGTGAGGAATAACGGTATCAATACTAGGAAACCGTTAGAGAATGGGGGAAAGATAAGCGCCCTGACAGCGGTTTGTTGGAAAGCTTTGAATCGGTTGAATTTAGCATATACATTTCCATCTTGTGAGCCGCCGTCTTTAAATACCAAAGGTTTACTGTTAGCGAACAATGTAAAGAGGACACTTAATTCCTGTTCAGATGTTATTCCGCCAGAATTAATGGCGCTCACTAACAAGGTTTCAGTTGTAGAGCTACGGGGCGGCACCTCTAGTTTGATATAACTGGATGCGCCGCTCTTTCCCCCTTCCCCTTTGAGATGCCCCGTCACGAAGGCATTTGATTCTTTTTCCACCGTACCCGTTATGCCAATTTGAATAACCTGCGCGTCGTCGCTGTTGTTTATTAGATGTATGATCAACTCTTGCTCTAAAAGTTCAGCGTCGGCGATGAATTTCGGTATCAGAACAGTGATCTCGACATCCTTCAACCCGCTAATATCTTTGGCAAGGGCTTTCGAGTTCCAAAGTGCGGCTTGATATTGTTGAAGCATTTGTTGTCCGGCATAGTTGTAGTAAGCAAAATATGCAAAAGCAATCATCAATATACTGATAACCCATCTCCGGGGGGATGTAAAAATATCAAGTGTCATTTTTCATGCTCCTTGCTAATAAGGTCGGCAACCTTTTGCGTCACATACCCATGGGGTTATATCTTTAGTACTCCAGCCTATAAATTCATCAAACCCCCCTGCGCGCTTTGATGGAGGAGTAAACCAAGATATGGCTACTCTATTGATAGATATGCCGCACTTTAAAGGCAGATTCAAAGTGGCGGTTGTTAGATCGAGTGAGGGGTTTATTTTTAACTCTTGTGAAGTAAGATGTTCACTAAAGCAATTATCCTTTTGGAATTCCTGTTTTCTCTCTACAAATACTTGCAGAGGGGGTGTCTTAAATATAGAGGCGGTGTATTTAAACATGAATTTACATTCGATAGATTGTTGAATTAGTGGAGGAGTTGCTTGCGAAGCATTAACACTATTAAGGGGACAGGATGTTTTATCTTTATCTGCGATTAATCCCGGTATGTACTTCACCGTAACTTCTGCAGGTTGCGATCTGCTATTTAAGGTAACAGTTGATGTAATAGGGCTTACTTCAACAACCACATCTAATTTTGGGGGTAGTGGTGGAATTTCGGAAAACTCTGTAGTGTTTTCCAAACGCACCTGACCATTTGTGAGTCGTTTTACGTCGCCGATGGGCCTGCTAAGTCGCCCGCTTTCCCATTGCCATAATCTGACTTGAAAACATTTGCCGAAGTTGGGCGAGAAATTTTCATCTCCATCAATTTGGATGGTTGCTAATATTGTTGTTTGATTTCTTAGATTATCGGCTGAGTATTGAATACCTTGATTGAGAAGAGTCGTAGTAATTCGTGCAGGGGTTGCTCGCCACCAAAATAAAGTTCGCTCCCCTACGCTACTTTTAGGATCAGGAGGTTGGAATCCCCACTTCTGAATTTTGCATTCTTCGGGTGTTTTAATAAGCTCATCCCAACGGACAGATGCAATTTTGGTTAGATCAGACTTTAGTTTGGGTTCAGAATCACTTACCCAAAGTTTTCCCAGGTACTCTTTTGCTATTGGGCTATGCGCTATCGCAATTTCACCTCCTGTAAATTTCGTGGCGATAGGCGAAAGATCAAATCCTATGCAATCGACAAAGGCTTTTGGTGTGCATCGCGCTATCTTTTCCCAATTCACTTGCTCATTCAGATCAAAATAACGTTCATCTTTAGCCAAATAGATTCTTCCAAATTCACCTGCTAGCGGGATCGGCATATACTTACTTAAAACATTCCGCCAAATTCCTGACATGGTTTGTTCAAATCGATCTTTAGGTTGCCAAGGGCGGATGGGAGAATTTAATCCCAATGCTTCATAGTCATTCCACCATTGTCTGTTGTCTGTGTCCGGCAAAGACGCCAAATCACATCTTAATACCGGAAAGACACTCCATTTATCCTTGATTTTTTCGAGACTTGTTTGTGCGGCAGTTTGATTTTCCTCTCGTAAAATCACATTCTTCTTGTAATTTGTGGGATTACCAAACTTATCCCACTCTACGGCATAGTCGTCATTGTCTCCTTTAGGAAGTTGAAAATTTCCATCAGTAAAGTAAATAACAACCTTTTCTGTAAAATCTGCTACCGTGCTTTCAGAGTCGAGATAGGAGAAAACCTTTTCTTTTTTTATAATTTGGTAGTTACGATCAGGTAATGGGCGTATCAGACCGGCGTTAATTTGATTGGAGCGAAGTTTGTCAATAGAGGTTGCAGGCAATAATTCTTCAGGTTGTGCGTCACTAACATAATGGATGTTGCTAAACCGCACGACTTTAGTGGTGATATTAGGAACTGGCGGCGGCACAAAAACACCTTGTTCAAAGTATTGTCTTAGCAAGTTTAGATATGCTTTAGTAATCTCATATGTGTCAGAAACTGACAAACATTTATCGTTCAATTTCTCGGAGTCTTTTCCGTCCTCAATAGCAAATATCAACAGAACCTTTTGGGGTTTACCTTGTGGTGTGGTGGGGACCGATATTAGTGATTGCTCCGTGTTCAGTAACACTGCGCCAGATGGCGGGTTGGGTTGTTTTGGCGCAACGGTATCTGGAACTGGCGGCGTTTGTGTTGGAGTCGCGCACGCCACTACCAACAAGGCGCACACCAAAACAGTATTGACGATCAAAATGACACGACGAGAAAAGATGAACATGGTTTTAGTCTCCTCAATTTTTATTTCATCTCCCCACACTCCGGGCAAAACTCCGCGCCTCGCGGAATTTTTGCGCCGCAGTTGGGGCATTTACTTCCACTCAATTGACGCGCGATGAAAAAGATCGCGCCGCCTAATAATGCTGTGCCGCCTACTATGCCAAGAATTAATGGCAGGTTGAGGCGCGGGGCAGGCGTGAGCGTCGCCTGTAATGTTTGTGTGGGATTGATCCATGTGACCGACTCGCCTGAAACAATCCCATTACTCGATAGCACCTTGCTGCCTTTCAATGTGAAAGTGCGTGAAAGTGCCAACCCAAACAACGTCCCTACGGGCGCCCACTTAAATGAAATTTGTGACGGGGTAGTGGATGAGTCGTAAGTAATTTGGGCGGTGTTATCAAAGAGTGCGGTATTGAGTTTGCTAAAGCCTTGCCCGCTCAATGTCAGATGATATTTTAAATTACCAGTATCGAGTGTGGTTTTGCTTAAGTTGGCGGTGATACCTAGCGCCTGCCATTGCGAGATAGCAGAGGCAAAACCTTGATCAATCGCGCTACCGGTTAGAGCAATTTGCTGAGCGGCGTAAGTAATGTTTGTCTCGGCATCCCAATACTCATCGGTATAAAGCGTGGCTTTGGTTTCAATAGAAAGCGCCGCCGCGCCACAGGCGGTTAACCCGTAGCTAACCAGTAGCCACAAGATCAAAGCAATAGATAACGCCCGTAGCCGATAGGGTCTCATATTTTTCTTGCCTCTTGAATGTATTGCCGCAATTCTTCAACTGAGATGGCGCGTCCATGCGACGCCAATCGTTCGTTGACGAAGAGGATCGGCGTATGGCGAAACGTGATCAAGGCGTAAACCAACGAAACAAAAAAGTTTTTCCGTTTCAATTCAACTCCTTCTTCCTTGCAGGCCTGCTCCACGAGCGGCATCACCTTGCGGCAGCGCAGTCAGAGGGGCGCAAGGGTGTAGGCGGTGACGATGACCGTCATGGCATTGACCCGCTGTTGCTGCACGAAGGTCCGCCGCTCTTGCCGCCGATCCAAATTTCTACTTCACCCAAACCATTGTTGCCCGAAGCGTCATCGGCTTTCAGCGTGACCGAGCGCATTGTTTGCGGCGGTGAGAGTGACACATCAATACATCGCCGCCCGCCGCTGTCCATGCCAAACCGTTTGCTTGCGCCATTGCCCAACGTAATGATCAAAGCGTTGATCTGATTGTTGTCGGGCGAGTTCTGCGGGCGATCCCACACAATGATGCGCGTGACCGGCAAACTATCTGCCCACGTTAGGGTGAGGGTGAAGCGATGCCCCAAACCGTTCGTCCAAAACGTTGAGGTGCTGCCGTCAAAGGCATTGCCCGAATTGATTCCATCAGGCGAGCGGTTTGCTCGCGGTGCAACGTTGCCGGTGAAGGCGGGCGGCGGCGCAGTGGCTGTGCGCGACGGCGTGAACGTGGGCGTGGGTGTGTCTTGAATCGTAAATGTCCGTGTCTCACTCCACGCGCTTTCAACGTTATTATTGCGCGCTTTCACTTTCCACGAATATGTGCCGGGCCACATTTGCCCGATTCGTTGTGACGTGCCGCCGATCCAGCCGCTATTTAATGTGCCGTAAGGTACGCCGCTATATTCAAGATAGTATTGCGTGGCGTTGCTCACGCTGTTCCAGGCAAACGTGATCTCGGTAGATTGTGACAGGGTCGCGTTGGAAGATGGATCGCGCAAAGTGGGCGCCGCCAACCCCTGCGGCGTAGGCGTCCGCGACGGCGTCACCGTCGGCGTGTTGGTGGGACCTTCGATCTTAAACGTCCGCGTCTCGCTCCAATTGCTTTCGAGCCCTTTGTCATTTCGCGCTTTCACCTTCCACGAATACGTGCCGGGCCACATCGTGCCAATATGAAACGCCGTGTCGTTGATCCAACCACTATTCAACGTGCCGTAAGGACCGCCACTGTATTCGAGATAAAACTCTTTCGCGCCGTCCACGTAATTCCAAGCGAACCAAACATCAGTGGATTGCGCGAACGCAGCATTGTTAGCAGGATCGCGCAACGACGGTGAGGCCGGCGCTTGCGGTTGTGGCGTGAGTGTGCGTGTGAGAGTCGGCGTGCGTGTGGGTGTGTCTGACGGTCCCTGTTGAATCGTAAAAGTTCGCGTCTCGCTCCAATCGCTTTCGCCCGAAGCATTGCGCGCTTTCACTTTCCAAGAATACGTGCCAGCCCACATCGTGCCGATACGATGCGAAGTGTTATTTGTCCAGCCACTGTTGAGCGTGCCGTAAGGCGCTCCAGAATACTCAAGATAGTATTGCGTGGCGTTAGCCGCCGTGTTCCATTGAAAGGTGATCTCCGTGGTTGCCGCCAACCGCTCATTGTTGCCGGGTGAGGCGAGTGCCGGGGGCGAAGGCTTATTGCTTGAAGCGGGTGGATTGACAGGTGGCTGAGGCGTTATCGGTTTGCTTACCGGCGGATTGGACGCGCCGCCTTGTTGATTGCTAGATTTAATGAACACTGCTTTAACATTTGCATCATGCCAAGCTAAATCTGTGTTGCCGTCAATGCCATTGGGGTTAATGCAAGAAGAATGAGTTCGATCTGTGAAAACATTAAAGTGCAAGTGATAGCCGCCGGTTTGCTGATTGCCGCCCCAACCGATATAACCAATGACATCACCTTGTTTAACGACGGGCAAGTTGTTGTTGTGATTCTTAATGTAAGCGGTGTAAGTTTGCTCTACATAAATAGGGCTGTCTAAGTGTAGATAGGCTGACGTGCGCCCGTTGTCGCCATGCTCGATCATGATGACGTTGCCCCCGCCCGATGTGTCGTATCGCGCGAAAACAATTTTGCCATCTGCTGCCGCCAGAACAGGTTGCCCTTTTGTGGTGGACTGCTCTCCCAGAGTTTTGACAATATCAATGGCGCACATATTCCACGAGCCGGTGCAGTGACTACTCCACGAGGCGGCGCAATTCAAAGTAGTTTTGGGTCCTTGAGAGATTTGCCAGTCGCCAGCCGGTAGCGGCAATTTCCATTCCGAGGGTTCGCTAATCAACGGAGAAGAGTTCGCCCACGCGAAGGCGGGGAGCAGCACGGGCTCTAATGCGAGAAGCAGTATTACAAAAGTGAATCGAAGCGTAGTGCGTCGCGCAGACATATTAAGGCACAAAGAAAAATGAGTTCAATAAATTTTCAAACTCGGTCAAGCTTTCGGCTTGCTGTGAGGTTGACACGGTGTTGAGTTTGATGAGTGACAGCACATAACGCTGATTATTTTTCAACGCCAAGCAGGACATGGCGCGCAGAGCCGTTTCGTTAGGCTCGGCAAACTTTTGGCAGATTGCCGAGACGTTGTTGAGCGAGATCGCTCGCGTCTCTAAAATTTTGCGGGGTGGAAACTCGTTCGAGCTGGAAACAAATTCTTCAAGTGTCTGACCCTCAAGGGCAGACTCGACATGAATCAGCGCGGAGGCTCCATTGGGCAATGCAAAAACGGCGTCTGTTCCGGTTTCTGTTCCTACCCACGTTGATGGGTAGTTCAAGGCGTATTTGCCGGAGGAGTTGGTATATCCTTGTAGTCTTGGCGGTGATTGTGTTGTCGAACCACGAGTGGGCGATGCCGATGTGGCGACGGGCGTGGCAGCCACTCTTGTAGATGTTGCTAATACTGAATCTGTTGGCGTGGGGGCAACCGCCGTGATCGCGGCGGCTGTGGGCGCGGGGGGCAACCAAAAGTCGCGGGTGAAGTAGGCGGCGACCCCTAAGGCGGCGGCTGCAACAAGGATCGAGAGTCCGTGATCGCAGATGAAGCAGGCGGGGGGATCAAAGCGAGACTCGTTCATACGTACTTAATAGATGCTGATCCGCCCTTGTTTCTTCCACGAGTCTTAAGATTCGTTTAGGATTTGTTTGCGCCAGTGATGGTTGCTCCAATCCAGACGCTTAAAATCCAGATTGCGAGCGGGGTTTGCCAATTGGAGTTTCCTAGAAGGACTTGGAATAAAACGATAACGGCAGCAAGCACCGTGCCAACAATCAAGCCCTTTAGCCCAAGAGGTTTAAAGGGTATCCATTTCCACGATAAGGCAATGGTGGCTAAGGCAACCCAAAAGAGAAGTAGGCTGATCCACCAAACGGAGAGTCCGAATAATGCCAGCGCGATGCTCAAAAGAAAAGTTTGTCCGACGCCGAAGAGAAACGCCCAGCGTATTCGCGCCGCGAAAAGATTTGCGCGCGATTGTTTTGCCTTGACAACGTTGTTTTGAATGAAGTAAATGATCTCTTGAGCCGTAGATGGGCTTGAGATAACTTCACTTTCGCCAAATTTTGTTTGCCCGGATTTTTGCAAAAGTTCAAACAGCGGCGTGGGGATGATGAGGCGCGCGGGGGCATCGGTGGGTAAAGCGCCGCTGATAGTGGCGGTAACAGCAGTCACATCAATCGCTTCAAAGGCGAGCGCGGTTTCAAGATCGAGCCCACCGCAAGGGATAGCAATGATTTGTGTGTCTATCTCGCTTAACTCTTTGAGGAAGCGGCGATTATTTGGACAAACAATAAAAGTACTCGAGTCTGCCACCGTTCCTAAAATGTAAAGACCGGGCTCAATGGGCGAAGGAAAAAACGGCAAAGGCAATACGGGCTGCCACGAGTGATCGGCGCGATCTAAATAGGTCATGGCGCGATCTCCTGTGTGGCAGTGCCGTTGGGTGTGGTGATGATGACGCGCTTCATGTTGGGCATGGACGGGATGATGAAGGTAAGCGTCACCTCATTTAACAATTCCGGCGGCTCACCTGCGCTCAGATAGTTGGGCTGAAAATTTAATTGATACAGCGAAGTGTTAGAAGCGTCTAACAATGTGAGTGAATAGTTGCCTGAAGTGGTGGCAGTGATGCGCCCTTGCTCTAGCGGCGCGATCTGTTTGATGGTCGGCGCGGCTTCGCGGCGCAGGGTGGCGGTGATCAGCAGCACATCGCCGCGCGTGACAAAAGGCGCGGGCGAGGCGAGCGGCGTGGGTGTCCTGACGGACGTCGGCGGCACCGTGGATCGCGCGGGCTGATCCATGATGAATCCGATCAGCAAACCAACCATCAACGTAAAAGCGATTTGAAATTTTTGAGGCAACATAGCAGTAGGTGACTGTCACTTGTGCAGAACGCGCGTTTTCAGTCGTTCTATGGGAAGTGACAGTCACCTTTCACGAAAAAGTTTGGCGAACATGGTTTGTAAATGATTGTAGGACTCGGTGTTATAAGCGTACGTCCCGCGTTGACCGGAGGGACCCATCATCGAGTTGCGTCCATTGGTGGCGGGATGTCCATCGCACAACTCGGCGGCGTTTTCTATTTTTGGACATTCAGGCGGATAAGGATTCGGGCAGCCATTGTAAGCAACGTTTTGTCTTTTCCACGCGGCGTAGCTATATTCATCACACAAGCCGTAGGTGTGCCCCAGTTCGTGCGCGGTGATCGTGACGCCTTTCGATTCGGCGACAACGGCTTGATAATCTAAGCCGAAGGTGTAGCCAGCCACCGAGTGATTGCCGCGCACAACCAAGTCATCATCCGTTAAACCAATATACCTATCCGCAGGTTCGGCGCGAATCCCAAATTCTAAAACACTGGGCAATAGGTCTTCGTCGTTTAATGGCACACCGGTAAAAGTCTTATCCAAGTATATGATGTTGACTTGAATATAAGATTGGATGTTGGATTCTTTTAAAAAGAGGTCGGCGTGGTTCTTGGCGGCGTCTAAAAAACTATTGCGCGATCCTTTCCAATGCACCGGGATAAAAACGATGACATAACTGGGCGGGGGCGGCGTGGGCGTTGCCGCGCGGGCGCGAGTGATGACCGGAGTCACGGTGACGCCGCCAACGGGAGTGGGGGCGTTGATCGTTGGGGTTGCCGTGGCGGCGACAGTGACGGGCGTAGCGGGAGGCGTAACAAGTTCACCGAGTCCATGCTCACGCAAGTAGTAAGTAGCAGCGAGCATCAGCAGTGAGGCAAGCAACAACCAGGCGTTGTCACATATCCAGCACATCGTTCCATCAAAAGACGAATCGCGGAGAGATGGATCGCGCATTTTATTTTAGGGCGCAAGGATGGTAAAACTGGCGCTCTCTCCGATGTCCAACCCTTCCGAAATTTGCACCGACCTCCCGCTCGATACATTGCTGATCGCAACCTCAACAGTGTTTGGCACTATCAGTCCAAGATTTAATGCTGTCACCTTGACAATGTTCGGACCGGAATTCAGAGACACGACGAAACTATACGCCGTGCCTGCGAGCATGTAGTTATCGAGAACCTTATTTCCATTAACAAACAAATCAATACGATCTCCGTCCACTGTTGCGTTATCTCGCACAGAAACCGTAATCGTCTTCTGTCCTACTCGCACATCGGTCAACCCTCCTCCTGTGGTCGGTGCGATGGTGGGCGTTGGCGTTCTGGTTGGAGTAGGCGACGGCGTCGTTGTATATGTTGGCGTAACTGTAGCCGTCGGCGTAATAGTTGGGGTGGGTGTAGGCGTGATAGTCGGCGTGGGCGTAAAGGTGGGCGTGGGTGTGACGCCGATTAATGGTAACCATTGATCGCGGGAAAAATATCCCAAGGCGATCAGCAATATCGCTGGCAGCAGAATCCACCCATAGTCGCAGATGAAACAGAACGGCTCGTCGGAGGCTGAATCGCGGTAGGAGT
>ORJL011713281.1_pt1 | contig 10496 bp, 9 predicted proteins | sample 1779941 | NCBI WGS metagenome assembly ORJL01 (sample SAMEA104232317, study PRJEB22302) | groundwater metagenome | biome: forest; feature: aquifer; material: groundwater | place: USA | collected 2011-08-07 | depth 5.8 m | reverse complement strand
GCGCGGGATCGACAAGTCGTTTGGGGTCGTTCATGCCGTTCGCGGCGTGTCGCTCAGGATCGAACCGGGGACGATCACCGGCATCGTCGGTGAAAACGGCGCCGGCAAATCGACCCTGATGAGCATTCTCTACGGGCTCTACCGCGCCGATGCCGGCGAGATACGGGTCGGCGGTCAGCCGGTCGAGATGGCGAGCCCGCGCGACGCCATCGCCCACGGCATCGGCATGGTCCACCAGCATTTCATGCTGATCGACACCTTCACCGTGCTCGAGAACATGGTGCTGGGTGCCGAGGGCGGCCTGCTGCTGGCCGGGGGCCTTGCGGCGGCGCGGGCCGAGCTGGCGCGGCTGGCGCGCGACTACGGCCTGTCGGTCGATCCCGATGCCCGCGTCGCCGATCTCTCGGTCGGCGAGCAGCAGCGCGTGGAAATCCTGAAGGTGCTGTTCCGCGGCGCCCGGATCCTGATCTTGGATGAGCCCAGCGCCGTGCTGACGCCGCAGGAGACCGATCGCCTGTTCGACATCCTACGGACCCTGAAGGATCGCGGCGTCACGGTGATCCTGATCACCCACAAGCTGCGCGAGATCATGGCGGTGACCGATCGCGTCCATGTCATGCGTCAGGGCCGGATCGTGGCCGAGCGCCGGACCCGCGATACCGGCTCCGAGGAACTGGCCGAGCTGATGGTCGGCCGCAAGGTCCGCCTCGATCTCGACAAGGTTCCAAGCCGGCGGGGCGAGATCCTGCTGCGGACCGAACATCTCTCGCTGGTCGACGACCGGGGTGTCCGGCTGCTCGACGATGTCGGCATCGAGCTGCGCGCCGGCGAGATCGTCGGCATCGCCGGCGTCACCGGCAACGGACAAAGCGAACTCTTGCAGGTCCTGGCCGGAATCCGCGCGCCGAGCGACGGCCGGCTGACCGTCTGCGGCCACGTGGTCGATGCGGACCATCCGGGCAATCCCGCGGAAATGCGTGCGCTCGGGCTCGCCCACGTGCCGGAAGATCGGCTGCGCCAGGGCATGGTCGCGGCCTTTCAGGCGTCGGAGACGTCGATCCTGGGCTATCAGGACGGCCCGCCGTTCACCCGCCACTACCTGCTCGACGGGCCGGCCGTCGGCGCGCATTGCGCGGAACTGATGGAACGCTTCGACGTCCGCCCGCGCTCGCCGGGCCTGCGCTCGTCGCATTTCTCCGGCGGCAACCAGCAGAAGCTCGTGCTCGCCCGCGAGATCGCGCGCCGGCCCAAGGTGCTGCTGGTCGGCCAGCCGACGCGCGGCGTCGACATCGGCGCCATCGAGTTCATCCATCGCGAGCTGGTGAAGGCGCGCGACGCGGGCTGCGCGGTGCTGGTCGTCTCGGTGGAACTGGACGAGATCCTCTCGCTCGCCGACCGCATCCTGGTGATGTTCGCCGGCCGTATCGTGGGCGAGGTCGAACCGGGCCGCGCCGACGAGCGCACGCTCGGCCTGATGATGGCCGGCGCCGAAGCCGCATGAAGGTGCGGCGCCGTTCCTTGCCCGGCCCCCTGCCGATATGGGCGGAGATCGTGCTGCTGCCGCTGGTCAATATCGCGCTGGCCTTCATCATCGTCGGCGTGATCGTGGCGATCATCGGCGTCGATCCCTTCCATGCGCTCCGGCTCCTGGTCGTGGGGGCGGTCGGCTCGTCCGAATCGATCGGCTACACGCTCTATTACGCCACCAACTTCACCTTCACCGGCCTCGCGGTGGCAGTGGCCTTCCATGCCGGCCTGTTCAACATCGGCGGCGAGGGCCAGGCCTATATCGGCGGCCTGGGCTGCGGGCTCGCGGTGCTGGCGCTCGACCGCTGGCTGCCGGCCTGGCTACTGGTGCCCATCGCCATCGCCGCGGCGGCGCTGTTCGGCGCGGCCTGGGCCGCCGTGCCGGCCTGGCTGCAGGCCTGGCGCGGCAGCCACATCGTCATCACCACCATCATGTTCAATTTCGTGGCCTCGGCGCTGATGGTCTACCTGATGGTGAATGTGCTGATCGCGCCGGGCTCGATGACGCCGCAGAGCCGTACCTTCGCGCCCTCGGGCAGGATTCCGGCGATGCACGACGTGCTGCAGGCAGTCGGCATCGCCGTTGCGCCATCGGCCCTCAACCTTTCGATCGTGCTGGCGCTCGCCTGCTGCGTCGCTGTCTGGGTATTCCTGTGGCACACGCCATGGGGCTATGCGTTGCGCACCATGGGCCACAATCCCGAGGCGGCGGTCTATGCCGGCACCAATCTCAGGCGCATGACCATGGTGGCCATGTGCCTCTCGGGCGCGCTGGCGGGTTTCGTGGGCGTCAACGAATTGATGGGCGTGCACCATCGCATCGTGCTCGACTTTCCAGCCGGCTACGGCTTCGCCGGCATCGCGGTCGCCCTGATGGGGCGCAGCCACCCGCTCGGCATCGTGTTGGCCGCCCTGCTGTTCGGGGCGCTGCAGCAGGGTGGCGCCGAGCTGGCGTTCGAGATCCCTTCCATCACGCGCGAAATGGTGGTGGTGATCCAGGGCCTGATCATCCTGTTCTCCGGCGCGCTGGCGCACCTGCCGCGGCCCTGGCTTCAGGCGCTGCTGGTACGCCGGGCCTGACATGGACGAGACCTTCTCCTTCGTCTTCCTGATGCTGGCATCGACACTCCGGGTGGCGACGCCCCTGGTGCTCTGCGCCATGGGCGGGCTGTTTTCGGAGAAGGGCGGCATCGTCGACGTCGGCCTCGAAGGCAAGATGCTGATGGCGGCCTTCTTTGCCGCGGCAACCGCGTCCGTCACCGGTTCGGCCTGGGCGGGCGTGGCTGCGGCCGTGCTGGCGGCAGAGGCGCTGGCGTTGTTGCATGGTCTCGCCTGCATCACCTATCGCGGCAACCAGGTGGTGAGTGGCGTCGCCATCAACATCCTGGCGGCCGGCCTCACCGTCGTGCTCGGGGCGGCCTGGTTCGCGCGCGGCGGCCAGACGCCGGCGCTCGTCGGCGACCAGCGACTGATGCCGCTCTTCCTGCCGGGGGCAGGGGACAATGTCCTGGTCTATGCCGCGCTGCTGTCGGTGCCGCTCACCTGGTGGATCGTCGCCCGCACGCGCTTCGGCCTGCGCCTGCGCGCGGTGGGCGAGATGCCGCTGGCGGTCGATGCCGCCGGCCTCTCGGTTGCGTGGCTGCGCTATCGCGCGGTGCTGCTTTGCGGGTTGCTGGCCGGCCTCGCCGGGGCCTATCTGTCGATCGGCCAGAACGCCGGCTTCAGCCGCGACATGACGGCGGGCCAGGGGTTCATCGCCCTGGCCGCCATCATCTTCGGCAAGTGGCGGCCGCTGCCGGCCTTCGGCGCCTGCCTGATCTTCGGTCTGCTCGACGCCATCGCCATCCGCCTGCAGGGTGTGCGGGTGCCGGGCCTGGGTGAAGTTCCGGTGCAACTGATCCAGGCCATGCCGTATCTTCTCACCATGTTCCTGCTAGCCGGCTTCATCGGCCGCGCCGTGGCGCCCAAGGCGGCCGGCGTGCCCTATGAGAAGGAGCACTGAGATGGACGACCTGCTCCACCTGGCGCGCCGGATGATGCTGCGCGCCCACGCGCCCTATTCGCAGTTCCATGTCGGGGCCGCGTTGCGCGCCGAGGACGGCTCGATCCATGGCGGCTGCAACGTCGAGAACGCCGCCTATCCGCAAGGGCTCTGCGCCGAGGCCGCGGCGATTGCCGTGATGGTGGCGGCCGGCCACAAGCGGATTCTGGAATGCGTCGTCGTCGGCCCCGGTCCGGAGCTGATCACGCCTTGCGGCGGCTGCCGCCAGAAACTCCGCGAGTTCGCCGCGGACGACGTGCCGGTCCATCTCTGCGGGCCGGACGGGTTGCATCGCACGCTGACCCTGGGGCAGCTGCTGCCTTTGTCGTTCGGCCCGCGCCATGTCGGCAAGCCATGAATGAGGTGATTGCACGGCGGGCACCCGGCTTCCGGCCCAAGGTGGCGGTGGTGCTGGGCTCGGGACTGGGCGGCTTCGTCGAGGAGGTGGAGACCGTCGTCGCCATTCCCTATGGCGAGCTCGAGGGCTTTCCCAGGACGAGCGTCAGCAGCCATGCCGGGCAGCTGGTGCTGGGCCAAGTCGGGTCGACGCCGGTCGCGGTCCTGCAGGGCCGCGCCCACTACTATGAAAACGGCCGGGCCGACGAGATGAAGGGCGCCATCGACACACTGGCCAGCCTCGGCTGCGAGACACTGCTGCAGACCAACGCGGCGGGCAGTCTTCGTCTCGATATGCCGCCGGGGTCGCTGATGGCGATCACCGATCACATCAACTTCACCGGGGCCAATCCGTTGTTTGGCCTGGGGGCGGGCAACAGCCGCTTCGTCGACATGGTCGACGCCTATGATCCCGGGCTGACCGAACGGCTGCTGGCCACCGCCAGGACAATGAACGTCCTCTGCCACGACGGCGTCTATGTCTGGTTCTGTGGGCCGAGCTTCGAGACGCCGGCCGAGATCCGCGCCGCGCGCGTACTGGGCGCCGATGCCGTAGGCATGTCGACCGTGCCGGAGACGATCCTGGCGCGCCACGCCGGTATGAAAGTGGTGGCGCTGTCGCTGATGACCAACTACGCGGCAGGTCTCGTGCCCGGCAGGCTCGGCCACGATCAGACGATCGTCGCGGCGAGCGCGGCCTCGGGCGAAGTTCGCCGTCTGTTGCGGGCCTTCCTGGAGCGCTACGAATAGGCGCATGCTGCCACAGGAGATCATCCGCCGGAAACGCGACGGCCGGGAACTCTCGGCCGAGGAGATCGCTTTCGTCGTGCGCGGGATCCACGACGGCAGCCTGAGCGAGGGCCAGGTGGCCGCTTTCGCCATGTCGGTGTTCTTCCGCGGCATGACGGTGCCGGAACGGGTGGCGCTCACGCTCGGCCTCGCCCGCTCGGGCATCACGCTCGACTGGCGGGACCTCGCGCTGCCGGGGCCGGTCATCGACAAGCACTCGAGCGGCGGCGTCGGCGACAAGGTGAGCTTGATGCTGGCGCCGATCGTGGCGGCGTGCGGCGGCTTCGTCCCCATGATCTCCGGTCGCGGCCTCGGCCATACCGGCGGCACGCTCGACAAGCTCTCGTCGATCTCGGGCTACGAAACCCAGCCCGATATCGCGACCTTCCGCCGCGTCGTTCGCGAGGTCGGTTGTGCCGTGATCGGCCAGACCGATGATCTGGCGCCGGCCGACCGGCGGCTCTACGCGATTCGTGACGTCACCGGCAGCGTCGAGTCGGTTCCGCTTCTGGTGAGTTCGATCCTGTCGAAGAAGGTCGCCGAAGGCCTCGATGGGCTGGTGATGGACGTGAAGTGCGGTTCCGGCGCGTTCTGCGACACCGAAGCGATGGCGCGCGATCTGGCGCAGAGCCTCGTGGCCGTGGCCAACCAGGCAGGCCTGCCGACCATTGCCCTGATCACCGACATGGACAGGGTGCTGGGCCGTGATGTCGGCAACGCGCTCGAGGTTGCCGAGACCGTGGCCTATCTGACCGGCGCGGGCACGCGCGAGCCGCGCCTGCACGAGGTGACGATGGCGCTCGCCGGCGAGATGCTGGCGCTTGGCGGCCTGGCCCCCTCCGTGGCCGCCGGCCGTGCGCGCGCCGAGGCGGCGCTGGCCGACGGGCGGGCGGCGGAGGTCTTTGGCCGCATGGTGGCGGCGCTGGGTGGGCCGGCCGATTTTCTCGAGCATGCCGGCAGCTATCTGTCCCGGGCACCGGTGATCAAACCGTGCACCGCGGAGCGTTCGGGCCATGTCGTGGGCATGGACGCCCGCCAGGTCGGTATCGCCGTCGTGGCGCTGGGTGGCGGCCGCGCGCATGCCGACGACGCGATCGATCCCTCGGTCGGCCTCAGCGAGATGACCGACGTCGGCGTGCCGGTCCGGGCTGGAAACCCGCTCTGCATCGTTCATGCCGCGAGCGAGACCGATGCCGATGCAGCCATTGCCCTCGTGCGCCGGGCCATCCGCATCGGAGATGTCCCGGCGCCCGGGCGGCCGGTCGTCATGGAGCGCGTCGTCCAATGAGTGCCCCGGATCTGGCGGCGTACGAACGTGACGGCTTTCTGGTGTTGGACGCCTTCCTGCCGCCGGCCGACTGCGACGCCCTCCAGGCACGCGCGGCAGAGCTGGTGGCCGCCTTCGATCCTGGTCCGGCGCGCACGGTCTTTTCCACGCGCGACCAGGGGCACGCCCGCGACCGCTATTTCCAGGAGTCGGGCGGGGATATCCGCTTCTTCTTCGAGGAGAAGGCGACCGGCCAGCCGGTGCCGCTGGCCTTGAACAAGATCGGCCATGCGCTGCACGACCTCGATCCGGTCTTCGACCGGGTCTCGCGCCAACCGTGCCTGGCCGGCCTCGCGCATGCCCTCGGCCTCGGCCAGCCGTTGCTGCTGCAGTCCATGTATCTCTTCAAGCAGCCGCATATCGGCGCCGAAGTCGATTGGCACCAGGACGCCACCTATCTGCATACGCGGCCTTCGACCGTGACCGGCTTCTGGATCGCTCTCGACGATGCCGACCGCGACAACGGCTGCCTGACGGCGCTGCCGGGCGCCCACCGGGGGCCGTTGCGGCAGCGATTTCTGCGCGAGGACGGGCGGATGGTCGCCCGCACGGTGGATGCCTCGCCGTGGCCCGATGTTGCGCCGGTGGCGCTCGAAGTGCGGCGGGGGACCCTGATCGTCCTGCACGGGCTGCTGCCGCATGCCAGCGCGCCAAACCGCTCGCCCCGGGCCCGGCACGCCTATGCCTTGCATCTGATCGACGGTCGGGCCGACTATCCGGCTGACAACTGGCTGCAAAGGCCCGGTCTGCCGCTGCGAGGTTTCGCGTGATTCCCAAGGTCGAACTGCACTGCCATCTTGAAGGATCGATTGCGCCCGCGCTCGCGCGCGCTCTGGCTGCCCGCAACGGCCTCGATCTTCCGCCGGGCCTTTTCGGCACCGATGGCCACTATGTGTGGCACGATTTCCTGAGCTTCCTCGCCGCCTATGACCGCGTCTGCACCGTGCTGCGCCACGCACGGGACTTCAGCGACGTCATCTACGCCTATCTTGCGGGTGCGGCGCGCGAAGGGGCGGTCTATGTTGAAATGTTCTGCTCGCCCGAGCGTCCGGCGGCGCTGGGGATCTCGTACGCCGCCTGGGTCGAGGCGCTGGCCGAGGGCGTCGACCGCGCTGAGCGCGAGTTCGGCATCGTCGGCCGCATCATCATCATCTGCATCCGTCATCTCGGGCCCGAGCGCGCCCTGGCGATGGTGCAGAGCATGCTCGTCGAGCCACATCCCTATGTCGTGGGCTTCGGCATGGGCGGCGACGAGGCGAAGTTCAGGCCGGCTGATTTCGCACCGGCCGCCCGGCTCGCGCACGACCAGGGCTACGGCTGCACCGTCCATGCCGGCGAGGTGCTCGGCCCGGAGAGCGTCTGGGCGTCGATCGAGGCGCTGCCGGTGACCCGCATCGGCCACGGCGTGCGCTCGGCCGACGACCCTGCGCTGATGGCGGAGCTGGCGCGCCGGGACATCGTTCTCGAGGTCTGCCCGGGCAGCAATGTCGCATTGGGACTGTACCCCGACCGGGCCTCCCATCCGCTGCATCGCTTGATCGGCGCCGGCGTAGCCGTCACGCTCAATTCCGACGATCCACCGTTTTTCCACACGACGCTCGGCAACGAGTACGACAAGGCGGGTCTTGGCGACGCGGCATTGAGGCAGATCGCGCGGACGGGGCTCGAGGCCTCCTTCGCCGACGAGGCGACCAAACGAAGGCTGTTGAGGGAGATCGGGTCATGATCGCAAGGACCGTCCTGGCGCTCGGCGCCGTCATTACCACGATGCTGTCGCTGGGCACGGCGCGCGCGCAGGAAACGCCGCCGCACGACATGCTGCTGGCCACCCTGTGGACGCAGCGGGCCATCGAATACAAGGGCAACGCGCTCACGGTCTTTGCGCTGGCGCGCATTCGGCTGGACGAGGCGCTGGCCGACAGAAACTGGACGGCAGCGCCGGCCGAGCAGAAGGCGGACTATCAGAACCTGCCGCCCGCCGTTGTTCTCGACATCGACGAGACCCTGCTCGACAACTCCCGCTACCAGGTCTGGATGCTGAGGAACAACCAGTCCTTCAGCACCAAGACCTGGAACCAGTTCTGCGCAGCCCAGGTCTCGACGGCGATCCCCGGCGCGGTCGAATTCACCAAATACGCCGACTCCAAGGGAGTGAAGGTATTCTACATCACCAACCGCGGTGCCGAGACCGAGAAGGACACGCGCGAGAACATGGCCAAGCTCGGCTTCCCGATCGGCGGCAACGTCGACACGTTCCTGATGCAGGGCGAGAAGCCGGAGTGGGGCGGCGCCAAGGGCACGCGCCGCGCCGTGGTCACCAGGGACTACCGGGTGCTGCTCAACGTCGGCGACAATTTTGGCGACTTCGACGACCGCTACCGCACCAGCGAAGCCGATCGGTCGAAGGCGTTCGAGTCGGACATGGCCTACTGGGGCCGCCAGTGGCTGGTGATCGCCAATCCGGCTTACGGTTCGTTCGACACCGCCCCGTTCGGCCACGACTTCAAGAAGTCGCGCGAAGTGCAGCGCAAGGCCAAGTGGGACGTGCTGGAGACCTGGGTCGGGCCCACGCCGTAGGGGTCAGATCGCTGCCTCGGTCTCGGCGTCGAACAGGTGCAGGCGCTCGGGCTTGAGCGCCAGCCTGAGCTTGTCGTGGGCACGTACGCGTAACGTCGGTTCGACGCTCGCCACCATCAGGGCCGGGCCGGCGCGCATGTCGAGCAGGATCTCGGATCCAAGCTGCTCGACCACCTCGACGGCGGCCTCGAAGCAGTATTCCGGCGCATCCGCCGCGGTCGCGATATGGATGTCCTCCGGCCGGATGCCGAGCGTCGCCTTGTGGCCGCTCTTGGCGCGGGCCCGCGTGGCCAACTCACCCGGCAACCCGATGCGCAGCCCTGGCGCCTCGGCGACGGGCTTGCCGCTGTTTTCCGACAGGGTCACGTCGGCGAAATTCATTGCCGGCGAGCCGATGAAGCCCGCGACGAAGCGATTGGCCGGGGTGTTGTAGAGTTCCAGCGGTTCGCCGACCTGCTGGACTACTCCATCCTTCATCACCACCACCCGATCACCGAGCGTCATGGCCTCGACCTGATCATGGGTGACGTAGACCGAGGTGACGGCCAGCCGCTCATGCAGCTTCTTCAGTTCGACGCGCATCTGCACACGCAGCTTGGCGTCGAGATTGGAAAGCGGCTCGTCGAACAGGAAGACCTTGGGGTCGCGCACGATGGCGCGGCCCAGCGCCACACGCTGGCGCTGGCCGCCCGAAAGCTGGCGTGGTTTGCGCTGCAACAGGTTCTCGATGCCGAGGATGGAGGCGGCGTTGTTGATGCGCTTTTCAATCTCGGCCTTCTCGAACTTTCTCATCTTCAGGCCGAACGCCATGTTGGAAGCGACGCTCATGTGCGGGTAGAGGGCGTAATTCTGGAACACCATGGCAATATCGCGGTCCATCGGCGGCACTTCGTTGACCACTCGGTCGTCGATGCGAATCTCGCCGTCGGTAACGGCTTCCAGGCCGGCGATCATGCGCAAGGTCGTGGTCTTGCCGCAGCCCGACGGCCCGACGAAGACCATGAACTCCTTGTCGCGGATCTTAAGGTCGACGTCCTTCACGACATGGGTGGTGTCGAATTTCTTGTTGAGCTTGTGGAGGCTGACCTCGGCCATGTCTCGCTACCCCTTGACCGAGCCAGTAAGGCCCGAAACATAGTGTTCGACGAAGAATGAGTAGACGATCGCCACCGGGATGGAGCCCAGCAGGGCGCCGGCCATCAGCGGCCCCCAGAAGAACACGTCGCCGCGGATGAGCTCCGAGGTGACGCCGACGGGGACGGTCTTCTGGTCCGGCGAGGACAGGAAGACCAGGGCGTAGATGAATTCGTTCCATGACAGGGTGAAGGCGATGATGCCCGACGACAGGATGCCGGGCACCGCGACCGGAATGATGATGTAGACCATCGCCTTCCAGCGCGAGGCGCCGTCGATGCGGGCACACTCCTCGAGCTCCTTGGGGATGGCCTTGAAGTAGCCCATCATCAGCCAGGTGCAGAACGGGATCAGGAACGTCGGATAGGTCAGGATCAGCGACCACGGGGTATCGCCGAGCCGGAAGTTCCGGATGATCTCCGCCAGTGGAATGAACAGAAGCGTCTGCGGCACCAGGTAGGTGATGAAGATCGCTGTGCCGAGGCCGCCGGCATAGGGGAAGTTGAGCCGGGCGAGCGCATAGCCCGCCAGCACGCCGCAGAACAGCGAGATCAGCGTCGACACGAGGGCGATGAACATCGTGTTCACCATCCAGCGCATGAAGTTGGTTTCCTCGAACAGATAGAGGATGTGCTCGAGCGTCGGGTTGTTGGTCCAGAACGGCATGTAGTTGGGCGCGTTCCACGGCAGGTAGAGTTCGCCGTC
>ORJL011313298.1_pt1 | contig 10497 bp, 11 predicted proteins | sample 1779941 | NCBI WGS metagenome assembly ORJL01 (sample SAMEA104232317, study PRJEB22302) | groundwater metagenome | biome: forest; feature: aquifer; material: groundwater | place: USA | collected 2011-08-07 | depth 5.8 m | reverse complement strand
CTGCCTGGGCCATAGGACAGGCGACACCTCGGTCGGAAGTCATCAGTCATCAGTCATCAGTCATCAGTGATCAGTCATCAGTGATCAGTGATCAGTTATCAGTTATCAGTGATCAGTTGTGGTAGGGCGCGATGTCCCTATCGCGCCGTCTGGGGCGTTCGACCGCGCGTGCGGCCCGCTGAGGACAGCGAGCTCTGCCAAAAAGCAGCGAGACGCCCCGGTTTTCGCAGAGGCGTTTCGCAGGCGGGACATGGAAGGGCTACTTGCCGGGCGCTTCCGCCGCTGGAGGCACAGGGTTGGTGCCGGCTTTCGGTGTACCCGCGGGAACGTTGGTCGCCTTGGTCTGCGGGAGAGTGATCGTCAAGTTCGTGGTCGGGAGGAGGCTGATGGCGGAGTTGGTGGGAGGCAACACCGAGGTGACGGCCACCGCGCTGGATTTGGTTTGCAGTTCGCGCCGCACGCTGCGGCCCTCCGCTTTGGCCTGGTGGTTGTGGAGGATGGCGAGGGTCAGCGATAGCGCCAGGAACGTGCCCGAGGCGTATTTCGTGACCCGGCTCAGGACCGTGCCCGAGCCCGCGCCGAAGAGCGCATCGCTCGCGGCGCCGCCGAATGCGAGCCCCGCGCCCGCCTCCTTTTTTGGCAACTGCACCAGGATCAGCAGGATCAACACAAGGCAGTTGATTACCAGGACGAACGTCAAAAGACCGATAACTAAGCTTAACATGCTCTTACTTCTGTTAGATGGAGTTGCGAATGATATCAACGAAACTCCGGATTTCCAGCGACGCGCCGCCGACGAGCGCCCCGTCCACATCGGGCTGGCTCATCAGTTCGCGGGCGTTGCTGGGTTTCACGCTCCCACCGTATTGGATGCGAACGCGTTTGGCAACCACCTCGTCGAACATCGACACAAGCGTGCGCCGCACGAACGCATGCGCCGATTGTGCCTGCTCGGTGGTCGCGGTTTTGCCCGTGCCGATGGCCCAAACCGGCTCGTAGGCGACGACGGTTTCCTCCATCTGCGCCTTGCTCAATCCGGCCAGGCTGCCGCGGATCTGAGTCTCGAGCACCTGCTCCATCTGGCCCGCCTCCCGCTCGGCGAGGGTTTCACCGATGCAGACGATGGGCTTAAGGGCGGCCGCGTGGACAGCCAGCGCCTTCTTTGAGATCAGATCGTTCGGCTCCTTCTGGTATTGCCGGCGTTCCGAGTGGCCGAGAATCACGTAGCGCACCGAGAACTCTTTGAGCATTACCGCCGAGATCTCCCCCGTATGGGCGCCATTGGCGTTTTCGCTCATGTTCTGGGCGCCCAGCCGCAGGTTCGAGTCCAGGACGGCCTTGGACACCTCGCTCAGCGCGGTGAAGGGCGGGCAGACGATCATGTCCACCTCTTTGACACTGACCAACTCGCGCTTGAGGCCGTTGACCAGGTCCAGCGCCTCGGCGGCGGTCTTGTTCATCTTCCAATTGCCGGCGATGATCAGTTTGCGATCTTTATTCATGCGGATTAAATGGTTCGATTGCTTCACTTAAATTCGATGGGATGCCGGCCCGAGCTCGACTCGCGCCTAAGGCCCCACACAGGTCGTGAGGGCTCATTTCTCCGATAGCGCCGCCACCCCCGGCAGGACGAGTCCTTCCAAAAACTCAAGGCTCGCGCCCCCGCCAGTACTCATCCAGGTCACTTTGTCACCCAGCCCGGCCTGATTCAGCGCGGTCACGCTGTCGCCGCCGCCGATGATGCTCTTGGCCCCGTTCTTCTGCGTGGCCTCCGCGACAGCGCGTCCGACAGAAAACGTCCCGTCCGAAAAGCGCTTGTCCTCGAACATGCCCATGGGGCCGTTCCACAGCACGGTCTTCGCATCCGCGATGGCATCCACAAACAGTTTGATGGTGGCCGGGCCGATATCCACTCCCGCCTCGGTCGCGGCGATATCGCCTGTGTTGACGTGCGGGTTCCGGAACTCGGTCACGGGCCGGCCCTTTTTGTCCAGAGCTCCGGTCTTCACGGGCGAGGCCACCAGGTCGTCGATCGGGATCAGGAGCCTGACCCCACGCGCTTTTGCCTTGGCAAGGGCGTCAGAGGCCACGGTCACCTGCTCGGGCTCGACGAGGGACTTGCCCACCTCGAAGCCTTGGGCCAGCTTGAACGTATAGGCCATGGCTCCGCCAATCAAAAGGGTGTCGGCTTTTTCCAGCAGGCGGTGAATGACCTTGATCTTGTCTGAGACCTTGGCTCCGCCGAGGATCACCACGAACGGGCGGGCGGGGTTCTCGAGTTCGTCACCCAGAAACTTCAACTCCTTCTCCATCAGCAGGCCGGCGGCGCATTGACCGCCCCGTTTGGCTATCAAGCGGGCCACCCCTTCCGTCGAAGCGTGGGCGCGGTGCGCGGCGCCAAAGGCATCGTTTACGTAGGCGTCGGCTCCCTTCGCCAACTTCTCGGCAAACGCGGCGTCGTTGGCCTCTTCCTCGTTGTAATAACGCACATTCTCGAGGAGCAGGATTCCACCCGGCGCAAGCGCCGCCGCCGCCTGTTCCACTTTGTCACCGATGCAATCATCCACGAACGCCACCGGGCGTTTGATCAATTCCTGGAGTTTGGCGGCTACCGGACGAAGGGACATGGAGGGTTCGCGCTTGCCCTTGGGGCGTCCCAAGTGGGCGGCGAGGACGAGCTTGGCTCCCTGCTGGATGAGCAGTTCGAGCGTCGGCAGCGTGGCGGTGATCCGCGTCACGTCAGTGATCACCATCTTTCCCTCTCTTTCCTTCATGGGGACATTGTAATCCACGCGTGCGAACACGCGTTTGCCGGCAAGATTCACGTCTTTGATTGTCAGCTTCGCCATAAATCAGAATTCAAAATTGGAGGGTGAGCATAACCGACCCGCCCGGTGAGTCAAAGCGAAATAAAACGGTGCGGAAAAATGTAACATCCTGTTCACCTGCAACCTTGTCGCCCGGCTGGTGTCTGTTAGAGTAGTTCTTCATGGCGGCCACTTGCGACCCGGATGCGATGCTCATGCTGCGCGTAAAGCGCGGCGATATCGCCGCTTTTGAGGAATTGGTGAACAAGTACAAGCAGCCCGTCATGAACCTCATCTTCCGCACCTTGCCCGACGCCACGGAGGCCGAAGACCTGGCGCAGAACGTGTTCGTGCAGGTGTACAAGTCCGCCCACCGCTACAAGGCCGCCGCCAAGTTCTCGACGTGGCTTTACACCATCGCCAGGAACCTCTGCCTCAACGAGATACGTCGCCGTGGGCGCCACCCTGCCGAGTCGATGGACGCTCCGCATCCGGACCATGAGGAGGAGGGATCCAGGCAACTGCACGACATCAAGGGTTTCAGCCCTGACCAGACCGTGTTGCAGGCCGAACTGGAGGAGAAGATCCAACAGGCGATCAGCGCCCTGCCGGAAAGCCAGCGTACGGCGATCCTCCTGTGTCGGCAGGAGGAATTGGCTTATGAGGACATTGCCAGCGTCCTCGGGTGCTCGCTCTCGGCCACCAAGTCCCTCATTCATCGCGCCCGAGAGACGCTCAAGGCGCGACTCAAGGCCTATCTGCGCACCGGCGCATGGTAACTTTTCGCAACTTTGCCGCCGCACTGGTTTTACATTGACTGGCGACCATGAACGACACGGACATCAACAAGCTAAGGGACGCGACCGCCCGGCGCTCGCTGAATACAGAAGAGGAGGCTCAGTTGCGCGCCTACCTTGCCGCGCACCCGGAGTTCCGCCAGGCTTGGGAAGAGGATTTCCGGCTCACATCCGCCCTCGGACGCCTGCCCGACGCCCCTCTTGCGTCGAACTTTACGGCTCAGGTCATGTCCGCAGTCCACCGTACCGAGGCTCGTCAACGCGGTCGCCGGCGCCGCAACTGGTTTCGCTGGTTTTTTGCCCAGGCATTGCGCTGGGAAACCGCCACCGCCACGATGGTTCTGACGCTTGGCTGGTTGACGGCTCTTCATTTCCAGGCGCGTCATCGCGTCGAAGTCGCCCAAGGGGCTGCGGCGGTCGTCCGAATCGCGGCACTTCCGCCGATGCGCATCCTCCAGGACTTCGACTCCATCAAAAACCTTCCGTCGGCTTCCTGGCGGGAGGACGCGGAGCTGCTGGCCGTGCTGGCCGCCGCACAATGAAAACGGCCTCCGAACGGGACCGTCTCCGCAACCCCGGGCGGGGTTGGGCGAGCCGTTTGGGCGTGGCACGTTGGTTTCCCGTCTTGGTTTGCCTCCCGTTCGTGGCGGTCAGCACCGGCGCAGGACCCGATCTCCCGGCGCTTCGCGTGGGATCCTCGCAGGTCGTCCGCGGAGCCGGAGCGGTTCCCCCGACCCCATTGGAATTGCCCCCCCGGCCTCCGAAGGTGTCCCGCCCCATCGATACGCTGCGACAACTCCTGGCCCAGAGCCCGGCTGAGCGAGAGAAAGCGTTGGCGGAAAAACCGGAGCAACAACGCCTCCTCCTTCAGCAACGCCTCCGGGAGTTTGACCTGCTGAGCCCCGCGGAGCGGGAGCTCCGCTTGCGTCTGCTCGCTTTGCGCTACTACCTTCCCTCCATGATGAAGGTCCCCGCAGCCAGCCGCGCGGAGCAACTCCGGTTGATCCCCGCCACCGACAGGAGGCTCATCGAGGAGCGACTGGAAGAGTGGGACAAGCTTCCGCCGGAAACCCAGAAGGAGTTGCTGCAGAATGAGAACGTGCTGCGACTCTTCCCGCGTTTCGACATCGGTTCCTCTGCCGGGCAACAGGCGATGCTGCAGGACCTCCCACCCGAACGCCGCCAAAAGCTGGAAGAGGAGTTGGCCCGCTGGCAACGCTACCTCCCCGACCAGCGCGAGCGGATGTACCGGCATTTCCAGCAGTTTTTCGAGTTCAGCGAGAGCCAGAAGGCCCGGGCTTTGCGATCGCTCACCGAGCCGGAGCGCCGCCAAATGGCCCAAGCGTCCGCCGCGTTTGAGAAGCTGCCCCCCGACCAGCGCGCCAAATGCATCGAGGCGCTTCATGAGTTTGTCAGCATGACCGTGGAGGAGCGCGGGCGTTTCCTGCAAAACGCGGCGCGGTGGGAATCAATGACCTCCGAAGAACGTCGCGCATGGCGCGAGCTGATGGCTCAGTTGCCGCCTCTGCCCCCCGGGCTTGCCCCTACGCCCCCGCTGCCGCCGATGCCCTCGTACCCCAGGCCCGGGCTGGCCATCAGCAACGCCGCCACGGGGAAGTAGGCCGGCAAGAGTCCAAGCCCCGGATATTCCATTGACTTGCCCATGGCCGGGAGCCATGGCGTTCTCCGAACCAAGGCCCCCCTCTGCAAGGGTTTCCAGGAGATCATTGGACCAGGCCCACTGAACTTGGCTTCTGGGACGGGCCGCCGCCAGCCCGCCCCCCCGCGACATCACCGTCGGGCAGCCTCAATAGGCTGCCGGCAGGCGCGAGCTTCCGCAGACGGTTGCCGCTCCCATCCAAATAGACCATGGTGGTTTGGCCTGGCACAATCACGACCGGCACGATGGTTTGGCCATCGATGGGAACGAAGGAGGACACCTTGTACTCGCCGGCCGGCAACGAAAGCTGGACTGGGTCCCGATCATAGCCCCCGGCGTCGTTGAAAACATGCGTCACAAGCTTGCCGTCCGGTGCATAGACGTCGTAGGGAGCACGGGCCACGCAGTCATAGTCCATGTGGAGCGCCGGGTCCCAACGGGAGTACACTACAAGGCACCCGCCGGTGGAACCACCGACCAGTGCGTGTGAGGAGGGGCCTATTGGCTCTCGCAACGTCGTCTGGACGTTTGTCGCGCACCCAACAAGCGACAGGAGAATGCCGCCGAGACAGGGAACGATTTTTTTCATATCAATCAGCTTTCTTTCCATGGGGAGTTTATGGTTTAAAATGCGCGGAGTTTCCTGCGGGGCTGCAAGCGACTTGCCGGCGCCCCGGCCCTCGATGGGTCGAGCGACGGGCCGGAGTGGGTCGTGATTGGCCTCACACCGGCGGCGAGCACGGTCGAACCAGAAAGAAATCTCATAGCGCCGCTTCCACATTTGCTGCGGTTTCCGACCCGGCACAAGTTTCTGAACGAACTTTAATGCAACGTACCTGATTTTTTAATCTTAAGGTGCTACGGTGATGGCTGTGGCATAAAGTGTATGCGCGTATTACTCATCGAAGACGAAAAAAAAGTGGCTGATTTCGTGGCTCGCGGGCTCCGGGCGGAGCGCTTCGCGGTGGATGTTGCTAGCGACGGCGTCACAGGCTGGGAGATGGTCTCCGGCACGGAGTATGACCTTGTGGTGCTGGATCTGATGCTGCCGGGGATCAACGGCACCGAGATCCTTCGCCGCCTTCGACGACGCGGGGGTAATCCTGCGGTCTTGGTACTAACCGCCCGCGACTCCACCAACGACAAGGTGGAGAATTTTGAAGCGGGCGCCGACGACTACCTGACCAAGCCGTTTGCTTTCGCCGAACTGTTAGTCCGGGTAAAAGCTCTGCTCCGACGGCCCCCGCCCACCCGCAGCCACGTTCTGAGGGTTGCCGACCTTGAACTGGATCGCCTCACTCAACAGGTGCGTCGCGCCGGCAAGCGCATTGAGTTGACTCCCAAAGAATACTCGCTGCTCGAGTATCTGGCCGCTCACGCGGGCCGAGTGCTCTCCCGCACCATGATCATAGAACACGTATGGGACGAGAGTTTTGAGGGACTTACCAACATTGTCGATGTTTACGTGCGGCACCTCCGATCCAAGGTGGACGAAGCGCACCCATGCAAGCTCATCCGCACTGTGCGAGGTGTAGGTTATTGCATGACCGATGAGGAGACCGCATGAACACGCGTTCACTGCCGTTCAGGTTGGTGGCATGGTATTCCCTCTGGCTCGGCATCGTCTTTGCCATCACGAGCTCGCTGGTCTATTTCGGACTGCGACATTATCTTGAGCGCAACCTTGCTGCCGCACAAACGCAGCGCGCCCGACGCATCGCCGCGCTGGCCTCGCGAGTGGACGCCACAAACGACCACAGGTTAACCGAAGAGATTGCCACCCGCTTCGCCCCAGAGGCCAGTGCCCGTTTTATCCGCATCGTGCGCCCGGACGGTACAATCATTTACCAATCAGGCGCCCCGCATGATCTAGGTTTCGATCCCACCGAGGTCTCACCACACGCCAGCAAACCCGGCGTGCGCAGGGAACGATTGCCCAGCGGTCCTGAACTCGTTCTCGCCACCGTCGCTGCCGGCCCGGCGAACGCTCCACAAATGCTGATTGAAACGGGCGAGTCGCTCGCGCCGGCGCTCAACGAGTTGCGCCGACTCCTGGCCTTGCTTGCGTTGAGCTTTGTCGTCGTTGCCGGCGTGGCACTGGCTGGCGGATATCTTCTCGTGCGCCGTGCGCTGCGGTCGGTCGAGGAGATCACGCGCAGCGCCGAGCGAATCACCTCGAGCAATCTAAGCGAGCGCCTTCCCGTCACCTCGACTGGCGACGAACTGGAGCGGCTGTCCACAGGGCTCAACCACATGATCACACGACTGGATGAGGCGTTCCAGTATTCCCGCCGTTTTGTGGCCGACGCTTCGCACGAGTTGCGCACGCCGCTCACGGTCGTGAAGGGCGAACTTGAAGAAATCGCCCAGCATGAGCGTTTGACCGAGGACATCCGCGAGCGGCTAGGCAGCGTGCTGGAGGAAGTCGAGAGGTTGGCGCGGATCGTGGAGGGTTTGTTCGCCTTGTCGCGCCTCGATGCCGGCGAAGCCCAGCGCGAGTACGTTCGATTTGATCTGGCCACACTCGCCGCCAACACCGTGGCCCAAATGAATCTGCTCGCCGAGGACAAAGGAATTTCTCTGCAGTGCGCCGAATCGGCCGAAGTGAATGTCGAAGGGGACCGCGCGCGTTTGAAACAAATTGTCGTCAACCTCCTGGACAACTCCATCAAGTACACGCCCGAAGGCGGAACCATCACGTTGCGCGTGAGCGCGCAGGCTGGCGAGGCGTTACTGGAAGTGACCGACACAGGCATCGGCATACCGGCGGAGGCCTTGCCGCATGTTTTCGAACGGTTCTTCCGCGTGGACAAAGCACGCTCGCGGGAATTCGGCGGGGCCGGCTTGGGACTCTCCATCGTGAAATCCATTTGCACCGCGCACGGCGGGCGGGTGGACCTGGAAAGCGCCCCGGGCCGAGGCAGCCGCGTACGCGTGTACTTCCCACTCGCGGACGAAACTGAAGACCAAAGAAGTTGAACAATCATGGAAACCCACCCCCCCCAGCCCGTCCTGACCGAGTCTCCCCACCCACGCAATCGCTCGTCCGCGCTTCCGGTTTATGGAGGTGTGGCCTTCCTGGTCGTCGCCGGAATCGTCTGGCTCATCTCGCGGACGCTGACCGGACACGCTCACGCCAACGCCGACGGCCCTGCCGATGCGACTGTGGCAGTGGCCAAGATCGAGCGATCCGATCTCATACGCGAACTTACCGTGCAAGCCGAGTTCCGGCCCATGCAGGAAGTTGAACTCCACGCGAAGGTCGCGGGCTTTCTCGAGAAAATCTTCGTGGATGTGGGCGATCGCATTGAGGCGGGTCAGTTGCTCGCCGAGTTGGAAATTCCCGAACTGAACGCGGATCTCGAACACGCGCGGGCCGGGGTAAGCCGCAGCGACGCCCAGGTCAAGAGCGCCGAAGCCGGCTATCAGGATGCGCATCTGGCCTATACCCGCCTGGCCGAGGTCAACAAGCAGCAGCCGAATCTTCTCGCGGCACAGGATCTGGACGCGGCTCGCTCCAAGGATCTCGTCGCAGCCGCCTTGCTGGCTGCGGCCCAAGAACAGGTGAAAGCCTCCCACTCCGAGGTGGAGAAGTGCGAATCCCTGGTCAAATACCGTCTCATCACAGCGCCATTTGCCGGCGTCGTCACCAAACGCTTTGCCGATCCCGGCGCGCTGATTCAGGCCGGCACTTCTTCCAGCACCCAAACGACGCCGCTTGTGCGGTTGTCGGACTTGAGCCGGCTTCGCCTCGTTTTTCCGGTGTCGGTCTCCTACGTATCGGGCATCCGCGAGCACGATCCAGTGCGGATCGACGTTGACTCCTTGCACAGCACCTTCACCGGGACCATCTCCCGCTTTACCCACAAAGTGGACACGGCAACCCGTACCATGGATGTGGAAGTCGAGGTGCCCAATTCGGATTTGAGGATCATTCCGGGAGTGTACGCCTCGGTAACCCTGACGCTGGAGAAGCGGCTCAAGGCGCTGGCGTTGCCCGTGCAGGCCATCTCGCGCCAGCGCGGCAATTCGATCCTCGTGATTACCGCAGGCAACAAGGTGGAAGAACGCACCATCAAACTGGGCATGGCGACGCCGGATAAGATCGAGGTGCTCGAAGGCGTCAAGGAGGGTGAGCTGGTGCTCATCGGAAGCCGGTCCCAACTCCGGCCTGGCCAGAAAGTGACCCCAAAGATCGTGCTGGCCGCCGTGACTCCCTGAGCCGTTGGACTACTTACTCACGATACCCGCATGAACGCTCCGCTTAGTATCGAACTCCTGGAGGCGATCCGACGTTTTGACACTTGTACCGTCTCCAACGCCATCGAAAGCCTCAAGGCGCGTTTGCGCAACGAAGGATTCACGGACGGGCGCACCCGCTGCCTGTTTCCCCGCCGCGCGCCCGTCCTCGGCTACGCTGTCACCGCGCGAGTTCACACCTCGAACCCTCCGGTCAAGGGCCGCTCATACGCCGACCGCACGGACTGGTGGAACTACGTGTTGACCATCCCCGCGCCGCGCATTGTGGTCATTCAAGACGCGGACGAGACGCCCGGGTTCGGTTCGTTCATCGGGGAAGTTCACGCGAACATCCTCCAGTCGCTCGGCGCGGTCGCGGTCGTGACCAATGGTGCCGTGCGAGACCTGACCGCGCTGGAGATGACCGGCTTGCAGATCTTCGCCGCGCGAGCCTCGGTGTCACATGCCTATGGCCACCTGGTCGATTTTGGCGAGCCAGTGGAAATCGCCGGCCTGAAAGTGCAACCGGCCGACTTGCTGCACGCCGACATGCACGGCGTGCTCTCCATTCCAAGAACAGTCGCGGCGGAGATTCCGCGCGCGGCCGCTGAAATCATCGAACGCGAGCGCAAGGTCGTTGCGCTGTGCCGGTCCTCTGCCTTCTCGCTGGAGACTCTCCGTGACGCCGTTCACGGCGTTCTTTACGACCACCAGACCCCAGACTACGGACCAACATCATGACGCGTTTTGCGCTGCGGTATCCGTATCTGACGATTGTGGCGTGCCTGATGGTATGCGTGGTCGGAGTGACCAGCCTGCTACGGCTGCCGGTGGATCTGTTTCCCAACATCAACATCCCGGTGGTGGTCGTGGCCACATTCTACTCCGGCATGCCCCCCGAGCAGATCGAGAACTCGATTACCGGGCGTTTCGAGCGCTTCTTCACCCTGGCCAGCGGCATCGACCACATCGAGTCGCGCTCGCTGCCCGGCGT
>ORJL010633472.1_pt1 | contig 10497 bp, 11 predicted proteins | sample 1779941 | NCBI WGS metagenome assembly ORJL01 (sample SAMEA104232317, study PRJEB22302) | groundwater metagenome | biome: forest; feature: aquifer; material: groundwater | place: USA | collected 2011-08-07 | depth 5.8 m | reverse complement strand
CACGGCTCAGGTTCACAAAGAGGCGCAACTGCAATGGTAATGCTTATATCAATTATTCAAACCCTCAAGTTAAGCAAGAAAAATGTGCTTCAAGGATTACAACAAATCATTGACGGTCGGTCAGGTTGTTAAACGATTACGAGCAATACAAATCTATTTATACAAGACAGAATACACAATTTCTGATAAAAATGTATGACAAACTTGCTAAAGAGGATCCTAGGGTTTTTCAGCTTGTTAAATCCGAGTTGCAGAGAATTCAAGAAGGTGTTGAATTAATTCCTTCAGAGAATTTCGCCAGCATTGCAGTATTGCAAGCATTGGCAACTGTTTATAACAATAAATATTCTGAGGGTTATCCAGGGAAAAGATATTACGGCGGAAATGAATTTGTGGACGAGATTGAGAATCTTGCAATTTCTCGGGCAAAAAAATTATTCGGCGCAGAGCATGTAAATGTCCAGCCATTGTCAGGAAGTCCGGCTAATCAGGCAGTTTTTTTTGCGTTGCTAAATCCAGGAGATAAATTTATGGGATTGGATTTAGGCTGCGGCGGACATCTCACACACGGAAGTCCTGTAAATTTTTCTGGGCGACATTACAAATGCACACCATATACAGTAGACAAAGAAACTGAATTGCTCGATATGGATGTGATAAAAAAACAGGCGCTCCAAGAAAAGCCAAAAATGATAATCTCAGGATTAACTGCTTATCCAAGAAAGCTCGACTTCAAATCCTTTCAAGAAATTGCCGAGGAAGTTGATGCTTACCATATGTCAGATATAGCGCATATTTCAGGATTGGTTGCAGCTGATTTGCATCAAAGCCCAGTGCCTTATGCAGATGTCGTAACAACAACAACACACAAAACTCTCAGAGGGCCGAGAGGCGCAATAATCATGTCAAAAATAACTGACAGACTGCACGATTTATATCACAAAGACAGCAAAAAAAATCTTGCGCAGATGATTGACTCAGCAGTTTTTCCCGGTTTACAGGGAGGTCCTCACGACCATGTAACCGCAGCAAAAGCAGTTGCATTCAAAGAAGCATCAGAGCCGGAATTCAAAGAATATGCTCGGCAAATTCTAAAAAATGCAAAAGCAATGGCAGATGAATTAATGACTCAGGGAATAAAGCTTGTTACCAACGGAACAGACAACCATTTATTGCTCATTGATTTGACAAAAAGCAATTTGACTGGAAAAGGAAAGGAAATCCAGAATGCTCTCGATGAAGCAGGAATATTCGTCAATAAAAATGCAATTCCTTACGATCCATCAAATGTATTCAATCCTTCTGGAATCAGAGTTGGAACTCCTGCTGTAACAACTCGCGGATTCAAAGAGCAGGAAATGAAGGAAATTGCTCAAGGCATCGCAACAGTAATCCAGAATTATCCTGACAGGGCGGTTATAGAAAAAGTCCGAGAAAACATCCTCGAAGTATGCAGGCAATTCCCACTTTATGAAGAGTTGCTATGACTATTTTTTATTTGTTCTAATCTTTCTCGTCGGAAAATAGTATTTATTCTCTTTTTCCCTTAGTATATATTTTAGTATACTAAAATACAAAAACGTAAGATTTAAATAATAGCATATTTGTTTCACACTGGTTGCAAATTTCAATTTTTAACAAAGAGGTGAATCATTGATGAGAAAGATTGCCATCATTAATCAGAAAGGCGGAGTCGGAAAAACAACAACAGCGGTAAACCTTGCCGCAGGATTATCAAGGAACCATAAAAAGGTAATAATAATTGATTTGGATCCGCAGGGCGACATAAGCACATGCCACAATGTTGACGCAAAGAAAAATATCTCAGACATAATAATAGAAGATGTGGAACTTGACAAAGCAATAACAAAACTCGGAAGAAGTCTCGACATAATTCATTCCGACACAAAACTTGCAGATGCAGAGCAGAGATTAATGGAAACAGGAGGAAGCTTTGATATTCTCGAGAGAAGATTAACGCCAAAGCTCGACTATGACTATGTAATAATTGACTGCCCACCGTCATTCAGGCATCTGAGCAAATGCGCGCTGTTCTATGCAAAGGAAATAATAATCCCTACATCAACAGATTTTTTGGGTTATAGTTCATTGCAAAAAACAATCCAGACAATCAAGGATTTTAATCAGGCAAACAATCTCAACCACGAGATTACTCTTATTGTGCCAACTCTATTCGACAAAAGAAGAAAACTATGTGTAGAGACACTGAAAAAAATCCGAGATGAATTCGGGCCGCAAAGAATTTCCATGCCAGTAAGAATAAACTCCAAACTAAGCGAGGCTCCAAGATATAAAAAATCCATCTTCGCCTATGATGCAAAATCAACAGGAGCAGAAGATTATCAAGCCATTGTAACTCTGCTGCTTGAGACCGAGAAAATCTATGACACTCGGTTCACAGCAGAAAAAAGGCAGAAAGCAATCAAGGAATATTACGGCAATGCAAATAAAAATTTCTTCGAGGACGATACAGCGCTCAAAGAAGCAAAGCAATTAATTGAAGGACAGAGCATCGAAGAAGAATTAGAAAACGACGAAAAAAAAGCATATGAGAACTATTCACTCAATCTTTAAATTTCGTTCTTTTCTATTGATATTATTTTACTACTATCTAATTAAGGAGAATCTTTATATATCTTCCTTCGTTAAAATTTTTCTAAAATGAAACTAAATAAAACTCTAACAGTTTTTGTAATGGTGATTTTTTTATTGAGCGTTATTGTTCACGCTGATTATGATAGGAAAACTGATACAACAAATACAGATTCAACTACAACATCTACTGTTTCAACTTCCTCTAATTCAGAGAGAGGAGTAAATTCCCTCAGAGAAGAGCAAAGAGAGAAGTTTAAAGAGCTTAAAGACGAGGAAAAAACAAAATTTTCTGAGTTGCGAAAAGAAGAACTTGAGAAATTTGCAGAGCTGAAACAGGAAAGACTCAGCAGGATTAAAGAGTTGAGAAAAGACGAAATCCAGAAGCTAAAAAATCTCGACCTAGAAAATCTTGACAAGCTTGCAAAGCTGAGTTTTGACAGATTAAAGAAATTAGCTGCATTGAGAGAAGAGCAGATAAAAAAGCTCGCAAATATAAAGGCAGAGCGGCTTGATAAGATTGCGAGTGTTGATAATAAAAATCTCGAAAAAATCGCAGCTTTAGACAAGAAACAGCTTGAAAAGCTTTCTGAGTTGGGAGCAGCGAGAGTTAATGAGCTTTCCAAAAAATCATTCCCTGAAATCAGAGCAGAGCTTGCAAGAATAGAAATCAAGAAGATTAACAAAGAAAAGGCATTCAAATCAAGGGTAATTGCAAAAGAAAAAATCGAGGAAGCAAGAAAAAAGCTTGCTGAAAAAGAAGACGATGAAAAGAAAATCAAAGAAGAGATACAATCCCATAAAAAGCAGTATGAAGATGCAAAAGCAGCAGGAAATGAGCAGGATGCAATTATCCATTTGAAGGCATATCTTACAAAACTTACTGATGCAGCATTAAACAGGCTTGACAGATTAAAGGAGATAATCTCATCAAATGAAAAGATTTCCGACGAAAAAGCCGCTGAGGCAATAATTGAGATTGATGCTAAAATCAAGGAGATTAATGACATAAAGGCGAAGATTGACGGCATCATCACAAAAGAAGAAGCAAAGGAAATTGCAAAATCAATTGCAAAAGTCTGGTCTTCAACAAAGAGAAAAATAAGCCTTCACGCAGGAATTGTCGAGCATGAAAAGACAAAAGCAGTCATAGAAAGGGCTTCTCATCTCGAGCAAAGGCTTGAAAAGGCACTGGAAGAGTTAAAGGAAAAAGGCGTTTCTGTTGACGGAATCGAGGAAAAGAAAAATGCTTTCAGCGCAAAAATCGAAGAGGCAAGAAACCTGAATGCTCAAGCAGAAGCAAAATTCGAGGAAGCAAAGAAACTCAAAGAAGAAGATGCTGCAAAAGCAACAGAAGTGTTGAAGGCATCTCGAGATTTACTCCAGCAATCACAGCAGAAATTGAAGGAAGCGCATGACATCTTGGTTGAGATAGTAAAAATGATTAAGGATGCAGGAGGAAATTCCGGTGCAGTTGAATCACCTGAGATAGAGGATGATGCGACTGAAATTGAAACTGCTGAAATAGAGGAGGCAGATGATTAAAATGGCACGAAATAAATTGTTGGGATTATTTTTGATTAGTGTCTTGGTTGTTATGATTGCAGTTGGTTGTGCAAAACAGCCTGCTCAGCCTTCTGGCGGGGATAAGCCGGCTGATGTAAAGCCTTCTGTTCAGGCAACAACAACCACAACACAGTCAGTTGTTGAAGAGAAAGCACCAGCAACGCAGACAGAGACAATCCAGCAGGAAATCTCAAGCGATGTTACAAAAACAGTCCAGGATTCTGAGACAAATTCTGACTTGGATGCATTGGATAGTTTTGCTGATAAGATTTGATGTGGTTTTTTAATTTTTTATTGATTTTTTTATAATTGAATCACCCCATCCTTTTCACCTCAACACTCACCGCCTTCTCATTAACTCTGATATATCTCGGACACAAAGTAAACTCCAGACTATTTCTATAACAATACTCGAGAATCCTTGCCTTCTCCTCATCAGAATCAAATCTCACAATCACATTAATCCCTTTCTTATCAGGATGAATAATCTTAAACCCTTTCAAATCCCTCTTAACTCTTTCAGTAATCTCATAAAGCATCTTCATCCGATTAGGAAGATTCTCCAATAACTTAATCAACCTCTCAAGACACTTCTCATCGAACTTTCCTTCATGATTATCAATCGCAGAAAAAAACCTCTCGGAATTCGTGCCGATAAAACCACCATAGCCAAGATTAATCGGCTTCCATTCATTAAAACTGCACACGACAACATCAGCATCCTTGGATATGCATAACTTCTCGTCTCCAATACAACCAGAAATATCCTTAATCACAAGGCACTTATCCTTGCACAAAGAATAAATCTCCCTCGACGGTTGTTCAGCAAAATACCCAGCAGGATTAGTATAAATAAACGCAGCCGAATCCATATCCTTAATCTTACCTCTCAAATCATCCAAATCAATTATTCCGTAATCTGTTTTTATCTCGACGATTTCAAACCCTAATCTCTTCGGATATTTTTTATAAGAAAACCATCCGCCTTGGTCAGGAATAATAAAATTTTTCCTATTGCTAAGCTTTCTGCAAGCCATCATCCCGAGTAGAATAGCATGGTCTCCTGATTCTGTAAGAAGAATATGTTTACAATTAGTTAATGCTCTCAAATTGTCAATTGCTTGATTCATTAATTGATAAAGAAAAACATCTATGATTTTAATATTTCTCTTTTTGTCAAATCAAATAAACCAAAAGCAAATTCACATAAAGCAGAGGCACAACAACAAACATTGAATACTCAGTTGCCCTATGCACCTTCTCAAGCAGCTCAGTCATTTTTCTCTCGGAAAGCTCTAAAATCACAATATCAACGCCGAATGCAACAAGCATAACAAAATAAGTCAGAATCATAAACTTGTCAGCAAAAGTTAGGTAACCAACAGGAGGTATTTGGTTTGAAATCGTAACATGAAACATCACAGCAGCAATAAAGCTCGAGCTAACAAGAGTAATCCTGTTCACAATCTTGTCAGGATCCATCACAAAGGTTCCGAGAACAATCAACACAATAATAATCACAGGAAGAAATGTCTTGATAAATGAATTTGCCTTGATTCTTGAAATATCAACAGAAAAAACATACTGCGAATAAGTCTCGTTATAAACAGGATACTCATGTATCTTTGTATCTGCCTTCCATCCATCAATATTCCACCCGGTAAAGAAAATCGCCTTATCAATCCCGCTTTCATCTCTCAGAGGCACATACCTGATTTTATCCAAAGTATTCTCCTTATCCTCGATAATAATCTGCATCTTCTGTGAATCAAAAGGATATTTCTTCAAATCAACCGGGCTGTTCAGATTAGCCTGAATCCTGAAAAACTTCTCATTCGGCTTGTCAATAATCTTATCCACGCTTGCTGCTCTGCCGTTCATAAACTCGAAATTAGTCGAAGAGCATGTCTGCTCGCATTTCATCGAGAGATAAAAATCAGCAGTAAACTGCCCTGTTGCAACATCAAACCTTCCAAGATTAAGAATATACATCCCGACATAAACATCCTGAGCATTTATCGTCGGAATAACTGCTGCTAATACAATCCCTAAAATCAGCAAAAACTTTTTCATTACTATGGAGTATTGACTTTATTTTTAAATTTTTCCATTAAGAGAATAAAAAAATGGGCCTGGCGTGATTTTCAAACTGCATATATCAGCTTTTGAACACGCGACCGCTGGCTATCTTAGTTAGAACGCGGACATATAAGACCAGCGCTCTAAACCAGGCTAAGCTACAGGCCCATATAGTCTCGAAGAAAAAAAGATTTTATTTAAATGTTTTGTGTTATGTAAAATTTTCACTGCCTCAATATCAGGAATGTCATGTGAATTACAAATCCCAATGCACCAATAATTGCCATTCCGAGAGCAGATGCCTTCACAATTGTCTTGAATTCTTCTTTAGAAGGTTTTTTGGTCAGGCTTAAAACTCTCTGACACTCGATAAAAAAGCTTTTCAGTTTTGTTAAATGCTGAGAAATGTTAAGATTCATTTTCAAAGGAAATCAATGCCGAACTCTTTTTCATAGTCCTTCTTTTTCTTGTCGGTCTGTTTCTTTCCTCCTCCTGTTATTTGGCGCGATTTTACTCCTGTGACAATGAGCATTACCCTTATGGTTTTTTCCAGGTCTTTATAAATCTGCGCTCCCCAAATGATTCTTGCATCTGGATCAAGCTTTTGCGAAACTGTTTCAACGATTTTTCTTGCTTCGTCTAATGTAAGGTCTTCTCCTCCTGCGATATTTATCAATGCACCATTAGCGCCTGTAATATCTGCGTCGAGAAGAGGATTGTTGATTGCTTTTTCAACCGCTTCCATTGCCCTGTTCTCTGAGTCAGACTCACCGACACCAATAAGAGCAACTCCGCCTTCTTTCATGACTGCTTTAATGTCTGCAAAATCCAGATTCACTAGCCCTGCCTTTGTGATCAGTTCAGCAATTCCCTTCACAGAATTTGTTAAAATCTCGTCGGCAACCTTGAATGCAGTATATAGAGGCAGGTCAGGAACTAATTCAAGAAGTTTGTCGTTGGGAATTACAATCAGAGTATCAACAATTGATTCAAGCCTTTCCATTCCGTATTTTGCGTTTTCAAATCTTCTGTTTCCTTCCATCGAGAATGGCATTGTAACAACTCCAACTGTAAGTGCGCCGAGTTTTTTTGATATCTCTGCTATTACTGGAGCTGCTCCTGTTCCAGTTCCTCCTCCAAGGCCGCAGGTGATAAATACCATATCTGAATTTTGCAGTGCCTGCTTGATTTCCTGCTCTTGTTCTCGAGCAGCTTCTTCTCCTTTCTTTGGATCCGAGCCAGCGCCCATTCCTTTTGTGGATTCTTTACCTATGAGAATTTTTTTGTGTGCGTTTGTATAAAGCAAGTCTTGCGCATCTGTGTTTATTGCTATTGTTTCTGCGCCAACAATTCCTACTTCTGTTATCCTGTCAATAGTATTGTTGCCGCCGCCGCCTGCACCCACGACTTTTATTGAGGCTTTTTGCTTTGCCAGGAACTGCTCCAATTCACCGTCAATAGAAGTATCAAGTGGCAATGATTTCGCTTTGTCCTCTGCCTGAGAAATAACCATGTCTGCCATCTTTCAATCCTCTTTGTATGAGTGGAAATAAATCTTCAGCATATATAAATTTGTCGAAATTCTATTTTTTGTCGGCGATTTGAGTAAACTTTAGAGTGGTAATCTCTGGGATTACTTCCTTGACTTTGTCCTGAATTTCTTTTTCATGCTCTTCAATGCCCTTTGGCACTTTGAGAATTGCTTCTGAATCTTTGATTTCAATTTCTGGCTCAAATCCCATAATACCAGATAGGTATGCTGACAATTTTTCCTTTTTGTCCTCGACAATTCTGTTTATTGTGATTTCGTATTTGACAGATTTTCCAGCTAACGGATGGTTGAAATCAACAAGTGTTCTTCCTCCTGAAACAATCTTAACAATTCCATAACTCCCGTCTATGTCTACAGGCAATCCGGGCACTGGGTTAATTTGGCTATCCCTATATGAACTGATTGGAATAAATTGTATTAACTCAGGATTTTTCTTTCCGAATGAATTTTCAGGAGTAAGCTCGATAGAGAATTTTTCTCCGGAGGATTTGCCGATTAATGATTCGTCTATTGCCTTTAAAATCTGATGCTGTCCGACGCATATAATTGCCGGCTTGCAATCATGTCCTTCGTGATGCAACTCATTTTGTTTTGCAACCTGCTCGAGTGTTGTATCAAATACCGAGTTGTCTTCTTTGTTGTATCCGATATAGTCTATCTCTACAAAGTCGTTCTGTTTTATGCTCATTTTCTTTTCTCCATCTCAATGATTATTTTTTCCACAACCTCTTCAGGTTTTATTTTTGTGGTGTTAATCACTATATCATATTTATTCTTATCGTAGCAATTAAAGTTGTAGAGCTTTGTGTATCGCTTAATTTCTGACTGCTCTCTCGAACGGATTTTTTTGATTGCGTCCTGAAGAGAGGCAGTTTTTTCCTCTGAGCGTGATTCTTTAAGGATTCTTTCAGCTCTAATTTGTTCATCTGCGTCGAGAAATGCTTTAAAATTTGCATGAGGTATGAACAATGCTGCCAATCTTCCATCAATGACAAAGTTGTCCTGTTTTTTTCCTATATCTGCCTGCTTTTTATCGAGTATGTCGTCTATTGAAGAATCTTTTTCGAGCATATTGTTTAACTCGACGATTGAGAGGTTTTTTTCATGGGCAATCTGCCTGAATAAATCTCCGATTGAATAATGCTTTAGATTGAGTCTTGATGCAAGGAGCTTTGCTACTGTTGACTTGCCAGCTCCGGCATGGCCTGAGATTGTGATTCGCATAAATATGTAGAAGCATCAGGATATTTTAAGGTTTTTGATTTTCTATCTTACAAATCCAATAACGACATTAATTATAATTATTCCGAGGAAAAAAATGCTTATCCATTTGAAGAGTTTTGCAGCTGTCTGCTGTTTGAATTTTTTGTCGAGGACAACCTTGAGCATTCTTCCTCCGTCTATTGGACCGAGAGGAACAAGGTTGAATAAGCCGATGCCGATGTTGAGGACAAAGAGCCAGTAGAATAGTTCACCCACCCATCCGATTGCAGGGATAGCAAAGTTTTTGTCAAATGATGTTGCGGTTTCACTTATGTGCGAGCTTTGTGCAGCATATACTCCGAGATACGGCTTTGACTCTTTTGGTTTAGCAAACTTATTTTCTGTCTCTGGTCTTGCCGCAAGCGTTGTTGCGTATGTGCCGTTGCCTGTTATAATGCTGATTGTGTCTCCGGGCTTTTTGGTTTTCATGAACTTGTTGAAGTCTTCTTTTGTGATTATTTTTGTGCTGTCTATTTTTGTGATAACTTCGTTTGGCTTTATCCCTGCTAACTCTGCCGGATATTTTGAATCATTTACAAGTTTTGCAACAAGAACACCGTCGTTAACAATTATGCTGTCAACATAAGGGGAGATTATATAGCTGAGACCAATTAACAGACCGAGTACAACGAATGCAAGCAAAATGTTTGAGAAAGGCCCTGCTGCAAATATACCAAGCTGTTCTCTTATCGGCCTTTTTGCGAGTTCTTTTTCATCGGGTTCGACAAACGCCATTGGAATTATTGGAACCAAAAGATGGAGGAATGCAAAGCCGGATGATTTTATTTTGAGGTTGTAGATTCTTGCTATGACGCCGTGAGAGAATTCGTGGATTGATGCAATGATGAATATACAGATTATGAAGAATAGCGCAGGGACATAAAAGAATCCTTTGGCTTTTATCGGCGCAACTATTCCTGCTCCAACATCTTCTGCTTTTGGGTTTGTGGTTATTGCATAGATTGAGTATGCGAGCATGAATGCAATTAGAATCATACCCAGAAATCCGATGACAATTCCAAAGTCTGCGAGAAATTTTAGTGGCTTGCGGAGTTTTCTTGCAAGAGAATCCATTGCATTTATTCCAAGCTGGGTTTTCAGCATTGAAATATAGAGTATTGGAAAAATCAGTTTTTGTATGACGATGTTTTTTCGTTTGAAATAAATAATTATGAGCAAGAATGAGACAAATATTGCAAGTATGATATTGTCTGCTGTTAATAGAGACTGAAAATTCATTCGGTTTTTAGAGAGGGATTAGTTTTTAAATGTTGCTATTTGGTCAGTTGTGTGTAAGAATTAGTCCATAAACTTCTTTAGAATAGTTTCAGCAGTTCCAAGATATTTCAATATTTTATTTCTGGGCTTTCCATTGATATAAACTGTTTCAACCACGTAATAGTATGTTCTTATGCCTTTAGTTT
>ORJL010632709.1_pt1 | contig 10497 bp, 13 predicted proteins | sample 1779941 | NCBI WGS metagenome assembly ORJL01 (sample SAMEA104232317, study PRJEB22302) | groundwater metagenome | biome: forest; feature: aquifer; material: groundwater | place: USA | collected 2011-08-07 | depth 5.8 m | reverse complement strand
TTCGTACGCAGAGTGCGATATTGCTCGGTAACCGGAGATTCCGTTTCATAGAAAGCAACTATTCGCGGGTCAATCTTTGAGTCAACGGTTTTACGCGTAACAAATTCATACTTGACCTCTGCCTGTTGCTCGAGTTTTTCTAAGTGCCCAAGGCGGTCTTGTGCGGCTTTTTTAAGTGCGTCAGTAATTTTACCCATGTAAGAAGATCTCCTTTTAGATAGAATCCGGAATTTGGATGTCGGTTATAGAGTCCTGTTTATGCCCCAGTTCCCGCTCTTTGATTACCTCGTTTATAATTATTGGCGTAATTTTCTTTGATTCGTAAATATAACCTGATAAAAGCGCGCTGTCGCAGACTAAGTTGATGATTCTAGGTATACCTTTAGAATGAGCGAAAAGCGCCTCAATTGCCTTAGGGTCAAATATCTCTTCTTTGTTTTGTGAAACTAGCCCTATTCGGTGGTTAATATATTTAAGCGTTTCGCTCTTAGTTAAGGCAGAGATGTGGTAATTTACTGCGATACGCTGTTTAAATTGCTCAAGCTTGGCGTGGGCTAATTTGGTTTTTAATTGCGGCTGGCCCATAAGGATAATCTGGAGAAGTTTTTCTTTTTCCGTCTCAAGGTTGGAGAGCATACGCACTTCTTCTAAAACTTTAGGGGTTAAGTTCTGCGCTTCATCGATAATCACGACAACATTTACATCTAAAGAAAGTTGTTCGATCAGGAATTTATTCAGTTGTTTGATCAGTTTTTGTTTACCACCAGGAGTATATTCAACGCCCAGGTCATCTAGAATCTGTTCAATGAGTTCTTTTTGGGTAATGTGAGTATTAGTAATTAAGGCTACCTTAGTATTACCGTCAATTTTATTTAAAAGCGTGCGGGAGACAGTAGTTTTACCTGCGCCGATCTCTCCGGTAATTACCACAAAGCCTTTGCGCTCATTTATGGCATAGATCAAGCTGTTTAAGGCTTCGGTATGTTTGCTGCTGGCAAAGAAGAATTTGGAATCAGGTGTGGTGTTGAACGGCTTTTCGCTGAAACCATAGAATTTTTCGTACATCTCCCTCTCCTTGTATTTAGCTTACCTTTTTAGTAAATAATAAAGTAAAGCTATAATGATAAATGATACCGAAGCAATTATACCGAAATTAATAAATCTTTTACGCTTTTCTTTTTCTTTATTTACTTCTTCTTCTGTAGTTAGGCGTGAAATTGCGCCTAAAACAGGAACATTTAAAAAGTTTCTTGCTTCTTCTAAGTCAAGGAATGAACTATCTAAGAATTCCCTTCCGAAGACAAGCCCTACGCCTAAACACATTCCGGCAAAGATTCCGCCTAAGATTACTAATGGTTTATTGGGTTTGGATGGGCTTAGTGGAAGCCGTGGTGGATCAATAATTGTATAACGGGTACCTTCTCTCGAAGCCTCTAAGCGTTGGGTAATTTTGGCAGTTTCAAGTTTTTGTAATAGGACATTGTAAATATTTTCATTTACTTTAATATCACGCGCAACCACAGAATCAACTTTATCGATGAGCATAAGTTTGTAAATTGCTGTATTTGGGTCAGTTGGCGCGTTAGGGTCTGTCAGATTAACTCCGGTTGCCGCCTCTTGGGTCATTTTTTCAAGTTCTTGTTTTAGGGCTTCGGTTGCTGCTGAATTAACAGTTTTGCCAGCATGAGTTATCTCGTATTCTCCGGAAGCAAGCTCTTTTTTGGCAGTTTCCATTTTTGTGCGCAAATCTTTGACCATAGGATGCTCTTCGGTGGAATCAATAAGTAATCTCTTGAGCTGGTCTTCATAATCTGCCACTTCGGATTCCTTGATTTTTCTCTTGTAAAGATCGAGCTGTTCTTTAATAAAGTTAATCGCGACGTCAGTCTCTTTGGTCTGGGCGCGCATATTTTCTTCAAGAAGAATTTCAGTCATGGTTTTTGCAACCAATTGGGTCTCTTGAGGGTTTTTCCCAAAATAGGAGATCATAATCAGATTTGAACCGCGGACCTGGACCAGGATATCGTTTCTTAAGCCTAGAATGAGTGCTTCAAAGGCCTTTTGATTATCAATCTTTCTGTCTAAGTTAAGTTTTTTAGTTAGAGAAACCAGGCTATTCCAGCCTAAGAGCTGTTCCTTAATATTCTTCATACGGTCTTCCACTGTTGATGAAACAGCTAGTCCTTGCATCAGAGGATTAATTGCTTTCTCTTCCTGAATAAGGATAACCGCGCTTGATCGGTATTTTGGCGGCAGGGTGAAGCAGGCGATAATGCCGATGATTAGACCTAACCAGGTGGAACTAATAATTAACCATTTGCTCCTAAAAAGCATTTTAAGGTATTCAGCAGGACGAGGAGCCTGTGTATTTTCTATATCTTCTGTGTTTTCTGTATTATTCATGCTAACCTTTCTTTATATAGTTACTATAGTGCTAGCGCCTTAGCGGCGGATTTGACCGATGAAGAACTTTCCGCTGGCCCAGAAGCCAAACCTACGGTAGTAGTTACAGGGCTAATAATCCTTATAAGTTTAGCCATAATTGTTGCCGGGACATAGAGAACATCTCCCGGGCGCATATCTACATTTTTCCTTAAATCGCCAACGTATAATATGGAGTATATATTTACTGGCCTATTCTTGACCTTTCCGCTCTTGTCCGGGGTTATCAGGCTGCATTTACGCATTGCTGCGGAGTATGTAGGCAAGCCTGCGTTAACTACAGCATCTCTTACGGATATGGTCTCGGATTTGATGTAATATTTTCCGGGTTGGCCGACTTCACCTAGTATAAATACAAACTTACTCCTATATTCCATAATAGTTACGCTGACGTCTGGGTCTACCAGGTAATTTCCCAGGATTTTTTTTAGTTTATCTTCAACTTGTTTTTTGTTCAATCCGGAGACATCAATATCTCCGACAAATTTATACTGAACTTTGCCTTCAGAGTTTACAGGAAATGTTCCACTAAATTCCGGATGGCGCATAACTACGATCTCAATAATATCATCTTGGCCCAGGGTATATTTTACGGAATCAAATTCAGAGGCAGTTGATGGTACTTCGTAACCGGGTAGATTAGCAGGTATAGGTACTGGAACCTTAGGTTTATCTTCTGCTCTTGCAGGTGATAGGAATGAGCATGTCAATAAGGCTAAACTGATGGTTAAAATAGGAATTAATTTATTTTTCATTGGGATTCTCCTCAAGATAAACAACAGTTTCCTTAAATTCCTTCAGTTTCTTAAGGTCATCTTTGTCATAAACCCTCCAGCGCCGCCAATCACGTTTAGCGCGATTGACTTTACCGGATTGCTCCCAGCGGATTACAGTTTTGCTGGTTACGCCCAATCTTTCTGCTACATCAGTAATCGTCATTTTTCCATTTCCCACTTTGATTCCTCCTTTAAATGTTATTTAATAATACGTCCAGTATTAGTATGTCTGGGTATGTCCTGGTATGTCCTAAACTGTCATATACTTAGTATAGTAGCACTTTCCGTGCCAAGTTCCAGGTAATAATAATATAATTTGTTAGTTATTGTAAAGCTTTGACTTACAAAGAGATATAACTATGGCAGCTTAAATATACGAGGATTTAGTACTTTGAGATGGGTATTAAAACAGCTAAATGTTGATTTTTATAGACAATGATGCTTTTTGTAGCTTTTTAACCCTTTAAGCTAAATCTCGTTTTCCTTGATCAATTTACGGTAATATTCAAGGCACTTCTTGCAAGTAGTCTTAGTCTCGTGCCATTGGGGATGATCCCGCCTTATGAGCTCAATAATATATTCTTCTGCTTTGGCATGAGCAATTGCAGCAAAGTCGTCAATATTCCGGTCGCAGATCTGGCAGTGATACTTCATTTAATGCAGTCTACTCTCCATAAGCAGCCCATCTGGTCGCAATATCTGCTTTGTACTGAAGCAAAGCAGTCAAAATTACCTTCTTTGCGCTGAATGGTCTTAACTAATTCTTTCTTGGAGAGCCTCCAAGTATCTTTGATTCCTAAGCTCTTAGCTTTCTTTTCAATCTCTGACAATCTCATCCTTCCCCTCCTTGTTTAAACTTTAGAAACTTTGTCATGTTGCCTAACCCGAGAATTAACCAAGAGGCCTATCTCTTGTCCGGGTTTGGCAGTAGTTATATTAACACGGTCTATTTGCATAGAAGTAATTACTTGGGTGAAATCTGTTGTATGTCCTTTGACCTTAATTTTGTCTCCTATAGATAAAGGGGCTTTTAATTTAATTACCGCAGCTTTAACATGAGGAAAATAGTGGGTAATTTTACCGATAATATTTTCGTTCTTTGCCTTAATAGTTGTTTTGGGCTTAGATTTAGCCTTAGATTTGACAGCTTTAGCCTTGGCCTTGGGTTTAATTCTAGGCTTAGGACGAGACTTCTTAGTTACTTTCTTTTTAGTGGCTGTTTTCTTGACTAATTTTTTCTTGGTAGTTTTTTTCTTTTTTAGTGCCATATCGCACCTCCACAGTAAGTGGACACCAAACCATCCTTTAGGTTTGGGTGCCCCTTATTATTTTGTGCCAATCTCAACTAGAGAATCTACCGAGCCATAAGGATTTACTTCTTTTAAAGGATTGCTTGAGTCTTCAATCCAATTTCCATCAATTACAAAGCGATAGCGGTATTTACCGGAATTCAGGTTAACCTTGCTGCTCCAGGTGCCGTCATTTTGTACCATACGTGCAGATTCATTTATCTGCCATTTGTTGAATTCGCCTACTAAATATACGTCTTTTGCTTCAGGCGCAAAGACTGAAAAGATTACTTCAGTTAATTTCGGGAGCTCTTTCTTTAGTATCTCCTTCATCCTTTTTTCTAATACAACGGATGAAGCAGGGGCATCTTCAGCTGTGATTATTTCGCGCGATAAACTGAAATAATCTTTTGCCCCGCGGCTATATTTGTCATAATTGAATACATGGGTGCCCTGGTTCTGTGCTTCTTTTAGTTTCACATTTACGTGGATTATATTGCCGAACAATTTATCCTTAAAGTCAGCTTTAATTTTTTCTAGCATCTTAAATGAGTGTGCGAGCCGTGAGTCAAAGTTGGTGACCAGGACCTTAAAACTAACATGGTGGTTAAGCCTGTCACGCACCAAATCAACTATGCTGGTTAATTGACCCAAGCCCTCTAAAGAGAATCTACTTGCTTCAACCGGTATGATTACCTCGTGTGACGCGCGGATAGCGTTGATCGTCAGTATACCTAAGTTTGGAGGGCAATCTATCAGTATGTAGTCGTAATTGCTTCTAAAACTGCTAAGTACTTCCATCAAGCGCGATTCGCGGCCAATCTCTCCGGCTAGTTCCTGCTCTAATGTGCTAAGCACAATACTAGACGGGGCAATATCAAAGTCCGGGCTTATGTTTTGGATTATATCCTCTAGCTTAACTTTCTGGTGCGCTATTTTAGATAGGACGTTATATATACTTAAACTAGCTTTTATATTTAATCCTAATGTTGCGTGTGACTGCGGGTCAAGGTCTATCAAGAGGACCCTTTTGCTGTTAATTGATAAAGAAGCCGCTAAATTAATTGCTGTGGTTGTTTTACCACAACCGCCCTTCTGATTGGTAATTGAAATTATACGCATGCAGTCTCTCCTTAGTTTAGAAAGCGGACGTTATCTATGTAGAGAACGCCTTGATCTTTCTGGGCGTTCCATTCTTCAACGCTAAAGGAAACATGGGCCATCTCTGACCAGTTTGTTATATTCTTGAAATCTAAGAATGCTATTTTAAACTCTTTCCATTTTCCCGGGATGTTCCTTAGGTAAACTTCGGATTTTTCTTTAAAGGCATTAGTGAATTCAATGCGCAAAGATAGGATATCTTTGGGGTCGGTATTTTTAACAGAGAAAGCCAGTGTATTAAAGTGGTTTAGGTTAAGCCGGTTCAAGTTTATGATAAAAGATTCTTTTTTAGCCGGGTTAAAATTGAAATTTATTTTGGAAGGATCACTGGTAATAAATAATGCGGTCTCCGAAGAGAAATTATTCTTCCTAGAAGAGAAAGAAACCAAAGCTGTACCGGTTCCAATCATTAAAATCAGGCTGATAACAAATAAATTATTATAAAGCCTTAAGTGAGTTTTGGTCCGTTTCTTCTTCTTGGAAGATGCATCAAGATAAATCTTTGCTAAATGTTCGTAAATCTCTTTCTTATCCATTTTATTTCTCTACTTTATAACATAAAAGGCGTTGCCTGTCAAGCCTTTAGAGGGCTACTTAAATACGCAGGAGGTTCTTTTTCCAAGAGGGTATAAAGATTAGTTAAATGCATACGGAAAAGCTTATCAAATGATCCGTCCGGGTCTTCTCCGTACCACCAGAACCAATCGCTTCCTTCTAGTATATACATTTGCTTTAGGGCAAGTTTACTTACGTCTTTTTTTCTTTCTTCAAGCGCTTTTCTTGCTGCCAGGAGCCAATCCCAAGCTTTTGCTTTATAAGGATTATTCATCCATTTATCAAAGTTCCCATAGATCCATGATCCAGTGGCTAAATGTTTAATCTTTAGTTTTGCTGGATATTCTTTTAAATATTCTGATACTGTAGTAGTCTTAATGGTTTTGGATTCAGATAAGCGCTGGTAAAGTAAATTTAAAAAATCATGGCCGTCATTAGTAAAATATTCCCAGGCGTTTTCTCCATCCATGGCAATGGTAAGCAAGGTGTCGGTATTCTTAAACGCCTTATTAATATTTTCTAAGTGATGCATAAAATCATCTACAGCCTTTTCTGCTTTCCAGTTATGGTATACAAATCCGATCAGGTCCGAAAGGTTGCGGTCACGAAATATCACATTTAGATTACCTTCTTTTCTATTTAATAAATGCGGCTGGTAAAGTAGCTTGGTATCTCTTTTTTTCTTTTTCAGTGACTTGAATAATATTGATTCATCGGTGACGATCCATTTTATTCCGGATTCTATTATAAATGGCAAAAGGCGTTCGCTAACCGATTCTTCGGATGGCCACATCCCTCCTGGATTAACGCCGAATCTCTTATGATAAAATTCTATTGCGCTTTTAACTTGTTCTCTGGCATCTTCCGGGTATTCAAATTCATCTGCTGGGAGCCGGGAGTGTAAATTCGCTTCTTTAGCGGCATTGGTAGTGCATAAAAGCGGCAGTATAGGGTGATAATATGGGGTTACGCTGAATTCTACCTGCCCTCTCTCCGCGGCCTTTTTATAACCGGGTATTATTTCTTCTAATATTACTAGTTGCGTATCAAGGACAGCGTGTTTATCTTCTTCAGTAAAAAACCTTCCCTTGGCAACGGCTTGCCTTAAAGGCGTAAACTTTTGACGAAATGATGGGTCGATCCAGGCTAAGTTAAATAAAACCTGCAGATCTAGATAGTCTTGGGTGTTAAATTCTTTTCCCTTTTGACGTTTAGAACTTAATTCATAATAACGCGGGAAGAGTGATATAACTCGCTCTTTATTTATAGAGAAAAAATTATTGAGGATAAATGTTTTGTCGCCATCGCTTAAGTCTTTAGCTGGTTTATAGGAGAGTTCCAGAAATGTATCTTTTACGCTTCGGTCAGTATAGCTCTCAACTTGTTCAATTAGAGATGGTACGATATTGAAAGTTTGGTGAATTGCGGGATATTGTTCTAGTATCTCAACCATATCTAGGTAGTCTTTTACTCCGTGCAGGCGGACCCAAGGCAAAGGGCTCTCCCCTGTTAGGAGGTTCTTGTAGTATGGTTGGTGCATATGGAAGATAAAGGCGAGATTTAGCATATTAAAAAACCCTCGGGAGATTGCTCTCCCGAGGGTTTGGTCTTCTTACATTAGCTGTATTAGAATGTTACCTTCATTGAACCAATTAACTGTGTTGCGTTTTGTTTCTCAACATCCCATGCTTTGCCAGGCATAAATAAACCTGCAGTTAAACCGAACTGGACATCTTCAGTGTAATCATAAGTGATAGTAGCATCAAGTTCATCACCAAGATGTGATTTTCCAGCTCTAATGGGAGCGCTAGTAATGTACCTATTGGTACCATCGTATCTATATGCGCTATTATATACCCAAGCGCCATCCTTTGCTTTGGCCATATCAAAATAACCATAAAGCATGGACATTGTAACATCTTCCATGGGTTTGAAGCTAGCTTTCAAGTTCCAGACACTTAAATCAGTGTAAGCTAAAAGTGCATAGGCTATATTACCGAGGTTCTGATCATAGAACATCGGATCCCAAGCATCTTCTCTGCTTGCTGTGGCGCTTTTGTTACCTGATAAATAAGTATAGCTGGCTCCGACCATAGGAGTCGTTTTAACTTTGGCAAATGTATAATCTGCCATTGCTTGGAAAGCAAATGCTTTGTGTCTGTTGTAAGTTGTGCTGGTATCGCTGGCACCATCAGTTTTACCAAACTGAAATGCACCTTCTAAAGAAACGTTAAGGTTCTCAATTGGTTTACTTGCAACTAAAACGCCAATAGTGTTAACCTTATCAGCCTTACCATTGCTATTTCCTACGCTACCAGGATTATTATCGCTCTTTAAGAAATAATAACCTGAAACGTTAACCTTATTATTTATATCATAAGTAGCATTGACACCGTATAAATTGGTATCATTATTTCTGATTGTGCTCTGTTCATTGATCTTGGCATAAATCAAATCTATGATCAAAGGATCATAGTTTAATGTTGCGCGGATCGAATCAAACGCTTTTCTTTCTGTTAAGTCAGTGGGTATATTTACTACGCCACTTGGTATTCTCGCATTGGAAATAATCAAACCATTACCAAAATGAATTTCTTGACGACCAATACTTAAACTCAAAGGAGAATAAAGAAATTCTTTTAAGGTAACATAAGCGAGGTCGAGGTCAATATTACCACTTCCTTCAGAGGCAGTGTCATTCTGGCCGTTCCATACTCTTTCGTTGATTAGTCTTACAGTTGCCATAACGTTATCAGTAAGATCTGCATCAACGCGGACTCTGGTCTGAGTCATGAAGAAGGATTGGTTAATATTCTTTTTGTCTCCCTCTGCACCACTAGCTAAATTGAAATGTTTCCTTAAAACTCCACTTGCAACAATGTCTCCAGAAACCTTTACATTCTGCACTTCTGCGTAGGCGGTAAATGTTAGACCGACTACCAAAGCAAGCGCTAGTACTACAATTAAGCGTTTACTCATTTCTGTTTCCTCCTTTGTTGTGTTAGTAAATATCTATATTAATACGCCTTGTTTCCCTGTGTAATTAACTTTCTTTTTAACATATAACCCTATACTTGTCAAGAGTTTTTTGAAGAAATCTTATTTAAGTACCTGTTTGGACCTTCTAGGTAAAGCTTGAGATTTCGGGCCTAATGATATGGTTAGTAAGGCGTCTTCATTCCAGAATCCGGCTACCTGTACCGTAATTATACAGCTTTCATTCTCCCGCTCAAAGTTTAGTAGCCTTTGACCGTATTCGATGATATTTATCAAATCCCAGCTGTACTTAGGCATCTGCTCTTTGTAAAAATTAATTACCTGGTCAATATCAACCTTGCCCTGGTATCTTAAAACCGCAACCCGCATTCCCCCATTATCAAAGGAATATGATGTTTGTGGTAACGGCTTTAAGCCTGCGGGAACTGGTACATCAGATAATTTAAGAACAGCTTGGGATTCAAGCCTTTTCTCTGGGGTAGTTGAACAACCCGTAAGCGTGCTAGTTAGCAGGTAACAGATAGTAAATAGAAAAACTATCTTAGTGAAAGATCTCATCTTCCCTCCTTGATCAAGTTTTCAGTATCTTTGTATATTGTTTTTATCTCTTCTTGAGTTAATCCGCAATCAATACCAATTTGGCTTAATTGCGCAGGGTTAATAATATCTTCGCAGGTGTGACTGTCATTATTAAGGATTAGTTTTGCACCGAACTTTCTCGCCTGCCTTATCACATGTCCATTAGTATCAGAATGTCCGCGACGGCTGGTGATCTCTAGGAAGATGCCTCTTTGAGCGGCTAACTTAGTATCATCGTCGCTGATTAATCCCGGATGAGCAAGGATATCAATATCCGCCTTGAGCGCTAATTTATTTGTATCTTTTGCAACTGGTTCAACTGAAGTCTCTCCGTGAGCAATGATAATCTTAATTCCGTGTTTTCTGGCGTAATCAGAGAGAGGTTTAAATTGCTCTGGAGGTAAATGGGTTAATTCAATTCCTGGTAAGACTTTAATAGAAGAGTCTTTTGGCCACTTATGGCAAAATTCTACGATTGCCTTGGTAATAGATTTAATATTGCTATAGTCAGCGTGATCAGTGATTGCGATTGCCCTGTATCCAGCTGCAAGATAGCGTACCGCTACTTCTGAAGGAAGAAGCTCGCCGTCGCTTAAAAATGTATGAGCGTGTAGATTGTACATTTTGTTTTATGCCCCTGGCAGGAATCGAACCTGCCACACACAGTTTAGGAAACTGTTGCTCTATCCTTATGAGCT